>Ga0209061_1002848_pt1 | contig 20410 bp, 12 predicted proteins | sample Coa_R1_10_FD_187157 | JGI IMG/M metagenome (GOLD analysis project Ga0209061, IMG submission 187157) | Surface soil microbial communities from Centralia Pennsylvania, which are recovering from an underground coalmine fire - Coalmine... | ecosystem: Environmental > Terrestrial > Soil >...
CAAAGGGGCTTATCCAAGCGCGGTTCAGGCTCCCCACGGGCGCCGATGTTTTAAGAATGTACGCTGTTTCCCGCCTCATGCTCAATCGCTACGTACCAAACATACAGGTGTCCTGGGTAAAGGAGGGTGCAAAGTTCAGCCAAGTGGGCTTGCTTTCCGGCGCGAATGACATGGGTGGAACGCTTATGAACGAGTCGATCTCCACCTCGGCGGGTGCAACAAACGGCCAGCTTGTGCGGCCAAGAGATTTCATAAGAATGGCTCGCGACGTCGGCAGGATCCCCGCGGAGAGGTCCACGCTATACCAGATACTACGCGTGCACCGGGACGGCGAACCGATTCACCCACTAGACTCCGTTGTCGACCCCGACGAGGTCTTCGGCTCTTACCAAAAGTTGCTCAGAATGAGCGAGTTCAGGTTTGCGGGGCTCAGAAAGGGGTCGAGCGTTGCCTAGTTTGGGCGGTGTGTGCGCGCTGGTTGGCGAGGACTTGGAGCCGCTCTTCGACTGCGAAATCGTTTGGCGGGGTGACAAAATCGTTTCAATAGAAGGAAAAAGGGAGGGTGGGTTCGATGGGCGCGTGGTTATCCCGAGCTTTGTGAATGCGCACACACACATCGGTGACTCGGTTGCGAAGGAGGCGTACATCGGCCTAACACTTGAGGAGACCGTCGACCCCCATGTGGGTTTAAAGGCGAAAATCCTGGGGAGTAGCACAAGGGAGGAGCTCGTCGGCGCTATGCGGGAGGCGTTAACACAGTGCGTCGCGTCCGGCGTGACCCACGTGCTCGACTTTAGAGAGGGTGGGGTTGAAGGTTTGGAGCTTGCGAAGGAGGCGTGCGAAGGTGTGGGTGTGCGGGTCGCGCTTTTTGGTAGACCCTCCAAACCACCCTCAAAGGAGAGGGTCCTGTCGAATGAGCGCTTCGGTGAGTCGGAGCTCGAAGAGCTCCACAGGGTCTGCGAAATCTCTGAGGGGATAGGGGTGAGCGGCGCGAACGAGTACAGCGACAGAATGCTCGAGCAGATAAGGGAAGTCGCCAAAACCCACGAAAAGCTTGTGGCCGTGCACTGCCTCGAATCAGATAACACAAGGAATAAGCTCAAACACGTTTTCGGGAGAGACGAATTTCAGAGGTGCTTCTCACTTTTAAAACCCAATATTTTCGTCCACATGACTCACGCCACCCGCAGAGAGGTTGCGCTCGCGGGCAAAGCGGCAAAGATTGTGTGCTGCCCGCGCTCCAACGCGGCGCTCGCGAACGGTTTTCCACCTCTACGTGAAATTCTGAAGAGCGGGGGTGCACTTGGGACGGATAACGTGATGGTGAACTCACCAGACATGTTCAGAGAAATGGAGTTCGCATACAAAATTTTGGTCGGCAGCACGAAGAAACCTTTTTACGACGTAAGAAGCGTGCTAAAAGCGGCGACGCTGAATGCGAGGCAGCTTCTACATTTAAAGCCGCTGAGCGTGGGTGGCAACGCGGATTTCGTGGTTTTAAACCTCGTAAAACTAAGACCCTTTTGGAATCTGCACTCAACCGTTGTAAACAGGGCTCAAACCGAAAACGTGGAGGTGGTAGTGAAGGGAGGTGTTATAGCCAAAGGCCTGCTACAGAAAGGCGGGTAAATGGTTTAAACATCTATTCAAGCATTAACATTAGTTGATTAAACTAGATTGAAGCAGGGCTTACCGACTTCGCTATAACCTTCTTTGATAATACTGAAACAGTCCGCAACAGGTGGTTATCACCCTATTCTAAAGAGGGTGTTTATCGATCTTTTTTCAGCGTCATCCGGATCGCCTAGCCTCGATAGACGCCTAATACGCACCGAGCCTCTTATCTCTGCTTAGATCTTCGGGAGGCAGTTTGAGGGTCTAAATATACTTGCCTCATTATCCATGTTTATGTGCATAAGTAAAACTGTCTGGCTTCCTCCTGACACTGAGGGGCGGCGGGTGGTTTGGGGGTGTGAGCGCTGCCATGGAAGTGTTCTATGACCGCTTCTGCCACTTTTTGCGTATTTCCCTAGCGATTTTCACCAAGTCCTCTGTGGTGAGGCTTTCATCGGAGGGTGGTGGCTTCGCGGTGAGACTCACTAGGCCGGCTCTGGGGATCCCCGCGCTTCTTATCTTCCAGGTGGCCTTTTCAGCCTCCTCTTTTTCTATTTCGCTGATTTTTACCTCGTAGCCCGCTGTTGGTTTTCCGTGTTTTAGGAGTACTATGTCTATGTCCTCTTTCGGGCTGTACGCGGGCTGCGCCCCGTTTTTCTCTGCGAGGAGTTCTCCCGCGGAGAACTGTAGTTCTCTTGCTATTGGCCTTGTGAGGTCCACTTCTTGGTTGTTGTCGGAGACTCTGTGCTTTGCTTCGGCGTATAGTACCGCGGACATGAGGGGGGAGGAGAGTGTGTGGTACCACTCGGCGCCTCTCCCACCTCTAAACACCCTGATCTTCCTTATTAGACCCATTTTGCCGAGGGAGTCCAAGTAGGAGGAGACGGTTGAGCCGTTCACGCTCAGGGTTGATTGTAGCCTTGAGGTGATGATTGAGCTGTTCCATTCGCCTTCGGCGACGCTGATCAGAATCGCCTCGTAGATTTGCGTGAACCTTCTCTCCTCCTCTTGGAACACCTCCCCGATAAGCCCCTTAACCACGTAGTAGAATCGCTGGGGGTTACGCGACACGTCGGCCCAGCTAGAGGCATGCGCAGCCACCCATGGGTCCCTGAAGAGTAGGGCGCTGAGTGGATCCCCAAAGTGTGCGAGCGCATCCGGGTAGTGTACCACATCCATCCTGTAGGGTAGTGCTAGGCCTAGGAGTGGGCTGTTCCTGTCAAACGCCTTCTTCGTTATGCCCAGTGAGCTTGCGAGGAGTGTAAGCTTACCGCTCGGGTGCTGCGTCGTGAGCACCTCCCACAGGGCCTCGGGCACCCGTTGGAATTCGTCGAGTATCACGCTTTTTCCCGCCTTTAGCTCCCTCGCTATTTGAGTTACCGCCCTCCCTAACTCGAGTCTCTCACCGCCGTTCAACACATCCATTTGCCTCGTGACCACATAGTAGGAGTCGTGGGGGACGCAGCGTGTGGCCAGGTATGTTTTACCAACCTTCCTCCTACCGTATATAAGGCTCCAGCCCTTCAGGGTGCTTAGCTCATAGCACTCTCTTCTCTCTATTATATATTCGCAAACATATATTCATAAATATAAGTTCAAAGGCGGTATGTTAATATGTGGTGGAGGTCTGTGGTGCGCGTCCGGGATGCATGGTGGACGTAGCCCTCACACCCCTTTCCAGTCTATCTGGGCACCGTGGGGGCCATGGAGTGGGTGGGTGCATGGGTGGGGGAGGGGTGGACGCCCTGTATAATTCCACGAGTTTTTCTTGGGATCGCGCGCCTTGCTGGGTCAAACCACACTCTCTTAACTAACTCCTTCACCGCTGGTCGACCAGAAGAGGGGTTTGGGTGGCGCCGCCCTATCCACGTGGTCCACCACCCCGTATAGCTCACCATCCACTAAGTCACCAAGCTCCGAAAGCTGCGAGCCCCCATAGCCGAAGCATTCGAGTAGCTCCCTGAAGGGTCGACTCGCTTCGAAGCGATTCTCTCTGTAGGCATCAGAATATAGCTATGGGGATTGTGCCGATGATGGGTCGGGAACAAGGGTTCCCACATATTTAGCTTTTAATTTAAGTTTCGGCTCCAGATAAGTGCTGACTCGTTCGGCTTTGTGGGCTTGGTTAAGCGTTTCCTAGTAGCGGCTGTGCCCTCGTGGCCTCCAGACGATACCGATTTCCGCTATCCAACTAGGTGGTGGCTTCCCGTGGTTGTACCCACGTTTCGACTCAACCTAACACTGGATTTCAGGGTGATTGTTTCCCGGTGTGGGCGCTGGGCGTGTTGGTGTGATCGGGGACGCTGGCTTGTGGGGTGCTTGGGCGGCGTGACCACTTAGAGGTTTGTTTGTATATGGGCGCTTCTACTCCCCCGATGCTTTTCCACTTCCGTTTAATAGGTCGTGGAGGGCGGTGTATTCCTTTATTGCGGCTAGCGCTGCGCCCTGCGACCAGGTGCTAAAGGATCCCTTGGGTACGCTCCTATAGTATTGTTTATCCCCGGACCACGTGTCTTCACTCACCCCTAGGTATCTTCCGTCGCCTGAGAAGGAGTTTTCCACGGCGCGCCACGCTCGTTTGATGTATGTATAGTGTTCGCGTGGTATCAGTCCGTGTGTTATGGCCTGGCTTGCGGCGATGACGTAGAAGGCCGCGGTTGATGACTCGGTGTAGGATTCTGGGTCGTCCACAATAGTGTGCCAGCTGCCCTCTGGGGTTTGAAGCGCCTCGAGGGCTTTGAGGCAGCGCCTAAACTTGGACGCGATTTCATCGCGCCCGCTGAAGCCATCTGGAAGCCTCTTCCAGGTTTCGAGGAGCCCCATGAGCGCCCACCCCTGACCTCTGCCCCAGTGGACGCCGTTGGTGGTCTCCGTGTCCACATTATACGTGTGGCAGAAGAGACCTGTGTCGTCTTGCAGTAGTCCCGCGTGGTTTAGTAGCAGCTCGCACGCGACGCCGCAGTACTCGCGTTTGTACTCTCCGAGCGCGGCGAGGAATGGGGGGTGGATGCTCAGGGTGTCCACCCATATGAGTCTTGGGTAGTCGTCGTCGGTGAGCCATGTGCCCCCGACGCGTTCGTGTGCGGAGAGCCACTCAGCGTGGCTTATCAGGGCTTCGATGAGTTGCGTGTCGGAGAAGCGGCGGGCGAGTTCGAGGCACTCTAGGCCTGGTAGGGTCTGGTCGTATTTACGTGGGGGAGTGCGCCTAGCGCACCACGCCTTAGCTAAGCCATATGCGAAGCACGCGTAGGAGTCGTCGCCTGTTAGGGTGGAGGCGGCCTCAAGCCCCCAGAAACCCGCGTTGTCACCGAAATACCAAACACGCCACTCCACCTTGAATAGCAGACGAGCCGCGCGCTCAACGATTTCCCTATTCAATGCTGGCGACACCACGCGTTATCCATCCGGCGCCCTGATTTTAGGGGTGTGCGCCCACGTAAGATAAAAATCAGGAGGAACACCCAAAGACCATCCCCGCCTCAACTAATGAGTCAGAGGTGCACGACGGTTTTAGAGGTCCTAGGTGTTTTCACAAAGCGATCATAGGAGTCTGGGCGCTAAAATGCCTAAAGCCACCGTGTTGGATGGGAAGATCAGAAGCGTGGCTACCACAATCTATTTTTCTCGGGGTTCTGAGCCACCTCCTTTTCTCCTCTCTTTCTTATACATCGCCTGCCTGAGTAGCTTATTTTCTCGGGTATTATCGTGTCCTTACTAGTGGTTTCCCCCTTACCCACTGGGGCTTGTTGGAGCGATCTTCTTCGATTCTTGGTTTCACCGTTTGCTGCAGGGTTAGGAGTTCAGATGTTGAGTTTTCTCCTGATCCTATTGATTAGCCCTCTCCCACTTGGGCTAACCGTGTTGTGGGTGCGCCTAGTGTGCGTGTCGCCCACGCCTTCTCGGTTTCTTGTTTTGGGTTCTCCCCTGTGTGGGGTGGTGGCTGGCTTCTTCGCTTGAGCCGACGGTGTGCTTCCCTGTTGGGTGCCTAATACTGCGCCTAGATCGAGCACCGTGAGTTTGCCGTCGCCGTCCAAGTCTGTTGAGTCAAGTGTCCCGTACTCCTTGTGTATGTCGTATATTAGTTTCAGGTATTTCCCCGCCACTATGCGTGGAAGGGTGTCTTCATCTCTGTGCAGGGTGTTTACCCACCAATCGTAGAGGTCTCGGTCCCCTTTGGAGGTGTTACAGGAGGCGCAGCATGCGACCAGGTTGTCGGGGGTATCTGTGCCCCCCTTTGATAGCGGTATTATGTGGTCGAAGCCTATGTTGCGGGGTGAGCCACAGTAGGCGCAACTCTTCCCTCTTTCGAACTCCTTTCTGTGTTCTCTTGTCAGGTTACTCCACGCTAGGCGGCCCTCGCGTAGCTCTGTGTACTTTTTCATGATGAATGCGTAGTTACCCGCGAAGCCCGCGCTTCTTGCGATAAGCTTAGCGTACTCGTAGAAGATGAGATCCCTGATGGTTTTCACCGCCGATGGGGGCATAGTGACATATAGGGCCCACTTCGACATAAACCTGTTTTCCGTCTGCACGCTAAGAGTGCTTGGCGCTCGCCACCACCCATTCCTCAAACACCTACCCCCACGCAATAACCTCTTTGGTTGATGTGTTTGGGCTGGGTAGGTGCTTGTAGCATGGCTGAGTGTGCTAGCGGTTTATTCGTGACTGGCTGGCTGGGTAGGTGGCTTGCTGCACCAATGTGTTTTTGGGTTTGAGTCCTCATTGGTTCATTATTTCGTCTAGGAATTTCACGTGGCCGGTAAACGTTTTGCTAGTAGCTTCTTTTCCCTTCTAAACACGCTTTTAAGACCTAAAACTTCCCCGAGGGTGATGGTGGCTGAGTCGGCTAGGGAAATTGAGTGTTTACACATTGTTCTCCAAACCTCGTTGGCTATACTCGGAAACGGGGAGACCTCGAAGTACCCGCTACCTAGGAGTCTACCAATGATTTCCTCGGTTAACTCTTCACCGTACTTTCAGCAATAATGTATTTGAGCTCGGTCAGGTTTAACTCTGAAATATAGACTGATATACGGTTTTTCTCGATAAGCTGGAGAGTTTTTGCACCTTCCGCGCTTCCGATGAGTATCTCGAACACTACGCCTGTATCAAACACCAAATCTTCGCTTTTCAAGCCTTAACTCCTCTCGTCTTTCTTTGCGTAATTCGCCGATGTCGATATCCTTCAGGACTCCGAGCAGGGAGTGCAGGGTTTTTCTGTCTCTGTTTTTGGATTCCGAGGCCTGTATGAGATACCTTATCGCGTCGTCGAAATCAACCCTCTTACTAGTTTTTAGCTGTAGCTCTGAGATAAGCTTGAGTAGCTTGGCTTTGGTTTCCTTGGAGACTCTTATGGTCTCTGACACATCACAGCATTATTACTTTGCGGTTTATTAAGGATTACAGGGTTATTACAGCCCTGTCCAGACTTTTGCTCTGGAGCCTATCCGTGTGCTTCCATGTAACGACGATTCTTTACTTTGAACCTAAACTATTTTAGATGTTTGATTCTTGCAAGTCTGTTTCGAAGGCATCTTAAACCATGGTTGTTTTTGGAGTGTTATCGACCTTTTGGTGGTGGGTGTTATTCCACTCGTGTTGGTTGGAGCCAGTTGAGGAGTGTTGGTGTTTTGAGGTTGTTGTGGTGTGGGTTTTTGTCTAGGTGTAGTGTGTAGTGGGTGTTGCTTGGCTTGGCTGGGTGTTTTGTGAGTGTGGCGTATAGGGTGTCCCACCCGCCTATCCCCCTCCTCACCCCTCTTCCTCTCCGCCGCTGTGTTTCGAGGTGTATCAAGATGTGTACGCTGGAGGCGTGGAAGTAGCCTCCTTTTGGCGTGTGTGTTTTGGTTTCCTGGTTGAATGTGATCACCCTCCTTTCCTGGGCGACGCTTCTTAGGTGGGCTGTTATCTCCGTTTGTTGGCGTGGGGTTTTGGCGTGGAGGTATGGGTTGGCCACTAGGAGTGTGTACCCTTCTTGCTCGTCTTGGCCGACGCGGTTGAATGCCTCTAGGAGTGTGTTGTGGTCGAAGCACCTCACTATGAGGGTTGCGTCGCTGTGTGTGAGGGTGTAGGGGTTGATGCCACCGAAGAGTTGCACGTATATGAGGCGTGTGTCTGTGTTCGCGCTCAGCGTGTAGTGGAGGTAGCGGAGCACTGTGGGCCACTCGCCGTAGAACTCTATGAAGCTGAACCCTTGAAGCGCCTCCTCGAGCGGCGCTGAGCCAAGCCTAAGCTCCACCTTGCCTTGATGCGGTTGCCTGTATACGGTGACCCACCAAGCCGACGTGGGCTCCACGGCTCTATCCACCCTCCCCCCTTAACCGTTGTAGTGGTGGTCGTGGGTCGAGTTGCTCCCAGGCCGCGTCGAGCAGCTTTAGGTAGTGTCCCCGATCTATCCCCATGTAGCCCCACTCGGCTTGGTAGTAGCCCTCTTCACCCTTGATGAGCCACACGTAGCCGTCCACGCCTCCCGGCACAGCCCTCCTAGCGCCACGCACACAGAAAGCGAATAGGTGCGGTTGCGTGTCCACATCTAGCCGCGTGGATTCCAGCCTACTCCTGTGTTTTTCGAAGGCTCCCCAGGCGCGGTTTAACGCTGCGGCGAATTGCTTGGGTGTGCGTGCCTCCCTTAATATGCCGAGCGCCTCTAGCTGTGCGTCCCTTACGACTTGGGGGCAGCTTCTCTTTACACACTCTAGGCCTTTGAGTTTGAGTGCGCCGCTCGCTAGGCGTCCGTAGTAGCGCTGTGGGGAGGCGAGTGTGCTGTGCCTGTTCCTTGAGAACACCACCCAGTCGTATTCGGCCTCGACCTTGAGTTTTAGCCCGGTTACCTGCTCCAGTGTGCGTATGAGTGTGTTTAACTCATCCGCAGTGATGGGTGCCTCGTCCCGTCGCTGTACGAATACGCTGTCCACCATGACGTGGAGCACCCTGTAGCCCGCGTCCCCCACCGCATCCACAGCCCTCCTCACGGTTTCACGTGCGAGCGCCGTCACACACTCGTACGCCTCGATTTTACCGAACTTCGCATTCCTGAAGCCCAGGTAGCCGAAGCTCGCGACGAGCAGCCACTTCACAGCCTGCTGTCTGAGCTCGAGTGTACCGTCCCCAAGCTCCGCCGCCAGCCGTCTGAGTCTCTCGCGCCGTGTGAGTAGGCGGCTGAGCGCCTCGGGCACAACCCCCAGTCGACCCATCTCGACAGTGTGTTTTGTTCCGGGCACACCCAGCGTGTGCTGTGCGTGTGGGTTGTTGACTGTTTCTGGCGATATGTTCCACTTGTGGATGAGTGTGGGGTACATTGAGGTGAAGTCGAGTTGCACCACGTTGAAGTGTGCGCCCGGCTTGGGGCGGTAGAGTAGGCCACCCCTGTCGTGCACCACGAGTTGGGGGATTGTCTTCCAGTCCTCCAGCCTCGTGTTTGTCTGGGTTATAAGCCACCTCCTCCCGTAGGCCACGTGCGCCTCGTTGGCTGTGAGGGGCATCCCAATGGAGGCTTGCGCGAGGAGTCTGAGTGGTGTGTAGCTTATCCTGGACCACTCGACTAGGCGGATCAGCGCCTCACCCACACCCTCAGAGGTTGGGGTACGCCTATCCAGCGTAAGCGGAACCGTATAGAGATTGAGCCCCGCCTCCACGAGTATTCGGGAGTAAGTTTTGGGGTAGCCGAGCACATCCACCCCTCCCATCTCACGTGCGTAGGCACCGAGTGCGCCCAGCTCCTCGCGCCTCACCGTGTAGTGCTCGTCTTTGGTGTGCACCTCTAAATCGAAGTGTGTGGGCTTCTTCCACTCATAGTGTAGCACTTCACCGTACCAGTCATAGAATCGAAGCTCAGCCCACGAGTACCCCGGCTGCTCGTAGTCCTCAGCGGAGGGGTCCTCGACCGGCGTGAGTTTGCCGTCGCCGGCGCACCCCACCTTGGCTGTGGGAGGATAACCCAAGCTCCAGAAGAGCTGCGTGACCCTGTCGGGATACGTGTTGTACACCTCCGCCGCACCCTCCGCGGTGAGCCTGCGCTCCACGCACTGAAGGCTTTCTATGGAGGTGAATGGGAGGCGCGCCACACTTGTCTTCTCAGTGTACCAGGGCGGCACCCACCACTCCTCCTCCACCGCCTCCTCTGCTTCTCCCCCCTCCCCAACCATGCCCGTGTTTGGGTCGAGGTCGGGGTGGCTAAGGAGGTGGGGTATGAGTCCCGGTAGCTTGGGTTTAAGATACAAGTTGAAGTGCGCGGTCGCTAAACTGGTTTCTATGCGTGTTTGGCCGTCTGCTATGAGCAGGGTTACACCTCCCTGCTTTCTGGGTTTCGCGTCGAGTATCCATCCCATAAACACTTGGGTTCGCCTGTCTCCACACGTCCGCCTGCTGCTTGGTTCACTGTGGGTTTCGTTTACACATATATTTCTAGGTGAATCTCTCATTGTGGGTGTTGGCTTTTGGGTAGGACTGTTCCCTCGTATAGGTCCGTGCTCGACGACTACGTGGGGGGGTTGAGGCGTGCGGCGCGGAGGGTGAGCGACCCAGATGTGAGGCGCGACCTAGAGGAGCTGTTGGACCACGCGCACGACCTAGAGAACGCCTTCGCGCAGGAGCTAGGCTCACCCGAGGAGGAGGTCCTCCTCTCCCTAACACTATACCTCCTCCGCGAAGTGAAGAGGATGCACTTCAACGAATTCAGTGGAGAGCCCACCGCTACCAAATAGGCAGCAACCAGTAGCACGGCGACTACATAGTGCCCTACTCACCAGTTAAGCGCTCTCCCAACCCAAATATACTCATTTGGTCGGGGTATCTTAGCGATTCTGAACACACATCTAATGGACTCGGCGTGGTTCCTTCACAGTTGTGCAAAGAATCTCTGGTTAAATATCGCCCCACTATGACAAGTGTGCAGCGTTTCTTACAGTGCCCGATGCCTATAGTTGTATTCTTTACTGGGTTCGGCTTTGGCTTTACTACTAGGCGAAGAGCGATCCAGTCACCTTCACGATTCAACCGAACACCGTCGATTAACTCGTATCATCCATCAAACTCTGCATGGACGTAAACTCATGCAATTTGACTTTCCACGCTTTTAGCCATGCGGTTTTTATGTTTTCGGCGGGTTACGTTCATATTTTAAAATATGATATTTCAGAATATGGTGTTTGCCGGTAGAGATAGTGGGAAAAAGGTGCTTGGATAGAGGCTTTCCCCTTGAACCTTGAGTTAGCTGTGATTTACGCTCGACGGAGAATAACCCCATCTAAGCGTGGCACTACCTTCAGTATAATTTTCCTCCCAGAACAGTAGTGTACACCCTACTGCCAAGCTTTAAACCCACCTTCTCCATTTTCCTCAGTGTAAATCTCACCTTTTTGCCCACTCTAGGCGCAATGTCAGGCGTATTGATCAGTAGACTTCCAATATGCAGTAAATTTTCGGGTTTTCCATAAATATGTCGAAAACTAATTAAGATGTAGGCCCTTCGTAGTGGTTTTGTGAATCGGTGCTCCTGACCCAGACCCTCTTCTAGGGCCTGTTGTGTGGTGGATATATTGCTGGCTACCTTTAAAGTGGTGGTTGTCTGGTATGCCATTGTGTTATGTTTTGGAATCTCTCTGCGAGGGTTATGGCTATCTCGTCCCGTGCGTAGTCTGAAACGATCTGTAACCCTACTGGTAGACCGTCTTCGAATCCGCAGGGAACCGTTATGGCTGGGTTACCGGTAAGATTGAATGGTGCGAGGAATTTTATGAATATGGAGGCCGTTGAGTTGTACTCAGCTTTTAGTTCCGCGGCTAGCGGCGCGGTTCTGGGTAGGGTGGGGGATAAGAGGACATCTACTCTCTTGAAGAGGCTGCTTAGGATTTTTCTGTACCTACGTCTATCCTTTAGGGCCTCTATGTATGCTGTTGCGGGGTTATGCAGGCCCTGTTCGATCTGCGCAACGGAGTCTTCGAGATATTGCTTCTTGTGTTCGGGGTATATCCTATAGAGGTGGGTGTGCACTACTGCTATCTCAGATGTATCGATCACTGTGTGGGTGTTTAGCATATCCTCGAAGGGGGGCTCAGGGATGTCTTCAATCTCCACTATCCCCTCCGATATTAGCTTGCTGATGGCGGCGTTAACGGTCGCCCTCACGGGCCTATCGGATTGGTCTAGGAAGCTCTGAATCACGGCTGCCCGAAGCTTTTTCCTGCGTCCTGCCTCCTGTACTCTGCGGGTTATGTCGTAGCCCATGGAGGCGAGTTCTAAGGGTAGGTCCTTGGCGTAGCGTGTTATGGGTCCTAGGTGGTCTAGGCTCCAAGCCTCTGGGAAGACTCCGTTGCACGATATTCTCCCATACGTGGGCTTTAATCCTGTGACACCACACATTGAAGCGGGGATCCTGATTGAGCCACCCGTGTCCGATCCCAACGCGAACAGTGCCTCCCCTGCTGCCACGGCGGCCGCTGAACCACCGCTTGAGCCGCCTGGGATCCTCCGCGTGTCCCACGGGTTCCTTGTGGGGTGGGAGACTAGGCCCAAGGCGAACTCGTGCGTAACCGTTTTACCAAAGATGAGACCTCCGCTCTTCTTTATCCGTGTCACCACGGATGCATCCCTTGTGGGGATGTGGCCCGCGAATATCTCCGAGCCGTAGCACGTCTCAATCCCCTTCGTATCGATGAGGTCTTTTACAGCCACGGGTAGACCACACAGTGGGTCGGATGCTGGGTGCAGTGGGGGTCTTCCCTCACTTAACGCGGCTAGCAGCAGGGTATTCAGAACTGTGTAGGCGTGAACTCTTCGGTCAACCCTCTCAACCTTCTCCGCTAGGTAGCTGGTTAGCTCTTCAGTTCTTATTTTGCCTTCTCTTAGCTCTGACACGATTCTGGTTACCGGTTTAAGGCATAGTTCGTCTTCTATACCCATACATACCACACTACTCCACTGATGAGTACAGCCCGGCTTTGCTGTATTGCTCCTTTTTCCTAGCCCTAGCATAAATGACTAGGCCTACCGATATGACTGCCCATACTAGGACTGATAATGGTGCGTAGGAAAGCGGTAGGGAGAAAGGGTAAACGGAGGAGTAAATTATAAAGAGGAATAGGGCGGATGCAACCGCTGGTAGCACGAAGTGGGTGAGTACTCTGCGTTCATGGCGCTCGTAGATCCTCCAGACGGTGGAGTTTGTGATTATGTGGACTACGAGTGAAAATATTGTGGCGGCCGTGGCTAGCAACACAAAGCCTTCGAATAGACCGGCGGCCAAACCCACTATTATTGAGAGTAGTGTGTAGAGTATAACCACGGTGAGTAGTGCGAGTCTTGGGACGCCTGATTCTGGGTGTACTGCTGCTATCTTTTTTGGTATGACGTGGTCGTCTCTTGCGAAGCCGTACATGTAGCGAACAGCTGAGTTTGTGAATGATAGTGAAGAGTTAAAGAAGCTTTCAAGGCCGAAGAAGGTTATAACGAGTGCTGGGATAAGCCCTAGCAACCGCTTTGTTTCAACGGTCCCAGGTATAAGGAGATTAGTAAAGCTGGACATGTTCGATGATGGCCCCCAGCCCACAGTATATGCGTAGGAGAAGAGTATGAAGAAGGTTCCCGAGATCAGAACGTTCGCGAGAAGAGCCCTCTTGATGGTCTCTTTAGGCTTCTGCGCCTCCTCACCCAAAGATACCACGGAGCCATACCCTAGAAAGGAGGTCATAGCGAATATTCCCCCGAGTAGGACACCGTTGATCCCTGTAGGCGAGTAGGCTGGTGTGAATACACTTAAAGTGTTGGATGAACCCGTGTGGATTATTATAGCAATAGACAGGATGGAGAGTGCTGCCACCTCGCTTGCACCGAATATTATACTATAGTTGAGGGAAGGCTTGATGCCCAAGAATGGGGGGATGCTCCACGCTACGATGCTCACTATGGCTATGAGTATCCAGGCATATGTTGGGAGGCTCACGCCAGTAAAGAAGCTAAGCGAGTACTCTACGAGTATTACGAAGTAGAGGGGGAGAAAGGCTAGGTCTGCTATTTGGTAGCCCAAAAGCAGTAGCCCCGTGAAGATGCCCGTGAATGGACCCGCCGCTCTGGATACGTAGCCGTAGTAGCCACCAGCATGAGATACCTTCTTACTGAACTCGTAAATGGCGACTAGTGTGAAGAGAACGGCTATGTAGGCTATTAGGTACGACAGTGGAAGAGACCCGTCCGCGTAGCCCGAAGCCGCCGTGATCGAGGAAACAATCGCGGCTGGCGCGGTAGCCGATATACCCTGAAAGACTATCCTCCAAAAACCCACAACACCATGCTTTAACGAAGCTTCCATTTTTCAAAACAATAAACATTTTATACTTAAGCTTTATGTTTCCAGATTTATTTCATTTTAACAGCAAATCACTTGGTCATTGTTAAATTTAATTAGGTATATCTAATCAGAAAAAGCGGAAAACAGCAAGAACCAGTGCATTGTAAACTAATATTTAGTTGAGCTCAGAGTGATCCGAAACGCCCCGCGTGGATAGGGTGAGCTAGTCCGAGGCACTCACAGATCGCACCCGAGAGTGCGGGCTGATACTCATCCAGATTTAAAATAGAAATTGAGCCGCAGATGGGTTAAATGGTGTCCGGTTTGGTATTGGTGTAGCATATGCCCCCAATACCGCGTTCTAAGATATGGATTCGTCCACAGGGTGTAAGCCGGTGGGGGAGGCCGCACGGTGTGCGGATTAGGGGGTTGATGCGCATGGTGTTATATACACCGGAAATCTGGAACACAGTCAACCTCTAAGTGAAAGCTTGAACTAATCTTTTGGTCGTTGTTCCAATTTGTTCTCAAATATATAGGGGAGGCGGCTAGACGTGACCCTTCGTGTTTGGTTTGGGCCGGCTCGCAGTGTGTGCGGGATGAGCTCTCGTGGAATGAGTTACCTGCAACTTATGCTACAACTTAACAGTGCTCCAGTTTAACGACTTTGGAAGGGGGAGAACTGGTTTTTGCTACCAGTGTTTGAGTGGACCCGTGACGACTTGTTCGGATAGTGTCCGTGTGGGCTACCCTCCGTCCATATCCACACCCCCCATGATAAGCGGTCTTTTCCCACGTCGCTCTAACCAAGTCGTCTACGTGATGCTAGTAAGCCTCCCACTATGGATGCGACCGCTATGACCCCGAACGAGAGTTAGGAAGGGGGTAGTTATAGTCGAAGCGTTTATCAGCCGAGGGGGGCGCTCACCTCAAGTGTAGTTGATCCAGTAGAGATTCACCGTACACGGCGGCTTAAAACGTGTGAGAATAAAGCTTAAATGCCCTTAGTTTGGGGGAGTGGGTGAGGGAGGTGAAACCCTTGCCCAAGAAGGGTAAAAAGGCTGAGGAGAAGAAGGGTAGTGGTGGGGAGTCGGGTCAAACCCAACAGCAGCAACAACAGCAGTCAAAGTAGAGTTGGACACGGATGTAGGCGCATACCTTCCCTTCCCCCATTCCTTTTTTGCGAACCACCCCCTTCTCCCCTCCCCGCAAAGGCTGTCCCAGAGGGTTGGTGGCAGGGCTGAGCCTAACGACGGGGAACCACACTACTGTGCGATAAAAGTATGGCGTTTACGTGGACCGTGATGGAGGAGGGTGAGGTGTTCTAGTTCCATAGTCACCGTGTCGAGTAGCAACGTTTCTCTTATTGCGAAAATCGGTTCGGGGTACTTTTTCGCTTATCAGGGCTAGTTTGGCTGGCACTATCCTGTCAAACAGTGCGGTGAAGAATATCCTGCTTATAAAGGCGAATGCTGGCTTTAACTTGGCCATATTAACGATGATAGGGCCCACTGTGATTATCAAGTGAGAACAATGGAGTGTTTCGGCGAATCGGTAACCCAGAACCGTTTAGGGTGTGGAGGATATTGATAGGCCAATTGCCTCCCTTAGTAAGACGTAAAAGTTCGGATTGCTGCAACTCGCCGGTTTATCGTTAAACGCAATAACTATAACCCCCACTTCCTCAAGATACTAGGTGGGTATGAGTGCTGGGTAGTGCGCCCGTATGCGCACCCAGAACTGAATATGTAAGCTTCCAGTAGATAAGGGTCTTCTGAAATTGGGTAGTCACACGCAGATCCACGCCACTCTAATTTATAAACTTCCCAAAACCTCGACTTTTGGGGCGAGGATTACCAAGATGGTGTCCGGATAACGCTTTCCTCACGCTTGGGGGCCACGCGCATCACCCCGTTAATCTGGACGCCATCCATTACTAAGTCGAAATGCTTAGTGTCGTCGAACCGTGGCATGCGCGGGTGCCCGCGGAGCGCGGGGATCCACGCCTGCCCGCGGACAACTGGGCTCCCACAGCCCTCCTAGGAGGGGATCGAGCCTGGTGGGGGGAAGCGGGGAGCTCCCTCTTTCAGTGAGGGAGGTGGTGGCTCACCAGCGTATTAAGGGGTTTTAGGCGGTGTGTGGTTCTATTTCTACCCCGTCTAGGATTACCCTTTCAACCTTTTTCAGGCTGCCTAGGTCTTCTAGGGGGTTGCCTCTGAGTAGTACTAGGTCGGCTTCGATGCCCTCCTCGACTCTGCCGCGTATCTTGTGTGCTCCAAGCGCTTCCGAAGCGTTAATGGTTATCGCCTTGATTACCTCGTTGTTGGGCATCCCATACTCCCCCATTGTAATTGCCTCATCGATTATTCTGGGGTGCGGGCCGAAGTTAGGCGAGTACACATCGGTGCCACCGGCTATCCTCACCCCCGCTTCCAATGCGTTTAGGAAGGCTTCCTTGTGATGTCTGACTACCTCCCTAGCCTTGCTTACAGCCTCAGGCATTACTCCTGGCGCACCCTCGGCGAGCTTCCTATACACGAGTAGTGTTGGTACAAGGAACACACCTTTCTCCGCCATTAGACGCGCAGTAGCCTTATCAAGGAATGCACCGTGCTGTATAATGGACACACCGTTATCCACGCAGTTTTTGATTCCCTCCAGATTAAGGGCGTGAGCCGTCACCTTGATACCATATTTCCTCGCCTCAGACGTGATGGTATGTATCTCCTCCGGATCAAGCTGGACGGCTTCGAGCTTCTCAGCTCCGAATGAGCCGTATGCACCCGATGTTGCGGCTATCTTTATCATGTCGGCGCCGCGCTTGATGAGGGTTCGAGTGGCTCTCAGAGCGTCGTCCCTCCCACTTATCTCGTAGCCAAGCCCAGCGCCATGTCCTCCTATGATACATATGATTCTACCAGTGGCGTATAGATGCGGCCCAAACACCACACCCCTCCTAATTGCTGAGGCCAAGTCGATAGCGAGGTCGTCCATCGAGCCCACATCCAACAGTGTTGTGACCCCCATTCCTAAATGGTCTAACGCATGCCTGTAGGCTCGTAGTATGGCTACCTTAGCCCCTTCCTGCAACACCGTCTGTCTCGGGTCAGATCCACCGTCCCAGTTTAGGTGAACGTGAAGGTCGGCGAGTCCAGGCATCAGGTAGCGGTTTTCACCCTCAACAACGTGGAACTCCCCGCTGCCAGGTGTTGAGCTACTGATTTGTTTAATGCGTGAGCCATCGACAACCACATTCTGATTCTCAATTATTCTAGAGTTGGCTACATCCACGATGTTGACTTTTTTGATTACAATCGTCTTCGCGCCGTTCGCCATAAGAGTTGCGCCTTAACCCTATAAATAAGGGCCTCGCTAGAAGGTGTATCAAACTATTCCGTATAATAGCGTTCACGCCACCCGCGCTTAGCAGGAGTGGTGGATATTTGGTTATAGAGGTTGCGGGGATTATGAGTTCGATAGGGTATCGTAGGCTGGGGTGGACGCACAACTGTACGAGACTCGTGGTTTGGGTAAGCGTCATCAGCGTGTATTAGGGTTCCCAGTTAATAAAAGCCCTGCTAACTCGGACGGTACTAGCGTTTAGCCAGTTACGATATGGATTTATGAAGTTACACCTCGATCACTGTAGTTTAAGGCGAGGCCCTCATACCATGTGCTCAAGGTAGCTATAACGCAGAAGGCGGGGCTTGAAGGGTGATGGTGGCACATAATCTGGGTTACGCCAACTGTGTTAAGATTGTGAGGGGTGTTAAATCGTCAATTGTTGGGGTCGCCTAATGGCGGGTTTATAGGGTCACCAAAACTCACCCTTCGAAGAGGGACTTCGACGTAGGTGGTTAGAAGGTGTGGCTACCCCTCATCGGTGTACGCTGAGAGGGGTGTGTGCTCTTTCTGGCGATTAGCTCTCCGTGAGGCCTCACGCTGTGAACTTTGGTTTAATAGAAATGCACATAAGCTCAGGCAGAATCTAGGGTGTATGGATCTCCCGAGTGTGGTTGTTAAGAGGGATGGCAGGGAGCAGGCGTTTGACGTGGGGAGAATTCGTAGGGCTATTTCGAAGGCGTTTGATGCTGTGGGGATAACAGATGAATCATTGGTTGAGGAGGCGTATAATAGGACGCTTGAGAAGGTGTCCTCACGCTTTGGTAGGGATGGTAAACCCCACGTTGAGGAGATCCAGGACCTAGTGGAGAGGTCGCTCGTTGAGCTCAACCTCTACGAGGTGGCTAAGGCGTACGTTGTCTATAGGAGGGAGCGTGAAAGGGTTAGGGAGGAAAAGAAGCGCTTGCTTGGTAGGGAGCTAGACGAGGTCGATAAGTCTCTTTCTGTTAACGCGATAAGGTTGCTCGCGTCGAGGTACCTCCTCAGAGACGATTCGGGTAGGCTTGTCGAGGGTCCGAAGCAGATGTTTCAGAGGGTGGCCGCCCTCGTGGCCCTAGCCGACTTAGTGTACGACGGCGATGTTTATGACCCGAAGGGTGGTGGGGTTGTGGGCGAAGTAGAGGCTGCCTCCTTGTCGATACCCGATAAACTCTCTTTCGAGGCGGATGGCGGAGGGATCTACACGCTTAACGCTGAACATGTTGAACGGCTGAAACACCTCTTCGCCGAGCATGCTAAAACTCGGGGGATGAAGGTAACGTGGGATGAATTCATCGCTTGGGCGTTGAAAACGGGGCTCAAACGGTATTCGAACACGTTTATGTCCTACTACGATATGATGGCTCAAAGGAAGTTTATCCCGAATAGCCCCACCCTCTTTAACGCTGGCACGAGGCTCGGGCAGCTTAGCGCGTGCTTCGTCCTACCAGTAGAGGATAGCCTTGAGTCCATAATGGATGCCGCCAAGCAGGCGGCCTTGGTGTTCAAGTCGGGGGGTGGGGTTGGTATTAATTATACGCCGCTTAGACCTGAGGGTGACAGGGTGTCGTCGACTGGGGGCTCCGCCTCTGGACCCGTTTCCTTCATGCGTATCATAGACACACTAACAGACGTGGTTAAGCAGGGAGGGAAACGGAGGGGTGCGAATATGGGTATACTTGAGATAAGCCATCCTGACATCCAGAAATTCGTGGGCGCGAAGAGCGCACCCGGCTTCCTTGAGAATTTTAACCTCTCAGTGCTCGTCACACCCGAATTCTGGGCGCACTACGCGGCTGGCAAACCTTGGCCGCTTGTGAATCCACGGGACAACTCGGTTTGGGGAGAAGTGGACCCTGTGAGGCTCTTTATGGATATCGCGAGGACTGCATGGAGGAGCGGCGACCCCGGGCTCGTGTTCCTCGATAACATTAACCGTGATAACCCCCTGTATGAAGCACTTGGTCCGATCAGGTGCACCAATCCCTGCGGCGAGGAACCCCTTTACCCGTACGAGTCGTGTAATCTTGGGTCGATAAACCTCTACGCCTTTGTGAAGCGGGATGGGGGGAGTGCGGTGTTCGACTGGGATGAGCTGGGGAGGGTGGTGGAGGTGGCTACGAGGTTCCTCGACGGCGTGATAGATGTGAACAAATACCCGCTCCCGGAGATCGAGGAGGTCACCAAGAAAACCAGGCGTATTGGCTTGGGTGTCATGGGGCTAGCGGACACCCTCTACGCGTTGGGGATAGCCTATAATAGCGAGGAGGGTTTCAGGTTTATGAGTAGGGTGGCCGAATACATCTCCTACTTTTCCCTGATGGAGTCCATAAGGCTGGCCGAGGAGAGGGGGTGCTTCCCGCTCTTCAACTCCTCCAGGCTTGCGCTCGGCGAGCTACCCTTCGAGGGCTACCGCCACAGGGAGTGGTGGTCGATGGATTGGGATAAAGCCTCAAGCCTCGCGAGGAAGGGTGTTAGGAACTCGCACACTATGACCGTCGCCCCAACAGGCAGCATCTCGATGATCGCCGAAGTATCCTCCGGCCTCGAGCCCCAGTACGCCATCGTCTTCGAAAAACACGCCACGGTTGGGAGGTTCTACTACGCCGACACCGAATTCGAGCACCAACTCGCGGTGAAAGGACTCAACAGGGAGAAGGTGCTCGAAGCAGTCTCCAAGAATGGGGGCTCAGTCCAAGGCTTAGACGAGGTACCAGAAGATATGAAGAGGATATTCCTGACGGCGTACGACATCCCTTGGTGGGACCACATCAGAGCGCAGTTCGAAGTGCAGAAGTGGGTGAGCGCCGCGGTGAGCAAAACCATAAACATGCCCGCGTGGATTGAGCCTGAGGACGTGCTCAGCGCCTACCTCTTCGCCCACAGGCTCGGATTGAAGGGTATAACTGTCTACAGGGACACCTCCAAGCCTGGTCAGGTTTTAACCACCCCCACGCACAGGGCTGGCGGCTACCCCTCCCAACCAGAGAACAACACTCTACGCCTGATGAGTGAGTTGGGGGTGAGCCCAAGCCCTACGACGAAACCCAGAATGAGTCAGCCGAAGGCCGCGTTGGAATTGGTCGTCAGACCAGAGGAGCGCCTAGAGTTCACGAGGTGCCCGGTGTGCGGGAG
>Ga0209061_1002850_pt1 | contig 20399 bp, 17 predicted proteins | sample Coa_R1_10_FD_187157 | JGI IMG/M metagenome (GOLD analysis project Ga0209061, IMG submission 187157) | Surface soil microbial communities from Centralia Pennsylvania, which are recovering from an underground coalmine fire - Coalmine... | ecosystem: Environmental > Terrestrial > Soil >...
TTCCCGAAGCGACCTCGCAACGACATCATCGCCCGGACATCATTCTCCGGCGCTCGGCCCATCACCATTGTCGCGTCTTCTCAGGGTTTTCCAAGCATTTTCTGGAACATGCGGGCGTGATCGACACGCATGCACACCTGCACGACCCTGCCTTCGATGGGGACCTCGACCAGGTGTTGGCGCGAGCACGAGAAGCCGGCGTCGAAACGATCGTAACCGTCGGATGCGACCTCGAGGACAGCCGTCGCGCCATGCTTCTCGCGGACCGCGCCACGCAGGCTTGGACGCTCGGCATCCATCCGCACGAGGCCAAAGATGCGCCTGAGGACATCGCGGCCGCATTCGACGAGCTGCTCTCGGCGGTACCGATCAAGCCGGTTGCGATCGGTGAGACGGGGCTCGATTTTCATTACGATCACAGTCCCCGAGACGTGCAGCTTCGAGTCATGCGCGCGCAGGTTTCCTATGCGCGCCGGCACGACTTCCCCGTCGTCTTTCACCAGCGCGAGTCGTTTGAGACGTTCGTGGCCACGCTGCGGACCGATTGGCACCAAGAAATGCGCGGCATCGTTCACTGCTTCACGGGATCGAGCGCGGAAGCGCGCATCCTGACGCAGGAATTCGGCCTATTTCTGGGCATCGGCGGGGTAGTGACGTTCAAGAACGCTCAAATACTCCGGGAAGCCGTCCGCGCGGTCGGCGTGGAACGAATCGTGCTGGAAACCGATTGCCCGTATCTCGCGCCGATGCCTCGCCGCGGGGACCGCAACGAGCCGGCGTTCATGGCGCATACCGTCGACCGGCTGTGCGAGCTCTTGGTGTGCGACCGCGTCGAGCTGCTCGCCGCGACCAGCCGAAACGCCCGAGAGCTGCTGTCGCTCTAGCTCCATGCGAATCCGTCGATGGTGCGAATGCCAAGAGCGTTTCTGCAAGGCCCGCGCTATAATGGTGACCTTTGGAGATGGCGATGGGCCGAGCGCGTTCGGGGGCCCCGAGCGCGCAGCGCTTGCGGGGCGCGCAGCCCGGGGCGGAGCGCCGTTAACGTGAGCGCGCGGGGCAGCGCCGTACGCGACATGTTTGCGGCAATCGCGCCGCGCTATGACGCCGCCAATCGCGTGCTCACCGCGGGGGCCGACGAAGCTTGGCGCCGCCGTGCCGTGCGGGAGCTTGCGGTCCCCGGCGAAGGAAGCGTGCTCGATCTGTGCACCGGTACGGGAGACCTTGCCTTCCATCTCATCCGCAGCAATCCCGAGCTCGGGGTGACGGCCGTCGATTTTTGCGAGCCGATGCTCGCGGCGGCTCGCGTGCGAGCCCGCGAGGAAGACCCCCAAGGCCGCATCACATTTATCGAGGCCGATGTGCTCTCGCTGCCTTTCGCCGACCGTAGCTTCGACGGCGCGACGATGGGGTTCTCGATGCGTAACGTCGTGGATATCACGGCGACCTTGCGCGAAATTCGCCGCGTCCTGCGCGCCGGCGCCCGCTTCGTCAACCTCGACGTCTCAAAACCAAAGTTGCGCGCGGTGAGAACGGCTTTCGAAATCTACTTCTACGGCCTCGTCCCGCTGATCGGTGGGCTGGTCGGCGGGTCACGCGCCGCGTACCGGTACTTGCCGCAGTCGCTCGTGAACTATCCCGACGCCGACGATCTCGCCGGCCGTTTTGAGACGGCGGGATTCACCGACGTGCGCCTCGTGCGGCTCGGAATGGGTGCGATCGCGATCCACGTGGGGACGGCATGATCGAGCCACGCACCGCCGACGAACGCGACCTCCAGGCACTCGTCGAAGAATTCTTCCGAAGCAGTTTCGCAACGGACAACGAGGTCATCACGGAAGCGGTGCGCCGCATGTTGGCCGCGGGCGGTAAACGGTTGCGGCCGCGCATCACGCTCTTGTCCGTGCAAGCGATGGGCGGAATACCGTCGGAGCAGCTCGCGCTGGCGGCGTACATGGAGCTCATTCACGTTGCAACGTTGATTCACGACGACGTCGTCGACGGCGCCGCGACGCGGCGCGGGGTCAACGCAACTGCGGTCGATTTCGGGAACCGCATCAGCGTGCTCGCGGGCGATTATCTGTTCGCCTGGATCTTCAAGAACGTCACCGCAAACTACCCGCATCCGATTCCGCACATTCTCTCGGCGACGCTGGCCGCAATCTGCGACGGCGAAGTGCTGCAGCTGCGCGCGCTGGCGGATCCGGCGCTTTCACTGGACGACTACGTGCAGATCGTGGAAAGAAAGACGGCGACGCTCTTCGCCGCCTCGGCGGAGTGCGGCGCCATCGTTGGAGCGGCGTCGCATTTGGCACCCGGGATACGCGCGTTGCGCGATTTTGGAATGCAGTACGGCATCGCGTTTCAGATGATGGACGATTTGCTCGACATGACGTCGAAAGAGATCGCGCTCGGTAAGCCCGTCGGGACCGATTTGCGCGAGAGAAAAGCCACCATCCCGGTAATTCTTGCGCGAGAAAGCGGCGACGAGGCGTTTTGTCGCCGTCTCGACGAGTTTTTTGCGGCAACGCTCGACGAAAGAGAAGAGCAAGCGGAAATCGCCGCCTTGATCGCGCAAATCGGGAAGCTCGGCGGGTTCGAGCAGACCCTCTCGGCGATCCGGCGATACGCCGAGCGGGCGAAGCTGGCCCTCGGCGGGCTGGGGCCCGGCAGCAACGAGGCACGAGACGAGCTCGCCGCCCTCGCGGACCGCCTTGCAACTACGGAGAAAAAACCCAGGTAGTGCCGCTGGGGCGAGGTCGGCGCAGGGGCTTCATGCGAAGCATCGAGGGCGACGGGTAGACCGGCGCCGGAAAACTGGAGGTCAGCGAAATGTTTGGAAGTCCGATGGAGATCGCGCTCGTTGTCGGCGCGGCGGTTCTGCTCTTCGGAGCCGATAAGTTGCCGAAGCTGGCGCGCAGCCTCGGCAACGCGAAGAAGGAATTCATGGTCGGGCAGGCAGAGGCCGACGTTGCGGCGGAGCGCGCCAAAGAGGAAGCGCGCAAAGCGGCCGAGGCGGAGAAACCTACGGGCACGACGACCACAACGACGACTCCGTAACCGAGAACGATAAAGGAAGCAGCCCAAAGGCGGATGTTGCTGGAACGTCCCCGCACGGCCGATGCAGGCTCGGACGCGGCGGCTGAGTGGGATCAAAAGGAGATGACGTTCACGGAGCACCTTCGGGAGCTCCGTAATCGTCTCATGATTTGCGCCGTCACAGTCACCGTCGTCGCGGTCTGCATGTTCTATCCTTCGATTTACGTGATCACCTGGATGGAGCACGAATACTTCCCGGGCATCACGCTGCACGCGTTCGGGCCGGCTGACGCGGTAGGAACGATGTTCCGCTTCTCACTGTACGCGGCCATCGTGATCGGCTTGCCGGTCATCATGCATCAGATCTGGCTTTTCATCGTTCCCGCGATTCATCCGCGGACCCGCCGGGTCGTTTACAAATTGATCGCGCCGTCCGTAGCGTTGGCGGCGATCGGCATCTTGTTCTGCCATTTCGTGGTCGTGCGCGTCGTCGTGAAAGGAACGACCTTTCTCACCAGCCTCATCGCAACGCAGACGTACGGCGTCGGTCCGACGCTCAACTTCATTCTGATCTTGTTCTTCGCGTTCGCGCTCATCTTCCAGCTGCCGATGGTGCTGATCATGCTGGCTCGCATCGGTCTGGTCAGCTCGAAATCGCTGCGGACGTTCCGCCGTTATGCGATCATGGGAGCCTTGCTGGCCGGCGGCGTCGCCGCTCCGGACGGGCAGCCAACGACGATGATGCTGATGGCCGCACCGCTCTTTTTGCTGTACGAAGCCAGTATTTGGGTGATCTTGCTGCTGGAACGGTCGTGGCAACGCGAAAGCTCTTATGCGTAGGCTGAGATAGTATGGCCACCGCCGTCGCGCAGCTACGGGCCGGCGTCAAGGAAACCGTCGGCGATTTCCTGCAGCTTTTCGCGAGCATTTATTTCGCGGTCGGCCTGTTTGCCGTCTGGGGCTTCTTCACGCTGATCGGCGTCATCGTCGAGCAAGGCAAACCCGACGGATTCTACTTGGCGAGTTTCGCGCCGCCGCTGGCGCGGCTGATACTGCGCCTGGATTTGAACAACATTTACCACAGTATCGCCTACGTCGGGATCATCGGTTTGATCCTGACATCGTTGGCCGTCTGCACGTTCAAACGCGTCATTCCGGCACGTCTGCCGCCCCTGCGCGCGGTCGCGATCGACCGCATCCCGCTCAACGCTTCGATTCCCGTCGAAGGCGACGAGACGGAAATCCGCAGCCGCATCGAACGGTTCTTCCGCGCGACGGGCTGGTCGGTACGCAAACGTGAATTCGGCGGCGATGAGTGGACCTTCGCCGACAAACACAATTGGGCGCGCCGCGGCGTGCTCGTCGCGCACATCGGTTTCGTCATCATCGCCGCGGGGACGACATGGTACTGGGCGCAAGGGTTCAGCGGCGACACGGCAATCCTCACCGGGGGAACCGTCACGATACCCCAGACCGGGGCGCAAATCACCCTCGACCGCTTTCGGTACCGCTTCGATCCGATTCAAACGAAAGCCGGGCTCGTCTACCAGCCGATCGATTACGTCTCGAACGTGCACTACGTCGGTAAGGACGGGATCAGGCGCAGCGCGACGATTCGCGTCAATCACCCCCTGAACATCGATGGGACGCTCTACTACCAGGCATCGTACGGCTTCGGCGCGCGATTCGTGCTCACGCGCGACGGGCACGTCGTCTCGACGTCACCCCAGGAGTATCTGCGCGAAGGCGCCGCCTTTCCGGTAACGGCGGACCGCTCGATCCAGTACGACCAGTTCGTGGGTACGATCGATCGGAAGACGGGTCAGCCGGCGCGCGATCCTCGGCCGAATAACCCCGGCGTCATCATTCGCGTCCTGGAAGGCGACACGCCGCTCGGCGCGGCTCTGGTGCCGATCGGTTCCTCGATCGACCTCGGCGGAGGTTACCGGCTCTCGGTGCCTCGCTATCTCGTGTACAGCGGCTTGCAGTACCGTTACGACCCCGGAATGGCACTTGTCGGACTAGGTGCCTTCGTGCTGCTGACCGGACTCTGTATTGCGTTCTATTTCTTGCCGGCGCGGCTCTACGTCAAATTGACGGGAGCCGGCCGGTCCTGGAATCTCGGGGTCGCCGCAACGACCGTCAAGGGTTACGAAGTCTTTGAAGAACAGTTTGCCGAGTTGATCGGCGCCTTGCGCCGGGCAGCGTCGGGAAAGGAACAAGCCCCATGCAGCTAGATCAGATTTTGCTCGCGACCGCAATCGCAGCCTACGTGACGGGCACGCTCGTGCTGCTGGCATACTTCTTGTCACGCAACGAGATGATGCTGCGCATCGGGGCGCCGCTTGCGATTATCGGCTGCGTGGCGCAGTTCGCGGAGCTGGGCGCGCGCTGGGCGATCTCCGGCATCTGGCCGCTCACGAACCTGTACGGGTCGCTGTCCCTCTTCTCGGCGATGGGCGTGCTGATCTTTCTGGTGTTCGCCTTTCGCTATCGCCTCTGGTTCGCCGGCGGCTTCGTGCTCCTGATCGCCGCGATCGCGCTCGGCTATGCAACGACATGGAACGAAGGGTTCATGCCGCCGGTTCCGGCACTGCAATCGTATTGGATCAAGATCCACGTGCCGCTCGTGGTGTCGGCGTATGCGTCGTTCATGGTATCGTTCGTCGTGTCGGTGCTCTACCTGATCAAGTACTACGCCGAGCAGCGCTTTTCGCGGGGCTCCTCCGTTCGCGCAGCCGTCGCGACGCCGGCCGGTTCGATTCCGCTGACGGTGCAAAGCAAATTCTCGGTGATTGAAGACGGCGACGGAGTTCGCGTCGGCGTCCCGCGCGGTGACTCACCCGGAATCGCCGCAGCGGCTGCGGCCGGCGACCCGACGGCGCAGTGGCTGACAACCCTGCCGACCCTTGCCAAGCTGGACGTGATGATCTACCGGATCATCGGCGTCGGGCTGCCGCTGCTCACGGTCGGCATCATCACCGGTGCGATGTGGGCAAAGGAATCGTGGGGCGCGTATTGGCAGTGGGATCCCAAAGAAACGGCGGCGCTCGTCTCGTGGATCGTGTATGCCGGCTACATGCATCTGCACACGCGCAATGCGTGGCGGGGATTGCGTTCCGCGTGGCTGTCGATTCTCGGCTTTGCCACGATCATGTTTTGCTACCTCGGAGTCAATATCTGGATCAGCGGCTTGCACAGCTACAAAGTGTAAGTAATTTGCGCTTCGCTCGCGGATTCTCGACGCTACCCGGCGAGTTTTGGGAAGCGCGGAATCCGACGCCGCTTCCGGATCCGTATCTCGTCGCGATCAGCGATGACGCCGCGAAGCTGGTCGGCCTCGACCCGGCGCTTGCGGCGGAAGATCCGCAGTTTCTTGCGATCGCCGCCGGTAACGCGCTGCCGCCGGATGCTGCACCGATCGCCACCGTTTACGCCGGTCATCAGTTCGGATCGTGGGCGGGGCGGCTCGGTGACGGCCGCGCGATCCTTCTGGGCGAGGTTGCCGGGTACGAATGGCAGCTGAAAGGCTCCGGGTTGACGGCTTTCTCGCGCTGGGCCGACGGACGGGCCGTGCTGCGTTCGACCATTCGTGAATTTCTGTGCAGCGAAGCGATGGACGCGCTGGGGATTCCGACGACGCGTGCGCTCTGCATCGTAGGCAGCGACGAGCCCGTTTATCGCGAGCAGGCGGAAACGGCCGCCGTTCTTACGCGGCTTGCGCCCTCGCATATCAGATTCGGGTCGTTCGAGATGTTCCACTATGGCGACCGCAGCGATCTCGTGAGGACGCTGGCGGATTACACCATCGACCGCTACTATCCGCACTTGCGTGAAAGCGGCGGCGAAAAATACCTCGGTTTGCTCCGCGAAGTCGTCGCTCGCACGGCGAGGCTCGTCGCGCAGTGGCAGGCCGCGGGCTTCGCACATGGAGTCATGAATACCGACAACATGTCGATTCTCGGTCTTACGATCGACTACGGTCCCTTCGGTTTCCTGGACGCGTACGACCCGGCATTCGTCTGCAACCATTCAGATGATTTTGGACGCTATGCATTCGACCGCCAGCCGACGATCGCGCTGTGGAATTGCTATGCGCTGGCCGAAGCGCTCGGCTCGCTCCTCGATATCGACGCGGCGCGGGCCGTTCTGGAAGGCTTCGAGCCCATTTTTCAGGCGGCATACCTGACACTGTTGCGGGCCAAGCTCGGCGTGCAAACCGAGGAAGAAGACGACGCGCTTCTGCTGGGCGATCTGCATCGTTTGATGGAGCGCGATGCCGCCGACTACACCGGGGTTTGGCGATCGCTCTCGACCGTCTCGCAAGACGGTGAAGGGACGTTTTCACGGTGGTTTCGCGATCGTGAGGCAATTACGGCTTGGCTCGAGCGCTACCGCGCGCGGCTGCGACGTGAGGCGAGCGATGATGCGGCGCGCGCGCATCGGATGAATTCGGTCAATCCCAAATACGTCTTGCGCAATTATCTGGCGCAAACCGCCATCGAGGCGGCGCAGCGCAAAGACTTCTCGGAGGTTTCGCGGCTGCTTGCCGTCCTGCGGCATCCCTTCGAAGACCAACCCGAGAATGAGGCCTATGCGGCCCCACCTCCGGATTGGGGCCGGCGCCTCGTCGTTAGTTGCTCCTCCTAAAAAAGCGCGATTGCCGAAAAAGTCGGCAAGGTGCTTGCGCATCCGGCTGCAAAGTCGGCGCAGTCGCGCCCGGAACGTAAATGGGGCGCTCTAGGAGATATGGTTCGTGTCGCAATCTCACGCTGAGGCTTATCTCGATCCGGGCACGCCGGAAGAGCAAAGCCGCCGGGCGTTCATGGCCAACGCCACGGTCGTTCTTTCGGGCGTCATCGGCCTCGTCATCGCCGTCCCACTCATCGACTACAGCATCCCCGGCAAGAAGATCAACGAGCTCTCTGGGAAGATGTGGTCGCCCGTCGACGAGGCGGATTGGAAGAAGCTCGCGGGAAGCGACACGCCGCTGAAAGTGTCCTTCACGCGTAAGACGACCGACGGGTATTTTTTGCCGACGGCGACGGAAGATTACGTTTGGGGCGTCAAGATGAGCCCCGCGCAATGGGACAAAATGAAGAAAGACCGGACGGACTTGTTCCCACCCGATGCCGACAAGGCCGAGCAAGTCACATACCCGGAGGAGATTTACGTCGCAGGCTTCGTGATATTCTCTTCGATCTGCCCGCACCTCGGATGCCGCTTCGCGTGGGATTCGTCGAAGAACATCTTCTTCTGTCCATGTCACAACTCGGAATACACGCGCGACGGCAAAGTGATCGGTGGTCCCGCTCCGCGCGGGCTCGATCCGCTTCCGCTCAAAGACGTGAACGGAAAAGCCGAGATCACGTGGATCCGTTACAAGAGCTCGACTCCCGACCGCATCATCGTTTCCTACGGTTAGATAGCAGAGTATTTTAAGCGATGTTGACTTGGTTAGAATCCCGCACCGGCTTCGTCAGCATGACGAAGAACTTCCTCACCGAGGACGTTCCCGGCGGTCCTTCTTATTGGTACGTCTTCGGCAGCGCGACGTTGTTCGCGATGATCTTGCAGATCGTCACCGGCATCTTCCTGACCTTTTACTACGCACCGTCGTCGGCAAGCGCGTGGGAATCGACGCTATTCATCTACGACAAAGTTCCGCTGGGCAGTTTCGTCATCAGCTTGCACTATTGGGGCGCAACCGCGATGATCGCCCTCGTCGCGATGCATCTCGTCCAAGTCGCCGTGTGGGGCGCCTACAAGCGCCCGCGCGAGCTGCAATGGGTCGTCGGCGTTATCCTGTTCGTCCTCACGCTCGTGCTCGGGCTCACCGGTTACCTGCTGCCGTGGGACCTCAACGCGTACTTCGCCTCGCAGGTTGCGCTCAACATCACGGGAGCAGCTCCGATCGCCGGACCGTTCTTACAGGACTGGCTCCAAGGCGGCCCGACGATGGGCACGCTGACGCTCAACAAGTTCTTCGGCATCCACGTATGGCTTACGCCGCTGATCTTGATCTTGCTCGTCGTCGCCCACTTGATCATCTTCCGTCACAACGGCTCGGCCGGGCCGGCGCGCGACGACCGCCAGGGGCTCAAACCGGGACGTTTTTGGCCCAACCAGCTCTACATGGACACGGTTGCATCGTTCATCGTGCTGGCCATCATCGTGCTGCTCGCGATTTTCTCGCCCGCGCCGCTCGATGCGAAGGCCGATCCGAACAACGACCAATTCGTGCCCTCGCCGGCGTGGTATTTCATGGGCCTGTACTATCTGCTTGAAATCTTCCCCGGGCAGCTCGGACAGCTCATCGGCACGATCGTGATCCCCACGGCAGGCTTGTTGTTCTTGATCTTGCTGCCCTGGCTCGACCGTAATCCAAGCCGCGACTTCAAGCGGCGTCCCATCGCGCTGTTCGTGACGGCGGTCTTCGTGGTGATCGCTGCGGGTCTCTCCATAGCCGGACAAAACACGGTGAACATGAAGGCCGCAGCCCGCGGCCAAACCGCCCCGACCGTCCCGGGCGGCGCCGATGCGGCCAAGATCGCGGCCGCCGAAGCCGCGCCGCTTCCCGCAACCGGCTCGGCTGCGGGTCAGCCCGGAACGAGCAGCGCATCGGCGGAAGGCGCGACCGTCTTTTCCAACAACTGCTCGAGTTGTCACGGGGCCAGCGGGCAAGGAACGCCGGGGGCGTTTCCGCCGCTCGCCGGCAACGCCGCCGTCACGGCGTCGGATCCGAAAGACATCATCCATACCGTTCTCGACGGCAAAACCGGGCCGCTCAAAGTCGGCACCACGACCTACAACGGCGTGATGCCGCCGTGGAAGTCTCAGCTGAAGCCCGACGAGATCGCGGCGGTATTGACCTACATCCGCACTTCCTGGGGCAACAACGCTTCCGCCGTCACCGTCGACCAGGTAAAAAAAGAGCTCAAATAGTTGTTGCGAGGCCGGCGCAAAGGTAGAGGCGTTGCAGCATTGGTAATGGGCCGAGCGCTACAGGGGGCCCCAAGCGCAGAGTGCTTGGGAGGCGCGCAGCTTAGATTGGAGCGCCTCTAAATTGGAAAACTGGTCGTTTCCGCCGGAGTACGATGACGCGTACCTTCCGCGCGGAAGCGACCGGTATTGGTTTCCCCTCCGCGAGACGATGGATGCGGGGGAGCGCGAGCGGGCGATCGCGGCACGCATTCGCGACGTCATGCGCTACGCGCACGACCGCTCGCCTTTCTATCGCAGGAAATGGGACGACGCGGGCATCGACCTCGAGGGCATTCGCTCGCTCGAGGATTTCGAACGCGTTCCCGTCGTCACCAAGGCCGAGCTGCGGGCGGATCAAGAAGCGAATCCGCCGTTCGGTTCGTACTTGTGCGCGCCGCCGGAAGAGGTTCATCACATTCACGGAACGTCCGGCACGACCGGGCGGCCGACGGCGTTCGCGATCGGCCGCGGGGACTGGCGCGCGATCGCCAACGCGCACGCGCGAATCATGTGGGCGATGGGATTGCGGCCGGGAGACACGATCTTCATCGCATCGATCTTCAGCCTGTACATGGGAAGCTGGGGCTCGATGCTGGGCGCCGAGCGGCTCGGCGCGCGCGTTTTTCCATTCGGAGCTGGTGCGCCCGGAATGACGTCGCGCGCGGTTATGTGGCTCGCGTCCATCCAACCGCGCGGCTTTTACTCGACGCCGTCCTATGCATTGCATCTCGCCGAGACGGCACGGGCTGAGGGCGTCGATCCGCGTGACTTCGGCCTCGGTGTCATGTTTTTCTCCGGCGAGCCCGGCGCATCGATCCCCGGAATTCGAAGGCGAATCGAGGAAGCGTTCGGCGCGTGCGTCGTCGATTGCGGCTCGATGGCCGAGATGACGCCATGGATGAACCTTGCGGGAAGCGCGCAGACAGACGGCATGCTGCTGTGGCAAGATCTCGTCTACACCGAGGTGTGCGATCCGGCGTCGCTTGCGGGCGGCGCCGCACGCCGCGTCTCCTACGGCGAGGAGGGAACGCCGGTGTACACGCATTTGGAGCGCACGTCGCAGCCCATGATCCGCTTGCTCTCCGGGGATCTGACCCGCTGGGTAAACGAGCCCAATCCCTGCGGGCGAACGTATCCACGTTTGCCGCGCGGAATCTACGGGCGGATCGACGACATGTTCCAGATTCGGGGCGAGAACGTTTACCCGTCGGCGATCGAGGACGTGCTGGGCGCGCTTGCCGGCTACGGCGGCGAACATCGCATCGTCATCACGCGCACGGGTGCAATGGATGAGCTCTTGGTGCGGGTCGAGGTCGATGCGGCTACGCACGCGGCCGGTGAGACCGCGCTCGAAGAATTCGGCCGCACGGCGAAGGACCGCCTGAGCCGCGCCCTGGGCGTACGCGCCAACGTCGAAGTCTGCGTTCCCGGCACGTTCCCGCGCACGGACTTCAAAGCGCGGCGCGTCGTCGACGACCGCGATCTCTTTCGCGAGCTCTCGGGGAAACTCGCGCGAAGAGGTTAGCGGCAGCTCCTTCCCTCGTAGAGGTACAGCACCTCACCGTCGGCTTGCGCCAACTCGCGGCGTTCGCGCCCGTACGAAGGCAGCTCACGTTCCTTTGACGTTACGAAGAACACGCGCGAAGCCTTGCAGATGATGCTGCGTGCGTCCGATCCTTCACCCAGCTCGCTTACGGGTGGATGCGTCAAGAACACGAGCGCGTTGCCGCCTGCGGCTCCTTGAATCGCGATCGCGTCACCGCTGCGTTCGTTCGCGCGAATGACTGCCGCGAGTGGCGGAATGGGTTTGAACGGTTCCGCATGCGGTTCCGCAACGATTGCCGTATACGAGACCATGAGCAGCGCGGCGGCGGCGAGCACGGACGGCGCGAAGCGGCCGTCGCCGCGCCACAACAGCACGAAGCTCGCGATCGATCCAACAAAGACGATGCCGCCCATCCATGCCAGATCGCCGATTACGGCTTGCGCGCCGGCGACGACGTGCGCGTCGCGCGCAAAGATCGCGATCGCAATCGCGACGGCGCCGATCGCCAGTGGAACGGCAGCCGTCGCGCCCAGCATGCCGCGGCTCGCTCCCGAAGCGGTGCGGTCGAACCACAGGCCCACGAGCAGCGCCGGCGCCGGCAGCTCGAGCGCGACATAGTTCGGCAGTTTGGTTTGCGCAAAGCTGAAGAACACAAACGGCACGACGGCCCAAACGAGCGCGAGCCGAATGAGCGCGGACCTCGTGGACTGACCCGATGCTCGAAGCTCGTGTCGCGCACCGGCGACGGCGCCGGGCAAATACGCTATCCACGGAAAGAACCCTAAAATGATGACGGGGACGTAGTACCATATCGGCCCGCTCTGGTTCTCGATCGTGCCGAGATAGCGCCCGAACGTGTAGTGTCCGATGAGCTGCGCGATCGCGCCGTCGCCGACGCGTGCTTGCACCAAGACGAACCACGGCGCATCGACGGCGACGACGATCGCAACGCCGAGCAGCCATATGGAAGCCGAAGGCACGGCGATGCGCGCACCGGCAAGCCGTTCCCATAAGAGCCAGGGCACGATCACCAACAGGACGATCGCGAGCGCCACCGGTCCTTTCGCGAGCACGCCGAATGCGATGGCGACCGCCGCTGCGATCGCCGCAGCGACCACGCGTCCGCCGCTGAAAGCGCGAAACACCGAGAGAATGCCGAGCGTAACGAACAGATCGAGCAGCGCGTCCATGATCGCAAGGCGCCCGATGACGGCTTGCATCAAGCTGGTCGAGAGAACGACAGCCGCCCAGATCCCCGCGCGCGGACAGGCGACGGTCGCACCCGCATATCCGACGACGGCACCGGCCGCGATCGTGGCCAGTGCTGCCGGCAGCCGTAGGGCGAACGTGCTGACCCCAAATGCTTTCGCGAAGAGCGCCGCCAGCCAGAAGTAGAGGGGCGGCTGCACGAACCATGGCGCGCCGTTGAAATGCATGACGATCCAGTCGTGCGTCAGCAGGATCTCGCGCGCCACTTCGCCGTACGCCGTCTCGCTGTTGTCCCACAGCGTCCCGGTGCCCAGACCCGGGAGCGTCGCCAGCGCGGCGACGGCGGCACCGATCAACGCGGCTTGCCACGGCCTCATAGACGGCCGTAGCCTCGATTCGGGGGCGGGGCGCCGCTGGGCGCGAACGGTGCTGGTGACTGTGTATCCCATCGTGATGAACGTGCAGGGTCGCTTGGCCGTCGTCGTAGGCGGCGGCACCGTTGCGGAGCGAAAGGTGGCTGCCCTGCTCGAGGCCGGCGCCACGGTGCGAGTTGTTTCGCCCGAGCTCGTCCCCGCGCTGGAACGTCTTCGCGACCGCGGACAAATCACATGGGAAGCACGGCGCTTCGAGGCGGCAACCCTCGACGGCGCGACGCTCGCCTTTGCCGCGACGGACGACGACGCCGTCAATGCCGCCGTGGTTGCGGCCGCTCGCGACCGCTCGGTTCTCGTCAACGACGCGGGCAAAGCAGAACGCGGCGATTTCGCGACGCCTGCAGTTTACCGAAAGGGTTCGCTGACGATCAGCGTCGACACCGGCGGGACTGCGCCCGCCGTCTCAAAGCTGGTGCGCGAGAAGCTGGGAACGCTCATCGATCGAACGCTCGGCAATACGCTGGTCTGCGCGTCTCGCGCCAGCGCGCTCGCGATGACGCAAACGCGAACGGTGATGGCAAAGCTCGCGCGCAGCGGCCTCGCATCGACCGTCGTCAATATCTCGACCAAAGGCGATGAGGTGCAAGACCGCTCCCTCGCTTCGATCGGCACGGACAGCGTCTTCGTGAAAGAGCTGGAGCTCGCGCTGCGAGAAGGCCGTGCCGACTACGCGGTTCATTCGTGCAAAGATTTGCCGAGCCGGTTGCCGGACGACATGGAGCTGATCGCCATCGTCGAGCGCGTCGATCCCCGCGACGTCTTTTGCAGCGAAACGTATGCGAGCTTCGAGGACCTGCCTCCCGGCGCGCGCGTCGGCACGTCGAGCCCGCGGCGTCTCGCACAGCTGGCGGCAATGCGCGGCGATCTCGATTATCGCGACATTCGCGGTAACGTTGACACGCGTCTGCGCAAGCTCCGCGAGGGTCAGTACGACGCGATCGTGCTTGCGGCCGCCGGGCTCGAGCGTCTGGGTGCTCGCGCGGCATATCTGGTGCCGTTTGCGGCCGACGCGCTCGTACCGGCCGTCGCGCAAGGCGCGCTTGCCGTCGAGATGCGGCGCGCGGACCCGCTTTCGGCGATTCTGCGCGCCGCGCTGAACGATCCCGAACGCGAGCGCGAGGTGCTGGCAGAACGCGCGTTCCTGCGCGGCATGCGCGGTGGCTGCCAAGCGCCGATCGGGGCTCATGCGACCTCCGAGGGCCCTGACGGCTGCCTCATCCTGCGGGCCGCCGTCGGGATGCCGGCCGGCGGGGTGCTGCGCGGCGAGCGGCGCGCGGCCGCCGCGTCCGGCGCCGATGCCGATGCGCTCGGCACGTCGCTGGCGGCGGAATTGTCGACCTCTTTGCTCGAAAGGACGCCCTGATGCAACTGGAAGAGAAAAAGGCCGATCTCGGCCTCGTGACGCGTCCGCGCCGTCTGCGTGCGAGCGCGGCGATTCGCGACATGGTGCGCGAAACGCGCGTGAACGCCGCCGGTCTGATGCAGCCGCTGTTCATCGTTTCCGGCAGCGGCGTTCGTGCCCCGATTTCCAGCATGCCGGGCGTCGCACGGATTTCGGCCGACGTCGCCGCCCAGGAGGCGCGCGAGCTCGCGCAAGCCGGAATCCGATCGATCCTCTTGTTCGGCATTCCCGATTTCAAAGACGCATACGCTTCTTCCAACTACGATCCGCACGGCGTCGTGCAACGTGCAGCCCGCGCGATCAAGCGCGCGGTTCCGGAGATGCTGGTTGCCGCCGATCTCTGCAACTGCGAATACACCGATCACGGCCATTGCGGGGTGCTCGACGCCCGCGGGGACGTCGAGAATGATGCGACCGTCGAGCTCTTGGTGCGCACTGCCCTGACGTACGCCGATTCCGAAGTCGATATCATCGCACCGTCGGACATGATGGACGGGCGTGTCGGCGCGATTCGGCGCGCGCTCGACGAGGCCGGGCACACGCGCGTGTCGATCATGGCCTACTCCGCCAAATATGCCTCGGCGTTCTATGGCCCGTTCCGCGAAGCCGCCGATTCCACGCCGGCCTTCGGCGACCGGCGAACGTATCAGATGGATCCTGCCAATGCGCGCGAGGCGCTGCGCGAAGTCTCTCTCGACATCGAAGAAGGCGCCGACATCGTCATGGTCAAGCCTGCGCTGGCGTATCTCGACGTCGTACGCCGCGTTCGCGACAGCGTCTCGCTGCCGGTTGCAGTCTACAATGTCAGCGGCGAATACGCGATGATCAAAGCCGCTTCGGCGAACGGGTGGATCGACGAAGGACGCATCGTGGACGAGCTCATGACCGCGTTTACACGAGCCGGCGCGGACATCATCATAACGTATTTCGCGAAGGACTACGCGCGCCGGAATGCCTGACCGCCCCGAGATCGGGGTGGTGATCCTCGCCGGCGGCGAGGCGTCGCGCCTCCCCGGCAAGCTCGCCTTGTCCGCAGGCGGCGTTCCGATGCTCGTGCGCGTGTACCGCAACGTCTCGCAAGGACGCCGCACCGCGATCTCGTGCCGCTCGAACCTCCCGCCGGAGGTCGATTCGCAGCTGCAATGCCTAAGGGTGCTCGATCGCTGGGAGAAGCGAGGTCCGCTTTGCGGCTTGCTCTCGACGATGGAAACGCTGCAGACGCCGCTGGTTTTTGCCGTTGCCGGGGACGCGCCGTTCGTCGATGCTGCGTTCATCGAGCGCTTGTCGGCAACGCTGCAGCGCGGCGACGAGGCGGTGGTTCCCGCGCACGAGCAACGCGGACGCAAGAGGTTCGAGCCGCTTGCAGCGCTATACGATCGCGCCGCATTCTTACGTGAGGGATCGCAGGTCTTTCAGGGAGAGGGATCGCTGCACGCGGTGCTGGAGCGATTGCGCGTCAGAGAATATCCGATCGCACCGGAGGAGGAAATAATCTTTACCAACGTCAACACGCCCGAGGACTACGCCGCCGCGGCTGCGGCATGGATGACGTAGTGGCGACCTACGAACGTTCCATCAACGCATTTCTGCGGGCCAAACGCGTTATTCCGGGCGGCGTCGATTCGCCGGTGCGCGCGTTTCGCGCCGTCGGCGGCTCGCCGATCTTCGTCCGCAGCGCGCAAGGCGCTACGTTCATCGACCTCGACGGGCGCGAATATATCGATTACGTGATGTCGTGGGGCCCGCTGATCCTCGGCCACGCTCCGCCCGCGGTCGTGCGAGCCGTGCAAACCGCAGCCTCACGCGGCACGTCGTACGGCATGCCGACCGAGCTGGAAAGCGAGCTCGCCGAGCTCATCGTGTCGATGGTCCCTTCGATCGAACGCGTGCGCTTCGTCTCGAGCGGCACGGAGGCGACGATGGCCGCGTTGCGTCTCGCTCGCGGCTTCACCGGGCGCGACAAAGTCATGAAATTCGCCGGCTGCTATCACGGTCATGCCGACTCGTTTCTGATCGCGGCCGGGAGCGGCGCGCTCACGAACGGCGTCCCCGACTCACCAGGTGTGACCGAAGGCACTGCGCGTGACACGGTTGTCGTTCCGTACAACGACCTCGCTGCCGCGCGGCGCGCGGTTGCCGCGAATTCGAAGGCACTGGCCGCGATCATCGTCGAGCCCTACGCGGGCAACATGGGGCTCGTGCTGCCGAAACCCGATTTTCTCGCGGGCCTTCGCGAACTGGCGACGCAAGCCGGTGCGCTCTTGATCTTCGATGAGGTCATCACCGGGTTTCGTGTCGGCCGCGGCGGCGCGCAAGAGCGCGAAGGCGTGCGTCCCGACCTTACGACGCTCGGTAAAGTCATCGGCGGGGGTCTGCCGGTCGGCGCGTTCGGCGGGCGCGCCGACGTCATGGCGCGCCTCTCGCCCGAGGGACCCGTTTATCAGGCCGGCACGTTGTCGGGAAATCCGCTCGCCATGACGGCCGGGATCGCGACGCTGCGGGCGCTCACCGACGAACTCTATGACGAGCTCGACCGCCGCACCGCAAGCCTCGTCGAGGGGCTCAGCCGCGTCTTCACGCGCTATCGCGTAAAGCATCAGTTCGCGCGTGCGGGATCGCTCTTCGGCTTTTTCTTCGCGGAGACGCCGGTCGTCGATCTGGAGACGGCGAAGACTTCAGACGTCTCGCTCTACGCGCGGTTCTTTCACCAGATGCAGGCCCGCGGGGTCTACTTCGCGCCCTCTCAGTTCGAATCGGCGTTTGTCTCCGGTGCCCACACCGAGGAGCACCTGCAGGCCACGCTCGCAGCGGCCGAGGGCGCGATGGACGAGCTGATGGTCGAAAGCGCCGGGTAGGTGCCCGGGCGGGCCTTCTCCGGTTCTTCCCAAAGGTTCTCGGCAGGGTGCTTGCAGACGGGATATGGTAGTTGTATGACCGCGATGCGCGCCGATATCCGATGCCGCTAGTCTGCCTGGGGCTCTCCCACCGCACCGCCCCCGTCGAGGTGCGCGAGCGCCATGCTTTCAGTGCCGCAACGCTCGGCGAAACGCTGACCGCGCTTCGCGATTACGAAGCGGTGCTCGAGGCCGCGGTTTTGTCGACCTGCGGGCGGATCGAGATCTATGCCGAGCTCGACGATTACGAAGCCGGCGTGGAGCAGCTCAAACGCTTTCTCACGAATTTTCGGCACGGTAGCGTCGCGTACGACATGGAATCGTACATGTACACGCTGTTGGGACGCGATGCGGTCGAACATCTTTTCCGCGTAGCCACGGGTCTCGATTCGATGCTGATCGGCGAAGCCGAGATCCTCGGACAGGTCAAGAGCGCTTACGTGCAGGCGCATCGCGCAAGCTCCGTCGGTCCGTCGCTGCATCAGCTCTTTCGCGAGGCTCTGTCAGCCGGTAAGGCGGCACGCTCGCAAACGGCCATCGGCAACGATTCCGTCAGCGTCGCGACGGCGGCCATTGCGATGGCCAAACAGCACGTCGGCGATCTGCAGGGCAAAACCGTGCTGGTCGTCGGCGCCGGCAAGATGGGTACGACCGCCGCGAAGCGCCTCAAGGCCGAAGGCGCACGTCTGATGCTCCTCAACCGTTCGCGCAAGCGCGCGGAAGGTCTCGCTGCGGCGATCGGAACCGGCGAGGCCGGTGCGCTGCCCAAGCTCGGCGAGGCGCTCTCCGCGGCGGACGTCGTGATCGCGTCGACCGGTGCATCGCATTTCGTTCTCGATCACATGACGACCGCGGAAGCGATGTCGGCGCGGCGGGACCGGCCGCTGTTCATCGTCGACATCGCGGTCCCCCGCGACGTCGATCCGGAAGTCGCGCGCATTCCAGGGGTCGCGCTGGTCGACATCGATGCGTTGAGCGCAGCCGTCGACGAAACGCTCGAAAGCCGTCGTCGCGCCATCCCGTTCGTCGAAGAGATCATCGAGGAACATGCGCGTCGCTTTGCCGATTGGTATCGTGCCCGAGCCACCACGCCCGTGATCGCGTCGCTCACGCAAAAGGCGGACGCCATTCGTCAGGCCGAGCTGGAGCGCTTGTTCGCGCGTTGCCCCGATTTGTCGGAACGCGAACGCATGCTGATCACCGGGATGTCGATGACGATCGTTTCGCGGCTCCTGCATAGCGCGATCGTCCGCATTCGCGAGAAATCGACGAGCGATCATGCCGAGGCGCTGGTGCACGCGCGCATTGTCGACGAGCTGTTCGATCTCGGCACCACGCTTCTGCAATCGAAGTAGTGCCGGTCTTCTTAGTCGGAGCAGGCCCGGGTGATCCCGGGCTTCTGACGTTGCGCGCGAAGCATCTCATCGAAACCGCCGACGTGCTCGTCTACGACTACCTGGCCGCCGAGCCGATTCTCGCTTTTGCGGCGCCCGAGTGCGAACGCATTTACGTCGGAAAGCGCGCGAAGGCGCATACAATGTCACAGGATGAGATCAATGCGCTCTTGGTGCGCTTGGCGCTCGAAGGCAAACGAGTGGTGCGTCTGAAGGGTGGCGACCCCTTCGTCTTCGGACGCGGCGGAGAAGAAGCGCAGGTTCTGCGCGCCGCGGGTATCGAGTTCGAGGTCGTGCCGGGCATCACCGCGGGCATTGCCGCGCCCGCGTATGCGGGAATTCCGGTGACGCATCGCGCGCACAACACTGCGGTCACCTTCGTTACGGGACACGAAGACCCGTCCAAAGACCTCTCCACGCTCGACTGGTCGAAGCTGGCGGATCCGCATCAGACGCTCGTCTTTTACATGGCGATGAGCAATCTCGCGCAAATCTCCGCGGCGCTCATCCGACACGGCCTTGCTGCCGTGACGCCGGTCGCCATCGTTCACGAAGGGACGAAACCCGCGCAGCAAACCCTCGTTACGACGCTCGAAAACGCATCCGCCGACGCCGAGCGCGCCCGTATCGGGCCACCGGCGATCGTCGTGGTCGGCGACGTGGTAGGATTGCGCGAGGAGCTGCGCTGGTTCGACCGGCGCCCGCTGTTCGGTAAACGCGTTCTCATCACGCGGCAGGCACCGAGCTCCGATGCGTTCGCCGAGCGCTTGCGCGAGGCGGGGGCGGAGCCTGTTCTCGCGCCGCTCATCCGGATTGTGCCGCCGGAGGATGCGCAAGCTGCCGCCGCTGCGGTGCGGACGATCGGAGATTTCGATTGGGTCGTCTTTTCGAGCCGCAACGGCGTCGAGCGATTTTGGCAAGAGCTCGCCGGCGCGCAGCTCGACGCGCGCGCGCTTTCGGGAGTGCGCATCGCGGCAATTGGTCCGCGAACGGCGGAGGCATTGCAAACAAGAGGAATCACGCCCGACTTCGTCCCGTCCCGGTACGTCAGCGAAAGCGTCGCTGAGGGACTCCTGGCCCGAACGAAGCCTTCTGACCGCGTGCTGCTCTTTCGCGCGCAGGAAGCGCGCGACGTGCTTCCCGACACGCTGCGCCATGCGGGACGCGCCGTCACCGTGGTCGCCGCATATCGTGCCGTTCGTGCGCCGGTTCCCGATCTCGCGCGCCTCGTCGAGCGCTGCGATATTCTCACGTTCACCAGCGCCGGCATCGTGCGCAGCTTCGTCGCGCAGCTCGAGGATGCCGTAGCTGCCGCGCGCGGCAAGATCGTCGCATGCATCGGGCCGATTACCGCGCAAGCCGCACGCGATGCCGGCCTCGAACCGGGGGTCGTCGCCGAGGAATTCACGACGGAGGGACTGGCGCGCTCACTCGTAGCGGCACGCTAGCCGCGCTCGCGGTCGGCGTTTTGACGTTTGCCGGAGCGTGGTACGGCTGGTC
>Ga0209061_1002851_pt1 | contig 20397 bp, 16 predicted proteins | sample Coa_R1_10_FD_187157 | JGI IMG/M metagenome (GOLD analysis project Ga0209061, IMG submission 187157) | Surface soil microbial communities from Centralia Pennsylvania, which are recovering from an underground coalmine fire - Coalmine... | ecosystem: Environmental > Terrestrial > Soil >...
TCCTCGAACGGCTTGATCATCTGGCCGCGCGGGAAGAAGCCGAGATCGCCGCCATTGTCTTTGGAGCCGGGATCGTCGGAGTCGGCGCGTGCGAGCTTCGCGAAGTCGGCTCCGTGCCGGATTTCGTCGAGGAGCTTCTCGGCCTTGCGCTTCGCCGCGGCGTGCTCGGCCGGCGTTGCATCCTTGCCGGCGGCGATCAGGATATGACGGACGCGAACTTCTTCCGGATGCGTGAACAGCGTCTTCTGGTTGTCGCCATAGTAATCTTGGATGTCGACCTCGCGCACCGGGACGCTCGCCGCGAGCTTCATCGGATCGTAATAGATGTACTCGATCTTGATTTTATCCGGCTCGCGGAAGTCCTCGGCGTGATCCTTATAGTACTGCTCAATTTGCTGAGGCGTCGGATGGATTGCCGCGGCGAACTTGTCGTAGGGCACTTCGAAGTAGGCCAAAGTGATGACTTCGTTCTGAAGATCGTAGTCGCGTCGCGCCTCGGCGTCGCTCACCTGAACGCCGTCGTAGACCATCTTCTGCAACATCTCGCCCAGCAGGCCCGCGCGCTGCTGCGCTTCGAAATCGGCAGGCTGCAGGTTGCTGGCGCGCAACACCCGCTCGTAGCGGTCGAAATCGAAATGGCCGTCAACCTGGAAGGCCGGAATCAGCGCGATGCTTTCTTCCAGTTCTGCATTGTCGACACGGAGCCCGATGCGCCGCGCTTCGGCGTCGATCAACTGCTGATCGATTAACCTTTCGAGCGCCTGCTGGCGGAGGTTGACGCCCTTCAGCAACAGACCTGCGTTCTCGCCATACATCTGCTGCATCTGCGCGCGCATCTGCTCGGCCTGCCGATCGACCTGGTCGGGGAGAATCTGCTGATGATTGACGGTCGCGACCGGGCGGACCTGGTTGAACATTCCGGCACCGAATCCCCAGAAGCAAAAGACCGCGGCGAGGAGACCCAGAAGGATTCGGATAACCCACGAATAGGCGTGCTTGCGCATCGCGGCGAGCATGTTTTCGATCATACCAGCACCTAAAATGGGCGCAATTCGGCGGCACAGCTTGCCTGCATGCGCGCGCGTCTGTTAGCGTGCTCGCATCGGGACAATCGGCGGTTTTGCCGGTACGGAGGCGGTTTGGACGAGGCGGCGGGAAGTGAGTTGAGGGGGCGTCACAAGCCGGTCTCCTGCCATCGGCTACCCCAAGGGGAGGGTTGATTCCGTGGTATTGAATTCACTCTTCGGTTGGTTCTCGAACGATCTGGCGATCGACCTGGGCACCGCGAACACACTCATCTATGTCAAGGGCGAAGGGATCGTGTGCAACGAACCTTCGGTGGTCGCGGTGCAGAAAGATTCGCGCGGCTCGCGCCGGGTGCTTGCGATTGGCGCGGAAGCGAAGAAGATGCTGGGGCGCACGCCGGGCTCGATCGTCGCGATTCGGCCGCTCAAGGATGGCGTCATCGCCGATTTTGAGATCACCGAGAACATGCTGCGCTACTTCATCCAAAAGATTCATAGCGGAAAAACTTTGGTGCGCCCGCGCCCGCGGATCGTAATCTGCGTGCCGTTCGGCATCACGGCGGTCGAAAAGCGCGCGGTGCGCGAATCGGCGGAACTGGCCGGCGCGCGCGAGGTCTACTTGATCGAGGAACCGATGGCGGCGGCGATCGGGGCAGGCCTGCCAATCACCGAGCCGACCGGCAACATGATCGTCGATATCGGCGGCGGCACCACCGAGGTCGCGGTCATCTCACTCGCCGGGGTGGTTTTTTCGCGCTCGGTGCGGGTCGCAGGCGACAAGATGGACGAGGCGATCATCCAGCACATCAAGCGCAAGTACAATCTGCTGATCGGCGAGCGCACCGCGGAACTGATCAAGATCACCATCGGGTCGGCGTACCCCGGCAACGAAATCCAGACCATGGAGATCAAAGGCCGCGATCTGGTTGCGGGCGTGCCGAAGATCATCGAGATCACTGACGAAGAGATCCGCGAAGCGCTGATGGAGCCGGTGCACCAGGTGGTCGAATCGGTGCGCATCGCGCTCGAACGCACGCCGCCAGAGCTCGCCTCCGACATCGTGGACAAGGGTATCGTGCTGGCCGGCGGCGGATCGTTGCTGCGCAACCTCGACGTGCTGCTGCGCGAAGAGACCGGGCTGCCGGTGACGCTGGCCGACGACCCGCTGACGGCGGTCGTCATGGGCGCGGGCAAGGCGCTTGACGAGTTGACGCTGCTGCGCGATGTGACGGTGGACTGAGGGACGCTGACGCTGAAGCATCGGGCCTAAGGCTCCCGCTCCGGGAGCATCAAGGTGAATTCCTCGTTTCTATGGCGCAACCGTGTAGTTCTCACCAGCGGTCTGCTGTTGCTTTTGTCCGCCCATATGCTGACCACCGGCGTGCGCCCGCGCGATCAGGCGGCGCGGCCAAACGAGATCCTGATGGGTGTGCTGAGCCCGGTTCAGAGCTCGAGTTCCCATCTGGTCGAAGCGGCGCACGATTTTTGGCATGACTACATTGCGCTCGTGCAGGTCCAGCGCGAAAACCAGAAGCTGCGCGCCGAGCTTGCCAAATTCCAGAACGAACGCGCCCGCCTGACGGAACTCGAAATTGAGAATCGCCATCTGAGCGAACTGCTCGGATTGCGCGAAGCACTCGGGATGCGCGCGATCGCGGCCAACGTCATCGGCAGCGATGCGACCGGGCTCTCGCGCACCTTGATTCTCGGCGCCGGCTCCCGGGATGGGGTGCGCGCCGGGATGGCGGTGCTATCCAATGAAGGCGTGGTCGGCAAGTTGATCGCGGTAAGCCCGACCTCCTCGCGCGTGCTGCTGATCGACGATCACAACGCCGCGCTCGACGCCTTCGATCAACGCTCGCGGGTGCGCGGAATCGTTGCCGGGGTCGTCGATGACGGGCTCACGATGAAGTATGTCGGCCGCACGGCCGACGTCCGGCCCGGCGATTCAGTGGTGACTTCGGGTCTCGACGGCACGTTTCCGCGCGGCCTGCTGATCGGTGAGATCAGCCGCGTCGAGCGCCAGGGGCCCGGGCTCTTCGTCAACGTGTTGGTCGCGCCGGCGGTGGATTTTCGGCGGCTCGAGCAGGTGCTGGTCGTAATCGAGCCGCCGCCAAGGGTCGTCGCGCAGGATCAGGGCTGACGGGGTGGCGCGGTTGGTTCTACTATTTGCCGCCGCCACGCTGGCCGCGCTCGCCCTTCAGACAATGCTGCCGTATTGGCTGCCGCTGGGGCCGTTCGTCCCCGACTTGGTGTTGATCCTCGCGGTTGATCTCGGGATGCGGCACCATAGCGCGATCGCCGCGCTGATGGCGTTCGTGATGGGCTATGCGATCGATGCCTTCTCGGGCACGCAGATCGGCCTCAATGCTTTCATGATCACCCTGGTTTTCCTGCTTGCATATGAGCTGTCGACACAACTGCTTGTGACCAACGTGATCGTCGGGGTGGTGGCGGTATTCGTCGGCGTTATCATTAAGGATCTCGGCAGCATCGCGATCAGCTCCGGGCTCGCCGGCCTGACCGGCAATCCCGCGCTGATGCGCACGTTGTTCGGCCAGGCCGCGGTTAGCGCGCTTTTGGCCCCGCTGGTCTTTGCCGCGATGGCGCGGGGCAAGAAAGTACTTGGATTGCTCGCCACCGGCCGGCGCGAGGATAATAAGTCGGGCAGGCGCTGGCTCACATGAAGTTTCGTTCTTCGCGCAAGGATCAGGCAGTGCCGCGGCTCGAGTTGCGGATGGCCGGGCTGTCGGTCCTTATCGCCGTCGTACTTACAATCATCGCCGGCCGGCTTTACTATCTCCAGGTCGTTCAGCATCAGAGTCTCGCCGAGCTTGCCGATCGCAACCGGATTCGGCTTCGCCGCCTGCCTGCGCTCCGCGGTCTGGTCTTCGATCGGCATCATCGGCCTTTGGTCGATACAGTGCCGTCATTCGATGCGGTTGTCGTTCCGGAGGACACCGAAGATCTTTCCGATACCATTGAGCGGCTCGAGAAGCTTCTTGGCGGCAGCAACATCGCGGTTCGCTTGCAGCAGGCTGAGGATGATGAGCGGCCGGCTTACGAGCCGATCACGGTCGAAGAGCATCTCAACTGGAACCAGGTGGTGGCGCTCGAGACGCATCAGCTCGAACTGCCCGGCGTGAGCCTGCAGGTGACGCCGCGGCGTCATTATTTGTACGGCGAGATGGCGGCCCATCTGCTCGGCTATGTCGGCGAGGTGACGCGCAACGATCTGCGGCATCTCGTTGGCTACGAGAACGGCGATCAGATCGGCAAGTTCGGACTCGAACGCGGATGGGAGAATTTTCTGCGCGGCGGCGCGGGCGGCCAGGAAATCGAAGTCGATGCGGTCGGCCGCCGACTGCGCCTGCTGCGCGAGATTCCTGAACAGCCCGGCGACGGTGTTGTGCTAACGATCGATTTCGACGTGCAGCAGGCCGCCGAGCAAGCGCTGGGGCCGCAGTCCGGCGCGCTCATCGCGATCGATCCCAACACCGGCTATATCATCGCGATGGCGTCGCATCCGGCCTTCGACCCCAACATCTTCACCGGCGGCATCAGCCCCGCCAACTGGCGCCGCCTGATGACCGATCCCAGCCACCCGCTGGAGAACCGTGTGATCCAGGGAATTTATGCGCCCGGCTCGACCTTCAAGATTGTCGATTCGATCGCCGGGCTGCAGGACCATACGCTTACCCCGTCCACGACCTACAACTGCCCGGGCGGGATGTGGTACGGAAACCGCGAATATCGATGCTGGCGCAAGCAGGGGCACGGCACACTGTCGCTGCATCGCGCGATCGTCGAATCGTGCGACGTCTATTTCTACCAGGTCGGTGAGCGGCTCGGCGTCGATCGCATCGCTGAATGGGCGCATGCACTCGGCCTCGGCTATAAAACCGGCATCGACCTCGCCAACGAAAAGACCGGCATCATTCCGTCCAGCGAATGGAAGCGCAAGCGCTACGGCGAGCGATGGTATCCGGCGGAGACGCTCTCGGTCGCGATCGGCCAGGGCTACGTAAGCGTCACGCCGATCCAGATGGCGCAGGTCGCAGCAGAGGTCGCCAACGGCGGCATCCGCTACAAGCCGCAGTTCGTCAAGGAGGTCATCGCACCCGACGGCTCGCCCGTCCAAAGTTATCCTCCCGTAGTCGAGCGGCGGCTGCCGCTTAATCCGGTCGATCTCGATTTCATCCGCGACGCGATGTGCGACGTGGTCAACGGACCGGGCGGCACCGCTCATAAGGCGGCCCTGCCGAACATCGTGGTGTGCGGCAAGACCGGCACTGCACAGGTGGTCGCGGAGAAGCAGGGCGTGCGGATCGATGAAAAGAACATGTCCGCGGCAGAGCGCGACAATGGCTGGTTCATCGCGTTCGCGCCCAAGGATCATCCCCGGATCGCGGTTGCGGCGATCATCGAGCACGGCGGCCACGGCGGCAGCGCGGCCGCGCCGGGTGTGCGGGACGTGCTGGAAAAATTCTTCGCGCTCTATCCTGCCGGTCTGCCGACTACGCCCTCCGCCGCGCCGGCTCATCCGCAAATTCAGGCCGACGCGAGCGATCAACGGGAGGACTGATTCCGATGGCGGCCATCGACCGCCGCTTGGTGCTCCATTTCGATTGGACGCTCTTCGGGCTGTCGCTCTGTCTCGCCGCGATCGGCGTCGTAAGCGTGCTGAGCGCGACCTACCAGGGACCACATCACGCGCTCGATCCGCTCGTGATTCATCAGCTCACCTGGATCGCGATCGGGATGCTGTTCATGGTCGGCGCGGTTTTTTTCGATTATCGCGTGCTCGGCGCGTACGCCTATCCGCTCTATGCGGTGACGCTCGGACTGCTGGCGGCGGTCGCTGTCGCCGGCCACTCCACCGGTGGCTCGCGGCGCTGGATCAATCTTGGCGTGATTCATCTCGAACCCTCCGAACTTGCCAAGCTCGCGCTCGTGCTCGTGCTCGTGCGCTATCTCCGTGAGGAGCCGCCGAAAGGCGGATGGCGGCTGCAGCACATGATCGTACCAGGGCTCCTGATGGCCGTGCCGGTCGGATTGGTGCTGAAACAGCCGGACCTTGGCACCGCGCTGACCATGGTCCTGATCACGGCGACGCTGCTGTTCGTCGGCGGACTCAACTGGCGCACGCTCACCGTGTTGGCGATGGCCGCTGTGCTCGCGGCGCCGGTCGCATGGCATTACATGAAGCCTTATCAGCGCGAGCGGCTGGTGAGCTTCCTCGATCCGCACTCCGATCCGCTCGGCAGCGGCTATCACATCATCCAGTCGGAGATCGCGATCGGCTCGGGCGGCGAGCTCGGCAAGGGCTTTCTCAAGGGCACGCAAGCGCGGCTCAACTTCCTGCCTGAACAGACCACCGATTTCATCTTCGCGGTTTTCGCCGAGGAGTTCGGCTTCGCCGGTTCGATGTTGTTGATGGGCCTGTATGTGCTCGTGATCGCGCGCGGCGTATGGGTCGCACGGCATGCCCGCGATCGCTTCGGCGCGCTGCTTGCCGGCGGCATTACCGCGATGGTCTTTTGGCAGGTCGCGATCAACATGGGGATGGCGACCGGGATGCTGCCGGTCGTCGGCATCCCGCTACCGCTGGTGAGCTACGGCGGTTCGTCGCTGATCGCGATGATGGCGGCGATGGGCGTGCTGATCAGCATCAACACTCGCCGCTACCTGTTCTGAGCGCCGCCTGCTAATTTCGCAGCGGCGAAAAACACCGGGAATCCTGAAATCGATGCCGCCGAAGAAACGCACATTCAAAAAGACGTCATCTGCCGCGGGCAAGCGGACGCGCGGGAAGCGCACCTCGCGAAACTCGCATCTCGAAGCGGCGCCGCCTCCGCCGCGCGATCTCGAGGTCTTCGAGCTTCATCGCCAGTTTATCGAGGTGATGGAGAACGACCGGCTGCTCACCATCAGCGCCGAAACCCGCGGCCACTACCTGACCGTGATGCGTTCGCTTGTCACCAAGCTCGCGACTCCGGGCAAGCCGCTCTCTGAGATCATCAGCGAAATCATGACGGAGGCGGCGCCGCTCATCTTCCGCGTGATGCAGCAATAGCTCAGCGTCGCTCACTCAGAATGTAAGATTGAACCTCATGTTCCGCTGGATGCTCCTTCTGATCGTATCGGTTGCGCTCTGCGGATGCGCTTCGTGTGCGAGCCTTAATCCGATGCGATGGGGACAGGACTCGGCGCGCCATCAGATCGTCGCGTTGCGCGCGCAGGCTGACGACTGCCGCGAGCGGGGCGATGCCGCGCAGCGCTCCGGCGACCACGAGAGCGCGCTCTACTACTGGCAGGAAGCGGCCTATCTGCAGACCCGCGCCAATCAACTCGAAGCGACGCTGCACTAAATGAGTGCGCAGGCGAGGCCGTGTTTCCGTCAGTTCCGTGGAAGCGGGAGCATCGCACCATGCGCGGGAATCATCGGACCATTTCGCTCGCGATCGCATTTTCCCACGCCGGAGCTCTGTCCTGAGGCGGCCCAGGCGTGTTCAGCACTGCAGACGAAGCGCCCGACAATGGCTTGACGACGGCGACAGAGCCCGGGCGTGAGCTTCTCCCGACGGACGATTCATAGATCGTCCATATCTTGAGCGCCTGGCGAGCTGCGGATCGCCGCCCGTGAAATCGACCGATGCTGTAGCAGAGTGAGCAGCTCAGGAGCAGCGCCGGCACGTCGAAATCGCCGCCCTCCCCAAACGCAAGCACTGCCCCCGTGCCTAACAGCATCCAGACGCATAATTGACGCGCGTTCATGAGTCCCTCCCTTTCGAACCGATCACAAATTGCTCAAAAGTTCGCGCAGTCGGAGATGTTTGCGACTCGGATATCTGATGTGTCCGGATGAAGAAAGCCCGGTTGAGCGGACCGACCAGATCACCCCTTCGAGCGCACTACAGACGCGCCTTTCCGGTCTCTAAACAGGAGCGCAGTTCAAGCTACCTATATGCTCCCGTGCGAATCTGTCAAACGGAATCGCAAACCTCGGGCGTCACGTGAAAGCTAATTCGATGGTTGCCCAGGTCGGAGCGTGATCGCTGGTTTTCTCCCAACCGCGCACCTCGCGATCGACGCCGGCGCTGACCAGCGACGGAGCCAGCGCCGGACTGAGCAGCAAGTGATCGATGCGCAAGCCGGCGTCGCGGTTCCAATGGTTTCGGAAATAATCCCAGAAAGTGTAGATGCGTTCGCCGGGATGCAGCTTTCGAACCGCATCGGTCCAGCCCAACGCGATCAAGCGGGCGAAGGCTTCACGCACCTCCGGCCGGAACAACGCATCATCGATCCAGCTTTCCGGCTTGTACACATCAAGTTCGGTCGGGATGACATTGTAGTCGCCGGCCAGAACGACGGGCGCGTTCTCTGCCAGCAACGCTTCGGCATGCTTCGTCAAACGCGCGAGCCATCGGAGTTTGTAGTCAAACTTCGGCCCGGGGGCGGGATTGCCGTTGGGAAGATATAGACATCCGACGATGACTCCGTTGACGACCCCTTCGATGTAGCGGCTGTGCGTGTCTTCCGGATCTTCCGGCAAGCTGCGGCGACGCTCGACCGGATCGGAACCGAGCGCCAGGATGGCGACGCCGTTCCAGCTCTTCTGGCCGTGCCAGATCGCGCCGTAGCCGGCATCGCGGATCGCTTCGATCGGAAATTTCTCCTGCGGCGCTTTCAGCTCCTGAAGACAGGCGACGTCGGGCTTCGTTTCGGCGAGCCATCGCATCAGTACCGGTAATCGGCTGGTGATCCCGTTAACATTATAAGTGGCGATTTTCATGAGTCCGGCTGAACGCGAAGGCTGACGCCGTCTTACGCCTCCAGCGCGTAGGCGGATTCGTTGTGTTCGCTGAGATCGAGGCCCATCACTTCGTCCTCATCGGAAGCGCGCAACCCGACGAGCGCATCGACGACCTTGAGCAAAATCAAACTGCCGACGAACGCGAGCGCGATGCTCGCGCTGACCGCCGCGGCCTGGATCAGTAACTGGCGCGGATTGCCGAACAGCAATCCGTTGGCGCCATTCGCATTCACCGCAACTTCGGCGAACAGGCCCGTCGCGAGCGCGCCCCAGATGCCGCCGACGGCGTGCACACCGACCACGTCGAGCGCATCGTCGTAGCCGAAGCGCGTCTTCATCCGCACCGCCATGAAGCAGAGCCCGCCAGCGACGAACCCGATGATCAAAGCCGGGATCGGCGCCACGTAGCCCGAGGCGGGCGTGATCGCAACCAGGCCGGCGACGATTCCGCTGGCTGCGCCGAGTACGGTTGGCTTGCCGGTCATCGTCCATTCCGCGAGCATCCAGCCGAGCGCGGCGGCCGCCGCGCCCGCGTGCGTCGCGACGAAGGCCGACACGGCAAGCCCGTTCGCGGCGAGCGAGCTGCCGGCATTGAATCCGAACCATCCGACCCACAGCAGTCCTGCACCCATCAGAGTCAGAGGCAGATTATGCGGCGGCATCGGCTCGCGCATGAATCCGCGGCGCCGTCCGATCACCAGGACAGACGCGAGCGCCGAAATTCCTGAAGAGATGTGCACGACGGTGCCTCCTGCGAAGTCGAGCGCGCCAAGCTGATGGAGCCAACCGGCGGGCGACCAAACCCAATGCGCGAGCGGATCGTAGATCAGCGTCGTCCACAGCAGGCTGAAAAGGATGAAACCGCCGAACGAAATGCGCTCGGCGAACGCACCGGTGATTAGCGCCGGCGTGATGACCGCGAACATGCACTGGAACGCCATGTAGGCCTGATGCGGGATCGTCGCGGCATAGTCGGGATTGGGAAGCGTTGCGCTCACGCCGTGCAGCCCGAGCCATCCGAGTCCGCCGACGATGGCCGAGCCGGGTGAGAAGGCCAGGCTGTAACCGAACAGGATCCATTGCACAGTGACCATCGCAGCCAGGATGAAGCTATGCATCAGGATTGAGAGCACATTCTTGCGCCGAACCATCCCACCGTAGAAAAGCGCGAGTCCGGGCGTAGTCATCAGAAGGACGAGGGCGGCCGAAACAAGCACCCAGCAGGTATCGGCGCCGTTTATCTTGGAGGCATCATCAGCGGCATTCGCCGATTCGACGGCGATCGTGATGATCGCTGGCACAAGACTTAGGTTGATAAGGCGGATAACGAGTTTCCGCAGACGCATCGATGCCTCTCTCCATTCGGCAAATAAGGCACGCGGAGAGTCCCCGGATCGGGACCTCAGCCGCATTGTTTAATAGTTGGGCATCTTTCTTGACAGAAGATGGAGCGAACGACAAGCGAACTCAGCGGCGATTAACGCGATCGCGCGTGTAGACCTCTTCCCAAAAGCGCGCGCCGGTTTCGTACCAGGTGCGCCGCGGACGATCGTTCAGCGCCACTGAAACCGGTTCCCCGGCGATGCGAATCGCCTTGATGCGACTGCGATCCTGAAGAATCGTGATGTCGTCGAGCGGGTTGCCATCGATCGCGATCAGGTCCGCGAGCTTACCCGGCGCGAGCGTGCCCAGCCGATCGCTGTCGCGCAAGATACGGGCATTGACGGCGGTCGTGCTGATCAACGCCTCAGCCGGCGTGAAGCCGAGGTACTTAACGTAATATTCAAGCTCGCGCGCCGGCCATTCGCCATATGGAGTCACCGCGAATCCCGCCTCGCTGCCGACCATGAAGGGGACGCCGGCGGCTTTTGCGCGGCTCAAGTTTTCTATCGCTGCTTCGAGCTCGCGCTGTTGGGCGGGAACGAATGCGTAGGCGGGATCAGCGGGGCGCGTGAACTCGATAGTGTTGATAATCAGGCTGAGCGTGGGACATAGAGCGCACTTATTCTTAAGCGCCCATTCGAGGCCTTCCTCGTCCATCCAGGAGGCGTGCAGGATGAAATCGACTCCGGCGCGAGCGGCATAACGAATCCCTTCCGCGCCGCGCGCGTGGACGGCGACCTTGCGGCCGAGGCGATGGATCTCGCTGACGAGGGCGGTAACTTCCTCCTGGGTCATCCCGGAAATCAGGCCGGTGCCAGCAACCAACTGGTCGCCATCCACAGCAAGCTTGATGAAATCGACGCCGTCCTTAATTTCCTGGCGAATTTCCGCTATCCCTTCGCTTACATCCCGCATCAGGAAACCGACGGAATGTTCGGGCATCCGGACCCATCGCGGGTAGAAATAGTCGACACCTTGCGCGGTCAGGATCGCGCGGCCTGCGGTGCTGATGCGTGGTCCAACGAACAGGCCGGCGTCGATTGCGTCACGAATCGCGAGCGAGACGAGGCCCGTGGTTGAGGGATCGGCTATACCGGTGTAGCCCGCCGCGAGCATCCGCTGCGCGCCTTCGAGACCGCGAAGCGCGCGAAATTCAACCGGCGAGTAGAGATCGATCTGTTCCGCGCTTTGCGTGTTGCCGTAGGAAAGATGGACATGCGCGTCGATCATCCCCGGCATCACGAACCATTGGAAGTAATCAATCGTCTCGTCGCCGCTCTCGGGCCGCGGAGCCGCATGCGATGGTCCAACGAATCCGATGGTTCCATCCGGCTCGACCACTAGGGTTTGATCGGAGTAGATCGCAGGATTAGCGCCGTCGAACAGCTTGCCGCATCGTATGAATTTCTTCATCGGGGAGCCCGCCTGCCTGCCTCGATGCGTCCCAGCATTCGGATCTAGCACTTCCGTCGTGCGGACAGAAATCCGCCCCTGCGCCCGCCTGCGGGGCCGGGGCGAACTGCGCAGCAATATCAGTTGGCAGGCTTGGGCTGGCCTGCGGGGGCGACGCTCGCCGCCTGAGCGGCCGAAGACTGCGAGGGAACATTCAGCGCCTCGAGGATTTGCTGGGCATGTCGGGAAGGGTCAACCTTCGGGTAGACCTTCTCGATTTTGCCCTGCCCGTCGATCACGTAAGTGATACGGCCATCGAGTCCCAGCACCGGAATGCCGTTCGCGGCTCCATACGCCTTTGCAATCTTCTTGTCGGGATCGAGCAGCAGTGGAAAGGGGATTGAGTATTTTTTAATAAACGCCTTGTGCGAGTCGGCCGCTTGGACGCTGCATCCGAGCACGACCAATCCGGCCTGCTGAAAGCGCGCATAGCCATCGCGGAAGGCGCACGCTTCCTTCGTGCATCCGGGCGTATCGTCCTTGGGATAGAAATAGAGAATGACCGTCTTGCCGCGGAAATCCGAGAGCTTTACGGGCTGAACCTGATCTCCGACCACCATCTGCGTCGAGAAATCCGGCGCCGTTTCGCCCGGCTTCAGCAGCGCAGCGTTGGCTTTGCCTGGAGCGAGGAGCAGTGGGATCAGACCTGCAGCAACGATCAGCATTATTCCAATGATCGTAAAAGTGAGTCTCATCTCAGCCTCCTACTCTTATGAGATGTAGTAGAGCCATTCGCGACAGTTGGCATCCTGTCCGCGGAGTGCGGCGCGGAACATCTCCTGCAACTTAACCGTGATCGGGCCGGGACGTCCGTTGCCGATCGGACGATCGTCGACTTCGCGCACCGGCGTGACCTCAGCCGCGGTGCCTGTCATAAACGCCTCATCCGCGATATAAACCGCATCGCGTGGGAAAAGTTCCTCGGTGACTTCGATCCCGCTGCGCCGCATCAGCTTGATGACTGCGTCGCGCGTGATGCCCGGCAGAATCGAGCTGACCGGCGGAGTTCGCACCTTGCCATCGCGCACGATAAAGACGTTCTCGCCGCTGCCTTCCGCGACGAAGCCCTCGACGTCAAGCAGCAGCGCCTCGTCATAGCCGCTGCGGCGCGCTTCGTAGCCGGCGAGAATCGAGTTGATATATTGGCCCGAAGCTTTGGCGTGCGGCATGAGGGAATTATGATGAAAGCGCACAAACGATGAGGTCTTGAGCCGCACACCCTGTTTGACCGCATCGTCGCCCAGATAGGCGCCCCATGGCCAGGCCGCGATGGCGACGCGCACCTTGTTGCCGCGGGCCGAGAGGCCCATTTCGCCTTCGCCATAGAAGGCAATGGGCCGGATGTAGCATTCTTCGAGCTTGTTGATCCGCACGATTTCCGCGGAGGCTTTGAGCAGCTCCTCGGGCGAAAACGGGATCTTCATTTCGAGGATCAGTGCGGACTCGAACAAACGTCGAATATGCTCGCGGCCGCGAAAAATCGCGGAGCGTCCATCGGCGCATTTGTAGCAGCGCATTCCTTCGAAAACCGCGAGGCCATAGTGGAGGCTGTGGGTCAGGACGTGGATGTTGGCCTCGTCGTAAGGAACCATTCCACCGTCCATCCAGATTTTGTCAGTGCGCAAGCTGCTTGCTGCCAAGGGCTGTCCTCGCTCAGATGAGATTGGCGTCGAAAGCGCCGTAAAAGCTGCAACCGAAAACTAATCGATAGGCGCGGACCGGACAAGGCATGGAACTGGTTCGGTTGCCTGAGCGGCGGCATGGCCTGTTCAGTCGGGCTCTTTTGCCGCCGGCCCGTCCGGGCCGGCGGCAAAAGAGCCCGACGCCGCCGCGCCGTGCCCGGCCTGCGCGGCCATCGATGGCCGGCGGCGACGGCGGCGCGGACGCCGCCTGCGCCGTCGGCCAGGTATGCCGCCGGGCCGGGCGCCGCCAGTGGCATGCGTCGCACCACTCGCGATGCGGTCGAGCTCCACCGGCGCGCCGCCGTAGTTGGGCGCCATCAGTTCGTAAAATGTTCGCGCCTCGGCGAAGTACGGCCGCCGCGCGATCCTGAGCGTCCGCCGCGTTGGAGCGAGCAGATGAGGAAACGCATCGAGGATCAGCCGCATCCGCTCCGTGTCGCTCCGGGCAAAGCCCCGCATCCGCAGTTCGGCTATCACCCGGCGCATCGCGTCGCCGGAATGAAGCTCGGGATGGGCCAGATAGAAATCGAGATAGAGCGCCGACAGCAACAAAGCGCGGTCGGCAGCGGCTCCCGCCCCGGTTGCGCGCTCCAGCGCGGCGACGTTGAGCGCAGTTCGCGAACGGCCGGCTTCCGATAACTCCAGGCGGAGATGTTCACCGAGATGCGGCAGAAGCAAATCGATAAGACCGAAGTCGCGCATCAATTCGAGCGCGCGCGCCCCGCCGGCCATGCCGAGCGTCCGGTAAGTCTCCTCGACCAGCCGCGCCATCGAGGTCTTGCGCAACTCGTCGCGATACGCGCGAATCGCCGCCTCGGTCGCGGGCTCAAGCTCGAAATCGAACCGCGCACACAGCCTGAGCGCGCGAATCATCCGCACCGGATCCTCGCGCAGCCTGATCTCTGGATCGCCGATCGTGCGCACGATTCGCGCCCGCAAATCAGCGACGCCGCCGACGTAATCGATCACTTGGAATGTCCGGATGTCGTAGAAGAGCGCGTTCACCGTGAAGTCGCGCCGAAATGCATCCTCCTCCGGAGTGCCGAAGGTGTTGTCGTGGCGGATCAGCAACTCGCCGTCATCGACGGTGTCTTCGCTGCGGCGCCTGAAGGTCGCCACCTCGATGTTCTGCGGTCCGAAGAAGACATGTACGAGCCGAAAGCGCCGGCCGATAAGACGCGAGTTGCGGAACAATGCGCGCACCTGATGCGGATGCGCGGAAGTTGCGATGTCGAAGTCCTTGGGACGCCGCCCCAGCATCAGGTCGCGCACGCTGCCGCCGACCAGGTAGGCGAGATGGCCGGCGCCGGCCAGGCGATACAATACCTTGAGGACATTGGGATCGATGTCGCGCCGGGAGATTGGGTGCGCGGAGCGGTCGAGGATGCGCGGAATCAATGGGTCTCCAACTCTGCAGCGAACTCCAGCCGGGTCCCAGAGGAGGCTCGAATCATGTGCAATCTAGCACGGTCGCCGATGGGCTTCATCCAGACCCCGATCGGATTGCGAGTCGTCGTTGACAGCCGAATCAACTAGAATCGAGCGTGATGGGCGCGGAGCGACGCAGGACGATTCAGATTGTAAGCCACGGCCCCTCCTGCCTCGACGGCGTGATGGCGGCGGCGTCGGTTGCCCGCTTTTATTCCGGCGAAAAGATTCGGACCGCGTTGGCCGCCAATCAGGACAGCGATCGCACGCTCTCGGCGATCCTTCCCCGCAACGAAGGCGGCCCCGACGAACTCTGGATCACCGATTTGTCGTGGACCTCAACCGCGACCGGCGAACATTTGAACGCGCTCGCGCGCGACGGCATGCAGATCTACTGGATAGATCATCATCGCACGGCGGTCTCGCGTGCCAAAGCGCCGGAATTCAAGGTGGCGTTCAAGGGCCGGGTGCTCTCGGAGCGATATTCAGCCGCACGGCTGACTTTTAACTATCTGAAGGGCAGGGCGCGCTCGCTCGATTCAGCGCGACGGCGAAAATTCGAAAGCTTCGCGCCGTTTGCTGCGATCGCTGACGATCACGATCGCTGGGTCCATAAGTTGCCCGAATCGGGCGACTGGGCGCTCGCCGTCCAGACGCTCGGCGGAATCGAGTCGTATCGTGAAATCATGCGACTTGAAGAGCCGCGGATGACGCGCAAGCTGCGCGCCGCGCTCGAAGCCGGGCGCGCGGCGATGGCTTATAGCGGGGAGATCGCACGGGCCACGATGGTCGAGCGGGAGCTGGGCATCGGACTCAAGCTGCGCGCCGCCTGCTGTTTCGGCTATAGCAGCGAGGTAGCGGCGGAACTCTACGCCGGATGCGTCCGGACGGTGATCGCGCTGTTCGATCTGCGAAGCCAGGGCGTGAGCCTGCGGCGGAGCGCCGATTGCGAGGTCGACCTCTCAGCGCTGGCGCGCGCCTTCGGCGGCGGTGGACATGCCGCGGCGGCCGGTTTTTCACAGGTCGAGGTCGCGCGCGCGCCGGCGGAAAAGTTGCTCGACCTGCTGGGCCATCAACTCGAAACCGGCGCAAACCAGCCGTCAAAGTAATCGCGCTGCCGCCCGATGTTCGGCGCTCTTGCTGAAAATGCAGGCCGGCGCGATAATCGCGGTACCCGGTGGACGCATAGCTCAGCCCGGTTAGAGCGCTTGCCTCACATGCAAGAGGTCCCTGGTTCGAGTCCAGGTGCGTCCACCAATCGATTCCTGATCAATGCGACAGTTCCACGCCACCCCGCGATTTGCGTTCGATTTCGGGTGACGGCGATTCAATGAATTTTGCAATAATCCAAAGTCAGGGCCGTTCGAGGCGCGAGGAGCCAGTGAACTTCCGACTCGCTTCTTCTGCTCGTCAGCGTAACGGCCTCGCGTATCTATTGCCTGCTCATCAAGGGCGAGCCGGTTGCGCGTGCATCCGTCGGCTCTTTACGATGACTCTTCATGCACAAACCCCGATTTCTCGATCAGCTTGCCGCCGAGCTCGGCGATCGCGAGGCCTTCGGCAGTAATGTCGCCGGTCGGCGTCCATTTCAACCCGATCACGTTGAGCCGCAATGGCCGCGCGATCGGCAGGCCGACATCCGGCATATCAAGCTCGAACTGACGCTCGATTTTGGCCGACGCGCAATAAGCGGGACGGCGACCCATCGCCTGACTGCGATCGTCGACAATCTTTTGCGGCTCGAATTTGACGCGGCCGAGCTCGAAATTAATGCGGTGCGCGCGAACGGCCACCCGGTCGAATTCTCGGTCGACGACGGCAAGCTCTCTGTGATGTTCGAGACTCTGATCAAAGCGGGCGCAGAGCTCGAGATCGCGATTGATTATGCGGCGGTCCAGCCGCGGCGCGGACTCTATTTCGTCGGGCCCGATGCCGCCTATCCCGACAAGCCGATCGAGGCGTGGACGCAAGGCGAGGATGAAGACAGCCGCTATTGGTTTCCGTGCTATGACTATCCGAACGATAAAGCGACCAGCGAAGTAATCGTCACGACGCCGTCGCGTTTCACGGCGATCTCGAACGGTGCGCTGGTTGCGACGACTCCCGGACCATTGCCGGACACGCGCACCTTTCATTGGCGGCAGGATGTTCCGCACTCAGCGTATCTGATCACGCTCGCGGCGGGCGAGTTCGTCGAGATCCGCGATCAGGCTGGGGACGTCCCAGTGCTCTACTACGTTCATCCGGGACGCGAGGACGATGCGCGGCGCGCGTTCGGAAACACGCCGCGCATGATCCAGTTTTATGAACGCATCATCGGCGTGCCGTATCCGTATGCGAAATATTCGCAGGTCGCCGTTACTGATTTCATTTTCGGGGGGATGGAGAACACTTCAGCCACCACCCAAACTGCCGACACGCTCCACGATGAGCGCGCGCATCTCGATTTTTCCAGCGATCCGCTGGTCGCCCACGAATTGGCGCATCAATGGTGGGGCGACCTCGTGACCTGCCGCGATTGGTCGCATGCCTGGCTCAACGAGGGCTTCGCGACCTACTTCGAGGCGCTGTGGTGCGAGGAGAATCTCGGCGCGGACGAGTTCGCATGGAATCTGCGTCAGGACCGGGCGAACTATTTCAGCGAAGATTCGCAACATTATCGCCGGCCAATCGTTTACAACCGCTATCGCGCGCCGATCGAGTTGTTCGATCGTTTTCTCTATGAAAAGGGCGCGCTCGTGCTGCATATGCTGCGCCGCCTGCTCGGCGATGCACTGTTTTTCAAATCGCTCAACCACTACTGCACCCGCCATCGCGGCCAGAACGTAATTACGCAGGACTTGCAGCGCGCATTCGAGGAAACCACCGGTCGCAACCTCGACTGGTTCTTCGATCAATGGGTGTACAAAGAGGGCCATCCGGAGCTCGAAATCACGAGCTCCTACGACGACCAGCGCAAGCTCGCGAGCGTCGCGATCAAGCAGACGCATCAGGTGAACGCGACGACGCCGCTGTTTCGATTTCCGGCGGTGATCGCGCTGATGGACGCCGACGGCGGCGAGACGCGGCATCAGGTTGAGATCGTTCGCCGCGAGCATACGTTTCACTTCCCGTTGGCAAAGGCGCCCAAGGCAGTGCGCTTCGATCCTGCTCATGACCTGCTCAAGACCGTCAAGCACAAACGCTCGCGTGAAGCGCTTGAAACCGTGCTCAAGCACGCGCCGGAGGCGATCAGTCGCGGCGAAGCGGCGAGCGAGCTCGGCAAGGACGGCAGCGCGGCCGCAGTCGCGGCGCTCAAGACCGCGCTGCTCAACGATCGCTTCTGGGGCGTTCAGGCTGATGCCGCCGGCGCGCTCGGCGCGATCCGCACCGACGCGGCGATGGACGCATTGCTCGAGGGGCTGTCGGTTGCGCATCCGAAGGCGCGCCGCGCCGTGGTGCGTGCGCTGGGCGAATTTCGCGAGCGAGCGGAGGCCGCATCTGCGCTCATCGAGCTTCTCAAACGCGGCGATGCGAGTTATCTGGTCGAAGCCGAAGCGGCGCTCGCGCTGGGAAAGACGCGCGATGGGCGGGCTTTTGACGTTTTGCGCTCCGTGATGGATCGGCCCTCGCATCAGCATGTGATTGCCACGCATGCGCTCTCCGCGATGGCCGAGCTGCGTGACGAGCGGGCGATTGACATTGCGCGCGAAATGATCCCGTACGGTCGTCCGCCGCGAGTCCGCGTCGCCGCGGCCGGCGCGATGGCGAAACTTGCGGAGCTCAGCCAGAGCCGCCGCGCAGAGATTCTCGATCGTTTGATGCCGCTCGCGGAGGATCGTGAGTTCATGATGCGGTTGAGAATTCCCGGCGCGCTCGAACAAATCGGCGATCCGCGGGCGCTCGACGCGCTCCGGCGGCTTGAACAGCAGGACCTTGACGGTCGAGTCAGGCGGCGGGCGAGCGAAGCAGCGACCGCGATCGTGGAAGGTCGCACGCGCAGCGAAGAGACCAGCCGGATGCGCGCCGAGATCGACAAGCTGCGTGAGGAGAATCGGCGTTTCGAAGAACGACTTGCGCGGCTCGAGGCTCGCAGCGGCCAAAACGGCAATCCGTAGCGGCATCGCGATCGCGCGCGGAACATTCGCTGCTGCCATAAAAAACGGGGACGGGCGATAAACCCGTCCCCGTTGTCATCAAGCGCGGCTCCCGTTCAGGCGTCGTAGTAGAGGGCGAACTCGTAGGGATGTGGGCGGAGGCGGATCTGGCTGACCTCGCGGGACATTTTGTAGTCGAGCCAGGTTTCGATGAGGTCCTGGGTGAAGACATCGCCCTTCATCAGGAACTCGTGGTCGTTTCTGAGATGGTCGAGGGCGGCTTCGAGCGAGGCCGGCATGCTGGGCACGTTGGCGAGTTCGTCGGGAGTCAGCGCATAGATGTCCTTGTCGAGCGGCTGGCCGGGGTCAAGCCGGCGCTGGATGCCGTCGAGGCCGGCCATCAGCATGGCCGAAAACGCCAGGTACGGATTGCAGGTCGGGTCGGGGAAGCGCACTTCGATGCGCTTGGCCTTGGGCGACGGCGAGTACATCGGGATGCGCACCGCAGCCGAGCGGTTGCGCGAGGAGTAGGCGAGATTGATCGGGGCCTCATAGCCCGGGACTAAGCGGCGATAGGAATTGGTGCCGGGATTGGTGAAGGCCGCCAGCGCCGGCGCATGATGGAGAATCCCGGCGATGTAGTGCAGGCCGAGCTCCGACATCCCGGCGTAGCCGTTGCCCGCGAACAGCGGCGTTTCGCCCTTCCAGATGCTCTGATGGGTGTGCATGCCGGAGCCGTTGTCGCCGAAGATCGGCTTGGGCATGAAGGTCACGGTCAGGCCGTGGCGAATTGCGACGTTCTTGCAGATGTACTTGTACCAGGTGAGCCAGTCGGCCATCTTGACCAGCGACTGAAAGCGCATGTCGATTTCGGCCTGGCCGGCGGTGGCGACTTCGTGATGCTGCTTCTCGACCTGGATGCCGACGCGCTCCATCTCGCGCACCATCTCGGTGCGCAAATCCTGCAGGCTGTCGTTGGGCGGCACCGGGAAGTAGCCTTCCTTGTGGCGCGGCTTGTAGCCCAAATTGGGCTTGGCGCCGTCCTTGCCGCTGTTCCAGATGCCCTCCTCGGACTCGATGTAGTAGTAGCTGGAGTGGGCGTTGGTGTCGTAGCGGATGCCGTTGAAGATGAAGAACTCGGGCTCGGGGCCGAAGTAGGCGACATCGCCCACCCCGGTGGATTTGAGATAGGCCTCGGCCTTGCGCGCGATGTTGCGCGGGTCGCGGCTGTAGTCGGCGCGGGTGATGGGGTCGGAGATGTTGCAGATCATGGTGAGGGTGGGGTCCTTGGTGAAGGGGTCCATCACCGCGGTGTCGGGGTCGGGAATCACCAGCATGTCGGAGGCGTCGATGGCCTGCCAGCCGCGAATCGAGGAGCCGTCGAATCCCAGCCCCTCCTCGAACGGCGCCTCGTCCTTGAACTCGCTGACCGGCGCGGTGAAATGCTGCCACTGACCCAGCAGATCGATGAACTTCAAGTCCACCATCACCGCCCCCTTCTCCCGCATCAGCTCCAATACTTGCTTCGGCGTCAC
>Ga0209061_1002852_pt1 | contig 20385 bp, 20 predicted proteins | sample Coa_R1_10_FD_187157 | JGI IMG/M metagenome (GOLD analysis project Ga0209061, IMG submission 187157) | Surface soil microbial communities from Centralia Pennsylvania, which are recovering from an underground coalmine fire - Coalmine... | ecosystem: Environmental > Terrestrial > Soil >...
AGACATCCTGGCAAAGGTCCGGCGAGGCCGGGTGGTGCTCGAACAACTAGCAAGCTAAAAGTGAGACACTACACTAGCTCTGGTTGGTAGGGCACACCGAGCTTGCGCACGACGAGGACGTCGAGGGGCGCCTCGAGGGCGGTGGCGACCTCGAACGCGACCGGCACACCACCCCTGGGCAAGCCGAGGACAACCGTGTCCTCGCCGGCCAGGTAGCGCAGCTTTTCGGCCAAGCGCCTGCCGGAATCGGCCCGGTCGGCGAACATTGTTGTCATGGCTATCCCTTCAACACGCCGAGCGGCCGGAGCCGGGCCACCCGCCGGGCGAGCCCGGCACGCTCGCAGGTCGCTACCACTTCGTCGACGTCTTTATAGGCGACCGGAGCTTCTTCGGCGAGGCCCCGGGCGGACGCCGCCCGGACGGCTATGCCCCTCGCCTCGAGCTCGTGGCGGAGCTGGCCGCCTCTTACTTGGCGGGCGGCCGCATGGCGGGAGAGGGCCCTGCCGGCGCCGTGGCAGGCCGAACTGAACGCCCCTCCGGGGCGCACCCCCACCATGACGTGGGAGGAAGTGCCCATCGAGCCCGGCACGAGCACGGGCTGGCCGAAGGGGCGGAGGTCTGCCGGCAGGTCTTGGTGCCCGGGGGGCAACGCCCGGGTGGCGCCCTTGCGGTGCACGCAGAGCAAGCGGCGCTCGCCGGCCACTTCGTGGTGCTCGAGCTTGGCCAGGTTGTGCGAGACGTCGTAGAGCAAGGTGAGGGCGTCAGTCCCTACAGCTGAACCGAAGGCCCGGCGCGCCGCCACGGACAGCACATGGCGGTTGGCCCGGCCGTAATTGGCCGCGGCCGCCATCGCTCCCATGTAGGCACGGCCCTCGGGGGACATGACTGGCACGCAGGCCAGTTGAGGGTCGGGCACGGTGATGTTGTACTTGGCCATAGCCCCGAGCATGACGCGCACGTGGTCGGAGCAAATCTGGTGGCCAAGGCCGCGGGAGCCACAGTGGACCATGACGCACACTTGCGAGAGGTGGAGCCCGAAAGCTTCGGCCACCTCTTGGTCGTAGACCTCCTCGACCGCTTGGACCTCCAGGAAATGGTTGCCAGAGCCGAGGCTCCCGACCTGGTGCGCCCCCCGCGCCAGGGCTGCCTCGCTCACCCGGGAGGGGTCGGCGCCGGCCAGCGTCCCCTCGTCCTCGCAGTGGGGTAGGTCATCCTCGGTCCCGAGCCCAGCGGCGATGGCAGCCCTGACGCCTTCCCTAAGGACAGGCTCGAGGTCCCGCGGCCCCCACACCCCGCCCCCGCCGAGGCCGCATGGGATGGCGGCCGAGAGGGCGTCCATCAGCGCGCCGAGCTTCGGTGCCAACTCTGCAGCAGTCAGGGGAGAAAGGAGCAGCCGCACGCCGCAAGAGATGTCGAAGCCGACACCGCCTGGTGATATGGCTCCGCCCTTGTCCACATCGGTGGCGGCCACGCCGCCGATCGGGAACCCGTAACCCCAGTGGACGTCGGGCATGGCGTAGGACGCCTCGACGATCCCGGGCAGCGAGGCCACATTGGCCACCTGGCGCAGGGCTTGGTCCTGGGCGACCTCGGGCAGCAACGCCTCGGAGGCGAAGACTACCCCTGGCACCCGCATAGCCCCTTCCTGGGGAATGCACCAGCGCACAGGCTGGCCGGGCGTACTGAGTAGCCCCACGTGGCCCAGCCGGGCCTCGGCCCGGTTGCTCATACATCTACCAGCATGCGGCATCGCCAACCGTCTTCGGTGGGCTCCATGAAAAGCTCGTGGTAGGAAACGGCCTTGGGCGGTGCACCGAGGACCTCCACGGCCTGGGTGGGGACCACGTCCATAGTCCCGGCCATGCCACCGGCCTCGGTCTCTTCGAGCCGGAAGCCGACAGGTACGGCTTCGAACACGTCGAGCGCGTAGATGACCTGCTCCGCGAGGGCCACGAGCGTGTCCTCCGGCCGTCCCGGCGGGGCCGAGAGCGGGAGGACGCGGCCAGGCTCCTCGGTCCCTTTGGGCCGGGCGAAGGACTCGACCATTCCCGTGAGCGCCTCGGCCAGACACGAAGCCCGGTCGGGGCCCCACGCCTCGATGATGCGGTCGGCAGTATGGGGCACTAGGCGGTGGCCGGCGCCGGGCCCGGCATGGCCCCTCTTCGGCATCCCTGACATTACCGAGGCCTCAGCTTCGGGCCAAAGTTGGCAAGGAACTGCGGGTCTCTTGGCGGCGAGGGCCGCGGTAGCCGGTCGGCTCGACGAGCGCCCACGTCAGTGACCTGCCCGGGCCAGCACCATCCCCACCCCAAGGGCGCAGGTCGACCCCGACAGGACCATGAGGCTCGCCTCCACCGGTCGTAAAAGCGACTCCCTGGACAGCGTGCGGCGGCTCCCGTCGGTGTAGGTCTTCTCGCCCGAGACTTCCACCGCCCGCCGGCGCAGGTCCCGGGCCTCGGTGCTCAAGGTCCGCTGCGCCTTGGAAAGGCCGAAGGCGAACACCGCCCCGGCTACCGCCGCCGGGCGCAGGGTGCCGGCCTGGGCGTAATAGGCGGTGAGCAACGGGAAAGAGCCCCAGGCCATGGAGAACCAAATGTCGTTGTGCAGCCCCCACAGCTCCAGGTTGTAGCCGACCACGAGCACCACGCCGGCGGCTATGAAGATGGCCAGCCCCCAACCCACCCGGGCCACCCCGAACCCACCGAGGACCACCGCGCCGGCGATGGCTGCGGCCGAGACCGCCACGAGCACCTGGGGGGGGATGGAAGTACCGAGCGGCCGGCCCCGCAGTTCGTCGAGCCCGTGGGCGCCGAGCCCTACCGCCAGGCCGAACGCCACCAACGTCGCCACCAGACGCCCCACCAAGAGCTGGGGCGCCAAGCCCGCCCCTATCAGGACATAAGAGAGGTGCCAGGCCGTGTACGGCGGGTGGAGCAGGCTGACCCAGTCTTTCCATGGCCCTCGGGCCGGTGTGTACCAGGCGGCTCGTGGCCTGGCCGTCAGGTTTTTGTCCCCCACATCACCACCCCTCCGCCGACGCTCATCAAGCGCCAGCGAACGTCCGCGAGGCCCGCCCGTCCCCACGCCTCTGCCTGCCAGGGCAACGGGTAGCGCCGCCAGTAGGCCGATATGGAGGGCCCAAGGAAGCGGCCTACGTCGAACCATTCCCTTCCGCCCGTGGCGTAGCAGGCGGCCGGCAACACCAGCCGGGTGTACAAAAGCCACAGCGGGTGCCAGAGCGGGCCCGCCGGCACGTGGAACTCGAGGGCCGCCACTACCCCTTTCGGCTTCACCACCCGCGCCAGCTCGGCGAGGGTGGCGCCGGGGTCAGCCACATAGCGCAGCAGGTAGGTGAAGGTAAGTGCGTCGAAGGTGGTGTCGGGGAAAGGTAGCTGCTCGGCCCGGCCTGCCACGAGCGACACGCGGCGCGAGTAAGCGCTTCTGGCGACGTTCGCCGCCCCGGCGCGCAGCATCTCCAGGGTCAGGTCGAGCCCGGTGACCTTCGCCCCGCTACGGGCGGCGAGCTCAAGCGCCACGCCGGCCGGCCCGGTGGCCACGTCCAGTACCGAGGCCGGCGACGAGGCCGGCGACGCATTTACGACCGCGTCGACCATGGCCCGCCGCCAGCGCCGGTTTTGGCCGAGGGAGAGCACCTCGGCCAGCTGGTCCTAGCGGGAGGGGAGCCCGTCGAATAGCCGGCGGGCGAGCTCATTGGGGTCGGTCATGGGTTCAGAACCTGCCGTGTACAAGGCTAGGCCCTGGTGGCCGCCGGCGCTTCGGCCCGACGCTTGTTATTTGCTGCGGAGCCGGCTGCTACGGGGCCGGTGGGACCTGGAAACGTTCGACCTCGGAGCGGAACGACCCGACCGTCGCCTCGACCACCCGGTCGTGCCCCCATCGGAGCAATGGGTAGCCAACTCGTGCCACCCAGCGCATGGGCCTCTGCAGCATCTCCAGGCTCCATTCCACGTCGGTGACCGTTCCCTCCCCGTCGGGGCGCAGGCGCAGATGGGCGTCGCCGACCAGGTCCCCGGTCACGTCGGCATCGAGGCGCCGGGCGGGGTCGCACCGGGTCAGCTCTACCTGCACGGCCATCCGGTAGGGGAGGGGCGGGGCTACGACACCCCGTAAGACCGACCCGGCTCGTAGGCCCTCACCATCAGTCTGGAAACTACCGAGCCACCCCCACCATCGTTCGAACTGATCGAACTGTTCGATCCTCGACCAGAGCACGGCCGGCGGCACGGCAAAGTGGAACCGTCCGCGGTAGTCCATCACGTAGCAGGAGCCGGCCACAGGTTCAACCGGTCCCGCCCGTTAGGGCGGGCCGGCCGCCGGCCAGGGCCGTGCAAAAAACTGACCGAAGTGAAGTCGTCAGCCACACATCTACCGGTTTTTGGCGCGAAAGCGCGGAGGTTTCTGGCAAATGTGGCTTTCGCCGGCGGAGATCGGTCAGTTTTTGGTACGGCCACGCCGGTACCCCGGCCACGCCGGTACCCCGGCCACCCCGGTACGCCGGCCCCGGGCTGCGCACCCGACCACCCCGGTGCCGCACCGGCCGGCCCCGGGCTGCGCACCCGACCGCCCCGGTGCCGCACCGGCCGGCCCCGGGCTCCGCACCCGACCGCCCCGGTGCCGCACCGGCCGGCCCCGGGCTGCGCACCCGACCGCCCCGGTGCCGCACCGGCCGGCCCCGGGCTCCGCACCCGGAAGAAACGTGATATCACTATGGGGGCAAGGTGCCAGCGATCGTGGGGGCCGAAATGAGGACAGAGGTGGCGCTGCCGCCAGGCCTGGGCATGGAAGAGGTGCAGATCGGCGGGCGTGACGGCCGCCGGGCCCTGGCGTTGTGCTCTGTGGGCCTGGCCGGTGCGCTCGTGCTCTTGGGTGTGGCTGTCAGCCACGAGGTCAAGGGCGCCGCCGGCGGTGCCTGGGGCGTCCTATGGGCGGTCGCCGTCGTCCTTGGCGCCACCAGCGTGCTGGGCTTCCGGGGCCTGACCCGGGTGCAGCAAGGCGATGCAGTCGTGGTCCAGCTCTTCGGCGCCTACGTCGGGACGATCCGCGCGCCCGGGCTACGCTGGGCCCACCCCTGGTCGAAGCGCCGGGCCGTGTCTGCCAGGGTGCGCACCTACGAGACGCCAGTTGTCAAGGTCAACGACTCGGACGGCAACCCTTTGGAGATCTCGGTGGCTGTCGTGTGGCAGGTCACGAACACGGCCCGAGCACTGTTCTTCGTGGACGACTTCGTGCAGTACGTAGCCGTGCAGACCGAGGCGGCCGTGCGGCGGGTTGCTGCCAACTACCGCTACGACAACCAGGGCGCTCGATCGTTGTCCCTCAGCTCGAGCACCGACGAGGTCGCCACGCGCCTGTCGGCCGACATCTCACGCCGGCTCGAGCCAGCGGGCGTCACCGTCATTGAAAGCCAGGTGGTGAGGATTGCCTACGCCCCCGAGGTGTCCCAGGCGTTGCTACGTCGCCAGCAGGCGGCCGCTATCGTCGCCGCCCGCCAGCAGATCGTCGAGGGCGCCGTGGGGATGGTCGAACAGGCCCTCCAGCGCCTGGCGGAGGGCGAACTGGTCGACCTCGACGAGGAACGCAAGGCAGCCATGGTGAGCAACTTGCTGGTCGTCTTGTGCAGCGACCACCCGACAGAACCGATCGTGAATGCTGGCTCGCTCTACCACTGACCCCGACGGGCCGGATCCTGGCTCTACCGGGCCCGCCCGTGACCCTAACGGGCAGGCTCATGGCCCCGACGGGCAGGCAGGGCGCCGGGGCGAGCGCAAAAGCGTGCTCGTGCGGATGGACCCGGCGGTGTACGACGCACTCGCTCGCTGGGCCTCCGACGAACTGCGGAGCACGACGGCCCAAATAGAGCTCATCCTCCGCAGGGCTTTGGAAGACGCCGGCAGGCTGCCACCGCACATTGGGGCCATGCCCCGCCGGGGGCGCCCCCCACGAACTTGAAGCGACCTCAGCGTGGTCTTGACTGTCTTATGTCAGAGTGATATCACTTTACGGTAGTGAACTCACCCCGCTCCCTCGCCGGCACTGGGCCCGAACCGGCAGTCAGCACCCCGTCCGGGGGACTCGCCGATCCGGTATTGGTGGCAGAACATCTCACCAAGTGCTTCGGGGACCGCACGGCCGTAGACGACCTCAACCTCGAGGTGGCAAGAGGGGAGGTTTTCGGGTTCCTCGGGCCCAATGGCGCCGGCAAGAGCACAACGGTGCGGATGCTCGGCACGATCATTGTCCCGACTTCGGGTTCGGCCCTCGTCGCCGGCGTACCGCTCGCCCCGGGCAACGGCGTCGAGATCCGCCGGCGCATATCGGTCATGCCCGAGTCCCCGGGTCTCTACCTCCGCCTCAGCGTTAGGGAAAACCTGGAACTGTTCGCCGGCTTGTACGGTCTCCGACCCTCGAGCCGGCGCATCGGGGCGGCGCTCGAAGCTGTGAACATGTCGGGCCGGGCATCTGACACGTGCGGTTCGCTTTCCAAGGGCCTGCGCCAGCGCGTCGCCCTGGCCCGGGCGCTGCTCAATGACCCCCAAGTGGTCTTCTTGGACGAGCCCACCGCGGGCCTCGACCCGGTCGCCACCCGTGAAGTCCACGAACTGATCGACAGCCTTCGCCGGCACGCGGTCACTGTTTTCCTGACTACCCACCGGCTGGAGGAGGCGGAGCGGCTCTGCGACCGCGTGGCGATATTCAACACGACGCTCCGCTTGACAGGCAGGCCCGAGGAACTCCGCCGGCAGCTCTTCACGAGGGCGCTGGAAGTGCGGACGCTCTCGGCTTTGCCCGACCCGGGCCAGGTCTTCGAGGGTCTCCCAGGAGTAGAGGGTTGGCGTTCCGACCAGCCCGGGAGCTACCTCCTTCGCACCTCGGAGCCTTCGGCTGCCGCCCCAGCCGTGGCTCGCTCGCTTGTCGCGGCCGGCGCTGACGTCCTCGCCATAGGGGAGGGGCAACCCTCGGCTACCCAGGCCGCTTCAACCCGGCTCACGGTCGTTGCCCAAGTCGACGGTGCCTCTTGACTTGACATACGCACACTTTCTGCTACAGTACGAATCTATGAGATCGATGTCACTCCCGCCCAACTAAGATTAGTCACCTCGTTTCGTCTGAACAAAAGGGTCATAACGGCGCAAGCTATGACTTGGTGCCATAGTTGCATGTTCAACGCGCCCAGTACTCATCAACTCTGACCACTGAGAGGTCATTGCTTGCCCTCGGCTATTCAACTGCAAAAACTATTCGAAAGGAGAGTTTATGATGCCGTCTGACACATGGAAAACTACGCAACATTTCGTTCGCACCACGATCGCCGTGTCCCTGGCATTAGCTACCACAGCAGCTGGCGCACTCCCAGCGGCAGCCTCTAGCCGATCGTACCAATCCACCACGGTGGTTCCCTATTCGCCCAGCCATCCCTACCCGAACTACCCGCCTTTCACAGGTCACGCCAATATCACCTGGTGGACGTGGACTGCTAACCCGCAGAAAGTTGTCGCAATCTTTGAAAAGCAGTACCCCAACATCCATGTTACTATTGCGAACCCCGGTGCTGGTACTCTCACCTTCAGCAAGCTGTTAACTGCACTCAGGGCCGGTTCAGGTGCGCCCTGCGTCTCACAAATGCAGTACCCAACGCTCCCGGAGTTCGTCGCTACCGGCAAGGTACTCAATATAGCACCTTACGTCAACCAGTACAGAAGTTACTTTGCACCTGCTGCTTGGAACTTGGTGAAGTTCGGCAGCGCCGTCTATGGCGTGCCCGAAGACTGGGGGACGAACGGCTATGCATATCGACCCGCGGTCTTTCACAAATATGGGCTCGTTGTCCCGAAAACATGGTCGCAGTTCGCCGCTGATGCAGTCAAACTACACAAAGAAAACCCGAAGATGTACCTAGCCGAGTTCCCAGAGGATTCGTCCTACGTCTGGGACATCCTCTGGCAAGCCGGGCTGAACCCGTTCGAGCACCTCGGCGGGACCCATTGGGCTGTGGCGCTAAACACGCCTGCGGCTCAGCGCGTAATGCAGTTTTGGGGAAACCTCATCAAGGAAGGAGCCATCCTCCCAGCAGCTCAGTACACCGCTCCAGACGACGCTCGCATGGCCGCTGGCGTTTATGCTTCTTATGTCTTGCCCGTGTGGGGTCCCACATATCTCTTGATCCCCGCTATAAAACCGGGTACCCAGCATTTCACCTTGACTAGTCTTCCAAACTGGAACGCCACCCGGCCACTGGACTCATCAGACGTCGCCTCCTTGAACTTGGTGACCGACCAATGCCCCTATCCGCAGGCAGCCGCCTTATTCGCCGTCTTCATCAATACCGACCGCGCTGAACTGCAAGTTGCTGCTCTGCCGGGCACGGCGAAAGGTGGCGGCCGAGGGCTTTTCGAGTCAGCGAACGCCCGTGCCACGGTACCTGCGTTCAATGCCCGGGTCCCTCTCTTCGGTACGCAGAATGTCAACCAGGTGTTCGGTGCTCTAACGAAGCAGATCACGACACCTTTCACCTACAGCCCCTGGGAGGGTTATCTAGACACCGAACTGGGCGCCCAGCTGACATCTGCCGCCGAAGGGCATGAACCGTTCTCAGCGGTTCTGGCTAATACTCAGAAGGGTTTGGTTCAGTTCGCAAGGTCTGAAGGCTACAGCATCACGGTGAAGTCGTAATTACGACGCTAGAAGGATGTGGCCGGGAGCCTGTTTGCCGGCCTCTTGGTCAGCGTGGGCCTGCCTGCTCTCAGCACTTACTTGAGCAGGCAGGCGGTCCCACATGGAGGTTTAGGTACGTTGCATGAGGGTAGGTGCTTGGGTCGGTCGCGTCACGCGAATAACGTTTTAGTTGAGGTGCGTCTTGTCATCAGCCGAACTGCCGGCAACTGAATCCAGGAAACGGGCGTCAGCGCTCGGGCGACCCCACCAGGTACTAAGTAGTGCTGTTGCTCGGGGACGTCGGCGGAGATATGGTGGGCTTCGGAACAAGCCTCCGCTACTGCTTGGTGTCCCCTTTTTTGCAATATATGCACTTTTCTTCCTGGCACCACTGGTGTACTCAGTTATTTACAGCACGCAATCCCCCCTTACGGGCGCTTTCACTGGCGTGGCAAACTACGAGACAGTTTTGCATACGACAGCGTTCTGGAACAGTATCCTGAGGATGGTGTACTTTACGGCCTTGCAGGTAGCAGTGATGCTGGCCTTGGCTTTGGTCTTGGCGCTCTTCCTAGACAGCCGGTACTGCAAGGGACGCAGACTGTTCGCTCTCGTGTATTTTCTCCCGTACGCTGTGCCCAGCGTCATAGCTGCGATCATGTGGGCGTTCATTCTGTCACCCACGACGAATTCGCTCTGGCGGGTCGTACATGTCCAACCGCTCACGAGCAGTACCGTGTTATATGTCATTGCCGCGATAGTGACTTGGGAATGGACGGGCTACAATATGACCCTGTACCTGGCCAGCCTAACATCCGTCTCGTCGGAGGTCACTGACGCTGGTCGGATCGACGGGTGCGGCGAGATTGGGCTGGCTTGGTACCTGAAACTTGGCTTGATCCGTAATGTGGTGATCTTTACAACGATTACTTCGGTGCTCGGCACTTTCCAGTTGTTCAACGAGCCGGCTATCATCAGTTCCTTTTTCCGGCTCAGCCCGAGTTACACACCGAATTTTGCTATCTATAACACGGCGTTTTTTGCAGGTAACATCCCGCTGGCTGCGGCAGAGTCTACTGTGTTGGCTGCTATAACGATCGTAGGTGGCGTGGCGTTCGCCTTCATTGCTCGCCGACGCGCATTCACGCAGAGGGCGCATCGTGGTCCGGCGCCTGGGGGTGGGTAAGGTGGGCAGGAGCGCCCAGAGGCTTAAGAGCGCTGGAGTGACAGCGGTCCTGCTGGTGGCGGCACTCTACGTGGTCGGGCCGTTGTACTGGCTGGCCGTTGCTTCCGGTAAGGGGCTCCATGAGCTGTTCTCTACATCGACGTTTGTTCCTGGCCCGGACTTGGAGTATGGAGCGAACCTGCACAGCACATTTACCTTCAATGGGGCTCAGTTCGGGCGGTGGCTTGTCAATTCGCTAGTGTACGCGGGTGTCAGTGCAAGTCTAGCGGTGTACTTCGCCGCCATGGCCGGTTACCTTCTGGCCTGGTTTGACTTTCGCGGACGGCGACTGTTGTTAGCCTTGACCGTAGGTGCATTGACGGTGCCGGCGTCAGTGTTGGTCATACCAACGTATATTTTGGAGAGCTCGGTGCTACATGTTATCAACAGCTATGTTGGAGTTATCCTGCCTACGCTGGCGTACCCGTTGGGGACGTTTTTCATTTATGTGTACAGCCGGCAGGCGATCCCGGCTGCTCTGTTAGACGCAGGCCGAGTGGACGGGGTGGGCGAAGTGCGGCTGTTCCACCTCATTGGCCTGAGGCTCCTGGTCCCCGGGCTGGCAACGTTATTCCTGCTGAGCTTTATTGGGACTTGGAACAGTTACTTCCTCCCGTTGGTGTTGCTTAGTAATGCACATCTGTACCCGTCTACTCTCGGGTTGGCGACGTGGGTAGCGGACTTGGGGACAGCGGGGAGCGTTGGGTCGGTTCCCCCGTACCAAGAGATCCTGATGGGTTCCGTGGTGTCCGTGCTCCCAATGATCGTCCTGTTCCCGTTCCTGCAGCGGTTTGTTAGGAGCGGCCTGTTATCAGGCGCGGTCGTAGGTGACTGACGAGGCGGGCATGATCGTAGGGGCTCGAAAACGGCCTAAAAGGAAGGTGACTTGGATGGCGGAGGGGCCGGTAGCTAGTTGGGTGGGGATCGCTGTTGAGCGCGGCTAGGAAATGGGGAATCCTAGGGACCGGGAAGATCGCGCGGCTGATGGCTCGGGCGGTAAGGGCTCAGGGCTTGGAGGTGGTCTCGGTGGGGAGCCGAAGCGAGAAGCGTGGCGCGAGTTTCGCGATGGAGTTCGAAGTCCCTCGAGCCTATTGTCGCTATGAGGGGGTGCTGGCCGACCCGGAGGTCGAGCTGGTGTACGTCGCTACTAACCACCCGTCGCACGTGGAACTGTCGGTCGCGGCTCTCGAAGCCGGAAAACACGTACTGTGCGAAAAACCGATGGGTATGAGCGCGGCACAGGTTGGGCGGGTACGGGAAGTGGCTCGGAGGAGCGGGAGGTTCTGCATGGAGGCGTACCCGTTCCTGTTCCACCCACAGACGGCCGCGTTACTCAAGCTCGTGGGGTCTGGCAGGATCGGCGAGGTTCGGATGGTGGAGGCGTCGTTTGGCTACGACGCAGGGCCTAACCCGCGCAACTACCTGCTGAAGAGGGAGTTGGCGGGAGGGAGCATCCTGGACGTTGGTTGCTACACTACGGCTCTGGTGATGCTCATTGCCGAAGCCGGGGGCGGGAGAGTGGAGAGGGTAGTTGGTGCTGGGGCGGAGTGGCGTGACGAAGTGGACACTTTGTCCGGGTGCCTGTTCGAGCTTTCGCCCATGGGGCTGGCTTCTGTTGCTAGCGCGATAGGGGTGTGGCTCGCTAATGAAGTCCGCATCTTTGGTACGCAAGGAACCATTGTCGTGCACGACCCCTGGTTGCCTGGGCGTAACGGAGCCGAGACGAGGTTGACCATCGCTGAGCAGCGGGGGAAGAGCGAGGAGCTGCTGTTCGCCGGGGGGATGGACGTGTACGAGCGAGAGGTCCGGGGGGTTGGCGAGGTTATCTGTCGAGGCGAACTGGAACACTCGATGATGGACCTGAGCGCGTCTTGGCGGAACGCAGTGCTGCTAGATAAATGGCGGGAAGTTGTCGGGGTCCGGTCCGAAATGGCAGGCTAGGTGCTTGTGTCGGGACAGCATCGAGGGCAGGAAAGTGACCCAGTGGGAGGTGCCCGGCAGTTGGTCACCCTGGCCGACATTGCCTTGCGAGCTGGGGTATCGAGAGCGACAGCGGCGCGCTCCCTAGCTGGACGGGGTTACGTCTCGCCCGAGAAACGGAAGGCGGTGACAGAGGCAGCGCGCGACCTGGGGTACGTGCCGAACGACATAGCGCGGAGCCTGCGAACAAGGCGGACCAAAGTGATTGGGCTGCTGATCAGCGACCCCGCAAACCCGTTTTATGGTGAGATCGCCCGCGAGGTTGCAGCCGTAGCACGCCAGGCTGGCTACCACGTGATGCTGTGCACCAGCGGCGACGAACCCGCGGTGGAGGCCGAGTACTTGGAGGTGCTCGAACGGGCTCGTGTCGATGGGGTCATCATCACGGCGACGCCTCGAGCTGCAACGCGCCTAAGAGACATGGCTGAGCGTGGCATACCGGTTGTGCAGATTGACCGGGTTGCCGTCCGGCGGGGGATCGACTCAGTGACCGTGGACAATGAGAGTGCTGCACGGGCTGCGACGGAACACCTAATCAATGCTGGACATAGGCGTATCGGCATTATAACTGGTGCTACCGAGCTCATGACGGGGAACGCTAGGTTGGCTGGCTACTTGGCGGCCTTACGGTCACACCACATACCAGTACAAGAGGAGCTGATTTACGCTGGCTCCTTCCTCGCAGACCACGGGCGCTCTGCGACCACGGCCCTTCTGCAATTGTCAGAGCGGCCGACGGCTATTTTCGCCGCCAACAATGTCCTCGCGGAATGGTGCTACCTGACCCTCGTGGCCGAAGGCCTCCGAGTGCCGACAGATGTGTCTCTCGTCGGCTTCGACGACGTTCCGTGGATGAGGATTGTGCAGCCCGCGCTGACTACCGTCCGACAGCCGATCAACGATATGGCGCGCCTCGCGGGCGAATTGCTGTTTAGTCGCCTCTTGGGCCAGCGAAGCCGTGAGAAGCATGCGTCGTTTACAAGTGAACTGGTGGTACGTGGGTCAGTTCGAGAGTTGTAGTCCTGCGACTGAAGCGGGTAGAGTTCATAGGAAGAGAAGCAAGAGAAAAGGAATGTATGCGTGCTGTTGTGGTTGGCGTTGGTGAACACTGGCGGAGGCGAAGGAAGGACATGAGCGTGAAGGAGTGTGGGTAGTAGTGCAGGTACCTGCCATCGTGTTTCCGGCTCCGGGTGAGGTTGAGGTTCGGGATATGGAGGTCGCCGACCCGGGGCCAGGTGAGGTCAGGGTCAAGACGGCGTACTCGGGTGTGAGCCAGGGCACCGAACGGTGGGTCCTGCTCGGGCGGTACGACAACTACGGCAAAGATCCGGCCGCTGCGTACCCTTGCTCGCCAGGTTACCAGGCGGCTGGCGTGGTGGACGCCTTAGGGCCGGAGGTGTTGGGCTTGGAGGTGGGTGACGCCGTGATCGCGCCAGGGACGCGTTTTGTTGACCCCGGGCACAAGTACCGAGGGCCGTGTGCCGCGTCCCATGCCGCTTATCTGGTTGCCTCCGTGGAGAGCGTGACGAAACTCCCCCCTGGCGTGGATCTGGCTGCCGCCGCTCACTACCACGTCGCCAGCGTGTCCCGCAGCGGGGTACGGCTGGCAAGGATCGCGGCGAACGAAGTGGTGCTTGTGCTGGGTCTCGGGATGGTGGGCCAAATGACAGCCCAGGCTGCACGGCGCGTCGGTGCATTTGTGGTAGCTACGGAGCGTGTCCCGCTGAGGCTGGCGAAGGGTGCCGAGTACTCGGCAGACGTCGTCGTCGACGTCACCAAGGAGGAGATCGAGCCCGTCCTCAAGGCGGTCTCACCTAGGGGCGCGGACGTCGTAATCGATACCACGGGGGTGTCGACCGTCCTCGCTGAGTGCCTCCGACTGATCCGGCGAGAGGGCCGCGTAGTCCTGCAAGGCTACTACCCGGACCCGATAACGATCGACTTCCACCCGGCGCATATCCAGCGCCCGACGATCGTTGTGCCATGTGGCTGGGACGACGACTCGAACGCCCAGATAGTCAACGACCTGCGCACGAAACGCCTCGTCATTGAGCCGCTGATCACGCATCGTGTACCGTTCGAGCGGGCGAAAGAGGCCTACGACATGGTGCTGGCTCATCCCGAAGAGTCCTTGGGGATGGTCTTTGACTGGACCGGTGCCTAGAAGGCCAGTCAACGACTGAAGATTGTCCTCGCGGTCGAAAAATTAGGCGAAGTATAGTATTTTGCCAACCAGAGCAGAAAGTGAGCCATGAAATGGGGAGAGGAGCGGTACTAGGGTCTTCGAGAAGAGCCACATTTACGTGCCTTGGAGTGAGGGCTGTCCTCGCGGAGGGCACGGGGCGCTGGTTGGGCTGTCGGGCTGGGCGCGGGCGGTTGGACCTTTTTGGCCCGCAGCAAAGGGGTTAGAGCAGTTAGCGAGGGAGGGTCGATGAGGAGCATCCGGGATAGCACGCTCGACTTGCTGAAGGGAAGCGAAGGGCTCCTGCGCCTAAAGCCCGCCTGGGTGGCCCGCGACTGGCTCCCTCCGGGCCGACGTCTTGGTCTGAGTGATGAGGAGTACGATGTCGGCGAGCGTGGCTATATCTGCGAGCGATGGCTTGGGTCCACAACTCATGCTGATAACCGGACGGGGCCAGTGGACGAAGGCCTGAGCTACATCGACTGGGATGGCCCGGAGACCACTTTAGCGGAGCTGGTCCGTGAGCACCCGTCATGGGTTATGGGCGACGTGTACGCCAGGACCCACGACGGCCTCGGGCGACTGGCCAAGATCTTCGACTTCGAGGAGCGTATCCCGTACCACATCCACCCCCGCGAAGAGCATGCCCGCTTGGTTGGCCGCAAGTCCAAGGACGAGGCGTACTATTTCCCGCCCGGTACCGACATGGGCAAGCACCCAGAGACGTTCCTCGGCGTCCATCCCTACCTAGGTGCGGCGAGCCGGCGAGAGGTCCTTCTCCCCTACCTAGTCGCTTGGGACGACGACCGGATCCTCCAGCACGCACCGGCCTACCAACAGCTGCCAGAACACGGTTTCTTCGTGCCATCTGGGGTGCTCCATGCGCCGGGGACCGCCCTGACCATCGAGCTGCAGGAGGACTCCGACACGCTGGCGATGTTCCAAGCATTGAACGCAGGGCAGATCATCTCGAAGGACCTGCTGTTTAAAGACGTGCCGGACGACTACCGCACGCGTTACGGGGAGAGGTTCCTGCTCGAGTGGGTTGACTGGCCCGCTAATGCTGACCCGTACTTTTACGAGAACCACCACTTCACCCCCGCCCCAGTTGTGGGTTCTCAGCAGCCCGGCGGGGAGGAGCACTGGCTGTTCCTCGGCACGCAAAAGTTCAGTGGCAAGAAGCTGACGGTCTACGCAGGGAAGACTTACCTGTCGCTGGACAAGGGGGTGTACGTCCTCCTGGTCTGGCAGGGGAGGGGTACCATTGGTGGGCTCCCGGTCGAAGGCCGCAGACCCGGTTGGGACGAGGTCCTTGTGACCCACGAACGGGCCACCTGTCCGCTGGAATTCGAGAACTCTGGTGACGAGGACATGCTTGTCATCAAGTTCTTCGGGCCCGACATCAATACCGATGCACCTTCCATAGCGGAGCTTTTGTGACCATAAGGACTGCGACGGCGGTGCCGCAGCCGCCGCTACCCGCCAGGTCCCCTCAATTGTTGTCACGGTAGTTGCTTATTGAAGACCAGAACTGATAGGAGGAGAAGTCCATAAATGGAACGCGGAGTTTATTTCGATGCGTGGTACCCGCGCCAGCACTGCTATCACCCAAGCCTGCCGGCTCGCCGCCTCAAGATGATCGAAGACCTGGAGCAGTACCATGCCACGACACTGGTCTGGTCTGCCTTGGGCGGAGGCTCGATCTCCCTACCCTACCTGGAACAGGAGGCGTGGGGACCAATAGACGCACGGTTCCGCTTTTATGGGTACCTGAACGACGCCGAGTTTATTTACGAGTGCCAGAAGAGGGGGATCAAAGTCTTTGGGATCGTCTTCGAAGTCCAGGGTTGGGAGTTCCCTGCTGAGCTGAGCGATGACGAAGGTGAACTCCTGTCGCTCAATGAACTGCGCTCGACTGGGAAGGAGGGCTGGCTAGGGTTACGCGAGTTCTCTCAGGACCGTTACCCGCATCTTTGGAAGCCTTTCAAGCATTACTTCCCAGAGGGCCTCCGCAATAGCGAGGGCGAGGAGGTGAGGGACCTCCTAGAGGAATGCGCTTCAAGGGACATCTACGGGGCCGCGCTGCACTCCACCTGGGTGGAGTGCCCCGACCGGAAGCACTATGCGTACTTGATGGACCGAAATAACCCGGTTTGGCGCGAGTACCTCAAAGCGGTCATTAGGATCCAGATAGACGCGGGTGTGGCTGGCGTGGAGCTGGACGAGGCGGACCTACCGATGTTCGCAACTGGCTACGGAGGCTGCTTTTGCAAGGACTGCATGCGGCTTTTCCGTGAGTACCTGAAGGAGCTGCCGAAAGACCGTCTGCCCCCAGAGCTGGACGGAGTCGACCTCACAACGTTCCACTACGGTTCGTGGCTCTTGGACCAGGGTTACGATTTCAAGGCGAACAGGGAGTCAACACCGCTATATTGGGAGTACCTAAGGTTCCAGCGGAAGACCGTCACGAAGTACTTCGGTGAGCTGGCCGACTACGTGAAGGAGTACGCAGCGTCCGTCGGGCGCGAGGTACTGGTGTCTGGGAACTTCTACGCCTTCAATGCGCATTTCCACGCTATGGCCAAAAAAGCAGACATCCTGATCACCGAGATGAACGCCACGAGCTATAGGCAGCCGGCGTGGTACCGCTACGCCGCGGGTTTCGCCGGCCGTAAGGCTACTATCGTGGTCGAGAACCCGTACGGCGGCTGCCCTCCCGAGCTGTTGGAGAAGCTGAAGGAGGGCAAAGGGTACGACCTTTTTAGGATGATGCACTATGAGGCAGCGGCGCTAGGTCTCAATATGGGCGTGCCTTACGGGGCGTGGATGGGTAGCGTTATAGAGGACTCGTTTTGGCCGCCGCACCACTTGGTGGTGGAGGTACAGAACTTCTTGGCCCGCTACGAGGACCTGCTGTACAGCGTAAACAGCTTCGCAGAGACGGCAGTGGTCTACAGCGTAGAAAGCAGTTACAGGTTCGCGGAGGCGTACGGGACGGGGACGAACTTCCCATTCTGGGAGGCCTGCAATGTGTTAGTGAACGCGAAGCAGCCCTTCGACGTCGTCGTGTTTGGCGACAATGAACTGGGTGAAGGGGAGGTCTCGGGGGACGTGTTCTCCCAGTATCGAACAGTTGTCCTCCCACAGTGCACAGACTTGAGCTTGTCGCAAGTCAGCGCGCTGGAAGCGTTCCTCGGCTCTGGAGGTCACGTGCGGGCCATAGGGGAATTTGCAACTCAGGTGGGCGAAGGCGTACAGGCTGAGCTGTTCTCTCACCCACGGGTATTACGCGGGTCGAGTCTTCAGCTTAGCGATCTTGCCGACGGGCCACAGATCGTGATTGAGCCCATTGTAGATTGCTATCTGCACGTACAGCGAGTCGGCGATAGGGCGGCCGCGGTGCACCTGATACGTTACGATTATGACGAAAGGATCGACGCAGTGCCTACGCTGGAGCGGCTTTCCTTGGGAGTTCGTTTGGCGCGCCCGTTCAGGTCGATGAAGGTGTTCAGCCCATGTGGGACGCCAACTGGGAAGCTGAGCTACGTAAGGGAGTTGCGGGAGATCCATAGGATCGAACTCGAGAACGTGCCCCTTTACACGGTGGTGCTTCTGGAGTGCTGAATGGAGGTACGGGAGAGTGTGCCTGAGACTAGATTGTGACTTTGCCAAGGAGTTCGCGAAGGGAAGGTTCTTCTTCGGAGTGGCCAACGCGCCTTACCTTTGTGAGGGCGGCTACAACGTGCCCGGCGGGCCATACAACAACTACGGTTATTATGAGCGGGACGGGCGGGTGCCGCGTTCAGGGGAGACCAATGGTTTTTGGACCCGTTTCCGCGAACACGTGAGCTTGGCTGCTTCGTTGGGGATGGACGTGTTCCGAATGGGCCTAGACTGGTCGCGGGTACAGCCAGCTGCCACGCTCGCGATCGGGCCGGCGCCGAGGTGGGACGAGAGGGCTCTGGATCATTACGCGGAGATCGTAGGAGCGGTGAGGGACTACGGCCTGGAGCCGATAATCACCCTACACCATTTTACGCACCCGGCATGGCTCGGCGAGCAAATGTGGTTAAGCGATGAGGCTGTAGACCTTCTGATAGCGTATGAATTGCGGGTCGTTGAGGAGGTGAACAACCGCCTCGTCGCTTCTGGGCGATCCGTTATTAGGCATTTTATTACCTTCAATGAGCTCAACCTCATTCCACAGATATATTACCTCGGCGTTCTCCGCGACAAACGGGACAAGGAAAACGTGATGCGAGTGAGCCCGGCCTATGACAATGTGCTTCGCGCTCATATCGCAGTGTATGATGGTTTGTACGACCTGTTTGAAAGGAAGTCTTGGGGACCGTTGCAGGTAGGGTTCGGGACGGCGAGTGCGGTGGAGTACGACTACGACCGACTGTTCTTAGATTTCGTCCGTCTTCGGAGTTTTGGGGTGAGCCAGGACGAGGTAGACAGTGCAATTCGAGAATTGCGGGATGTTTGGGCTTCGCGCATGGAGCGGCTGACGCGCACGAAATTGACCGATGAACAGTACGAGGCATACGTCGGACAGGCGGCTGAAGCGCAGCGGGTGGTGCAAGTAGAGAGGTTCACCAAGGCGTTGAGCGCGCTTTACAGTTCGCCTCGGGAGCACAAGCTGGACTACATTTCGGTGAACGTGTACGAGCCGTTGGGAAGGGCCAAGAGCAAGGGTGTGGCCGCTGCGTTCCCGAAGTGGTGGGAGTTTGGCGCTGACCCAGAAGTGTACTACGCCTTTATCCATGCGTACAACGATGCCAACCGGGGCCTTCCCGTGTACATGGGAGAAAATAGCCTGGCTTACCGCCAGCCGATTGGGGGAATTGCAGAGGAGCGCCCAGACGGCTGGGACCGGGACCGTTTCCTTAGGTCGCGGCTGATGACCGTGGTGAGGTGCATGATAGAAGGTGTACCGGTACGGGGGTTCATCTATTGGTCGCTGGTAGATGACTTTGAGTGGGAGGCTGGGTTCGAACCGCGGCTCGGGCTATATAACTACGACTACGTCAACCAGACGATAAGGGCTGTGGACGCCCGAGGCTACGCGGCCGGCGAGACGTACGCTATGCTCGCGGCAGCGCTGCGGAGCGGCGACAAGGAAAGGATTTCGCGGGTATTTACGAAGGTTAGGTTCGGCGGTGGGCGGGAGCCGTAGGGACGAAATGATGTCATGCGTCTGGAAAGAGGAGCCTGGTGCGCCTGAATTGCTAGTAGGTCTTGCTTGGCTGAGAGTGCGATTTTCTGGAGCTGGATAGTGTGGAGTTCGAGGGAGCTGGGGGCGTGGAGTACCCGGGGCTTGATGGATGCTCCCGCGCTTGGGAGGTGGACTTAACTGCTCATTTATGAGCGGACGTGGGCGCGCGAGAAACTCCCTGATCGTTCCCCAGGTGGGCATACGCCTGGTGCCCCGTGCCACGGCCGTCCCGTTTTGGGCGTGGACACAGCCAACAACGAGGACCCCAATCCCTTCCTGTGGACGCCCAGCGCAGAGGAGATGTTGAACAAGGTGCGCCGCGGCAGGGTCGCCCTGGACCAACTGGCAAGCTAAAAATGGGGACTACACTAGTATCAGGGGATGCACTTCTGGACGACCGTGGATGGACTTGGGGTGCTCAAGCCGGTGATAGTGTAGGTGGTTTGTGAAGTGGTCCTCGGAGACGTTGGCCTACCGCAGGGTTGGGGGGCGGGATCTCTTGGCGGAGGTATGCTTTCCAGAGGGAGCCGAGGCGAGCGGGCCTGTGATCCTGTGGGTTCACGGAGGAGGAGGGCTGATTTTTGGTTCGCGGAAGGAGATTGCTCCTGCGCGTCTCGACAAATGGCTCATGAACGAGTTTGTGGTGGTGGCCATAGACTACCGATGGGCACGCGGAACCGAACTGCCAGAACTGTTCACAGACATTGAAGCGGCAGACGGGTGGGTGAGAGCGGAGGGACCGAGGCTCTGGGGCGGCGACCCCGAGCGAGTAGCGTGCGTAGGGCATTCTGCCGGAGCGTACTTGGGTCTATCTATTAGGTGGTTGCTTCCTGGGAGGCCGAGACCCCTTGCAGTTGTATCCTTGTACGGTTATGGCGACATCGGCGGTAGGTGGTACACGGTGCCGGACGCTCATTACTCCAGCCTTGGCCGTGTGGCCCAAAATGACGCTTACTCGGTTGTCGGGAACTCTGGTATATCGGACGCTCCAGGTAGTAGTCGACTTTCGCACTTTTGAGGGCTTGACGCTGCTGATCTAGGCGTCCTATCAGCCGGATCTTCGACAGCTGCCCAGGAGGCGGAGGGTAGCGCGGCTCAAGAGCCCCG
>Ga0209061_1002853_pt1 | contig 20378 bp, 21 predicted proteins | sample Coa_R1_10_FD_187157 | JGI IMG/M metagenome (GOLD analysis project Ga0209061, IMG submission 187157) | Surface soil microbial communities from Centralia Pennsylvania, which are recovering from an underground coalmine fire - Coalmine... | ecosystem: Environmental > Terrestrial > Soil >...
TGTCTTCCATGTCAGCACCCCGTTTTCTTTCTTGAAAGAAATATAGCAGGTTTATATCAGCATTGAGTGCTTGTAACAAGCATAGCCCATAGTGAGGGACAAATTCTGTCCCTCGGAGGTCACTTCCGACTCAAGGTGCTCGGCGTGGCCTTCTTGTTCTGGAACCTGCCCTGGTTTTGGAATGGGTACTGGCTTCTCTTCGGGGTTCTCGTCTTCCTGAGTTTTGTCCCGGAGTGGGTGGGTAAAACGTATCTTCCTGTTGCTATTGGAGTAATTCGCCTGCCGAATGCATGTCTTGTCGCTGCGGGTCAGCGCTGAATTTCGCTTGAGGAGGAGCAGCACAAACGTTTGCGCCGCTCCTCCTCAAGCTGGCGAACCTGCAGTTGAGGCGTGGAAGCTGACGTGCTTCCCCAGTTACAGGGACATGACGATGCCACCCTGGAGCAACATTGTGACCTCTGGGAACAGACGCACGGTGAGCGCGTGAGTCGCTGGACGATCAAAAGGCTTGGCTGGTTACTCCTGCTGTCCGGGGCGATTGGTTGCTTCTAGCTCCGCACGCATCTGATGAAACGTCGCAGCATCTATCTCCCCGCGCGCGTAACGCTGCTGGATAATCTCTAAGGCCGAGGGAGATGGCGCTGATTGAAAAGTGTGAACAATCGGCGGCTGGGGAAGCACACCGGGGAGGGAATGGGATGGTGAGTATCCTGCTGCATATGGCGTCTGGAGAGAGGGCCGCGCTTTAGGACCAGCAAACAAGTAGAGAAGGATGACCAGACCCCCAAAGAAGAAGGCGAGAAGAAACCAGATCCATTCTTGCTCCCTCCCAAGATTGATCAGCGTTCCAATCCAGGCAATCATGCCAAAAAGACTTCCCAAAATCAGAGGAACGATGAAAACGCCTACTCCGTTTTCCGCGACAAAATCCAGAAAAGTGGGGAACGCCTGGGCATACGTCTGCGCGTCACTCCCCGTATAAGCATACCAGTCGGTCAGAAAGACAAAGCCGATGAACAACACCATCAAGAGGCTAAGGAAATAAAAAGTGCCGATCATCTTTTTCGATAGCATTTTTTCCCCTTCATCACATTTTGCTCTCGTCTGCCAAAGAGGCCGGCGTTTCTCACAGAGCTTTTCAGCTCTTCCTTTCTCATTACAAATCCCTTTTGCTTTTATATATATAACGAGCAATCTATACGGATGTCACTGCTGGAGCGTTTCGTTATCATTGGTGAGCCACCTTGAGTGTGGCAAAAACGGACTCTATAGCAGTATTTTCGTAATAATATTCTAATATTCATCTACTATCTTTAATCTCTTCATACTTCAAACGCTCCTGATATCTCAAACTGGTATATTCACTCCCACGGTCTGAATGGTGTAAGAGCGGAAAACAGGTCAAGTTCGGATTGGCGCTTGATCCTTGCATAATAGCCACTTTCCGAAACCTCCAGCGCCTGGCACATCACTCGAACAGGATAGTCTTGCAGGCGACCTGCAATGAACTGATGTTTTCTCTCTATAGTCGTGGAAAGATGCCGATAACTTTTTTAATACATCGCGTAAGTTTTTCACAGACTGCCCTGGTTCCGTAGCCGAGTAATCCAGAAGGAACGAGGGATTGGCTCTGCCTGGTTGCCCAATCCATCGCCGTTGGGCAACCGGTGGCTGTTCTCACTCCCTGACGCTGGGCAATGCCTCAACAGCAGCCAGGCAGGCTGCCGGGTTGCTGAGCGGGGCCAGATAGCGACTCTGCGTATGCATGCCCACTTCTCTGGTCGCGTAGACATAGGCTTGCCGCGGCGCCTTTTGAGATGCAAGCTCCAACCGCGTGCTCTGAGGAGGGTCCGAAGTTGCTCCAGAGGTGATTCTGCCCCATCCTCTTGGTCCTGGACAAGCTGCGCGAGGAGGGTCCGGGTGGCAATCGTCTTGGGGTGAGCGTCTCCCAGAACCTGGGAACGGATGGTGAGCGCACGTTGGGCCAGAGAGAACGCTTCGTTCAGCTTGCCTTGCTTTTGACGGAGGAGGGCCAGGTCATAGAGAGTTTGCCCAACTCCAGGATGGTCCCGGCCAAGCTGCTGTTCCCGAATGCAGAGCACGCGTTGATAGAGCAGGTCCGCTTGCGCGTAGCGGCCCTGCGTACTCCAGAGCGATCTGGGTCTTGCCGACGCCACCCAGGTCATGCAGAGCCAACGACTGGGTGAGCGCGACCGCCTGACCGACACCGAGCTGCCTGTGCAGCGTCTCCAGGATCTCCTCGCACCCGGTGAAGTAGGGATTGCGCGGCAGGGGAACCGGCCAGTACGGGGAGCACGCAGTGAGGCTGGCTTCGAGCAGTTGGCGCGTCTCTTGCTCATCCAGCTTCAAGGATCGGGCTAGCTCCAGGACCAGCGCTTTACTTGCGGGAAGAGAGTCTCCCCGTTCCCAGCGACCCAGCGTTCGGCGAGCCACCCCGATGGTTTCAGCAAGCTGCTGTTGCGTGAACTGACGGCGGTTGCGAAAGGTCTGGAGGACTGATCCAAAGGAGAAGTCGTTCCCAGTCATGGTCATACAGCTGGTCTCCTTCCGTGAATGAATAAGGTTTTTTGACGCTGGTTCCCAATGAGACAGTTCTTGTCCCATTGATTCTTCTATACTTACGGTGAAGCGAGAAAAATGTCACATCGCACTTCTTGAAAGGAAAGGGGGGACGAAACACCAGCGGTTATGCGTCGGAAGAACAGCACAACGTTCTGGCACGCATCAGGAAGTTGTTCTTCCCATTCGTTCTCTCATGCTTCAGCCCTTCTCGCTTCGATTGGAGTGTCGAACTCCCCCCTGACGCATCACTCATGTATGATTTCTCCGGCCTTCTGCTGGAAGAATCTGAAAGGAACCTTTGATGATCAAAACGACTCTTTCCACTCTCAGAAGAACCTTCCGGGTTGTTTCAATGGTCATTGGCATGGCCGCGTTTCTACTGAGCGTTATCGGAACCCCCTCTGCCTTTGCGGCTTCGCTGCATCAGGTGAAAAGTCCCACCTTTGGCACAACGGTTCATTGTTTGGTGAATGCCGCGACGATCTCCGACGCGGGAGGCAACCAGATCGCCTTTTCAGCTTCGACGACCAGCACTTGTGGTTCGCAGGGGATTGTCACCAGTGGCTTCCAGAGCACCCGTGTGACCAATCAGTGTGATGGAATCCATGCGATCATCCTGCCGTCCTCCTTTGCCCTTTCTTTCAACGCGACGCAGGAGGTCGATTATACCGACCAGGTTGGGTGTGTGACCTGTACCTATCAAAGCGGCCAACTGGTCAGTCAGGAGTTTCCTCCGTTCACAGTGTCCATGACGGTGTCCTCGACGGGAACCTACAAACAGGACGGGCAGACCATCACCGCGGCAGACACAGGGACCGCGAGCGCGTCAACTACGGTCCAGAATACGGGTGCCAATGCCCCGCAATGTCCCTCAACGAACTCCTTTGGCATCACCGGGGACGTCAACATGGGGTTCATCGGGACTGCTCAACGACTTTAGAGGATCTCCTGAAACACGCTCTTCTTTCTGCTCCCGACCACCTACCCTCATTGCCGCAACGTGCTGCTAGAAATCGAGCGCGTTGGGGATCGGATGCAAACACATGGCTGGTACGTGGCTGCGTGTTTCAGGCGGACGCAGAGCAGGTGCAAACCTATGCGCAAGGGCTTGGGCTGCGTCTGCCCCTCCCTGCTGATCGTGCCCCATGACCGAACCTCTATGAGCTCGGATTACAACCGCTCCGGTGGAGTTCCAGCCTTTGTCGCATCAACATGGAAAGGGTGGTCATCCACAAGGGCGTGGTCAATCGACGCGAGAACGCATGGCGGGCTTTTGCTCAAGAGTGGCAGGCGTATCCCATCCTGGCCAGGCCCGCTGCACTCTACCGCGATTCGATGTCGGGTGGCCCAGCGTCCCACCTGGACACAGTGCCACCCGACAATTGCCCCCATGGTGGGAATGCGGCGGGATACTCGCCGGGGTGAAGTGCGCGCAACGAGAAATAAGAGAGAAAGAGGGGAAAAAAGAACTTCTCGCCAGATAAGGAAAGACAGCAATGAAGAAGAGAGCGTATTCCCCTCAGCTATGCGCCAGCGACCTTCCAAAAGGCAGTACCCTCACCACCATCACCGGCGGCACGCAAGCTGCGCCTGCCACACTGGTGCAGGCGCAGACCAACAGCGGGCGCTGGATTTTTGTGTCGCTCCAGAGTTCTGCGGCGCAGGACAACGGCATTGCGGTGCTCCTCCAGGAGGGGCCATCTCTCAAACTCGCCCGGATCATTCCTCTTCCCGGTACTCCTGCGGGCCTGGCTCTCACGAGCGACGGGCAGCAGCTTATCGTTGCCGATGGCAAGGGAGTGGCGGTGCTCGATGCAGCCAGGCTCGAAGCAGGAGCTTCTGATGTGCTCCTGCACCTGATCTCCGATGGGAACAATCCGGGAACGGTCGAAGTGGCTCTCTCACGAGACGACCACTATATCTTTGCCACGGATGAGGCGGGACAAACACTGAGTATCATCGATTTTCAACAGGTGCAAACAAGGGGAGTCTCTTCTCATGCCTCCATTGGACGGGTTCCTCTCGACCTAGCTCCAGTCGGCTTGGCGCTCTCACCAGATAATCACTTTCTCTATGTGACCACCGAATTCAGTACCCAGAATCGGTCGGAGTCGCGGACCGCCTCTCAGCTTCCCGGAACCCTAACCGTCGTGGATGTCGCTCGCGCAGAGCATGATCCCTCTCATGCGGTTGTTGGACGCGTTCTGGCGGGATGTAGCCCGGTTCGGGTGGCGCTCTCCGCCTCGGGAGATGTGGCCTGGGTTACAGCCAGAGGCAGCAACGCCCTCCTTGCTTTCAACACCTCCCTCCTCAGATCAGACCCAGCACATGCCTTAATTGCTTCTCTGGCAGTTGGCCCTGCTCCGGTGGGGCTGGCCTTGATCCGCCAGGATACGGAGCTCGTCGTGGCGGACTCCAACCGTTTCGCCGGAAGCCGCTCTCCTCAAACGCTGACCCTCATCGATGTGAAGCAAGCGCTCGCAGGGCATCCTGCTTTGCTCGGGACGATCGCAGTCGGAAGTTTCCCCAGAGAGTTGGCTCTGGATGGACAGACCCTTTTGCTGACCAACTATACCTCGGCAACGCTCTCACTGATCGATCTTTCCAAGCTCCCATGAGTGCGTCTGGAGAGGAGTGGCAACCCGAGAAAATGCTTTGGCAAGCGTCGAAAACCAGTAGCCTCTTTTGCTGGTCTTTTCCCTTCTAGCTCGGGCTGACATGAAGGGGCAGCGGGCGTTGACAGGTACTTCCTGCACAACTGGTTTCTTGAACCTGCATTAGGCGTTGGGATGCTTGCCCTGGAATTGTTGATCCTTTCGCACCTGCCAACCGTTGGCCTTCAGCTTGGAGGAACGCAGTCGACACAGGCCCCACTTTCCTTAGCGTTGAACTGGCAGAGCGCGATCGTATCCGGCTGCCTGGCGATACTGACGACGCTGCTGGTAGTCGGAGCCTCTGCTGTCTGGATCAGTCACCTGAACGTGGTCGCGGCTATTCGTGATCTCGATGAGCCTGCCGCGCAGCGGGTGACTTTGTTTCGTTCTCTGCGCGACCTGTGGACGGCTCCACGAGATGCATGTGACCAGGTGATTCCTGAAACACCAGCACGACGTTTGGCCCGCAGGATGGAGGCCATTGGTCACCTATACACAGACGCTCACGATATTCCTGGCCAGTTACCTGGGATTGGGCCTGCTCTTCGGAGCGTTCTCGGTCGGCGTGATCACGAGTCGAGCAGTCGTCGAGCGTCGTCAACTGATAGGCATGTTGCGGGCTCTGGGCTTCTCGCGCCTGGCCGTGGGCGGCTTGTTCCTCCTGGAGACAAGCTTTCTCATTACATTGAGCCAACTCGTGGGTTCAGTTTTGGCGTGGTGGTTGGTCTTACAGGTAGCCAGCCAGTTCGCGCGGAATGTGCCTATTCCTCTCAAAATCATTGACCAACATCGCTGTGCCATCTGGCCGCGCTCCCACAAGAGCAAAGGAGTGATGGCGAGAATGATGGTTGAAGCTTACGGTGTCCTGAGGAAAAAGGATGGCGAGAAAACAATGCCGACCGACGGCGACAAGCAAGCAAGAACTTGTCCCCCCTGCGTGAAACATACGAATCTTGTGGCGGGACGCTTTGGATGGCGTATCGCTCGGTCCGAACAATTACCACACTCGATGGATTGTGTCAATTGTTGCTTACCATCTGGCGGTGCTACAACCGTGCCTGTGCCCGCTATCGTCAGCCATACCGACCTGAAGAGGAAGGGCATTGGGCATTACCGCATGGTGAATTTGGGCTTGAGGTGATTGCCTGTATTGGAACCCTGCGCTATGGAAAGTACCACGGTGTTCCAGAAATCCATCAAGCTCTCTGCAAACGAGGAGTGGTGATCGCCGATTAAAATTGCAAAAGCGGCTGATGTTTGGCCGTGCCAATTTTGATCTGCTGCGCCTGCACGTTTTATGCCGAATGTAACCCTTTGTCGTCCATCCCAAGATCAAGTCGGGAGATATTTGCATCGCGTTGCGGACCATTCCAGCCGGGGTCTTTCTCCAGGCCGATCCTTTGTCCAGCAGCGTTGTGGAGCTTCCTCGCGCAGATCGCTTGGGGTGGACAGATACGAACCCAGCGGTTGCTTCCGGTGTGCTTTGACCCGCTGGGGAAAGGGATGAGGAACCATGAGAGTGATCTAACCTTGTGTCATTGGAGTAGTTTATGCTATGAGCGTTCGCAAAGGTGGTTGGAACCTCGAAAATGGAGTTTCATCAACCTCGTTGCGCAATCCGTGAGCGACACCGCTCCAAGAGCAGATCCAGCAAACGTAGTTCCGCATATCTACATGCGCCCGTATGATCGCTACCCTCAAGGAGGAGGTTGGAGCGCCCTCCCCCCTGACGAGCAGCAATGAGAGCCGTGTCTCCTTGCCACTCGTCAGGGATGCCAAAGCTTCGAGAGGGACATGAACGCGATTCCTCAGAGAGGTGGATGAGCCGCCTCGTTCCGGGATGAACAGGCAAACTCCGGTTTGTCATCCATTGGGATGGCTAGAGAGGACCTTCAACAACCCATATTTGGTTGTTTCCATAGCATGCACTGTTTGTAGTCTCATGCCAGAGCTGAACGTTTGCACCGTTGTTCTGGCCGTTATTGGTGCCGCTGGTGCAGACCACATCCAGGGCGATACCTAAGCCGCGGAGGAGAGTGGCTCCATAGTTCCAGATGTACTCGTACGTGTAGGTCTGATCTGTTTCGATGATCCAGAGCTGGTTTTCATGCATTTGTGAGGCGGGAGCGCAGTTATAGATATCGACATTCGTGCCGTCGCTGGTCCCCCAGTTGTAGGCTTCCAGGCACTCGTTCGTGCCTTGCTCGATGAACTGGACCACATCATAGGTGACACCAGTATTCGGGTCTGTCCAGCTTGTGACGTAATGAGCGCTCCAGAGCTGATTTTGGGTCGAGGGACTGTGGCACGTCCATTGTTGGACGTTGTCCAGGTTGCTCGTCCCATAGTTAGCGACGTCGAGGCACTTGTCACTATTATAGTTCACGATGATAAAGTTTCCTCCTGATGCTGTGATAGCTGATGGATGCGATGGGGTGAGAGTTCCGGCACTGCTCCTAAGAGGAGTTGCCTGACCGGAAACCGCGTGCGCACTGGCGGCTGTGACGCCCGTTGTGTTGCTGACAAGTGAGAGAATGACGATGATGAGTGTCGAGAGCAGGATGCGCTTCTGCAACCCGCGACCGAGAGATGGCATCGGTGAGTTCCTTTCTAATCTGATCCCCTCAGCAGAACGCTGGGGGCAATAACAGCTGAAGAGTTAAATGTTCGCTCCTCGCGACGGACCAAGTTCTAATGACACTTGTTGTTTCGTTTTCCTCCTTTCCTATCAGAGAAATGACCGGGGATGTTTTTCCGTTCATCGTCGTATCAAGTATAGAAAACTCAATGTGACAAAGCCCGTCACATTGAGGCACAAGACGAAGGATTCCTGATCAGTCCACGGAAGGAGACGAGATGCATGACCGTGACCAGTGACGACCTCTCCTTTGGAGCATTGCTCAACACCTTTCGTAAACGAGCGCACTTCACGCAGCAGGCGCTAGCTGAGGCTATCGGGGTTCATCGCCGGACCCTGGTCCGCTGGGAACAGGGGGACTCCCTGCCGCAAAGCAAAGCGTTGGTCCTGGAACTGGCCCGGTATCTGAAGCTGGATGGCCGGGGGAACCGCCATTTGCCCAGCCAGCGCTTCAACCAGGAGTCGAGGCAGCAGCGATCGACATGACCTCTCACCCGCCCTCTGTGCGACTCTGGCATGTACCCTATCTCCGCAACCCCTTTTTTACCGGGCGGGAGGAAATGCTGAGCCATCTGTATGAGACATTTCACAGAGGATCATCATGACCCAATCCAACATCAAGGCCATTCCTGAGGGAATGCATATCATTGCTCCTCATCTCATTGTGCGAGATGCCGCCGAGGGGAAACGAACATGTGCGTCACCATCTTGCCCTTCGTCCAAAATTGGGATACGCTGAGGAGGGATTTCTTGTTGAGGATGCATCCATCAACTGGGAGGAGACTATGTTCCCATGGGCCAACTTGGAGGCCGCGGCGCCGATACTCGCCGCCCAGGGACGTGAGCTCATCGAACACTTTCGCTTCGTGCTGGTGGGCACGATGCGCCGTGACGGCACGCCAAGGATTAGCCCGGTCGAGGCTCGCCTGGTCCAGGGTCACCTGATGCTGGTCATGATACCGGATACGCTGAAAGCCCGCGACCTCCTTCGCGACTCGCGCATTCTCGTGAACTCACCCATCACGCATCCAGGTGATCCCAATCGCGAGTTTAAGCTGCGAGAGGCCACTGCCAGGGTGATTGAGGCCACCAGTGGGTGGCGGCCGCCGGACGGCTGGCACTTCTTTGCCCTCGACATCGAGGAGGCCGTCTTCCTGGCCTGGCAGAATGGGCTCCTCGACCTGACGCGCTGGATCCGCAATCGCGGCCTCGACTCGATCAGGCGACCGATAGCGGTGCTTGACGAACCAGAGGCATAAATGGCAAGACGAGGGTATCGCCTATACGGCATAAAGCACTTTCACTCGTAAGAGATCAAGTTGAGCACAGCCAAAACACGGCCAAAACCTGACAAACATGCTTACCCAGGAGGGATTCGATGCAGCATGCTCCAGTAGGAGCGGTAACCTTCCTCCTTACTGATCTGGAAGGGTCCACCCGCCTGCTCCAACAAGTCGGAGAAGAACACTACCAGCAGGTGATCGCCGACTATCGCCACCTGCTGCGTACCGCTTGCACCTCCTGGTACGGCGAGGAGGTCGATACTCAGGGAGATGCTTTTGTCGTGATGTTTGTCAGTGCAACTGATGCTGTTGCAGCAGCGAGCGCGATTCAACAGGCTATGGCTAACCATTCCTGGCCCCAGGGAGTCACCATCCGTGCGCGCGTTGGGCTGCATACAGGCGAACCTCACCGGGTCCGAGATGGCTCCCTCGGGGTCGACGTGCAGCAGGCTGTGCGGATCATGTGCGCCGCGCACGGGGGGCAGGTGTTGCTCTCCCACACGACGGCAGCACTGGTGGAAGCCCATCTCCCGGAGCAGTTGCAGTTGCGCGATCTCGGTTTCCATCGGCTCAGGGACTTGCATTGGCACACCCATCTGTTTCAACTCATCATCGACGGACTGCCTGCCGAGTTTCCTGCCCCCAAGACCCTGGAGAGCCATCCGAACAACCTGCCGAGCCAACCCACGGCCTTTCTCGGACGGGAGCACGACTTCACCCGGCTCCGTACCCTGCTCCTACGCGAAGAGGTGCGTCTGGTCACCTTGACTGGACCGGCAGGGGTAGGCAAAACACGCCTGGCGTTACAGCTCGGAGCCGAGCTGATCGAGTGCTTCAGCGACGGAGTCTTTTTCGTGCCGCTGGCTGCGGTGACTGCGCCCGAACAGGTGGTCCCCGCTATCCTGCAGGCGCTTGCACTTCGCGAGCAGGGCACATCTTCGCCCCTCGACCGCCTCGCCGCAGCACTTGTGGACAAACAGATGCTGGTGCTGCTGGATAACTTTGAACAGGTGGCTCAGGCGGCGCTCCAGGTCGCCTCGCTGCTCTCGACCTGCCCGAGGCTCAAGGTCCTGGTGACGAGTCGGGAGCGCCTCCATCTGCAAGCCGAGCACGAGTATAGTGTTCCCCCCCTTGCGACACCTGGTTCTACCAGCTTCCCAGACGCGAGCAGCCTCACGCAGTATGAAGCAGCGGCCCTCTTTGTTGCGCGAGCGCAGGGAGTACGTCCTGATTTCCAGCTGACCGACGACAACGCGGAAGCCGTGGCGGCGATCTGTCTTCGCTTGGATGGACTGCCCCTGGCCATCGAGCTGGCGGCTGCACGCCTGCGGTACTTCTCCCCTTCCCAAATACTTGCGCAACTCGATCATGCGCTCGCTGTGCTGAGTGCTGGAGCACGCGATCTGCCTGTACGTCAGCAGACCTTGCGGGGAGCTATTGCCTGGAGCTATCTGCTCTTACCCGAACAGGAACAGCAGCTCTTCCGCCGCCTGGCCGTTTTTGTCGGCAGTTGCGACATCCAGGCAGCGACCGTCATCTGCACCGCCGCCAGTCCGTTAGAAGGAGAGATCCTGGAAGGGATGCTCTCGCTGGTGGACAAGAGCCTGTTGTGGCCACGGGAAGACGACGGAGGGCTGCCGCGCTTTAGCATGCTGCAATTGCTCCGAGAATTTGGCCTGGAGCAGTTGGAGGGCGCGGGAGAGACAGAGGCCACCAGAGAGGCCCATGCAGCCTATTACCTTCAACTGGCTGAGCAGCCCCTTTCGACAGGCAACCCGGCCAGGCAGCAGAAACAGTGGCATGAGCGCCTGGGACAGGAGCACGACAACCTGCATGCGGCCCTCTCGTTTCTCCTGAAACGTGCCCAGGGCGAGAAGGAGGAAAGACGGCAGAGCGCTGCCTTGCGCTCCCTGCGTCTCTGCCTGGCACTCTCTGAGTACTGGCGGCGGCGGGGCACTGTTCGCGAGGCTGTGACGTTCTTTGAACGCTCCCTGCAAAACCGAGCAGGTATCGAAGAAGCGTTGCTGGCCGAGGCGTTGTACCGGCTCGGACGTCTCCTCATGACCCTGGATGCGTATGAGCAGGTCGAAGCGCGCCTGTCGGAAAGCCTGGCACTCTTCCAGAGCCTGGGGGACAAGCGCGGCAGCGCGGCAGCTCTCGTAGCGCTGGCCGAGGTCGAAAGGTCGAAAGGGGCCTCCGATCTTGCGTGGGCGCACCTGCGCGAGGCAGACGCTCTCTGCCAGGAAACTGGAGAGAGCATCCAGCGGGCGCGGTGCCTCGCTTCCCTGGCTAGAATGTGCATGGCCCAGGGGGACTATCGCCAGGCGCAGATCCTGCTCGAAGAGAGTGTGCGCCTGACCCAGGCAGCAGGAGAGTCCTTCGCCCCAGAGCCACTCAGCGCTCTCGCCTTGCTGCTCTTTGTCTCGAATCAGGACCTCGCACGCGCTGCCGCTCTCGCCGAAGCATGCCTGATAGCCTGGAGAGAGTTGGGAGAACAGCAGGAGAGCGCAGGAACGCTGAATCTGTTGGGAGACATTCGCCTGGCACAAGGAGCTGTGGACGAGGCGCAGCGCTTGCTAGAGCAGAGCCTGGCATTGTTTCAGAGGGTCGGAGATCGAGCCAATGAGGCTCGCGTGCTCATTGCCCTGGCGCGTGTGGCGGTTCGCCAGCAGGATGGGGCAGCCGCTTCCCGTCTCTGTGAGGCAAGTCTGAACCTCCTGCACACCATCGGGTTCCGCTTCCATATCCCCGCGGCCTTAGAGGAGTGGGCCGCCGCGGTAGCCCTCCAGGGAAAACTAATAAGAGCAGCTCAGCTCTGGGGCGCTGCAGAGGCGCTGCGGGAGACGCTTGGAATGCCTCTCATGCCTGCTGGACGTGCGGCTTATGAACAGGCTATCGCAAGAGTCCGTACCCAACTCGAAGAACGGACTTTTGTAGACGCCTGGGCGCGGGGACGCAGGATGAAGCTAGAAGAGATTCTCGCCCCAGAGCGTTCAACTCCCAACGTCACACCCTCCCAGGAGGCGCGCGTGCTTCCTTCTTCCAGGAAACATCCTTCCTACCCGGATGGCTTGACCACCAGGGAAGTAGAGGTCTTACGCCTGGTCGCGGCAGGGCTGACCGATGCCCAGATCGCGCAACAGCTCGTCATCAGCCCTCGCACCGTGAATGCCCACCTCACCTCCATTTATAGCAAGATCTCTGTCTCTTCTCGGACGGCTGCCACTCGCTATGCTCTCGAACATCACCTGACCTAAGTGATTCTACCTAGTTCCTCTCATCACAGTCATGTTGCTGGCAACCATACATACGTCATGAAGATACGTTCTTCTACAGATGCCCCACAGGTTTCCTCTCACTATACTTCCTTCTAGAGCGAGTCACCGCTCGCCTTTTTGAACGTGAAGCGTCTGACAAAGGAGCAAGTAGATGTCTACACATACCTATTTTATTGGATTCACTGGAAGTTTGCGGAAGCACTCCGTGAATCAAGGAGTATTGCGCGCTGTCCAACAATTGTTGCCAGCAGAGGTCAGGATGGAAATCCTCTCCCTGGACATGTTGCCGCACTATAACATGGATTTGGAAGACGACGAGCCAGAAGCCGTGCGCCGCTTCAAGGAGAAGCTCAGCCGTGCGGATGCTCTCTTTATCGCTACCCCAGAGTTCAACGGCTCGACCCCTGGAGTACTCAAAAATGCCCTGGATTGGGCCTCTCGTCCCTTTGGAAGATCGGTGCTGGCTGGCAAGCCAGTCGCTCTCACGGGCGCTGGGGGGCGCGGTGGGACAGCCAGCGCTCAGGCCCATCTGCGCCACATGTTCACCCGTTTTGGCGTGGTCATTCCCGTGCTCGCGCAGCCAGAAGTCTACATTGCCAACGCCTGGGAGAAGTTCGATGATCATGGGAACCTGAAGGACACGGCCACCCGCGAACAACTCCGCGACTTGCTCCAGGCCCTCCTAGAAGCGGTCGAAGCGCAGAAGCAGGCCATGGTGGCGTAAGTCCAGCCACTCTGGAGGTTGGTGGAGAACCGATCCTCTCGCCTCTAGCCTGGAGAAAAAAAACGACGAAACAAGGTGAGTAGTTGTACGTCTCGAAAGGGATGAGAGGAAAGGAGAAGCAAGATGAACCCACGTTTAAAACATGCGGGAATCGCAGGAGTGCTGACTGGCCTTGGATTGGCGCTGGAATTTACGTTCTTCACCCTCGGTGGCTACTCACCGCAGAACTTTGGCAGCGCTGCCGCGGCCCTGGCTTTTTTGCGACACCAGGGCGACCTCTTCCTGAGGCTTGCAGTGGTTTTTGGTTTAGCAGGCGCCCTGGTAAGAATCGTCTATGTGGCGGGTTTAGCGGCTGTACTGCGCGAAAAAACCCCCACACAAGCTGTGGCAACGTTGTACTTTGGCGTCCTGGGTAGTCTTGGTCACGGGTTGGTGGCACTCACGTTCTATATTGGCTTCCCTCAGCTCGTGGCTCTTGCCGCACAGGATCACGGAGCAGCAGAACAGACGTGGAATGCGTTTGCGCTCATGACCAGTGGATATCAAGCCCTGGGGAATGCCTTGCTCGGCTTCATGCTTGTGGGAACGGGATGGGCGATCATCTCACGAAAAGCCCTGCCGGTAGCAATTGGCTGGCTTGGGTTGCTCGCCGGGGTTGTAACGCTCGTAGAGGTCTTCACGAGCGGGACGCCGCTCGCTGTTCTGGGTTTTCTTGCCTACCTACCCACTTTTATCTTGGTAATTGCCTTTGACCTCTGGGTGGGGGTGACACTCTGGAAAAGCAAAAGAGATCTAAGGACAACATCGATACCTGATGCACAGACGCCAGAAGAAGAAAAGGGGCGTCAGGATAGAGTAAACTAAGAAGTGACTCAATCCTGTTTGCTATTGAGAAGGAAGGAATGCCATGCAGATTCAAGAGTTGACCCTCCAGACCCGCCATGTTGCCTCTCAGAAAACGTTTTATGGCCACACCCTTGGGTGGCCGCTGCTTTCTGAAAGCCCCGACTCGTTCACCGTCAAGGTCGGCGCTACCCGCCTCTGCTTTCAACAAACAGAGCAAGACGTTCTTTATCATCTCGCCGTGACGATCCCACGCAATACATTTCCCGAGGCGAAATGGTGGGTGCAACAGCGTGTGCCTTTGCTCCAGAGGCAGGGCGAGGATGAACTCTTCTTCGCCAATCTTAACGCACGCTCATTCTACTTTTGTGACTCTGCCGGCAATATCCTGGAATATATCGTGCATTATGAACTGGACCGCGAGACCTCAGGAGCCTTTGGGGCAACCTCTGTACTCCATGTGAGCGAGATCGGTTTGCCTGTCGAGGATGTGTCTGCATTCGCAGAGTTGGCGTCCAGACAATTTGCTATCGAACCCTATCGCGGAATGATCTCCGAGACCTTTGCTTTCCTGGGCAATATAGTTGGACAACTGCTGGTAGTCAAGACCAAACGACCCTGGCTGCCAACGGAGACAGTCCGGGCGGCAGTAGCCCCGGTGAGTCTAACGATCAGCGGCCAACATGAGCAACAGATCCAGCTCTTCCCCTACCCCTATAGCATCACCGTAAGCGCATCATGAGATCCCATAGCTTCTCCATCCTCCCAGATGGGAGGCCTCGGAGCACTGCTGCTCGGCGTCATCGGAGCATGGCTCCTATTCCCTGCAGCGCCCGCTGTTCGCGTAGGGCCAGACGAACGTCATTTGTGTGGGTTCGTTTCCCGTGGGCATGGGAGCTGCTCTGCTGACGATCCTCTTGACCAGGCCGTGGAGATAGGGAAAATTGGCGAAGGAGGCGTAGGGGCTCTCCCGGCGCGCTCCTTCTCATTCCTCTCAGGAACTAACTGATGAAAGCGCACACTCAAGACTAGCGTGAGCGTGTTCCAGCAGTAGTACGACACCGAATGGGGTCATTGGCACACAAGGATGGGATCAGAGGCGCTTGAAGGGATCGAGGCGCGAGACGCGTTTCTCGTCGGCCTGAGCCTGATCGCTCCCGACCTGTTTGCCCCCTCCTCCAACGTCTACTACGCGGGCCAAAGCGGCGGCGCACAGGCTGAGGAGCACCACTATACCCAGCGTGACACGCAGGTTCAGCGTGTTCGCCCCAAAGCCGATGACCGCCGGACCAACCAGAAAGCCGAGATACCCGTACAGGGCTACGGTCGCAATCGCTGTTCCTGAGACCTCCTTGGAGGTGCGACCAGCCGCGCTCAGCGTCAGGGGAAAGATCACCGAACGTCTGCATGGCCCACCCCAGGCCCCCCTTGCTCGTTCTCTTCTCTTCCACTCCTTTCTCTTGCTAAAATGAACTCATTCGGGATGACCATTGGCCCACTCATCATCGACTGTGGCCAGCAGCAGGTCGAGTTCTCCACACAGAAAATGGTGCTCACTCCACCGATACTGCTAGCCGTTCTATTGGCTCTTATTTTGTTGCCTTCGAAGTGGTGGTTCAATTTTTGTGATAGTTACTCTGCCCAGATTCTTTCCTTTCCCGTATTGTTCCACCAGTCCGAAAACAGTACGTATGTACACTTCCCAATCCTTACGGCAATTTCTACAGAGCGTGACCAAATTCTCAAGATCATCGGGAGACTTTTCTACGTATCGGCTAGTATCGTAAACCACTAGCCCATGGGTTCTGCCACATTTCTGGCAGCAATAGTGGTCTCTTTCTAGAGCTTGCTTGCGTAGTCTCCGTGTTCTCCATGATCTGATCATCATTTGTTGTATCTTTTTCACTGCCATTCTGCTCTTTCACTCGCTGAGTTCAGCATAGACTGCACGACAGAGAAAGCGATCCTGGGAAAACACATGAATTTCGCCCATATCGGCTGGGTCATATCGAATCAAAACCTCTTCCTTGACAAAAGAAGCGAGGAGGAGGCATCTGCAAGGCCAATTCTTCGACCAGGGTGATGGTCTGTGCAACGCGTGCGAGAGCTTGCCTCCGTTGTGCCTCCGAGAAGGCTGCGACAGGATTGTTTGTTCTGCCATAATCAGTGCGACATTCTTGCATCGAGAGAGTCAACAGCACTTCCTCTCTCAAGTATACCTGTGACCTCAGATAATTGTAAAGAAATTCCCTCACAGCGGGCGATTTCATTCATGGCTCTTCGTCAAAGACCCTGTTAAACTGGTGAGATTCTGTACAATTGTCCTGGTGATCGAGTGTACTGAGAGAAAGGCAAGTGCAAATATCTTCTGATGTACTCCGGGCAGAAAAATGAATCCTAACCATCTTGCCTTGCTCAAGCAAGGAGTGGCAGTGTGGAATAGCCAGCGGCCATGGAACGAGCGCTTGAGTGGCTGGAGGCTAGAGCGAGCATATCGGCAGTATCTTGAGACCTTCCAGAAGATCAATGGGAAATGGCTTGATAACGATGCCCTCGAACCTGAGAGTCTTGAGGACTTTCAGGAGGGCCTACTAGAAGATGCGGCCAATCTAGCTGGAGCCAATCTGCGGGGCATGGACCTGCGGGGGTATGATTTGAGTTACTGCAATTTGAGGGCAGCCTTCCTGATCGGGGCCGATCTGCGTGGAGCCAATCTGAACAAAGCCCACCTGGACGGTGCATCTTTATGTGGAGCGTTCGTGGAGCAAACAAGTCTGGAAGCAGCGGGGTTCAAGATCCCTGACTATCAACGGCAGAACCAGACCCACTTTTTCCCCCGTTTCCACCACCACGAAGCGATCAGCCAGCAGTCGTACGCTCCACCGCTGAGATCCTGAGGGTGCTGGTTCACACGAGAGGGCAATGAGATGCGCTTCTTGCACGCCTGCGCCAGCGTACCGTGGATCTCGCTAAACGGAGTGTCGATGCACTGCGCAAGGACAAGCAGCGCATCTCGCTCCAGCGCTTGAGAAGATAGTCTTCATAGGGAGCGAGCTGACTTTCACGCAGAGGACGGGGTGGAGGTAGAGGGGGATCTGGCGCTTGCCTGAGATATTTGCGCACGGTATTGCGAGCGAGCCCAAGCTCCTTGTCTGTCTTGATAATGTCGACCCCTTGCTCATGCAGTTCTTGCACCCGCTGATACAGTTTCCATTTCTGCAAGAGTCTGGCCTGAGATTTGCCCTGGCTGCCTGGAGTAGCTGAGTAGCTGGTCAGAGGGTGCTCGACTATTGGTTCCAGAGCAGGAGTTTCCACCAGGCGAATGCGGGTGCGAATCAAGAAGTCTTCGACGGCTTCACCCAAGTTCGCTAAGAGGTGCCAGCGATCGGCTATTTGAGTGGCTTGTGGGGCTCCCCAGGTCGCTCCGTCTACATAGGTTCCTCCTCGATCACGGCTGACATATTCCACTTCTGGGTGAGCCTCGAGCTACTCTTGAAACGCTTCGGGAGTGCGCTCTGGTAACACATCGAGCACGACCTGTCGCTCTTGATCGATCATGATCGTGCCATAGCGTGGCCCACGGCGCCAGGCGAAGTCATCCAGGCCGACGATACGCACTTTTCCGACCGGAGGAGTGGGGACGAGATGCAGTGAACGGAGCAGGGTCGTGGCTGAAATCGGCATCCCCAAGCGGCAAGCCAGGCGGGCTCCTCCTTCCCCATTGAGCGCGAAGCCAATGGCCTGCAGCACCTCGCGCAAACGAGTGGTTAAGTGTGAAGCAGGCCGAATCAGCTCTGGAAGACGCTCCGCAAAGACTTTCCGTGGGCAGGTGGGGTTGCGGCAAAAGAACTTTCGGACGATGAGGAGAAGCCGGATCGGCTGGCCTGCGCAAGGCAAATCAGCAGGTCTGCGACGGTAGTAACTATGAATAGCAGACGAGGGCGTCGAACACACCGGACAAGGAGAGCAAAGGCTGTTTGAGGTCACATGAACCAGAAGCTCTTCCGAAGTCTCGCTCACGGCGATGATTTCGAGGCCGTCGGGCAGCGGTACCAGTGGGGGTGTTGGCATTCCCTGCCACCTCCAGCAAAATGTTCTTTGTGGAGTCTAACAGGTTCTCTGAAATTTACCAACACTTCACCAGAAAGTTGGGAGAGCCAAGATTCGGCGGGCGTTGACACAGCTTTCTTTTCTTGAGCAAATCACCTCCCCTTTCTTTTGTCAACCTCGCCTGGCTTCTTGCGTGCTGTGGCTTGTCACCTCGCGCAAACAAGAGCGATCGTGTATACTCGGCGTATGAGTAAACTCTTCTTGATCCGTCATGCCCAGCCGGAAGTGAGACCTGGCGTGCCTCCCCGGCTCTGGCCTCTGACAGCACAAGGGCGCGAAAGCGCCCAACAGCTCGCCCAGCATCTTGCGGGTTCTGACCAACCTGTCAGGCTGTATGCAAGTCCCGAACGCAAGGCCCAGGAAACGGCACAACTCATTGGACACCACCTGAACCTTCCGATAGAGATGGTCGCAGATCTGCGTGAGCACGAACGAGAACACAGTCCTTTCCTCGACAAGGATGCTTGGGAAAAAACCCTCAAAGCAATTTGGGATTGCTCTCTACGCTGAGAGTGCAGAAAAAGAGCCTGATGAGCCTGTAGAAGCCGTAGCTGTCTTCGAGCGGGGATATTACGACCAGCCTTGACCCTCCCCTGAACAAGCAGCGTGGATCACCTGGAAAACGTCTCTGGGGAAGAAAGAAAACGGACAGGATGCAACGGTTTTCCATCGTCAATGCCTTGCCCTGATAGACCCACTTGAAAGGCTTGGCCCATCGTCTGGTTGTACTAGTCGATAAAAGCCAGCACCCGTCGGTCTCGATGACAAACCAGCCTTCCACCAATCTGCCGCCGTCGCGAAACAGGTCGGGAAGCTCGACAAACGCCTGCCGGGCATTGGTCGCGCAGTGAAACGGTTGGGTGTGAGTAGTTGCCGCAAGTCTTTGGGAAAGATCAATGAGCATGGCGTCGCGTAGGGTTTTTTCGGTCACGGAATGTTCTTGTGACATCTTGAGGGACTCCTTCCTGAAAATGCGCCTGCTCCTGGCGTGCTTTGAAAACACACCAGGAGCAGGCAGAGGGATGACGCTGGAACTGGCCCAGTGATAGGCCAGTTCATACACCAGAACCAGAAAAGGAAAAGACGGCGCTTAGAACTGATCCGGTCGTGGCTGATACTGGATCGCCTCCGCCAGATGGTTGGCCTGGATCTGCTCCGATCCGGCCAGATCTGCGACTGTGCGCGCCACTGTGAGCATGGCATCCATCGTGCGCACGGAGAAGCGCAACTGCTGGCAGGCGGCTCTGGAGAGCTTCTGCGCGGAGGCGTCAAGCGAGCACCAGTGGATGATCTGGGCATGATCCATTTCCGCGTTGCGCGTCAGGGATAGGCCCGCAAATCGCCCCTGCTGCCGCTTCCAGCCCTCGCGTACCCGTGCGGCGACCGTCGCCGATGATTCCTGAGCACGAACAGTCATCTGGCGCTCGTAATCGGGACGCGGGATCTCAACCGCGATAGCCACCCGTTCCAGCAGCGCGCGCATACGAAGCGTATGGCGGGCAATCCAATGCACCGTGCAGACACACTCGCGCAACGGATCGCCATAAAAGCCGCAGGGACAGGGCTGCAGGGTCAGCACCAGTTGCGCATCTCTCACCCGATCGAGCACCGTGCCAGGCGTTGTCTCTGCAAAGGCGAGTAGACGAAGCAATCCAAATTTGACGCGAGCGATGAGGATCAGCAGGGTTTGCAATACTTCGCGTTGCCCCGCCTCCTCAGGCGAGCCTTGTAGCAACATGGGTTTCTTGAACTACTGAACACGTTTGAGGAGCAGCTTGGGTTGCCGTCTCCTCAAACCAGGCCCCGTCACGCGAGAGTGATGAGAGAAGAGCAAGCAAGTACAGAGTGACAGCCACCAGCGTAGCTCGGTGGCTGTCACTCTGGTTCTGGTACGCTCATGCAAAGTGAGGGAGCAGCGCCGCTCCACGCACCGCATGCGCCTCCTCTGCTCAGCTTACCCTTTTACGACGATCATCGGCTTCAGGCGCACGACCAGTTGCGCCAGGCCCGCATTGTGAACAACCTCAACAATCTTCTGCGCATCCTTATAAGCTTGTGGGGCTTCTTCGGTCAGCAGATTCTTACTATGCACGCGAATGGTCACGCCGCGGGCGGAGAGCTGGTCGAGCAGGTCGCTTGGGCTTAGCGATTTCTTGGCGGCGGTTCGGCTCTGGCGTCGCCCGGCCCCGTGACAGGTGGTGCCGAAGCTCTGCTCCATAGAGCCGGGAGCACCGACGAGCACAAATGAGTAGCGGCCCATATCTC
>Ga0209061_1002855_pt1 | contig 20360 bp, 20 predicted proteins | sample Coa_R1_10_FD_187157 | JGI IMG/M metagenome (GOLD analysis project Ga0209061, IMG submission 187157) | Surface soil microbial communities from Centralia Pennsylvania, which are recovering from an underground coalmine fire - Coalmine... | ecosystem: Environmental > Terrestrial > Soil >...
GCACGCGCTGGTAGGCGCGCTGGTGGGTGATCGTCTGGCCGGCGAAGCGCACCGTGCCCGCCAGGGCCGGCAGCAGGCCGGCCAACGCGCGCAGCAGGGTGGTCTTGCCCGCGCCGTTGGAGCCGATCAGGGCGACGATCTCGCCTGCACGGACCTCCAGGCTGACCTGGTGCAGGACAGGGATGTCGGCGTAGCCGGCGCGCAGGCCGTCAACCTGCAACAGCATCGCCCTCTCCGAGCGTCGCGGCGCGGGTGGCGGTGCCCAGGGCGGCGTAGCGCGCGCCCAGGTAGGCGCGGATCACGCGCTCGTCGGCTGCTACAGCGCGCGGGGGCCCCTCGGCGATCTTCTGGCCGTGGTGCAGCACCACCACGCGGTGCGAGAGCGTCATGACCACCTGCATCACGTGCTCGATCACCAGCATGGTCACGCCGCGCTCGTTCAGCCGGCGCAGCAGCTCCAGCTTGCGCGCCACCTCGGCGGGGTTCAGCCCGGCCATCACCTCGTCGAGCAGCAGCAGCCGCGGGCCCATGGCCAGCGCGCGCGCCAGCTCCAGCGCCTTGCGGTCGGCCAGCGTGAGCTGCTCCACCGGCCAGGCCTGCTTCGCCGCCAGCCCGACCAGCTCCAACGCCTCCTCGGCTTTGCGGCCGGCCTCGCCGAGCGTGCGCGTGTGGCCCTCGGTGCCGAACAGGGCGCCGACCATCACGTTCTCGCGGACGGTCATGCCCAGCAGCGGCTTGACCACCTGGAAGGTGCGGGCGATGCCGAGGCGGCTGCGCTGGTGCGGGGCGAGCCGCCGGATCGACTGGCCGCCGAACAGGATGTCGCCCCCGTGCGGGGCCAGCAGGCCGTCGATGAGGTTGATCAGCGTGGTCTTGCCGGCGCCGTTGGGGCCAATGCAGCCCAGGATCTCGCCGGGCCACACCGCGAACGAGACACCATCCACCGCGGTCAGCGCGCCGAAGCGCCGCGTGAGGTCGCGCACTTCCAGCAGCGGGGGCGCCCCGCCTTGCCCGTTCGCGCCCATATTGCCCGCTCCTCCGCCCCGTCCCGCGCGTCAGACGCTGTAGCGCCATAGGTGCTGCCGCAGCGCCGCCAGCGACGGGCGCCGCGGGCCGCCCCGCACGAGAGCGAGCACCCCGCGCGGCAGGAACAGCACCGTCAGCACCAGCACGGTGCCCAGGAAGGCGGTGTGCAGCTCCAGAAACTGCCCCCAGAGCGTCTCGCTGATCACTTGCAGCAGCACGCCGCCCACCACCGGGCCCCACAGCAGCCCGGCGCCGCCGAGCAGCGTCATGATGACCATGCTGACCGAGTAGTCCACGTTGAACACGGTCACGGGGTCGATGTAGTTGATCCACGAGGCGTACAGGCCGCCGGCCAGCGCGGGCGGCACCGCGCTGAGGGCGAACGCGGCGAGCTTGTAGCGCGTGCAGTCCACCCCCAGCGTGGCCGCGGCATCCTCGTCGGCGCGGATGGCGCGCAGGCCGTAGCCGAGCCGCCCGCGACTGACCCACCGCCAGACGAGCAGGGTGGCGCCCAGCAGCACGAGCATGAGCGCGTAGAACAGCAGGCGATTGGCGGCCACGCTGCTGCCCAGCAGCTCGCGCAGGACCGGGGGCGGCGGCACCGCCGGCACGTTGACGCCCTTGCCACCCTCGGTGATGGCGCTGGCGGCCATCGCCACCTGCCGCAGCGCCTCCGCCAGCCCGAAGGTGGCGATGGCGAAGTAGTGGCCGCGCAGCCGCAGGATGGGCCAGCCAACGAGCAGCGCGAAGCCTAGGGCCACCAGCGTGCCGGCCAGCAGGCTCAGGGGGAACGGCCACCCGAGCCGCACGATGGTCAGCGCGCTGGTGTAGGCGCCCAGCCCGAAGAACGCCACGTGGCCAAACGAAGCGTACCCGGCCAGGCCGCCGATGAGGTTCCAGGCCGCGGCCATGGTGATCAGCATGTACAGCTCGGTGAGGAACTTGACCTGGTAGCCACTGGCCCACAGCGGGACGGTGAGCAGCAGGGCCACCGCGCCGGCCGCGAGAATCCAGGGCACCGGCCCCGCGCGCAGCCGCTCGCCCCAGCTCGGCGCGGGCGCCGCAAGGGCCGCTGGCGGACGCACCGCCTCGGCGTCGGGCTGCTCGGCTGCGGGCGGGGAGACCGCGGGCCGCTGGCGCCTAAGCATAGCCGACCCGCCCCAGCAAGCCGCTCGGTCGCAGCACCAGGATCAGCACCAACAGCGCGTAGCCGATGGCGTCCTGGTAGCCCGGCCCGAGCAGCGCGGCGCCGACCGTCTCGGCCACCCCCAGCACCAGCCCACCGACCAGCGCGCCAGCCATGTTGCCCAGCCCGCCCAGCGCGGTGACCACGAACGCCTTGCCCGTGTAAGTGAACCCCATGAACGGGGTGATGGGCAGCGTGACGCTGATCAGCGCGCCAGCGAGCCCCGCCAGCGCGGCCCCGATGGCAAAGGTGAGCGCGTAGATGCGGTCGATGCGGATACCCACCCCCTCGGCCGCCAGCAGGTCCATGCGCGTGGCGCGGATGGCACTGCCGGTCCGCGTGCGGTCCATGAACACGAACAGGGCGGTGGTAGCCAGCAGGGCGATCAGCAGCGTGGCTGCCCGCACGTAGGGCACCACGAACGGCCCGAGCACGACCCCCTGGCCGCTGAGCCCCGTGGTGATCGAGCGCACGTCGCCGGTCCAGGCCACGATCCCGAGGTTCACGATCACCAGGTTGATGCCAAAGGTGAGGATGAGCGTCATGAACATCGGGGCGCGCACGATCAGGTTGATGACGTACTTCTGGAGCAGGTAGCCCAGCACGAACATCAGGGCCATGGCCACCGGCGCACCCAGAAATGGGTCGAGCCCCACGCGCACGAACAGCCAATAGGTGGTGAAGGCCCCGAGCATGACGAACGCGCCGTGGCTGACGTTGATCACGTTCATCACGCCCCATACCAGCGAGAATCCCAGCGCCACCAGCGCGTAGATCCCGCCCAAGAGCAAGCCGTTGAGCACCGCTTGCGCCAGCAGCCCGCCGTCCATGCCACGCCTGCCCCGCGCCCTAGCGCCGGTCCCATTCGGGCATTGGGTAGATCAGCCGGCCCGTGGCCGCCTCCGGCGGTGCCACGGCGATCTGCTGCCCGTTCTGGATCTGGATGATGGCGATGCCCGTCCCGATATTCTGGCCGTTCTCGTTGAACTTGATCGGGCCGTAGAAGGTGTTCACTTCCAGCCGGGCCAGGGCATCGCGCACGCGCACCGGGTCGGTGGTGCCGGCCGCCTCGATCGCCGCCTGGAGCACCGCGCCGCAGCCGGCCGATGCCGCCGCGATGTAGTCCACGTCGTACTTGTACTTGTCCTGGAACAGCCGGGCGTAGTCGGCCGCCGTGCCGAACAGCTTGCCGTTGTCGGTGTACGGCGACCCGGGCGCCCACCAGGTCGGCGAGACGACGTAGTTGGCGTCCGCGCCCAGCGCCTCGCCGTAGCTGGCGTAGGTGGGCCCGGCGGTCTGCACGGTGGCCTTGGGGCTGAAGCGCAGCTCCTTCATCTGCCGCGTCATCAGCACCAGGTCGTTGGTGTAGCCCGTGCCGACCAGGATGTCCGGGTTGCGCGCCTTGGCAGCCAGCAGCGGCGTGGAGAGGTCCGTGCTGCCGATCGGGTACTCTTCGAAGTACACGGTCTCCATGCCGCGTGCTCGCGCGGCGCTCTCGATCGCCTGCGCCACCGCCTTGGGGAACAGATCGTTGCGCGAGATAATCGCCAGCGTCTGCGGCGGGGTCGGCAGGGTGAACAGCAGATCGATGGTCGCCTGCCCGACGGCGGCGTTGGGCGCCAGCAGCCCGAACAGGTAGCGCCGGCCTTGCTGGTAGACCGACTCCGAGCTAGCGCTGGGCGACAGCATCGGGATCTCGTACTTGTCCGTCACCGCCGACGCCGCCAGCGTCGCGCCGCTGCCGAAGGGGCCGAAGATGAACTGCGCGCGGTCCTCGGTGATCAGCTTCTCGACCAGCTTGACCGCCTGGGTGTTGTCGCTCTTGTAGTCGTAGTAGCGCATCTCCACTAGATACCGCTTGCCCCCGGCCTCGATGCCACCCTTGGCATTGACCGTCTCCGCCCACAGGTCGTAGCCGTCTTTCTGCTGCTTGCCCTCGCGCGCCAGATCGCCGGTCAGCGGCAGCGCGGCGCCCACCAACAGCGTCTCGGTGCCCTGCGGCTGCGGGGCCGTGCTGCTCCCCCCCGCCCGCGGCGCGCTGGCGCCACCCCCGCAGGCGGCCAACAATAGCGCCACGACCAGCGCCAGCCCGCTCCCCAGATACCCAGCCCTTGTGCGCATCTCGCTCCTCCCCAAGGCCGGTATGGCTCTTCGCCTCACGCGCGGTACGTCCCGCTCGCCTCACGCTGCCGCTCGCCGTCCGGGACGTTCGCTGCAGTCGCTCCCTCGATGCCCAGCCGCGCCAGCAGCCGCCGGTAGGCCACCGCCGCCGCATCGACTCCCGCCAGGTGCATCTCCGCGCTGAGATCGACAGGCAGCAGCTCGGGCCGCTGGCGCTCGACGATGGCGCGGTCCTGCTCGCGGATGGCATCGAGCACCGCTTGGATCGCCGTGATGGGCTCCGCGAACTGGCCGCGGCGCACCGCCCACAGATAGCGGCGCGAGCGCTGCAACCCCAGCGGCTGCACGGTGAAGAACAGGATCAGCGTGTTGCCGTCCCACACGCGCGATTGGTGGATCGTGAACGGCGCGTACAGGCGCTGGCGCAGGCGTACCCCGCTAGTGCCCTGCAACCGCGCGGCGCCCGGCGGCGCGGGCAGGCGGTAGTCGAAGGCGAGCCCGTCCGAGTACGGCTCGACACGCACCGGCGGGACCTCTGGCTGGGCGCGGTCGCCTAAGATCCCCGGGTGCACCCACGGCAGGTGGGCGAGGTCCATGAAGTTCTCGACCATGCGCGTGGCGTGGGCCTGCCAGACGAACGCCCCGGCGAAGTGGCGCTCCCAGCCGGGCGCATCCCACTCGGGGAACGGCGGGACTGGCTGGCGCGGCTCGCCCAGGCAGACCCACACGAGCCCATAGCGCTCGGTACAAGGGTACGCGGGCACCCGCGCTTTGGCGGGAATCGGCGCGCCCGCGGGCAGGGCGGGAATTCGCACGCAGCGCCCGCTACCGTCGTAGGTCCAGGCGTGGTAGGGACACACGAGGCAGCCATCGTCTACCCAGCCCTGCGAGAGCGGCGAGCCGCGGTGGATGCAAAGGTCCTGGCAGGCATGCACACCCGCTGGCGAGCGCCAGAGCACGATGGCCTCGTCCAGCAGGGTCGTGGCGAACGGTGCGGCACCGACCTCCTCACTGCGGGCAGCGGGATACCAGTAGTGGCGCAGCGCGTCGAGCTTCATGCGCGCCTCTCCTGCGGCAGGGCAGTGCCCCACCGATCGCTGGGAGCCGAAGACCGCCTGTGGGCCATAGAGTACTGCACCACCAGCCCCCGAACAATACTTGCCCTGCACGAATCGTGGGTGGGCCTGCTTGGGCACCATGCCCTGGACGGCGGCCGCCGCGCGCGGCACGCTCGACCCGTCGGAAGGCTTGCACCCGCGCGCGGCGGCCGCCCACACTGAGAGCCGGCAGCGGTGGTCCAGGGCACGCAGACGGAAGGGGACGGAACATGGCGCTGTTGATTCGCGGCGGGCTCGTGGTCGCCGATGCGGATACACCGCCCGCGCAGGCGGACATCCTGATTGAGGGCGAGCGCATCGCGCGCGTGGGGCCGGGGCTGCCCGCTGGGCCCGAGGTCACCGTGCTGGACGCCCGCGACCGCGTGGTCATTCCAGGCCTGGTCAACGCGCATACCCACGCCCACAACAATCTGGCGAAGGGCGCCGTCGATGGGCTGCCCTTGGAGTTGTGGTTGGGCTACATCGCCGCGCGGGTGGCCGGCCGCTCGCCCCGCGAGATCTATGTCGGCACCGCGCTCGGGATCATCGAGATGGCGCGCACCGGCGTGACCTGCGCCTGCGATATGGCGGCCATCCTGCCCTGGCCCACCCCAGCGGCGCTCGACGCCGTCGCGCAAGCCTACGTCGATGTCGGCCTGCGGGCGAGCCTGGCCGCGCAGGTGATCGATCGCCCGCCGACCGACCTCATCGATGGGCTCGCCGCGCTGGTGCCTGAGTCGCTGCGCGCCGAGATCGCCGCGCAACCCCCGTATCCAACCGACGAGGTGGTCGCGGTGCTGGCCGCCGCGGCCGCACGCTGGCACGGCGCCGCCGCCGGCCGGCTACGCTTCGGGGTCGGCCCCAGCATCGTGCACCTGTGCAGCGACCGCTTCCTGGAGCGCCTCGCCGCCCTGGCCGCCGAGCGCCAGCTCCCGATCCAGACGCACCTGTGCGAGACCAAGGCCGAGGCGGTCACCGCCTGGCGCTGGTACGGCAGGAGCGCGGCCAGCAAGCTGGAGGCGATGGGGCTGCTCGGCCCGCAGACGCTGCTCGCTCACAGCGTGTGGCTCGACGACGCCGATATCGATCGCATCGCCGCCGCGGGGTGCACGGTGGCCCACAACCCGTTCAGCAACCTCAAGCTGGGCGCGGGCATCGCCCGACTCCAGCGCCTGCGCGAGCGCGGCTGCCATGTGGCGCTGGGTACCGACGGCTCGGCCAGCTCCGACAACCAGAACCTGTTCAGCGTGCTGCGGCTGGCGGCGGTACTGCCGCGCGTGGCTACCCCCGAGTACGAGCACTGGCCGTCGGCCGCCGACGCGCTGCGCCTGGCCACTCTCGGGGGCGCGCGCGCCGCGGGCTTCGAGGGGCAGCTGGGGCGTATCGCCCCCGGCTACCTCGCCGATCTGGTCCTGCTCGACCGCCGCACGCCGTACTTCCACCCGCTCAACGACCTGGTGCGCCAGCTCGTCTACTGCGAGCCGGGCAGCTCGGTGCGCACGGTGTTGGTCGGCGGGCGGGTGATCGTGGACGAGGGCCGTGTCACCACGGTCGATGAGGCGGCGCTACTGGAGGAGGCCGACGCTATCGCCGCCCGTATCGCCCGCGAGGCGGAGGGCCGGCTGGGCCTCACGCGGCAGCTGGAGCCGTACGTGCGCGCGGCACACCTGGCGGCCTGCGGGGCGCCTTGGCCGGTGGCCTAGCGCCAGCCTCAGTTCGCCGCGATGAGATACGCGCCCGCCAGCACCAGCGCGGTGCCGAGCAGGCGCGGGGGGGTGAGCGGCTCGCCGAGCAGCGGGGCGGCCAGCAGCACGGTGAACGCCAGGCTGAGGCGGTCTAGCGCGCTCACGGGCCCGGCTTGGCCGAGCCGCAGGGCCGCGAAGTAGCACAGCCACGACGCCGCGCCCGCCGCCCCGCTGGCCAGGATCAGCAGCCAGGCGCGGCCGTCGGCGGCGTGCAGCGCGTCCAGGCGACCGGTAGCGACGGTGATCGCCCCCAGCACCGCGGTCATTACTAGCGAGCGGGCCGTGGTGGCCGCGGTCGGATCGACGCTCTGCAAGCCGAGCCGGCCGAGGATAGCCACCAGGCTCGCGCTGAGCGCCGACAGCAGCCCCAGGATCACCCAGCTTGGCATGTCCGTGTCGCTCCTCTCCGCCCACGCGTATGCATAGGCTAGGCTACTAGCGCTGCGCGGCGACCATCCCCAGCGCGCTCCCGGCCAGCCCGCCGAGCACACTGCCCAGCAGGTACACCAGCGCGGGGCCGTAGGCGCCCTCGCGCAGCAGCACGAGCGTCTCGTACGTGTAGGCGGAGAACGTCGTGTACCCGCCGAGAAAGCCCGTGGCGACGAACAGCCGCCACAGCGGATCGAGCTCCAACCGCTCGGTGGCGGCGGTCAGGAAGAACCCCAGCACCAGGCTGCCCGTGATGTTGATGAACAGCGTGCCGTAAGGGAAGGTAGCGCCCAGCCAGCGCACAGCGAGGAGGTTGATGAGATAGCGCGTGTTCGCGCCGAGCGCGCCGCCCAGGGCGATGACCAGATACGGTAGCAGCGGATGGTCTCTCACGACGCGCCTACCTAAATATTTCCCCGGCTGGGAGCCCGTGGGGCACACGAAAAGCCCCTGACCCCCACGCTGGAGTGTCAGGAGCCATCAGCAGCGCAACGCTGCGGTTCGGGCCCGGAAGCCCCGGCGGGATCCATCGCCGTGTGCTCGCTGCCCTACTGTACCACGGCGCGCGCTCGCCCCGCCGCGCCGCGGGGCGGATCAGCGCACCGCCTCGGCGAAGCGGTTGGTGTAGGTCGCGGCCAGGTCGATGTGCGCCGCGTTGCGCACGGCCTCGTCTGACAGCCGCAGGACCTCGAGCACCCGCGCCGGGCCGCCCTCGGGCATCAAGCCGTCGGGCGAGAACATCGGCAGCGACGCTTGCAGTGAGTCGACGTACAGCCGCTTGTCGCCGCCGTAGAAGCTCTCGGGCATACGGTCGGCGATCTCGGCTGCGCTGTGCTGCTGGATCCAGCGCAGCGCCCGCACGCTGGCGGTCACGGCGGCCTGCACGGTGCGTGGGTACGTCTCGATGTACGCCCGCACGGTGTACAAGCCCCCGGCGGGATAGGGTCCGCCGAGCGCGGCGGTCGTGTCGCGCTCCGAGCGGGTGTCCCACAGCACGCGTGCCTTGCCCAGCTGCTGCAGCTGGGTGGCCGTGGGGTCGAGAAACATCCCCGCGGGCACCCGCCCGGACTCCAGCGCGGCCAGCGCCGAGGCGCCGGTGCCGATGGAGAGCACGCCCACGTCGTCGCGCCCGAGCCCGGCCTGGGCCAGCACGTAGTTGAGTAGCATGTGCGACGACGAGCCCAGGCTGGTCACCCCCAGTGTCTTGCCCTTGAGATCGCGGAGGTCGCGCAGCTGGCTGGCCAGCGCCGGCTCGGCCAGCAGCACGACGCCCGGGTAGCGGTCGAACAGCACGACCATCGTCAGTGGCACCACGTCGGTGGTCTGTTTCTGGATCGTGTGGTCGAAGAAGCCGCTGACCAGGTCTGCACTGCCCGCTACGAGCGCCTCGAGCGCGCGGGCGCCGCCCTGGAAGTTCAGGATCTCCACGCGGAGCCCCGCCTCCTCGAACAGGCCGAGCTGCTGGGCCAAGGTGAGCGGCAGATAGACGAACAGCTCTTGCCCGCCGACCCCGATGACGATCTGTCGCTTCTCGGGCACGGCCGAGGCGTCTGCCGCGGGTGAGCTGGTAGAGGCCGGGGCGCTCGTGACGGCCAGGGGCGCCGGCTCGCGCGGCGCCGGCGCGGCGGCCGGCGGCATACAGCCCACGAGAGCCAGCGCCAGGGCGACCCCAGCTGCGACAGACAGGCTACGCATCCACACGGCTCCTGTACGAGCGGTCACGCTACTCGGGCTCCAACCTTGCCCGAGACTATCACCGTCGTGGAGGGCGGTCAACTCGCTGCATGGCGTCGTGCGCGTCGGTCGCTTGCCAGCCACCGCCCGCCCGCCTACAACGAATCGTGGGACGCGCGCCGCGCGGTCCCCATCACCGCCATGGGGAGCACGATGCCACCGTCGCCCGAGCCGCGCAACCAGAGCGAGCCGCCGCTGTGGATGGAGGAGTACTGGGAGCGGCGAGTGGAGACCGCCACGGGGCACCTGATCGAGCGCCAGGCCCGGTGGGTGCGCTGGGGCCCCCCCGCGGCAGAGGGGCCTGGCGCGCGCGAGGTGGTCGCGGCCGCCGCGCCGCTGATCCGTGCCCTGGTGGTCTCCGTGGTGGCGCCCGCGCTGGGGCGGCTGGCCGTGCGCGCGCTGGCGCCGCGGCTCCTGCGGGCGCTCCCACCCGCCGCGAGCACGCGGCGCCTCGGGCAACGCGGCGCGCGCCGGCCGCGGGCGACGATCCTCGGCCCCGAGCGCCGCGTGCTGGGCGGCACCCCCGCGCCCTCGCCTCCCGCGCTCCCCCCGGGGGGCGAGTAGGCCGCGCTCACCCCAGCGCGGCGACCGCCTGCAATCCGCGGCGCACGCTGGACGCCAGCGGCTCGGTGGTGTCGACCACGAGGTAATGCCCTGCCGGCAGCTCCGTCCAGGGCTCCCACTCCCGCACTTGCTGCTCGTACACCGCCCAGTCGGCATCCGAGACCTCGTAGGGGGTCGCGGCCCGCGCGGCGAGGCGCTCACGCGCTACCTGCGGCGGGCAGCGACATTCCACGGCCAGCCAGGGCACGCCTTGGGTGGTGGCCAACGCCACGACGGCCCGCCGGTCGGCCGCGCGGCGATAGGTCCCATCGAGGACCACGGAGAATCCGCGCGCCAGCCAGTCCCGCGCGGCGTCCAGCACCGCCTGGTAGGTCGCGGCGGTGGCGTCTGGCGCGTACAGCGCGGCGCGCGCGGCGCCCTGGGGCCGCTCGGTGGGCGCTAGCCCCGCGCGCTGCTTGCGGACTACGTCCGTGTGCAGCGCCACGGCGGCCAGCCGCGCGGCGAGCTGGCGGGCGAGCACCGACTTGCCGCTCGCCGGCAGCCCGCCGACCAGCACCAGTAGCGGGCGCGGCGCGGCGCCGGCATAGCCGTAGTACGCCAGGTCGAAGTACGTGCCGGCCAGCGTGTGCTGCCGCTCGCGCTCGGCGGCCGGCTGCTCGGCCTCCTCGGCGGCGATACTGGCCACCAACCCGCGTACCAACGCCCGCTGGCAGCGGTAGAAGGGCAACGGGTGCTGCAGCTCGGCGTCGCCGCTGAACCGCTGGTAGGCGGCGACGAACGCCTCGGCGAGGTCGGCGCGCGCGTAGCGGTCGAGGTCCATGGCCAGGAAGGCGACCTCGCTCGCTACGTCGTTGCAGCGCAGCGCCGTGCTGAACTCGATGCAGTCGAAGATCACCACGTGGTCGGTCACGCAGATGCTGCTGGCGTGCAGGTCGCCGTGGCCGTCGCGCACGCGTCCGGCGGCGGCCCGCTGGCGCAGCAGCGGCGCGAGCTGGGCCAGCTGGGCCCGGGTCCAGCTACTCAGCCGCGTGTACTGCTCGGGGCTGAGCGTGCGCCCCACGTGCGGCGCGATGCGTGCCAGCGTCTCCTCTAGCGTGCGGCGCACGGCGCGCGGCCGGCCGTAGCGGGCGATGCGCGCTGTGCTCGGCGCGGCAGCGTGGAAGGTTGCCAGGCGTGCCGCGATCTGCTCCATCAGCGCGGGGGTAGCGGCGTGGCGGCCGAGCAGCGCCGGCAGCATCCCGTCGTCGGGCAGCCGCACCATCTCCACGGCATGGTCGAGCACGCGGCCCCGGTCGCCAATAGCCACGCGCCCCTGCCGCTCGACAATCGGCACCACCCCCAGGTACACCTCGGGCGCCAGCCGGCGGTTGAGCGCCACCTCGCGCCGGCAATAGTAGGCGCGGCGCGCCGGGGTCGAGTAGTCGAGAAACCCGAGCGCCACCGGCTTCTTGATCTTGTAGACGCGCTCGCCGGCCAGCAGCACGTAGGAGATATGTGTCTGCCGCAGCTCCACGGCATGCGGCGCGTGGGGGTAGCCGGCCGGATCGAGCAGGGCTGCGATCAGCGGCGGCAAGGCGATGTCAGACATGCTCGCTCCCATAGGAATTGCGGGCTCATCACAACGACCGAGCGCGGGACTGCATGGCGTAGACTGGATTGAGAGCCGCGCACGCGGGTGCGCGCCAGCGGCCAGCCGCCGATGCGGGAGGGGAGGCGATACAGGTGCGCGCGCGGACGGTGGGCCGCTTCGGCATCGTTTCCTGCACGGCCGATCCTTCAGCCTGATGGTACGACCACGCGAGTTCTGCCGGCAGACACTCCAGGCGCTGCTGCTCGACCCCGAGCCAGGCGACCCGTGCGTCCGCTGGGCGTGCGAGACGCTGCTGCGCCAGTTCGCCGCCGAGGACCTCTCCCCAGCCACTTTCGAGCGGCAGCTGCGGCTGCTGCTAGCGCCCGAGCTGTGCCCGCATCTGAGCGGCGCCGCGCTGCGGCTGCTCGCCTGCTGGCGGTGGGCCCAGCGCGCGCACCGCGTCCGCACGCTGGCCACGCGCCGCAACTAGCCGTCCACCTCGGGCTACCGTACCGCAACGTGCAGGTTACCCTGCGCAGCTGCCGCTGCAACGTGCCTGTGCCAGGCTATACGCACCCGCCACGCGCGATAGCCGGATGTGCCTGGCACACAAGCTGCGGCGGCGGACAACCCGGCGGGCGGCCGCTACGCCGGGGCGCGCTGCTGGCAGGCGGGTCGTCCGGAAAGTAGGTCCGCCGCCCCACGGCCGCACCGGGCCAGGTCCGTACCGACACGGAACGCTAGCCCCTGGCCGCTTTGCCGGCCAGCGGTGGTGCCCGTCGCCCGCCGGCGGTGTCCTGGTGGTAGCGGGGGGCGAGGAGCAAACTGGGGGCGAGTGCTGCGCCACCGTCTGTGGCCGGGGCGCGGGCTCGCTCCGGAGGAGGAGATGCGATGCCGATGACCATCCTCGTGCCGCTCGACGGCTCGGCGCTCGCCGAGCGGGCATTGCCGTACGCCGTGCGGCTCGCGCACCGTACCGGCGCCGCGATCGCCCTGCTGCGCGCCGTGCTGGCTCACACGTTTCCGGGCACCGACCCCACCGAGGCCGAGGTGAAGGTGACGCAGGAGGCAGAAGCCGCCCTCGAGCAGGTGGCCGCTGGCCTGCGCGCGCAGGGCCTCGCCGCCAGCGTGCACGTGTACTACGACACCGCGACCAGCGCGATCGTCGATGCCATGCGCGTGCTGCCCGCCGACCTGGTGGTGATGTCTACCCACGGGCGCTCGGGCCTCGGCCGCTGGCTGTACGGCAGCGTGGCGGAGCACGTGCTCCAGCACGCCACGGCCCCCGTGCTGCTGGTGCCGGCGCGCTGCCGCCGCGAGTGGGCCGCTGCAGCGGTGGGGCCGGTGGTGGTGGGGCTCGACGGCTCGCCGCTGGCCGAGGCGGCGCTGGCCCCGGCCGCGCAGCTGGCGGCGTGGCTCGACAGCGGGCTGGTGCTCGCACAGGTGGTCGAGCCCATCGTGCCGGTGGTCACCGACGGCGCAGCCTACGTGCCTCCGTTCGACGAGGAGGCCGAGCTAGCAGCCGCGCGGCAGTACCTCAGCAGCCTCATCGCGGACCCGCGCCTGGCCGGCCGGCTCGCCGAGGTCGTGGCGGAGGTCGGTGATCCGGCTACTATGCTGGTGCGCGTCGCCGACGAGCGCCAAGCCGCCGCGCTCGCGCTGGCGACCCACGGCCGCACGGGGCTGGCGCGCATCGTGCTGGGCAGCGTGGCGATCGCCGTCGTGCAGCGCGCTGACGTGCCGCTGTTGGTGTACCGCCCGGTGGAGATGCGCCCGCCGGAGTCCGCCGCGCCGCCCCAGGAACCGGCAGTTACCGTGGGCTTGAGCCGCGGCGAGCTGGCGTTGGTCGAGCGCGCGCTGGCCACGCTGCTGCGCGAGGGTAGTGCCGACGCCGACCGCGCCACCGCCGCGGCGCTGCTCGCCCGGCTGCGCCAGCTCGCGGGGGAGCCTGGCGGGGGCTGAGGCGCTCAGCCCGCCACCACGTTGATCGGCGCGCCGCGCAGGTACGCGCGGATGTTGGCCACCGTGGTGTCCAGGATACGCTGGAGGGCCTCGTCGGAGTAGAAGGCGATGTGCGGCGTGACGACCACGTTGTCGCGCCGCAGCAGCAGGTGCCCGCGAATGGCGGCCTGGAGCTGCTCCGGGGCCGCGCCCGCCCGCAGCAATTGGCGCTCCTCGGCCAGCAGCTCCTCGCCTTCCAGCACGTCGAGGCCGGCACCCGCCAAGATCCCCTCGTCCAGCGCCCACAGCAGGGCGGCGGTGTCCACCACACCGCCGCGCGCGGTATTGATCAGCAGGCTGCCGCGCTTCATCCGCGCCAGCCGCTCGCGGTCGATGAGGTGGTGCGTGGCGGGCGTGTAGGGCACGTGCAGCGTCACGACATCGGCCTCGCCGAGCAGCGTGTCCAGCGAGACGTACTCGAAGCCGAGCACCTCGGCCAGTAGCGGCTGCTCGCACACGTCGTGGGCGAGCACGCGCATGCCGAACCCGCGCCCGATGCGGATCACGTGCAGCCCGATGTGCCCGGTGCCGATCACCCCCAGCGTGCGCCCCTTGAGGTCGAAGCCGCGCAGCCCTTCCAAGGAGAAGTCGCCGCGCGCCGTGCGCACGTACGCCTGGTGGATGCGCCGCGACAAGGCCAGGATAAGGCCGAAAGTGTGCTCGGCCACGGTGTTCTCGCCGTAGGTAGGAACGTTGCACACGACGATCCCGCGGGCGCGGCAGGCCGCCAGATCGATGTGGTCGAAGCCCGTCGAGCGGGTGGTGAGCAGCCGCAGCGCTGGCAGGTGGTCCAGCAGCCCCGCGTCGATGCGGGAATGGATGAACACGCTGACGATGGCCGCCTCGCGCGCCAGCTCGCTCGTCTCGCCGGTGAGCGGCGCGGTGCTCACCCGCAGCGCGAGGTCCGGCAGGCGCGCCCGCAGCGCCGGCTCCTCCCAAGGTTCGATCTCGTAGCAGGCGACGATCGGTGCGTCGGCCATTAGCTTCCTCGCGTGGTTAGGTCGGCAGCAGCCATCCGCACGCGGAACCGTCCCGCGCCGCGTTCTGGGCTATCGCCGCACTATACCGTGCCGGTGCCCCCACCCGCTGCCGCTGTGTACCGCCGGCGGCGCGCGCCCCAGGGGCGGCTCACTGGCCCAGCTCGGCGCGCGCCGCCTCCAGCAGGCTGAAGTCCACCAGCTGGTCGATGGGTACTGGGGACTCGGCGAGCCCCAGGGGCGGCAGGATGTCGAGGGTCATCAGCCGCGCCAGCGCCTCCGGCGAAGCGTAGCCGGGCCGCGTGCGGCTGATGGCGCGCACCTGCGCCTGGGTGGCGGCCAGGGCGTCGTTGGGGGTGAGGTTGAACTGCGCGGCCGCCACCTGGGCGGCCCCGGCGGGGTCGTCACGGGTAGCGAGCAGGCTGCGCAGCTGGGCGCGCACCCAGCGCTGGAACAGCGGCCGCTCGGCCTCCAGCTTCGGCCGCGCCGCGCCCCAGCCGGAGTACGGGGCTTCCAACAGGTCGCCCAGGTACAGCAGCTCGCGGTAGCCCTGGTTGCGGGCGCGCACGTTGTCGCCCGCGGGCAACACCGCCGCCTGGACCTGGTCCTGCTCCAGTGCGGCGAACAGCGCCGGGCCGCCCTCCGGCAGCGGCACTAGCTCCACGTCGCGCGGCACTTCCAGCCCCGCGGTGCGCAGCGCCAGCCGCGCCGCCGTGTCGCTGGCGGTACCGGGCGCCCCCGCGCCGACGCGCCGGCCCCGCAGGTCGGCGATCGTCGAGATCTCGGGGCGGGCGACGAGGAACGACGAGTAGCGCTCCAGGTCGAACAGCAGGATGACCAGCGGGGCGCCTTGCACCGCTGCACGCAGCACCACCGAGCTGGCGCCGCTGAGCTGGATCTCGTCGTTGAGCAGTGCCGGCACCTGCAGCGGCGGGTTCATCTGCACGATGTCGAGCGCGATCCCCTCCTCCAGGAAGTAGCCGCGCTCCTGCCCCACGAAGATCGGTAGGAAGTTGATGGCCGCCACGGGCACCGCCACACGCATGGGCAGCGGGGCCTGGGCGGTAGGCGGCGCTGGGGCCCCCGCCGCGGCGGCCGGGACGTGCCGCATCCCGAGCGCCATACCTGCAGCCACTAGCCCTGCCAGCCCCAGGTGCACTAGCCGCCTGCTCCCCCGCGGGGAACACTCCACCGCCATCGCCGCTGCCCTCCCGCTCGTGGCGCCGCGGCCGATCGCGGCGCGCTCTGTTGCAATATAGTGCATCTGAGAGCCGTGAGAACAGCGCGCGACGCGCTCAGCGCAGGTGGGGCAGCACCTCTTGGGCGAACAGCGCCAGCGAGCGGCGCGCGGTGGCCAGCGGCAGCGAGCCGAACCGGAACCGCCCCACCAGCGCCAGCGGCCCGATCGTCGCCGCGATGGCACGTAGCTGCTCGCGCACTCGGTCGGGCGTACCGAACAGCAGCACGTTCGCCTCGCACAGCTCCTCGAAGGTGCCCGTCTGGATGAACGGGCAGCGCGCCGTGCAGTAGCGCCACAGCATAGGGTCGAACGGCCCGCTAGCGCGCGGGGCGCCGGCGGCGAACGGCCGCAAGAACTCGAGGAACGCCACCGCGCCCGCCGCGCGCGCCTCGGCCTCGCGTTCGGCGATCACGATCGGCCGCACCAGCCGTAGGTTGGCGCCTGGCGCGGACGGCCGCCCCTGGGCGCGCTCCACCGCGCGGTAGGTGGCGATCGCCGTCTGGATCGTGTCCAGCGCGTCGTACGACAGCGCCCACTCCCAGCCGTGCTCGGCCGCCCAGCGCACGGTGTCGAGCGTGCGTACGGCCACGCACAGCGGTGGGTGCGGGCGCTGGAGGGGGGGCGGGAACGGGGTGGCGCCGTGCACCTGCCAGAAGCGCCCCGCGAAGTGCAGCGGCTCGCCCCGCCAGGCGGCCACCAGCAGCGCCGCCGCCTCGCGGGTACGCGCCGTCAGCTCGGCCTCGGCCAGTCCCTCGGCGGCGAACTGCTCGGGGCGCGCGCCACGGCCCAGCCCGAAGTTGAGCCGCCCGCCGCTGAGGTGGTCGAGTACCGCGGCCTCCTCGGCCAGCCGCACGGGATGGTGCAGCGGCAGCACGTTGATCAGGTTGCCCAGCCGGATGCGGTGCGTGGCGCGGGCGGCGGCGGCCAGCACCACCGTGGGCGCGGGCAGCAGCGTCGGCGGCTGGTAGTGCAGCTCGGTGAGCCACGCCTCGTCCAGCCCCGCCGCGTCGGCAGCGGCGAGGTCCTCCAGCAGCGCGTCGTACTGCGCCGCTAGCGACAGCTCGGGCAGCAGCTCGCCCGCGAAGAACAGCCCGAACCGCACGCTGCACCCCTTCTGGCCGCGCCCTGCCCGTGGGCCAGCTGGCCGCCGTAGCGAGTGTAACGCGGCCGCCCGCCGCGCGGGGGCTCGCCCTGAGGGGCAACGGGATCAGGACGGGCGCCCGACGGCCGGCTCCGCTCCCGTGGGGGCCGACCCTCGCGCGGGCTCGCCCCCTAGTAGGTCCAAGGTGGCCAGTGCCCACAGCGCCGTGATCACTACCGCCGAGGCCACGCACCACGGGCAGATCGCCCCGATGACGAACAGCTCCAGGTACGTCAGGTAGGCCGAGTACAGCGCGCCCGCCAAGGCCAGGGCGAACAGGGCCAACCGTGCGAGCGGTGGGGTGCGCGGCCCGGCCGCCGCGCGCCAGGCGGCCAGTGCCAGCAGCCCCAGGTACAGCCCGAGGCCCCACAGCGCCACTGGCACCCCCGCCGCCACCGCGAAGCGGCTGGCCTGCACCTGCTCGCACCCGCCCACGCCGGTGCACAGGGCCGCGGCGCCCGTGTAGTGCACCGCGGTGAGGTAGCCGGCGATCGCGGCCCCCAAGGCGGCCAACAGCACCAGCGCTGCCGCCCGCGCGCGCCCCGCCGGCAGTGTGGGCGCCGCGCTAGCTGGGCGGCTCATGGCCGCGCCTCCGTGCCCGCCCGCGCGGCGGCTTGGTCGATGAGCTGGGCGAGCTGGTCGGGCCGCGGCACGCCGCGCACCACCTGGCCGTTGATGAACAGCGTTGGGGTCGAGTTGATGCCCTTCGCCTGGCCCTGGCGGCGCTCCTCACGTACCGCCGCCAGCTGCTGGCCATCGTCGAGGCAGGCGGCGAACGCCTGTCCATCGAGGCCGATCGCGGCGGCGAACCGCTCCAGGGTGGCCCGGTTGAAGGTGCCGCGGTTCTCGCCGGCCTGCTCGCGATACAGCTGGTCGTGGTACTCCCAGAAGCGGCCCTGCTCGCCCGCGCAGGCGGCCGCCGCCGCGGCAGTCTCCGATTCCGGGCCCAGGAACGCGAAGTTGTGGAACACCAGGCGCACCTGCCCGCTGGCGATACGCTGGTCGAGCACCTGCCGCGTCGGGCCCAGGGCGAACAGGCGGCAGGCGGGACACTGGAAGTCGGCCCACTCTTCGATCACCACGGGGGCATCGGGCGCGCCGCGCGCCGTGCCGTCAGCGAGCGTGGCCGCCGCCGGCTCGGACGTGCGCTGGCCGAGCCAGATCAGCCCGGCGGCCAGGACGACCGCCGCGGCCACCGCCAGGCCGATACTCCAAGGAGTGGGACGTGCGCTGGTGCCGCGCGGGCGCCGGCGCGCTGTCGAGGTTGCCATCGGCTATTCCTCCCTCCGCGACTATGCGCTCCCGCATGCCAAGCCGCATGGGGCGCGCTGCTGTTGCACTGCGACGTGGCTGGGGGGGTTAACCCCGCGGCGGCGGAGGGGAGGGCGCCCTGGCGAGCGCGGTGGGGGCGCGCTCGGGCACCGAGGCAGCGAGGATTGCGGTGGCGGCTACCAGTAGCGGCGGGGGGAGCGGCAGGGCCAGCCGGCCGCCGTCGAGGAGCACCGTGCAGTAGCCCTGGCCGGGCGAATCGGCGCACCACTGGAGGTAGGGGGCCGACGTGGGGACCACCGGCAGGGCGTGACCGGCGGCCACGACGAGCACATCGGGATGCTCGGGACCGGGGACGAGGCCCACAGTATGGGACACCGCCCAGTTCGTGACGGCGGCCACGGTCGTCTCGTGGTGCCCGACGATGGGTAGCCAGGCCAGCAGCCACACTAGCAGGGCCGTGCGCAACCCGCACCCACGCGCGTCCATTGGCCCGTCCACCCGCGGAATCGTGGCCAGGTCCTCGCGGACGTCCGGCCACCTATCTTCAGCTTACCGCGTGGGCGCGGCGGCGCGCACTACCCGCTGCGGCTTTGCTCGCGGGCCGGGGGCGCGGGGATAGGATGTTGGGCCGAGAGGGAGGGAGCGGTCGGGCGGGTGGGCGGCGCTGGCCACTGCCCGGCCGCGGGAGCCACTAGGCGGGCAGGCTACGGTAGCGCAGGACGGCCTGCCCGCTGAGCGGCCGGCCCACCGGTACGGTGAGCACGGGGATGGCCGCTTGCGCCAGCAGGCGCTGGGCAAGGGAGGGCCGTGCCAGCCGCTGCCACCACGGCTGCGCGGGCGCCGCCACGGCGATCAGCTGCACGCCGTGGCGCACGGCGGCGGCGAGCGTCTCGGCCACAGGCTCGCCGAAGCGCACCTCGTGACGGACGACGACGCCGTTGTATGCCAGCTCGCTGCCCTTGCGCACCAGATAGTCGCGCCAGGCGGCCGCCTCGTCGCGTAGCAGCTCGTCGAGGTAGACGACGCCGCGTTCGCTGCGCACCACCTCGCGGATCGGCGGCCGCACCACCAGCAGGTGGACGACCGCGCCGGTCCCCGCCACGAACGGGCGCAGGGCGGCGATCGCCTCCTCGGCCGCCGCGCTGCCATCGAGCGGGATCAGTATGCGATCGAGCATCCAGGCTCCTTCCTGGCCCCCTCGGCTGGCGACGAACGGCACCACGCGCCCAAGGTGGCCCGGCAGGCACAAAGAAACCCCAGGCGCGTGCGGGCGCACCGACACCGTGCGACCGACGCTGGCCGTCGCCAGCCATCTCTCGCGGGGGCGTCGTTCGACGCCCTGTGTCGCGCCCCCGCCCCCAGGGGCCACTTCAGGCTACCAGGGCCGTCGCGGAGGCGACAACAATGCCACGGTAAGCAGTCTGTAAATCTTTCGCTGGGCGCGGCGGCGCACGGCTGTGCTAGAGTGCTGGGCGACGCTAGCCGAGGCAGGAGCAGCGATGCGCGAGCGGGTGCGGTTCGTCGTTCCAGGGGATCAGCCGCCGCAGGTGCAGGGCTCGCCCCACCTGGCGCGCCTGGCGCCGTATGGCGATGTCGTGGTGTACACCGACCGGCCGGCCGATGCGGCCGAGCAGCTGCGCCGCGTGCGCGACGCCGACGTCATCCTCAACTCGCGCGGGGCGGTGCGCTGGCCCGGCGAGCTGCTGCGACAGCTCCCGCGCTTGCGGCTGATCTGTGCGTTCGCTATCGGCACCGACAGCATCGACCTGGCGGCGGCACAGGAGCTGGGCATCACGGTGTGCAACGTGCCGGGGCGCACCGCGCCGATGGTGGCCGAGCACGCCCTGGCGCTGATGCTGGCCGCCGCCAAGCGCGTGGTGTACCAGACCGACGAGCTGCGCGCTGGCCGCTGGGGCAGCCAGCCCGACAATATCTTCCTGCAGGGCAAGACGCTGGGCGTAGTCGGGCTCGGCCACATCGGCAGCCGCGTCGCCGCGCTCGGCCAGGCGATCGGCATGCGGGTGATCGCCTGGACGTTCCACCCGTCGCCGGAGCGGGCCGCGCGGCTAGGGGTCACGCTGGTCGAGCTGGACGACCTGCTGCGCCAGAGCGACGTGGTGAGCCTGCACCTGCGGCTGACGGCGGAGAGCCGCGGTCTCATCGGCGCGCGCGAGCTGGGGCTGATGAAGCCCGGCGCCATCCTGGTCAACACGGCGCGCGGCGCGCTGGTCGACGAGGCTGCGCTGGTGGCGGCGCT
>Ga0209061_1002856_pt1 | contig 20356 bp, 17 predicted proteins | sample Coa_R1_10_FD_187157 | JGI IMG/M metagenome (GOLD analysis project Ga0209061, IMG submission 187157) | Surface soil microbial communities from Centralia Pennsylvania, which are recovering from an underground coalmine fire - Coalmine... | ecosystem: Environmental > Terrestrial > Soil >...
ACCAGCACGCCGGCCAGGCCGCCGGCCACGTTCGCCACCTGGTTAAGCGTCTCGGACACCGAGAACGTCGAGGAGCGGATCTCATCGCCGATCTCGCGCTGGACGATCGAGTCCTGGCCCAGCTTGGCCAGGCTGGCGCAGAAGATCGCGGTGAACTCGACCGCCACGGCCGTCCACAGGCCGAACGACCAGGCGCACAGCACCGTGACCACCGGCGCGATGGCCAGCACGGTGAACATGATCAGCTGCGGTGCCCTGCCGCGGAAGAAGGACCCGAGGACCATCGAGGAGAGACTGCCCGCCGACAGGCCCGCGGCCAGCGCGCCTAGGGCGAAGTTATGCGCCACCGGGTGGTGCGGTGCGCCGAGCTCCACGCTGCGCAGCAGGAACGCCAGGAGGAACAGGATGTAGCCGGAGAAGGCACGCAGCACCGCGTTGATCGTCATCGCCTCAGCGACCACGGGGCCGACGCTGGCCAGGGTGCGCCACCGCCCCCGGCTTCCGTGGGCACGGCTGCTGCCGTCCGCGGACGGCAGCGCGCCGGGTTCGAGCGGCAGCGTGCGGGACTGCCGGTCCGCCTGGGCCGCCCGGGGATCCGGGCGCCGGGCCGCCCGGGGACCCGGCCCCTGGGCCGGCCAGGGATCCGGGCGCGTGGGCGGCTCGCGGCCCGGCGCCGGAGCCGGCACGTCCACCTGCTCGGGTAGCCGTAGCGCGAGGATCATCGCGGCCAGGTAGACCAGGGTGGCGACCCGCAACGTCCACGCGGCGCCCCCCATGAACTGCACGCCGGCGGCGACGCCCGCCGCAATCGTGGAGGCGGCGAGGGATATCAGGCCGGACCGCGCGTTGGCGGTCACCAGCGTGATCTCGGCGGGCAGCAGCCGCGGCGTGACCGATGCCTTGACGACCCCGCCGGCTTTCTGCAGCACGAGGATGCCGAACGCGGCGGGCAGCAGGGTCACCGAGTCGGCGACGTTCGCCGACATGGCATAGCAGAGCAGGCCGCGGGCCATCATCGTGCCGGCGAGCACGAACCGGCGGCCTTGCTGTATCCGGTCGAGCGCGGGCCCGATGAACGGGGCGAGCACCGCGAACGGCGCCATCGTGATGATCAGGAAGAGCACGACGCGGCCTCGCGCCTGATCCACGGACGTGCTGAAGAAGATCGTCCCCGCCAGTGCCACGGTGACGAACGCGTCGCCGGCGCCGCTCGCGGCCGTCGTCTCGATGAGCGTGGCCAGACCGGTACGGGCCGCGCCCTGCGCGCCGGTGATGCGGTGCACGAAACGCCCGGTCCGCCGGGTCGCCCGGCCGCCGGCCTGCGTACCCGATCTGAAGGCGCGGCCCGCTGCCAGGGCCGTGCCCCCAGCCCGCCGCAGCGCATCGGACATCCGCATGTACCCAGTATTCTTGGTCAGCGGCACTGCGACGAGCCCATAGGGGGATGACCTGGCAGGCCGGCTCTCGCGGCCGGCCGCCGGAGGAGCGAGAATTGGCAGCTGTGAGCACGATCAGAGCCCGCGCGAAGGAACCGGACCACATCTGCGCCGAAGCCGTGGACGTGGCCAGGCAGGCCCTGACCGGCGGGGCAGGAGTGAGCCCTGACGCGGTCGGCGCTCATCTGGGCGCCGAGGCCGCCGGCGATCGTGTCGTAACGCACCTGTTCGAATGCCTCGACCCGGCTTACGTGGGATGGCGGTGGGCCGTCACGATGGCGCGCGCCCCGCGCTCGAAGGTGGTCACGGTGAACGAGAGCGTCCTGCTGCCCGGCCCGGACGCGCTGCTAGCGCCGCCGTGGGTGCCCTGGCAGGACCGGCTGCGCCCGGGTGACGTAGGCATCGGCGACCTGCTGCCGGCCAGCGCGGACGACGAGCGCCTGGTCCCGCTGGTGATCCTCGACGGCGACGACCCTGTCGTCGACTGGTTCAGCCCCCGGACCGACGCGGACAACGCCGAGGCGGGACCGCAAGAGCCAGCCGAGTTGCCCGCTCCCGGGCGGTCCCGCGTGCTGTCCGCCTACGGCCGCGACGACACGGCGCAGCGCTGGTACGAAAGCGATCACGGACCGCGCACACCGCTTTCCCACGCCGCGCCAGCGCACTGCGTGAGCTGCGGGTTCTTCGTGCCGCTCAGCGGCGGGCTCGGCCGTCTCTTCGGCGTCTGCGGCAATGCCTTCGCGCCGGACGACGGCCGGGTGGTCTCGGCGGATCACGGCTGCGGCGCGCACTCGGAGGCGGCGGGAACCGGGGCCGCGGCGCAGGCGACCGCCCCGGTGATCGACGAGTTCGGCTACGACCTGGTGGACCTGCCGGGTGTGTCGGTGGAAGAGACGGTCTTCGAACCGCTGTCCCGCGATACGTACCCCGAGTCCGGCTCCGAAGGCTGAGCCTCCGAAGGCTGAGCCTCCGAAGGCTGAGCGCGCCGGAGCGCGGCTCGTGCCCGCCCCCGCTTGAGCACGGGCACGTACCAGAGCCCGAACAGCCCCATGCCCAGGCCGGCGGCGCAGGTCCACACCCACCACCGCGATCCGGGCGGCAGCGCGGCGCGGACGATGAGCAGGATCACGAGCGCGACCGCCCACCCGGCGGTGATCACCGCTGTCACCGTGCGGTCGTCCGCCTCTCGTGGCGGAGGCGGCTCCGGGCGTTCTGCTTGTCCCACGTTCCAAGGCTAACTGGCTCGCGGCGGCGGCTGCCCCGCCGCCGTAATGCGGTATCTTCACTCTCTCTTATGCGGCTCTTATGCGGCCAGGCCGCGCGTGATGTACTTGGTGGATGCCTCAGGCAGGTACGCAATCGGACGCGGGACTGGCGACCGCGATGCGGATTTCGATCAGCAGGCTCGCGCGGCGTCTCCGGGTGGAGCGCTTCGGACTCGGCGGGACCGAAACGGTCCTTTCTGACATCCAACTCGCCGCGCTGGCGGCGCTGGAACGTCACCAGGCAATGACCCCAGGCGAGCTCGCGGACCACGAGAAGGTGCAGCCGCCGTCGATGACCCGGGTGATCGCGGTGCTCGAAGAGCGCAGCCTGGTGCAGCGGGAGCCGCACCCCACCGACCGCAGGCAGGTGATCCTCACGGTGACCCCGGAAGGCCGCGCGCTGGTGAACCGGGTGCGCCGCCGTCGTGAGGCGTGGCTCGCGCAGCGGCTGCAGGAGCTGACCCCGGAGGAGCGCGCGATCTTGCGGGCCGCGGCCCCGATCCTTGAAAAGCTGAGCCAGTCCTGATTTACGCTTGCCCGGTATGGTCGTCAGACCGGGCGAGCAGCCGGGGGGTTCCGGGGGGTCGTCCCCCCGGGCTAGCAGCGAGCTGCCACGTGCCCAGCGTCTCGTACCGGGGGTGCCCGCCGAGCCGGCTGCGGATGAGGCAGATCTCCCCGGCGGTCCACGACGGGCCCTGGTACCCCTCGAGGCCGGCGACGATGGCGCGCACGTCGGCTGGCGCGCGGCACCGCGCGAGCGTCAGGTGCGGCCGGAAGCGGCGAGCGGCATCGGGCGGCACGGCCCCGGCCCGGCGCGCGGCCGCGCTGACCGATGCGGCGAGGTCGCCGAGTGCGCGCCGGTCGCCCGCAAGGCCGCTCCACAGCACGTTGGCCCTGGCGGGGCCGGGGAACGCCCCGGCGCTGGCCACGCTCAGGCTGAAGGAGGAGTGACGGCGGGCGGCGCGCCCGAGGCGCGGCAGCAGCCGGGTAAGGCTCAGGTCGCTCACCTCGCCCAGGAAGGCGAGCGTGATGTGCCAGGCCTCGCGGCTGGTCCACCGCAGGTCCTCGCGGAGCGGGCGGAACGGCGCGCATGCCGCGTCCAGGTCATCGAGAACCGCGGGCGGCGGGGCGAGCCCGACGAACAGCCTCATAGATCACCTCTGCCACGTAGGCTATGGCCGTGAACAGGGTTCCCCGGTGGCTGCTGCCCACGGTGCTGGGGCTGCTGGTGCTCGTGGTGCTGATGGGCGCCTTCGCGCGCTAACGCGAGCCGTTCGGCCACATAGTCGATGCATGCGGTGAGCGCGGCCACGTCATCGGGGTCCACCGCCGGGAACATGCCGATCCGCAGCTGGTTGCGGCCGAGCTTGCGGTACGACTCGGTGTCCACGATCCCGTTTTCCCGCAGCACCGCGGCCACCGCGTCGGCGCTCACCTCATCGCTGAAGTCGACGGTGCCGACCACGGGGGACCGCATGGCGGGGTCGGTCACGAACGGTGCGGCGAACGCCGACTTTTCGGCCCACTCGTAGAGGATTCCCGCCGAACGGGCCGTCCGCTGCTCGCACCAGGCCATGCCGCCTCGTTCCAGCAGCCAGTCCACCTGCGCGGCGAGCAGCACAAGGGTGGACACCGCGGGCGTGTTATAGGTCTGGTCCTTGACCGAGTTCTCCACCGCGATCCGCAGGGACAAGAAACCGGGGATGTACCGGCCGCTGGCCGCGATTTCGTCGATCCGCTCCAGGGCCGCCGGGGACAGCACCGCGATCCACAACCCGCCGTCGGCACCGAAGACCTTCTGCGGCGCGAAATAGTACGCGTCGTATTCCGCCGGGTCGGCCGGCAGCGCCCCTGCCCCGCTGGTCGCGTCCACCAGCACCAGGGACCCTTCGTCCGCGCCCGCCGGGCGCCGGACCGGCATGCAGACGCCGGTCGAGGTCTCGTTGTGGGTGAGCGCGTAGGCGTCCACCCCCGCCTCGGCGCGCGGCAGCGGGTGGCTGCCCGGCTCGGACGAGATGACCGTCGGCTCCTTCAGCCAGGGCACGCCCGACGTGACCGCGGCGAACTTCGCCGAGAATTCGCCGAACGACAGGTGCTGTGACTTCTCCCGGATCAGCCCGAACGCGGCGGCGTCCCAGAAGGCGGTGGTGCCTCCGTTGCCCAGAGCCACCACGTGCCCGTTCGGAAGGCCGAAAAGCTCGGCCAGCCCGGAACGGACGCGCCGCACGACAGCCCGCACCGGCGCCTGCCGGTGCGACGTGCCGAGCTCGCGCGCGGCCGCGAGCCTGGCGACCTGTTCCGGGCGCACCTTGGTGGGGCCGGAGCCGAACCTGCCGTCCCGCGGCCTGATCTGTTCGGGGATGACGATGCCGCTCACCCGACCAGGGTAGCGTTCAGACCTCCCGGTCGAGCACCTCAGCCGCGCCGGGCACGTCCCTGACGGGCCGGGCGCCGGGGCCGGTGTAGCGGGCGGACGGGCGGACGAGGCGGCCGGTCAGCTTCTGCTCGAGGATGTGCGCCGACCAGCCCGCGGTCCGGGCGCAGGTGAACATCGACGGGGTGACCTCCGCCGGGATCTGGGCGAAGTCCAGCACGATCGCCGCCCAGAACTCCACGTTGGTCTCGAGCACGCGGTCCGGCCGCCGGGCCCGCAGCTCGGCCAGCGCGGCGTTCTCCAGCGCCAGGGCCACCTCGTACCGCGGCGCGCCGAGCTCCTTCGCGGTGCGGCGCAGCACCCGGGCCCGCGGGTCCTCGGCCCGGTACACCCGGTGCCCGAAGCCCATCAGCCGCCCGCCGCGGTCGAGAACGGACTTCACGTACCCTTCCGCGTCGCCGGTGCGCTCGACTTCCTCGATCATGTGCAGCACGCGGGCTGGCGCGCCCCCGTGCAGCGGGCCGGACAGGGCGCCGACCGCGCCGGACATCGCCGCCGCGACGTCCGCGCCGGTGGAGGCGATCACCCGGGCGGTGAACGTGGAGGCGTTCATCCCGTGCTCGGCGGCGGAGGTCCAGTAGGCGTCCACCGCTCTGACGTGCCGCGGGTCGGGCTCGCCGCGCCAGCGGATCAGGAATGCCTCGGCCGCGGTCTTCGCCTCGGCTACGCGGCTCTGCGGGACCGCGGGAAGGCCGGCGCCGCGGGCCGACTGCGCGACGAACGACAGCATCTGCACCGAGACGCGGGCGAGGTCGTCGCGTGCCTGCTCGGGGCCGATGTCAAGCAGCGGGCGCAGTCCCCAGGCCGGGGCGAGCGCGGCGACCGCGCTCTGCACGTCGGCGCGGACATCGCCGGTGTGCCTGGGCAGCTCCAGTGGCTCGGCCGACGGCAGCCCCGGGGTGAAGGAATTGTCGACGAGCAGCCCCCACACGTGGCCGTAGGACACGTGCCCGGCGAGCTCCTCGATGTCCACGCCACGGTAGCGGAGCGAGCCGCCTTCCTTGTCGGGTTCGGCGATCTCGGTCTCGAATGCCACGACGCCTTCGAGACCCGGCTTGAAGTCGGACATCAGCCTTTTCTCCTCCCGGTAGGGGGTTCGCGGGCGAGCCGGCGCATTGGTGCGCACCAGCCAGCCGCGGCTTCATTGAACCGCCGCGTGCGGGGTTGCGGTAGCCCGGCGGCATGTAAAGATCGTCATTTATGGACGCGACGCTAACACCGGAAATGCTTGACGCCTGCCCGATGACGCAGTTCGCGCGCTGGCTCGACGACGCCGCTGCCGCGGGCTTGCCCGAGCCGACCGCGATGGTGCTCGCCACGATGGGCGACCGCCCCCACGCGCGGACCGTCCTGCTCAAGGCCCACGACACGGGCGGTTTCACCTTCTACACGAACCGCACCTCCCGCAAGGGCGCCGACCTCGCGGCGGATCCGCGCTGCTGCGCGGTCTTCCCCTGGTACGGCCTGGGCCGCCAGGTGACCGTGGAGGGCAGCGCGCGGCCGCTTTCGACGGCGGAAAGCGAGCCGTATTTCCGCTCGCGCCCGCGCGGATCGCAGATCGGCGCGTGGGCCAGCCGGCAGTCGCGCGTGCTCGCATCGCGCGCGGAGCTGGACGACCGGGTCGCCGAGCTGTCGGCACGGTGGCCCGAGGGGACCGAGGTGCCGATGCCGGACTTCTGGGGCGGGTACCTCATCGTGCCGGACACGATCGAGTTCTGGCAGTCCCGGCCGAACCGCCTCCACGACCGGCTGCGGTACCGGCGCGCGGCGTCCGGCGATGGCGGCTGGGTCATCGAGCGGCTGTCGCCCTAGGCGCACGGGGGTTGCCGTGCGAGCGCGTAGCATCGCATTCAGAAGGCCGGCTGGTTTGTGCCAACAGGGGAGTGCCAACAGGGGAGTAAGGTTCAGTGACTGCCCAGGGGCTTATCGACACGACGGAGATGTACCTCCGTACGGTCTTCGAACTGGAAGAGGAGGGGATCGTCCCGCTGCGCGCGCGGATCGCGGAACGGCTCTCTCAGTCCGGCCCGACGGTCAGCCAGACGGTCGCCCGGATGGAACGGGACGGCTTGCTGCACGTGGCGGGCGACCGGCAGCTCGCGCTCAGCGAAACCGGACGGACGCTGGCGACGCGCGTGATGCGCAAGCACCGGCTGGCCGAGTGCCTGCTGGTCAGCATCATCAAGCTGCCGTGGGAAGAAGTGCATATCGAGGCGTGCCGCTGGGAGCACGTCATCTCGGAGAGCGTCGAGCGGCGCCTGTTCGAACTGCTCGGCCGCCCCGACCGCTGCCCGCACGGCAACCTGATCCCGGGCCTGGAGGAACTGATCACGGGAGAGCCCCCCGCGGTTCCCGCGCCCGGTGCGGCCGGTGCGGCCGGTGCGGCCGAGGCCCAGCAGGATCAGCCGATGACGGCCGTGATCCGTGACACTTTTGGGGCCGTACGGGCTACTGTGACCAGGATTACGGAGCATGTTCAAAGTGACCTTGTTCTGATGCATAAACTGAAGCGGGCCGGGATACAACCCGGACGCAAGGTGTTGCTCGAGGCAGTTCACGGTGATGTCCGGGTGTGCGGCGAGGACGGCACGGACGGGACGGAGCCGGTCGACATCCCAGCCGAGGTAGCCTCGCACGTATTTGTGTCCAAGGAGTGACCAGGGACCTACTCAGTGACCGGAGCGTGACAATTGGCGCGCTGGAACGAGGGCGTCTTCGACCCGCACCTGCCGGCGGACGTCGTCCTGCGCCAGGCGGAGATCGGCGTTATCGTCGCTGACCGGCAGGGCAATGTCCGCTTCGTGAACGAGCACGTCGCCAGGCTGCTACGGCTCCCCGCCGACGTGTCCCTGCTGGCCGGGCAGCCCCTGCACGCGCTCGGGTTCATTCCCGGCGGGGACCCGCCGAAGGCGGCCGACCTGTCCCGGCAGGTCCTGAGCGGGAGGTCCTGGGAGGGCACGTTCACCGGCAACCGCGCCGACGGCAGCCTGGTGTTCGTCAAGGTGCTCGCCGTACCGTTGCGCCATCCGTCAGGCGGCATCGACGGCATGGTGGTGCTGATAACCGAGGCGGGACGGCGGGACGCGCAGCGCGAGCAGGACCGGCTGCGGCTGCTTGAGCGGATCGGCGAGCGGCTGGCCGGGTCCCTGGAACTCGACGTCACGCTCAGGCAGGTCGCGCAGATCCTGGTCCCGCAGTTCGCCGACCACTGTTTCATCGACCTGTTCAGCGGCGACAAGCTCATCCGCCGGGTGCAGACCCACGCGGGCAACTGGGAGCCGCCGCCGGGCACCTGGGCGCGCATCGGCGAGGCCATCCACTATCCGCCGGGCCACTTCATGCAGCAGGCCATGGCGCGGCTTGAGACGATCGTGGTCCCGGACCTGCACGCCGAGTACTACCCGGCGCCGAGCGAGGAGTCGATGTCCGCGGCCGACCAGGCCGGGCTGACCTCGGTGCTGGCCTCGCCGCTGTACGCGCGGGGCGAGCTGCTCGGCGTGATGGCGCTGGCCCTGTCCAGGATCACCGACCGCCCGGACCCGCACTACGACCTGGCCGACGGCGATCTGATCGGCGCGATCGCCAGCCGGGTAGCCGTTGCCATCGACAACGCCATGCTGTTCGAGGCCGAGCGGCAGACCGCCCTCGCCTTCCAGCAGAGCCTGCTGCCGCAAGAGGCCCCCGAGCTTGACGGGCTCGAGGTCGCGTTCCGCTACGTGCCCGCCAAGCCGCTTGAGACGCATGGGCAGGGCATCCAGACCCAGGTGGGCGGGGACTGGTACGACATCATCCCGCTCGCGGCCGGGCGGGTCGGGATGGTCATCGGCGACGTGGAGGGCCGCGGCGCCCGCGCCGCGGCCACCATGGGGCAGCTCCGCGCGGCGCTGCGTGCCTACGCCCAGGACGAGAAGGCTCCCGCCGACATCATGCGCAAGCTCGACGAGTGGGTCCGGTCCACGGCTCCGGTAGGGGCCGCCGGGGACCCGCCCACGGTCAGCTGCATCTACCTGATCTACGACCCGTGGTCCCGCGAGCTGACCTTCGCCAATGCCGGGCACGCGGCGCCGCTGCTGGTCTCGGGCGGGACGGTGCGGCCGCTGGATATCCGGCACAAGGGCGTGCTGCTCGGCGTCCGCGGCCGCGGCATCCGCGGGCTGCCGACCTATAAGGAGCAGACGGTGCGGCTCCCGCCGGGCGCCGCCCTCGTGCTGTACACGGACGGCCTCACCGACCGGCGGACCAAGGCGGACGGCTCCGGGCACTACACCGAGGCAGAGGCGGTCGCCATGCTGCGCGACGCGATCCTCGCCGCGGCGGACGGCGGCGCGTCCGGCGGCGGCACGGTGAGCGGCGCGTCCGGCGGCGGCACGGTGAGCGGCACGGCCGACGCGCTGGCGTTCGCCGCGGAAAACGCCGTTCCCGGAGACATCGACGACGACATGGCGATCCTGGTGCTCCGGTCCTCGCGCGAGGACCTCGCGTCGGCCGAGCGCGCCTTCCCCGCCGAGCCCATCATGGTGTCGGAAGCGCGCCGCCTCGCGGCCAGCACGTTCGCTTCCTGGAACATGGATCCCGGCCAGGCGGACCTCGCCTGCCTGCTGGTGTCCGAGGTCGTGACCAACGCCGTGCTGCACGCCTCGGTGACGCCGAACCCGTCCGGGCGCCGTCCTGACCTTGACAACGACGCGCCGGCGGCCGTCTCCGCGCCAGTGCCGCCCCTGCCGGGCGCGCTGCCGGGAGCCTGGGCCGCCGCGCCGGCCGTCGCCACGCAGACCCTGGATACCCCGGTCTCCCATCCGGTGCCCGCGCGCCGCCCCCGCGAGTTCGTGCTCCGCCTCCGGCGTGGCGCCGAGGCCGTCTGGGTCGAGGTCTTCGACCTGGACCTCCGGCTGCCCAGGCTGCGTACTGCCAGGGCGACCGACGAGGGCGGCCGGGGCCTGTACCTTGTCGAGCAGCTGGCCACCCGCTGGGGTTCCCGCCCGACCCCGGAAGGCAAGGCGGTCTGGTTCGAGATCCCGCTGGACGGCAAGCGGAGCGATTGAGCGCGGTGGGGATCAGCGGTGGGGATCAGCCCGCCGTCAGGGCACGTGCGGGTGCGTCGTATGCGTGGCCCCGTAGGCCAGGGCCAGGAGCACCACGACGATGACGATGACCGCGCCCCAGTGCTTGCCGTTCACCGGCAGGCTCAGGCGCTTGCGGCCGCGGGTCCACAGCCAGGCGGCACCCAAGCCGATGAGCACCAGCAGGACGAGTCCGCTCACCTGTCCTCCTCCCGTGTTCACGGCCGACGCTGTCGGCTCGCGCCGTGTTCACGGCCGACGCTGTCGGCCCGCGACCCGCTTTCGCCTCCGAGACTATGGCAACATAGCCGATTCGTCGCGGCAAGATGCGCGGGAGCTCCCGTGGCCGGCGCGGGACAGGTCCGGACCATGGGCGTCCTCGGCGGCGCTGAGCAGGTAGCCGACACCGCGCCGGGTGTGAATGAGCCGGGGACCGAGCGCGTCGAGCTTGCGGCGCAGGTAGCTGACATAGGTCTCGACGACCTGGGACTGGCCGTTTCCGGTCCAGCCCCACACGTTCTCCAGGAGCTGCGCCCGGGTGAGTACCTGCCCCTGGTTGCGCATCAGATAGGCGAGCAGCCGGAACTCGGTAGGCGACAGGTCAACCTGCCGTCCCGCCCGGTGGACGGTCCACCGGGCCTCGTCGAGCACGAGGTCGCCCGTGCGCAGCGTGCGCTGCTCGCCGCGCCGGCGGCCGGGATAGCTGAGGTCTGCCATGGTCCCTTGCGGCAGCGCCCGCGGGCGGCACGGGGCCGCCCGCGGGCTGCTAGCGAGAACGGATCGGGTTAGCTGTTCGCACCGCTGAACGTCGAGGTCGAGGTCGCGGTGGGCGCCACGGCCGGGGTGGCGGTGGACGTCGGGGTGGCTGTCACCGTCGGCGTGGCCGTCGGCATCGGCGTGACGGTGTTCGGGGCCGCGAAGAGCACCAGCTTCGCGATGAGGAAGCCGTGCACGCGCTGACCGGCGACCAGCACCAGGTCACCACGGCGCACGCCCCTCGTCGCCGTCCAGTTCCACTGCCTCGTCATGGTGGGCCTGGTCGTCATGGGGATCACGCTTGACGTGGTGGTGGCCGTGTTCGGCGCCGTGACCGTGGCGGTGTTGCTGGCGATCGTGATGGTTACGGTGACGGTCCCGGTGTCCACCCTGATGGTGGTCGGCTTCGCGACCGGAGCGGCCAGCTGGGCCGCGGCGGTCGTGCTGCCCGCCATCATGGTCGTGGCCGGGGTGAGGTTGTTGGCCGTCATGGCCGCCGAGGCCGCCGCGGTGCTTCCGGTCATCGCGGCCCAGCCGGACTGCGAGTTGGACACGTTGAAGAACTTCGTGCCGCCGGTGATCCACCACAGGTGCAGGTCGCCGTTCTTGGACCTGACGAGCAGGAACTTCCTGGTCGCCAGGACCACGGTGCCGCGCTGCACGGCGAGCTGCGTGTGGTGCTGCCAGACCTGGCTGAAGGCGCTCATGGGCTGCATCTCGGTCAGCATGGTGAGGGACTTCTGCCGTGAGGTGCCCCACGTGCTGAGCGCCGAGCTCAGCGCCGCCTGCTCGCTGATCCTGTGGTTGATGTTGTGCGTGAACCCGGCGGACTGTGCCGTGGCCGTCGCGGAGCCGTGGCTGGCAGCTGCGACCGCTGCCACGCCTACCGCGCTGCCGCCGACCAGCACCGCGGTGGCGATGCCGACGCGTGCCCTCATGCTGGCCTGGCGGTTGCCGCGCCTGTTGCGGCCAATCATCGATGCCTCCTTCACTGGACGCCGCGCCCGCCCCGCGCGTCCGTTCGGTTCCGTGGTTTCGAGACTGCCGTGTCGGCAGGGGAACCGGTACGGGTTCGGAGCTCACGTAAGCACTACGTTCGCGGCCTCACATGGTGCGGAGGAAAGCGGAATTATCCCGAACGCACGCGCGTGCCTCCGGCGGCCACACGTTATCCTCCGATGAGGTTAATAACGGTGCGGTTACGCGCGTCCGCCTGGCGGACGCTACATCCGGTCGGGAACCGGCACGCCGAGCAGGCCGAGCCCGCAGGTGAGCACCCGCAGCGTGGCCGCGCACAGGGCGAGCCGGGAATCCCTGGTCGCCTCGTCCTCGGCCCGCAGGACCGGGCACTGCTCGTAGAACGCGGTGAACAGGCTGGCCACCTCGAAGAGGTAGCCGCACAGCCGGTGCGGCTCGGCGGTGTCGGCGACGGTGGTGACGGCCGCGCCGAAGCCGAGCAGCCTCAGCGCCAGTTCTCGCTCGGCGGGCGCGGTGACCTCCACAGGGCCCCGGGCGTCGGCCTCGGCGATCCCCGCCTTGCGGAAGATGGACCGGATCCGGGTCGTCGCGTACTGGAGGTAGGGCCCGGTGTTGCCGCGGAACGAGATCATCCGGTCCCAGTCGAAGATGTACGCGCTGTCCCGCGCGGTGGACAGGTCTGCGTACTTGATCGCGCCGATGCCGACGTCCTCGGCGATCTCGTCCCTCGCCGCGGCGTCGAGGTTCTCGATCTCGTCGAGGATGGCGCCCGCCCGCTCGATGCCCTCGGCGAGCAGGTCGCTCAGCTTGACCGTGTCGCCTTCCCTGGTCCGCAGCCGGTGCCCGTCCGTGCCCTGCACCATGCCGATCTGCGCGTGGGTGAAGTCGGCGTCCGCGGGCAGCCATCCGGCCAGCCTGGCGACCGCGAAGACCATCCTGAAGTGCAGCGCCTGGTCCGAGCCGACCACGTAGATCGCGCGGTCGCAGTTCATCTTGTCCACCCGGTACCGGATGGTGGCCAGATCCGTGGTGGAGTAGTTGTAGCCGCCGTCCCGCTTGCGGATGATGACCGGCAGCGGGCTGCCGTCGCGGCTGGTGAAGCCGGGCGGGAACACGCACAGCGCGCCGTCGCTGATCGTCGCCAGCCCCTGGGCTTCCAGGTCCGCGGCGACATCGGCCAGCATGTCGTTGTAGAAGCTCTCGCCCCGGATGTCGTCGTCGGTCAGCGTGACCCGCAGCAGCGCGTAGGTGTCCCGCAGGTAGTCCCGCGACAGCTCCATCAGCTCTTCCCACAGCCGCTGCGTGGCCGGGTCGTCCCCGGACTGGAGCTTGACCACCCGCTCCCTGGCGCGGTCCGCGAAGTCCGGGTCGGTGTCGAACTTGACGCGCGCGGCCTGGTAGAAGGCGTTCGGGTCGGTGCGCAGCAGTTGCGCCTCAGGCGCGTGCTCGCCCACGTCGAACAGGTACTCGATCAGCATTCCGAACTGGGTTCCCCAGTCACCCACGTGGTTATCCCTGATCACGTGGTGGCCGGCGAACTCGAGCACCCGGGCGATGGCGTCGCCCACGATCGTGGAGCGCAGGTGCCCGACGTGCATCTCCTTGGCGATGTTCGGCGAGGAGTACTCGACGATGACCGTCTGCGGCGCGCCGGTCAGCGGCGTCCCGAGCCGCGGGTCGCGCAGCAGGCTCGTGGTGGCCTCGGCGATCCACTCCGGGCGCAGGGTGAAGTTGACGAACCCCGGCCCGCTGACGGTGGGCTCGGCGCTGATGTCGCTGACGTCCAGGTGGCTGACGATCTCCGCGGCGACGTCGCGCGGTGCCCTGCCGAGCTTCTTGGCGAGCGGCAGCGCCGCGTTGGACTGGAAGTCGGCGAACGAAGAGGAGCGGATCAGCGGGTCAGCGCCGGCGTAGTCGTCACCGAACGCGGCGGCGAGGGCGCTGCGTACCCGTGCGCCGAGGACCTGCTGGGGATCTGCCATGCTGACAGCTTAGGGATGGCGAACCCCCGATGACGAATCAATGCCGCTCGCGGTCGCGGCGCAGGAAGTGCGCCGCCCGGCGTTCGCCCGTGGCGCCGATCCGCTGCCTGATCTTCTCGGTTATGTCACCGCGGGCCAGGTTGGCGGCGAGCGCGCAGGCGGCGCTGACGGCGCGGGCGGTGGACGAGCCGTGCGCGATCACCACGGTCCCGCCGAGCCCGAGCAGTGCCGCGCCGCCGTAGGTTTCGGCGTCAAGCCGGCTGCTGAGCTGGCGCAGCCCGCGGCGCTGTAGCAGCGCGCCGAGCCGCGCGGCAGGCGTCCCGGTGAGCGCGGAGCGAAGCTCGGCCGCCGCGAACCGCATCGACCCCTCCAGCGTCTTCAGCGCCACGTTGCCGGTGAACCCGTCGGTGACGATGACGTCGACCGCGCCGGCCATCAGGTCACCGCCTTCGACGTTCCCGGCGAAGCTGATCGGGAGCGCGTCCCCCTGCGGTTCCGCGGCGAGCAGTTCGTGCGCGCGGCGGGTCAGCATGTTGCCCTTGCCCGGCTCGGCGCCGATCGTGAGCAGGCCGACCCTCGGCGCCGCGATGCCCAGCGCGATCTGCGCGTACGCCACCCCCAGCTGGCCGAACTGGACGAGCATCTCCGGCTTGGGGTCGGCGGTCGCGCCCGCGTCGATGAGCACCGTCGGGTTCGGGTGCGTCGGCAGGACGACGGCGAGCCCCGGCCGCGGCACGCCCGGCAGCGGCAGGAGGCGCTGCCGGGCGCTCGCCACGACCGCCCCAGTCGACCCGGCCGAGACGACCGCGGTGGCCTGGCCGCGTCTGACTAGCTGGCATGCGACGGCGATGCTCGACCGCGGCCGGCGGAATCCGGCCAGCGCCCCCTCGCCCATCTTGACGATGTCCTCAGCGGGCACCACCCGCAGTTCCGGGCCGCCGCCGAGCCTGGCGATCACCGCGCGCAGCCGCGCGGGCGGCCCGGTAAGCAGCGTGGTGACGCCGTGCTCCCGCTGCGCGGCGAGCGCGCCCGCCACGATCTCCTCCGGCGCGTAGTCGCCGCCCATGGCGTCGACCGCGATCACCGGATGCGCGGCCGGGCCGGTGACCGGGCGCTGGCTGGCCGTCCGGGGCTGCTCGCCCGCCACGGTCCCCGGCGGCGGGTTCAGGGCGTCACGGCGACCCGGCGGAACCTGGCTCACGTCTTCCCGGGCCCCTCTTCCCTCTTGGCATGAAACCAGCCGGTCCTGTCCCGGCCCTGCTGGGGCCGCGCATGAACGGCTTCGCGCTGCCATTATCCCAAGTTGACGGCCAGCTATCCGCCTATTGCCCGCTGCTTGCCCGCTGCCCAGCCGGTTGCCGTGCCCTCGCGGCTGACTGGTGTGCCGGCCGCCGCTGCCGTGAACGATTCCTTTTGCTGAGACCTCCGTTACCAGATGGATATAACGGGAACCCGGCGGGATTCTGAAACGTATATGAAACAAGGGAGCGGCTCTGTGTAACACAGCGATTCGGAACGCGAGTTGGGAGAAACGGTTGACTGACATCCAGCAGGTGGTTCCGGCGCCGCGGGAAGCCGCGAACAGATTCCGGGCCTACGGCGCGCGGCATCTGGACATGCTCACGCGGCGTGCCGGGCTCGGCGACGCCGACCGGCTCGCGGTCCGCGCGGTGGCCACGGTGCTCCCCTTCCGGACCAACTCCTATGTTGTCGATGAGCTCATCGACTGGGCCGCGGCCCCGGACGACCCGATATACCGCCTGGTGTTCCCGCAGCCCGACATGCTGCCGCAGGCAGATGTGGGCCGGATGGCCGGCCTGCTCGCCAAGGGCGCGCCGGAACCGGAGATCCACGCGGCTGCCCATGAGATCCGGATGCGGCTGAACCCCCACCCCGCGGGCCAGCTCCTGCTCAATGCCCCGACCATGGACGGCAGGTCCCTGCCGGGGCTCCAGCACAAGTACCCGGAGACGGTCCTGTTCTTCCCGAGGCAGGGCCAGACGTGCCACGCGTACTGCGCGTACTGCTTCCGCTGGGCGCAGTTCGTCGGCGAGCCAGAGCTGAAGATGGCCACCGACCACATCGACACGCTCGTGACCTACCTGCGCAGGCACCGCGAGGTGACCAGCGTCCTCATCACCGGCGGGGACCCGATGGTCATGAGCGCGCAGGTGCTGCGCCGGTACATCGAGCCGCTGCTCGACCCGGGCCTGGACCAGGTCGAGTCCATCAGGATCGGGACCAAGTCCCTGGCGTACTGGCCGCAGCGCTATGTCACCGACCAGGACGCGGACGCCACGCTCCGGCTTTTCGAGGCGGTCGTCAGGTCCGGCCGGACCCTCGCGCTGATGGCGCACTGTTCGCATCCCCGTGAACTCGCCCCGCCGGCCGCCGCCGAGGCGGTCCGCCGGATCAGGGACACGGGCGCGGTGATCCGCACCCAGGCCCCGCTGATCCGGTCCGTCAACGACGACGCGGCCACCTGGCGCGATATGTGGCGCGGCCAGGTGCGCGCGGGCATGGTCCCCTACTACATGTTCGTGGAGCGGGACACCGGGCCGCGGGACTACTTCGCGGTGCCGCTGGCGCGCGCGCACGAGATTTTCCGCGATGCGTACGCCAGCGTCTCGGGCCTGTGCCGCTCGGTCCGGGGGCCGTCCATGTCGGCGACGCCGGGCAAGGTATGCGTCGACGGCGTCACCGAGGTGGCGGGCCTGCGCGTGTTCGCGCTCCGCATGCTCCAGGCACGCGATCCCGCGCTGGTCGGGCGCCCGTTCTTCGCCCGGTTCGACCCGCGGGCGACCTGGCTCACCGACCTTGAGCCCGCGTTCGCCGACAGGTTCCCCTTCGAGCCCGGGCCGTACGCTCCTGCCGCGGCCGGGCTGCCCGGCCTGCGGCTGGCGGAACTGGCCGGGCCAGCGGTCTGACCGCATCCCCGGGGCCGCTCGCCGGGGCCCTCCCGCGGTGCGATACGCCGGCCGCCCGAAGGCGGACGGGGGCGTCGGAGGCGACAGAGTATGCTCCGGGCCATGGAGCTGAACGGAACTTCCGCGATTGTCACAGGTGCCGCGAGCGGGCTGGGCGAGGCCACCGCCAGAATACTGGCCCGCGCCGGGGCGTACGTGGTCGTCGCCGATGTCAACTCCGACCGGGGCAAGGAAGTCGCCGCGGACATCGGCGGGCACTTCGCCAGGACGGACGTGACGGACGAAGGGTCGGTGCGGGAGGCGGTAGCCGCCGCCGCGGCGGCGGGCCGCCCGCTGCGGGTGGCGGTCAGCTGCGCCGGGATCGGGTGGGCCGAGCGGACGGTCAACCGGGAGGGGGCGCCCCACAGCCTGGCCAGCTTCCAGAAGGTCATCGCCGTCAACCTGACCGGCACCTTCAACCTGATGCGGTTCGCGGCGGCGGCGATGGCTAAGACGGATCCCGCGGACTCCGACGGCCAGCGCGGCGTGATCGTCAACACGTCCTCGGTGGCCGGGATCGAGGGCCAGACGGGCCAGCTCGCCTACTCCGCGTCGAAGGGCGGGATCATCGGGATGACGGTGCCCGCGGCGCGCGACCTGTCGGTGATCGGGGTCCGGGTGAACACGATCTGCCCGGGCGTCATCCACACGCCCATCTACAAGAGCATCGCCGGGACCGGCCGGGACGCCGACGAGTTCCTTGCCCGGCTGGCGGCGCCGGTGGTGTTCCCCAAGCGGCTCGGGCGGCCGGAGGAGTTCGGGCACCTGGTGCGCGCGCTCATCGAGAACGACTACATGAACGCCGAGGTGATCCGCTTCGACGGCGGGATCCGGTTCCAGCCCAAGTGACGTCGCCTGCCGTAGGGGTGGTATGTCGGGGATCGCGGGATGCCTAGCGCTGGCGGAGGGGACTAGGCCGGACGCGAACTGGACCGTCCGCGCCACCCGGCGGATGGCGCACCGGGGACCGGACGACGAAGGCCTGTTCTCGGACGCGGGCATCGCGCTCGGCGCCCGGCGCCTGGCGGTCATCGATCCCTCGGCAAGCGGCCACCAGCCCATGCGGTCGGCCGACGGCCGCTTCTGGATGGTCTACAACGGGGAAATATACAACCACGCCGAGCTGGCCCGGCGGCTGCGGGCACGCGGAGTCCCGCTGCGGGGCGGATCCGACTCCGAGGTGCTGCTTGAGATGTACGCCGCGGAGGGCAAGGATGCCCTCCGCAGGCTACGCGGCATGTTCGCCTTCGCCATCTGGGACACCAGGACCAGGGAGCTGTTCTGCGCGCGGGACCCGTTCGGCATCAAACCGCTGTACTACACGCTGGCCGAGGGCGGCAGGCAGTTCAGGTTCGCCTCCGAGCGCAAGGCGCTGGCCGGCCCGGGAGAGGTCCCGGTGATCGACCCGGACGCGCTGCGCAGGTACCTGTCCTTCCAGTACGTGCCGGCCCCCGCGACGATGACGCCGCCGGTCAGGTCACTGCCGCCCGGGCACTTCCTGACCGTCCGGCCGGGCGGTCCCGTCGACGTCTTCCGCTACTGGCGGGCGATACTGCGCCCGGCGAGATCGCCTTCCCCGGATACCCCCGAACGGATCCTCGCGGCGTTGCGCGATTCGGTCGCCGCTCACCTGCGCAGCGATGTGCCGCTTGGCGCCTACCTTTCCAGCGGCGTGGATTCCGCGGCGATCTGCGCCCTCGCGGCGGAGCGGCGGCCCGGCCTGCTGACGTTCACCGCCGGGTTCGCACGGTCCGGGTACAGCGAGATCGAGCAGGCGCAGGAGACCGCGGCCGCGCTGGGCCTCAAGTCCGTGCCGTATGTGATCACCGCGTCGGAGTTCGCCTCCCGGCTGCCGCAGATCATCTGGCACCTGGACGACCCGATGGCCGACGCGGCCGCGATCCCGCTGTGGTTCCTGGCCCGGGAGGCGCGCCGGCATGTCAAGGCGGTGCTGTCCGGGGAAGGCGCGGACGAACTATTCGGCGGATACGGGGTCTATTACCAGCCCGCCGTGGTGCGCGCCGCGGCCCGGCTGCCCGGCTGGGGACGCTCCTCGGCCGGCGCGATGGCCGCCCGGATACCGCCGGGGCAGCGCGGCAGGGGCCTGCTGAACCGGATCGCGACACCGCTGCGCAGCCGGTACATCGGGAACGCCAACGTCTTCGGCGACGAGGAGATCGACCTGCTCACCAGGTACGGCGACGGCACCGCCCGCGACGTGACCGATCCGCTCTTCGACCAGGCCGAAGACGCGGAACTGGACGACGTCGCCACCATGCAGCTCGTCGACATCAACACATGGCTGCCCGGCGACATCCTGGTCAAGGCGGACCGGGCCGCGATGTCACACGGCCTCGAAGTCCGGACGCCGTTCCTCGACCGGGAGGTGATGGCGGTGGCCAGCCGGCTGGCCAGGGCGGAGAAGACGGCCGCCGGCACGACCAAGTTCGCCTTCCGGGAGGCGATGGGCGGCCTGCTGCCGCAGGCCGCGGTGGAGCGGAGAAAGCTGGGGTTCCCGGTGCCGATCGGGCACTGGTTCCGCGGCGAGCTGTCCGGGTACGTCGAGCAGGTGCTCCGTGAGGCCAGGACGGAAGAGTGGCTCAACAAGCGCGCGGTGCTCGACGTGCTGCGCAGGTTCCATGCCGGGGACCCGGAAGTGCCATGGCGGCAGGTATGGACGCTCGTGGTGTTCTCGGTCTGGCACCAGGTCTATGTCGAGCGCGTCTTCGACCCGGCCGCCCTGGGCTGGCAGGGTTAGCCCGGGGGGACAGCCCTCGGGGCCTGGGGGACTCCCGCCCCCCAGGCCCCGGAGCCCCCCGGAGAGCCCCCGGCTGCCTGCGGCGGCGTCGCGCCGGCCGCGGGCTCCTTTGCGCATGGCTGGCGGACGGGATCAGGTTTTGCGTACGGCTGGCGGACGGGATCAGGTGCCGGGGGTCTCGGCGGCAGCCGGCGGCAGGGTGCCGCCGGACAGCAGCTGCTCGCGGATCTTGCGGCGCCCGCGGTGCAGCCGGGACATCACCGTGCCCACCGGAGTGCCCATGATCTCCGCGATCTCCCGGTACGGATACCCCTCGATGTCGGCGAGGTAGACCGCGGTGCGGAACTCGTTCGGCAGGTCCCGGAGCGCGCGCAGCAGGTCGGAGTCGGTGGTGTGGTCGAGGGCTTCGGCTTCCGCGGAGGGAACCGGCAGGGCGAGCCGGTCGGCGGACATCTGCCACTCTTGCAGGTCGCCGCCGAGCGCTTGCTGCGGCTCCCGGCGCCGCTTGCGGTACACGTTGATGAATGTCGTGGTGAGAATGCGGTTCAGCCAGGCACGCAGGTTGGTACCCGGCCGGAACTGGTGGAAGGCGGCGTAGGCCTTGGCTGACGTCTCCTGGACCAGGTCCTCGGCATCGGTAGGGTTGCGCGTCATCCGCAGTGCCGCCGGATAGAGCTGGCTGAGCTGCGGCACTACGTCGCGCTCGAAACGGGCGCGGCTA
>Ga0209061_1002858_pt1 | contig 20337 bp, 13 predicted proteins | sample Coa_R1_10_FD_187157 | JGI IMG/M metagenome (GOLD analysis project Ga0209061, IMG submission 187157) | Surface soil microbial communities from Centralia Pennsylvania, which are recovering from an underground coalmine fire - Coalmine... | ecosystem: Environmental > Terrestrial > Soil >...
GCCCTGATGGATGCCGCGGTCCTGCAGCGTGCGGATCATCTCCAGCCCGGTGCGGTCACCGACGTGCGCCAGGCGCGGGTAGCGATGGCCGCCGAAGTTGCGCTGCAGAATACGGCCGTCGCGGGTGCGGTCGAAAACCGCGCCCCACGCCTCCAGCTCGCGCACCCGATCGGGCGCTTCCTTGGCGTGCAACTCCGCCATCCGCCAGTTGTTGACGTACTGGCCGCCGCGCATGGTGTCGGCGAAATGAACCCGCCAGTTGTCGCGCTCGTCGACGTTGGCCATCGCCGCTGCCACGCCGCCCTCGGCCATCACCGTGTGCGCCTTGCCCAGCAGCGATTTGCAGATCAGCCCGACCTTGGCACCGTGCGCCGAGGCCTCGATCGCGGCGCGCAGCCCGGCACCGCCCGCCCCGATCACCAGTACGTCGTGCTCATGGGTGTCGTATTGGACCATTAGAAAAACCTCCAGTCCGTCAGGATCCCCATCGAACACAGCCGCACGTAGATATCAGTGAACGCAACGAATACCAGGCTCGGCCATGCCCACGCCATGTGGCGGGCGTTAAACATGCTGACGCAGCCGTAGATGCGGCTGCGCATCGGGCATTGCGAAAGTTTGTTGATCCGGCCGCCGCACAGATGGCGCAGCGAATGACAGCCGAAGGTGTAGCCGCTGAGCAGCACAACGTTGAGGATCAGCACCAGGCTGCCGACGCCGAGGCCCAGATGGGCCTGGCCGGTAGCCGGGTCAGTGAACCAGATCCCGTTCCAGGCGTCATGGGCCAGGATCAGGATGAACAGCAGCGCAACGTACAGGAAATAGCGGTGGACGTTCTGCAGGATAAGCGGGAAGGAGGCTTCGCCGCGGTAGTGGCTGCGCGGCTCCTTGACCGTGCAGGAAGGAGGATCGGCCCAAAACGCCTTGTAGTAGGCGCCGCGATAATAATAGCAGGTGACACGGAAGAAGGCCGGGAAAGGCAGAATGAGCAAGGCCGGAGAAAACACCAGCCAACCCGGCCACCACGCCGGCTTGCCGCCGAACCAGGCGGTTTTGGGATCGCCGAACAGCTCGGGCGAATAAAACGGCGACAGGTAATCGGCGCCGCCGCCGGTATAGCGATAATGGTTGCCCTGAAAGGCCGCCCAAGTCGCGTAGATCACGAACGCGGTCAGTCCGAGAAATACCGCCAGCGGCTGCACCCACCACGCGTCGCGGCGGGCGGTCACCCCAAGCGCGCCGGGACTTGCCGCTCCCGCAGCACCATTTGCCATAGGTTAATCCTTCCTCTAAAAAACGCGGCGTAGCATATCGCGCTTACACCGCCCTTCCAAGATAGACCCGCTCATTGGGAAACCGGCCATCTATTAGTCCAACTACTACATCGCGGTCAATGGCCAGTCCATAAAGCGCTCTTAAATAGCGCCAGCTCTCCGCCATCCACCCACGTTCTGAACGCTCTTTCAGATATCCTGCAAAGGTGCAACAATCGCGCAAGCTCCCGCGGAGGACCGAGCGATGAGACAGTACAACCTGATTTCGGCCGACGACCACGTCCAGGAGCCGCCCGACACCTGGCAGCGGCGGGTGGCAGCCAAATTCCGCGACCGCGCGCCACGGGTGGTGCGCACCGACAATGGCGACGCCTGGGTCATCGAAGGCCAGGCCACCACGCTGGGGATGGAGGTCCAGGCGGGGCGCAAATTCGAAGACTACAAGGCCAGCGGCGAAACCTACGACAGCATCCGCAAGGGCGCCTACGACCCGGTGGAACGGCTCAAGGACATGGACCTCGACGGCATCGACGCCCAGGTGCTGTACTCCAACACCGGCACCTTCCGCCTGCTGCATATCGCCGACGTCGAGTTGCAGGCCGCCTGTATGCGGGCCTACAACGATTTCCTGTCCGAGTTCTGCAGCACTGACACGCAGCGTCTGGCGGGAATCGGGATGGTGACGGCGGATGACATGGAAGAGGCCCAGCGCGAGGCGCGGCGCATCGCCAAGCTGCCCGGCCTGCACGGTATCATCATCCCGCTGTATCCGCGCACCGAGCCGCTCAACAGCAATTTTTACGATCCGCTGTGGGCGGTGGCGCAGGACTTGGAACTACCGGTGCATGTCCACGTCGCGGTGGGCGACCCGCGGTTGGCCAGGCCGCTTGAAAACAGCAATCCGCGCGTGCGGGGCGCCTATGCGGCGGCCATGAACGACAACTTCATGGGCACCTACGAGGTGCTGTCCAAGGTGATATTCAGCGGGATGCTGGAGCGTTTCCCGCGGCTCAAGTTCGTGCTGGTCGAGGCGCGCATCGGCTGGCTGCCGTTTTTCCTGGAACGCGCCGACGACGTCTACAAGCGCCATCGTTTTTGGAGCAAGCTGGAGCTCAAGGAGCCGCCCAGCTTTTACTTCCATCGCCAGGTACTGGCCACTTTTATCGACGACCGCGTCGGTATCGAAAACCGCCATCGCATCGGCGTGGAAAACATCATGTGGTCTTCGGACTATCCGCACACCGACACCACCTGGCCCAATTCCCGTCAGTACATCGAGCGCAGTTTCGAAGGCGTCGGCGCGCAGGAGCGGCGCAAGATCCTGGCCGACAACGCCGCCAGGCTCTACAAGTTGTAATTAGCCGCAAGGACGGGTTGGAAATGGAAGAGCGCGATTACGCCTGCGATTTGACCGACCCGGCGTTTTTCGCCACCGGCGACCCCCATGCGATCTGGCGGCGGATGCGTGCCGAGGCGCCGGTGCGTCTGACGCGCGGCCGCATCCGCACCCCCTTTTGGTCGGTGACCAGACATGAGGACGCGCTGACGGTGTTCCGCAATCCTACCGTGTTCAGCTCCCAGCGGGTGTCGCCGCTGCTGCCCGTCGATACCTGGGCCGAGGCGCACGAGCATGAGCGCGAAGACGGCAAGGGCGCGATCCTGGTGATGACCGACCCGCCCTTCCATACCGCGCTGCGCAAGTCGTACAACGCATCGTTTCTCCCGCGCGCGGTCGCCAAATGGGAGGAACCCGCCCGCCAGCTGGCCCGCGAAATCATCGCCGAGGTGGCGCCCAAAGGCCGATGCGATCTGGTCACCGACGTCGCCGCGCGCTTTCCGCTAACCATCATCTGCCGGATGATGGACGTACCGCGCAGCGATTGGGCCTCGCTGCTGCGCTGGAGCAACATGGCGATCGCCAGCGACGAACCCGAATATCAGATCGGCACCGCAGAAGAAACGCGCCGCGAGGGGTTTGCACGAATCAGCACGTACTGCCTCAAAGCGGCGCTGGAGCGGCGCGGCCAGCCGGTCACCGACTTGCTCAGCGCGATGGGCAATGCCGAGGTTTACGGGCGCAAATGGAATGAGCGGGAGATCGCGTTCAATGGCGTGCTGACGGTGCTGGGCGGCATCGACACCACGCGCAACACCACGGCGGGCGCGATGCTGGAGCTGATCCGCCATCCGCAGGAGATGGCCCGCCTGCGCGCCAATCCGGCGCTGATGCGCACGGCGGTGGAAGAGGCGCTGCGATGGACCAGTCCCATCGCACACGTGCGGCGCGAGGCGACGCGCGACTTCGAGTTGGGTGGACAAAAAATCCGCCAGGGCGATTGGGTGGTGGTCTGGATTGCGTCGGCCAACCGCGACGAGGAGGTCTTCCCCGATCCGGACCGATTCGACGTGGGGCGCACACCTAATGAGCATTTGGCCTTCTTGTACGGCGAGCACTACTGTTTGGGCGCCCATCTGGCGCGCCTGGAGCTGCGCGTGATTCTCTCTGAGCTGATTTCGCTGCTGCCCGACATGGAACTCGACGGCCAGGTCCAGTGGACACAGTCCACCCAGGTCCCCGGCATCAAGCACATGCCGGTCAGGTTCACCCCGCGCGAGGTCGCCCGCTGAGTCTTTGCAAACGGCCCCGGAAGCGCGGCTACTGAAGCCTTGCCTTGAGCGCCTCGCGGTCGCGCAGTTCCTTGCGTTTGATTTTGCCGGTGACGGTGTGCGGCAAATCGTCGACGAACTCGACCTGGCGCGGATAGGCATGCGCACCGACCCGTGCGCGCACGCATTGCTGCAGTTGCGCCACGATCGCGGTCGAGGGGGCGTGCGGCGGGCGCAGCTTGACGAGGGCCTTGACGATCTGGCCGCGCTCGGCATCGGGCGCTCCGATCACGGCGCATGACGCGACCGCCGGATGCTCCAACAGAGCGGCTTCCACCTCGTCGGGACCGATGCGGTAGCCGGAGCTCTTGATCACGTCGTCGGCGCGGCCCACAAAGTAGACGTTGCCCTCCTCGTCCATGGTCGCGCAGTCACCGGTCAGCATCCATTGGCCGGTGAACTTCCCGGCCATCGCTTCCGGTTCCTTCCAGTATCCCTGCATCAGCACCGGATCGCCGCGGCGCAGCGCGATGATGCCGGTGTCGCCGGGCGCCAGCACCGCCCCGTCTTCGCCCAGGATTGCGACGTCATGGCCCGGATATCCTTTACCCAGCGCGCCGGGCCGGGCGGGCTCCAATGCCGTGCAGGTGCCAATCACGGTGTTCGCCTCGGTCTGCCCGTAGCCGACGTTGAATTCGACGCGCAACTCCTTCCGCATCCAGTCGGTCAGCGCGGCGCTGGGAGAGCCCGCGGTTACAAAGACGCAGCGCAGCGCCAGACGAAAGCGTTCGCGCGGGCGGCTGACCTGGCGCATCAGTTCCAGCGCGGCGGGCGGAAACATCGCAATCGTAACGCGATGGCGTTCCATCAGCCGCAGCGCGGCTTCGGCATCGAATCTGCCCTTGGCGGTGCGCGCCACCACCGGAATTCCGTAAGCCCAGGGGCACACCAGCCCGGTCAGGCCGGCGGACCAGGCCCAGTCGGCCGGACTGAAGTAAACGTCGTCGGGGCGGATGAAGTTGAGCGCGTAGTCAAAGCCGTTGCGCCCGATAATGTTGGCGGCGGCCTGCAGCACACCTTTGGGACTGCCGGTGGTTCCCGAGGTGTACATCAGCAGCAGCGGATCGCCGGCAGCGGTCGGCGCCGGCTCGCGCACCGGTGCACTGCGCGCCACCAGCTCATCGAAGCTGATGCCGGGAGCGCGGCGGTCGGCCACGATTACGTGGCGCAGTTCGGGCAGGTCCTGGCGCATCGGCTCGACGCGCTCGATGATCTCCGCTTCCGCGATGAACGCACGGGCGCCGCTGTGCTCCAGCCGATAGCGCATCGCGTCATCGCCCAGCAGCCGCGACAGCGGCAGCGCCACCGCGCCGAGCCGGTAGATGGCCATGTGCGCGATGGCGGTCTCGGGCCGCTGTCCGGCCGCGACCGCGACCACGTCGCCGCGCCCGATTCCCAGCTCCGCTAGCGCGTTGGCAAAGCGGCAACACGCTTGAGTCATCCGGCCGAAGCTGTAACGCACGACGCGGCCGCCGCCGTCCTCGTAAAGCAGCGCCGCGCGCTGCGCGCGGTCGGCGTTGCGGTCCAGGCAATCGACCGCAGGGTTATAACGTTGCGCAATGTGCCATCGATGCCGGGCGCGCGCCTCGGCGATGGAGCGCGCGCCGCGAACCGCCTGTTCCCTGAGTCCAATCATCGCCTCGATAGTACCCCAAGGCGCACCGTCGCAGTATTCCGATTGGCCCCGCGAGGGAGTAATAAGCACGCGATCCAACGCGGGAGGACAGCCATGCAATATTTCGAAGTCGAGCAGCGCGGCCCCATTCAGATCTGGAAGATCAACAATCCGCCGATGAATTACATGACCGGTCCGCTAAGCCGCGAACTGGTCGGATTGATCGGCAAGCTTGAGGGCGACGACGCCACGCGGGTGCTGATCATTACCGGCGCCGTCGAAGGCAAATTCATAACCCACTACAGCGTCGACGAACTGGCCGCGTCCGCCGCCGACCCCGCGGAATGCGCGCAAGTGATGCCGCGGTTTTTCGCCGCGTCGCATCGCACACTCAACCGCTTGATGCTGCTGCCGCAGGCAGTGATCGCGGCGATCAACGGCGACTGCATGGGCGGCGGCTACGAACTGGCGCTGGCCTGCGACTTCCGAATCGCCGCCGACGGACCGTATCAGATCGGCTTGATCGAGATTCTGCTCGGCCTGCTGCCGGGCGGCGGCGGCACGCAGCGCCTGACGCGATTGATCGGGCGCGGTGCGGCGCTGGAGGCGCTGCTGTTCGGCACCGCATACAGCCCCGCCGAGGCCGGTCGGCTTGGCATGGTCAATCGCGTCGTGCCGCCCGACCAGCTCATGCCGACCGCGCTTGAATGGGCGCAGACGCTGGCCCAGCGCCCGCCGCGCTCGATCGCCGCCATCAAGCGCGCGGTGTATCTGGGCGCCGACCGCGATTTGGAGACCGGCCTTTATGTGGAACGCAACGAGATGGCAGGCGTGATCATCTCCGAAGACGCGCGCACCCTGATGGGCGCCTACAACGCCGCGGTCGCGAAGGATCCGCAGGCGGCGCGCAGCGAATTCCTGCGCGGTATCGGCCTCCCGCCCACCAAGGGCCGCTGAGCGCCCCGTTTCCGTTTTGCGCCGTTTACGGTAGTTAGGAGGGTGCCGACGTGTTGAGGCGCCGGTGCGCCGCGAAACATCGCAAGCAAGAGGATTTCCCAATGCATGTAGGAACCACGGTAATCTTTCAGGGTCAGGGCGAGGGACGCACCGACCGCGAGGTGTATCGCAACGAGCTGCATCTGGGCGACCTGGCCGAGCCGCTGGGCTTCGATTCGCTGTGGGGCGTGGAGCACCATTTCACCGACTACACGATGTGCCCCGACGTGCTCCAGTACCTGACCTACTTTGCGGGACGCACCCAGCGCATCCGGCTGGGCTCGATGGTGGTGGTGCTGCCCTGGCATCATCCGATGCGGGTCGCCGAGCAGGTCTCGATGCTCGACCACATGTCCAACGGGCGGTTGATCCTGGGAATCGGACGTGGCGTGGCGCGGGTCGAGTTCGGCGGGTTCGGCATCGATCAGAACAACAGCCGCGACATGTTCGTGGAATTCGGCCGCATGATCCTGGAAGGACTGGAACGCGGCTACTGCGAGTTTGACGGCAAAATAATCAAGCAGGAGCGGCGCAACATCCGGCCCGCTCCCTTCAAATCGTTTCGGGGCCGCACCTATGCGGCGGCGGTGTCGCCCGAATCGATGCCGATCATGGCGCAGCTTGGGGTGGGATTGTTGATCATCCCGCAAAAGCCCTGGGACCAGGTCAGCGCCGACCTCGAGACCTACAACCGCACCTATCGCGAAGCCAATCGCGCCGAACCGCCGCCGCCGGTGCTGGCCGGATGGGTGTTCTGCGACAAGGATCCCGAGGCGGCGCGCGAAGGCGCCCGCAAGTATATCGGCGCCTACTACCAGTCGATCCTGCGGCATTACGAACTGCTGGACGACTACCTCAGCAAACTAAGAGGTTATGAATCCTACAAAACGGTTGGCCGCCACGCGACTCCCGAAACGGTCGACAAGATGACCGAGTTCTTCCTGAGCCTGCAAATCTTCGGCACCCCTGAGCAGTGCTACGAGCGGATTGTGGAGTTCCGCAAACGCACCGGGGCCGAGGCCTTCACTGCCGTCTTCAGCTATGGCGCGATGCCCTATGAGCTGGCCGAGCGCAACATGCGCCTGTTTGCGCGCGAGGTGATGCCGGAGCTCAAGAAGCTGGTACCGCCCGAGCATCAGGTCATCGCCCGCACCGCCGCGCCCGACGCCCAAGCCGCTCTCTGAATCATCGGCCCTCGTGCGATTGCCGCCAGCGATGCGCGCCGGGCGCAATCAGCGGTTGCCGCTGTAATCTGAAATTTTTGCGCGGTGCAGCGCCTGCATCGCATGCGGCGTGCAGGGAAATGCGGGGAATCGCCGGGGCATGGCCCTTGCTTCCCGTTTACCGCCAGTCACTCCAATGACTGGAGGTGAAACGCATGAAGTTTGCTTCTCCGATGGGTGCGATCGCCGGCCTGACGATCGCCGCCGCGCTTGCTCTGAGGCCGGCACCGGGCCTGGCTCAGACAACGGAAGTTTACACGCCGAGCGTGACCACCACCCAAACCACCACTACTACAACCACCACTGCGCCAGTGGTTAACCCCAATGACCCGGCGCAGTTTCCACCGGCAGGGGTAGGGATGAATCCGGATTCGCACGAAGGCAAGGTCAAAGCGGCCTATGTCGATCAGCAAATCGCCCTGGCCAAGGCCCGCGGCGAGGATACCAGCGCCGCCGAGACGCAGGAGGTGATGGGCCAGGCGGCGCTGATGCACGGTCTGGATACCGAAGCCGCGCAGCACTTCGATGCGGCGCTGCGCGCGGTGGGCGTGATGCCGAGCTGGCCGGAGCACAATTCCGGTGAGGCCGGGTCGCTGCATGCCCCGATGCCCTGATGGCTTTCATCGGGCTGTTGGGCAAGGAAGCGCAATTGCTACGCGAGCACAGCACATGCGGGGCTGCGGCTTCAGGGCCACGGGGAGAGCAGTGAAATGCCGCCCCCCAGAACCACTTTCGCCAGCGCCGGCAGCCACTGTTCGGGCCATCCGGTGAGCCGTGCCAACGCCGCCACCCACCATACGGGCTGCGCCGACGGCGTCAGCGCCGGGCGCAAGTTCAGCACTCCGCGCAGACCGGAGTACAGCGCCAGTTCATGCTCCTGGCCGGGAGCCAGGCGGGCTTTTTCGCGCGCCACCTCCACCGCGCGCGCCATCCCGCCCAACTCGTCCACCAGGCCGTTGGCGGCGGCCGCCGCGCCGCTCCATACCCGGCCGCGCGCAACGGCTTCGGTCTGCGCCGGATCAAGCTTGCGTCCCTCGCTCACCTTGGCGCAGAAATTCCCATACAGCTCGCCCATCACCTGGTTTAGCTGTTCCAGTTCCTGCTCGGTCATCGCGCGGCTGAGCGAGAGCGCGTCGGCGGAGGGCGAGGTCTTGGCGTAATCCACATTGATTCCAACTCTGTCCAGCAAGTCGGCGAGATTGAACTTTGTGTAGACCACGCCGATCGAGCCGGTGAGCGTGGAGGGCTGGGCGACAATCGCATCTGCCGCCATCGACACGTAATAGCCGCCCGAGCCCGCCACATCGCCCATCGACACTACCACCGGCTTGCCGCGCCGGCGCACTTCGGTGACCGCGCGCCAGACCAGGTCGGAGCCGAGCGCGGAACCGCCCGGCGAATTGACGCGGAAGAGCACGGCGCGCACGCGCGGATCGCGCGCGGCCTGCATCAATTCGGCGGCGGTTTGCTGGCCGCTGATGAATTCGCCGCCGCGGGGCGACTCACCGGCAATCACCGGGCCCAGGCCGTAAACCAACCCGATACGCGGCCGGTGCCCCTTGTCTTCCAAATAGGCTGTACGCCGCAAGTAGCGATAGAGCTCGATGACCCGGTTGGTGTGGCGGGGTTTTTCCCGCTCGCGCCAGCGCCCCGCGCGCATCAGGCGCCTGAGCAACGGCATCAGCTCTTCGGCCCGTTCCTGCGGCTCAAACTCCGCCAGAACATCCTGTGCGTGGCCCAGCCGATCGATCAGTCCGGCCTGCTGCGCGGCGCGCGCGCTCAGAAAGCCGCCGTTGAGCAGCTCACCGGCGCGCGCGGCGTCAAACCCGCGCGCCCGCGCGACGTAATCGACCAGCACGCGCTGCCAATCGCGCACCAACGCCTCCAGGCTTTCGCGCACCTGGGGCGACATGTGTTCGCGGCTGGTGATCTCCCCTGCCCCCTTGTACTCCTTCCATTGCAGGCTCTGCGCACCGATATGCACCCTGGCGAGAGCGCGTTTAAGGAACAGCCCACCGGCGCTCAACCCCAGCATCATCAGCGCCGTGTCCGGATTGGCGATGATTTCGTGCGCGCCCGCCGCGATCAGGTAGTCCAGCGGCTCGGTGGCTTCGGCCTCTAGCACGGCAATCGTGCGTTTGCCGCTGCGTCCGACCGCGGCCAGCAGATCGTGCAACTCCTGGGCGCAAGCCATGCCGCAGCTCACACCCCCGACCTGGACCATCACGGCCGCCAGCGCCGGGTCGGCGGCGGCGTGGCCCAGCGCGTCGCGCAGATAATGCATCGTGACGAACTCGCGCCCCATCAGGCGATCGATCAGCGAGCCGACCGAATGCTCGGAGAGGCGGCCCGACAGGCGCAGCCGCAGCAAAGAATCGGCGGGAATCCGGGCGGGCCTGAAGATCAGAAAATAATATGCGGCTACAACGGCGGCGGCACTTGCGCCGAAAGCAGTGCCGATCCTATGCCATCCCATGGCAAACGCGCCTGCGCTCAGCAGCACGAGCACCGCAACGACAGCCAACATGCGAGCCTTGAAGGTCACAGGTCCAATCCTTTCTGTGGTGGGCAGATATGATGCCCACGTTTTCCAGCATCCCGGTTTAGAATAGCCTTTTTTGCATGATGAGGTCTGTTCCAGCCGCGGCCGCGATGGTCGTTCTGGCGGCGGCAGCCGCCGCGGCGCAGATCGCCAACAATTATTTCGAGGCGCTACCGCCCGCCTCCACCGCGGTCGCGCCCAAAGCGCCCCCACCGCCGGAGATACCGAACGTCCCCTTTGCGCCGGCACGCAACGTACACGTTGAGGCGATGGTGAGCATCAAGGATTTCAGTTTGCTGGGGCCGTGGGCGCCGCTGTGGCTGGGCAACAAAGCGGTCGCTTTGCTGGGCACACGGCGCGGGCGCGTCACGATGCTGGCCTGGTATGGCGAAGACTTCAGCAATTCGCGAGTCGTAGCTGATGCGCAGACGGTGCAGGGTGGCGCCATCCTGGATATGGCGATCAGCCGCGACGCCAGGCGTCTGGCGATAGCCGCGGCCGGCGGCGACAAACTGCAAATCTGGCTGCGCGATACGCACAGCTCAGCGCCCGCGACGGTCATCGCCACCATCGACGGCCACTGCGACAAGGCCGGGGTTGCCTGGCTCGATGCCGACACCCTTGCGGTTGGCGCACTGCTCCACCCCGGCACACCCCCGCCCGCCAGCGAGTCTGCGATCATCGGCCCGGCACAGCAAGTTCCCGCTGCGCCACCCGCGCCCAGGCGCAGCCTGTATATAGTTCGCACCGACGCAAAACAGGCCCCGGCCGCGATGGCGCCGGATTGCCTGGGCAGCCTCGACCCGGTGACGCTGACCTGGGGTCCTGGTGGACGCTACGCCGTGGGGCAGAACGATGAGCAGGCTCAATGGGCCCTGCTCGACCGTACCAAGGCCGTCTGCCAGGCAATCCGCCTGACGGGCATCGTTCCGACCGGCTTTATCGAATGGGAGGAAAAGTCACGCAGCTTCCTGTTCACCGCCGTGCCGGTGGGCTCGCCCGACCCCGGCCATATCGCCGTCATGGAGTACACGATTGCTACACACAAGGCGCGGCTGCTGGCGTCGCCGGCTACAGCCGCGGTCTATGTGGGCGGGGGTAAGGTCGCGGTGCTGGGTAGCCGGCGGCTGAATGCTGCGGCGATGGCGGCTAATCCCGAGGCATTGTTCCCGGCGGAAATCGCCTGGGTTGACCCGATGCAATCGGAACTGAATATCGTGCCGACGGGTTTTTTGAGTACGGCGGCCGAATTGTTGCACGCGCATCTGCGCTATTCGGCGGCCAAGGGGCTGGTGGCAACGAGTTTTCAAACGCCCCATCCCAAGGCACCGTTTACGGTCCTGATGTGGCTGTCGGCCGCGGGCCATAACGGCGGCGTGTTGGGGACGGGCAGGTTGGGCAGCATGTTGGAAAGCTGGTCGCCCGACGGCAGCCAGTTGGCGGTTCTCGCCGGCCTGCCCGACCATCCGACCCTGGCAATCGTCGCCGCACCGCAATAGCGTATCGCGGTCAGGTTTGACGGCGGCAGCCGATAACGGTAAGCGACTTCCTAATGCTGGAGGATGCGGTAATCGACCTTACCGCCATACTGAAGCAATTATCGGCACCGAGTCTCGATCATGGCCAACGCAAAAGCCTGGAGCGCCGACGACGTCCCCGACCTTGGCGGCCGCACGATTGTTGTCACCGGCGCCAATAGCGGTATCGGCTACGAGGCGGCCAGAGTGCTAGCCGCACGCCATGCGCGCGTGATCCTGGCCTGTCGCAATCTGGACAAGGCGCACGCCGCCGCCGCGGCGGCGATCACCGCCGCGCATCCCGAGGGTGCGGTCGATGCGATGGAGCTGGATCTGGCCAGCCTGGCTTCGGTGAGGGCGTTCGCCGACGCCTTTCATCAGCGCTATCCGCGGCTTGACGTGCTGTGCAACAACGCCGGCGTGATGGCGATTCCGTATCGGCGCACCGCCGACGGCTTCGAAATGCAATTGGGCACCAATCATCTGGGGCATTTCGCGCTGACCGGATTGCTAATGGACCCGCTGCTGGCAGCCGACGGCGCGCGCGTGGTGACGGTCAGCAGCGGGATGCATCACATCGGCACGATGCGGTTTGACGATCTGCAATCGCAGCGCCGCTACAACAAGTGGTTGGCCTACGGACAGAGCAAGCTGGCCAATTTGTTGTTTGCCTTTGAATTGCAGCGGCGCGCCGAGCGCGCGGGCGCCCGGCTGATCAGCACGGGATGCAATCCCGGATATGCGGCCACCAATCTGCAGACCGCAGGCCCCAGGATGGAGGGCTCGGCGTTGATGGAGTCGCTGTGGGGATGGTCCAACCGGCTGTTCGCACAGGACGCCGTGCAGGGCGCGCTGCCGACGCTGTACGCGGCCACCGCGCCCGAGGTGCGCGGCGGCGACTATATCGCGCCCATCTACTACGGCCGAGCGCGCGGCGCGCCGCATCGCGCCCGCTGCAGCGCACGCGCCCGCGACCCGCAGGCCGCATCCAGGCTGTGGCAGGTATCGGAGCAGCTAACCGGGGTGCGCTATCCGATCTAACGCAAAAGATTTCGCGCGGTCCTCCAGCGGCCCCGGCCCGCCGCGTGTTCGTAGCGCAGCCGCCATTTCGTCAAGCCTCGGCAAACTCCCGCCACGCCATTGCAGAAGAAAAAATCAGCAAGCGACAGCCGTCGTGCCTGTCCATGATGCGCGAGCGTTTGTTGCTCGCGCCGCCGACGAAAGGTCATGCCGATGGCCATGGGCCGGCCACGGACGTGGTGACATCAGCCGCGGGACGCGCACAAGGCGCCGACTGCAGAAGGGGCCGCGAGCGATGCTCGCGGCCCCCTGCCGTTGGCCTGGTGCGGAGCGGGGCGCGGACTACGTTCGCGCCCCGCTCCGCACCGTGACTACTGCCGAAACGGATCCCGCCCCTCGGCGCACGGTGGGCAATTCTCCGCAGTGGGCGATTGTTCCAGGTGCTCGTGAGGGATGTCGCTGCCGCAACTGGTGCAGCGTCCGTACTCGCCCGACGCAAGCCGGACCAGTGCACGCCCGATCGCGTCGAGCTGTGCCCTGCCCTTGTCGTCGAGGCGGGCGCCCAGCGCTCGGACGATATTTTCGGCCTGCACCTGCGCCTCGTATTCCATGGCGTTGGCATCCAGCCAGCGCAGATTGTCGTCTACCTCGGCAACCTTGGCGACCAGCGCGCGCCGTTCCGCCAATAGCCGCGCCCGAATCTTTTCAACTTCCAGCATGGCCAGATGAACCTCCGCTTTGATGACCTCCAAGGAGCATCATTCGTGCCGCTTTCGACACTAAACACAGAACGCGCCTGGTCCAAGCCGCTTGGAACCAGTGGCTCCAACCGCACCATCGGATGTCGCCGGCGGCGTCACCGGCATCAAATCAAGCTCAGGCCTTCGCGCTTTGCTCTTCAGCCTTGAAATGGGGAATCACGTGCTTGCTCATCAGCTCCATGCTGTGGGTGACCTTCGGGCCCTCCAAACCGCCCATCCGCGTCCAGCACAGCAGTTGGGTGGCACCGAAACGCTCTTTGAGAGCGGCAATCTGAGCGATGCACGAGTCGGGGTCGCCGCACACCACAGCGCCGGCCTCCTTGAGCTCATCCCAGTTGATGGAGGCGCAAATGCTGCGCAATTGCTCGTAGATTTCATAGCTGGGAGCGACATGCTGCCCCGGCGGCGGCGCGATATATTTGGCCAGCGTGCGATAAGTCCACAGTACCGGACCGGTGAAATCGCGCCGCGCCTGCTCTTCGGTTTCGCCGCAGAAGACCATGCACAGCACCCCGATGTCGCGCGGGACGGTGGGGTTGGGCGCCAGCCGCAAACCGTCGCGGTAGCGCTTGATCATCCTGGTGGCGGCGGCGCCGTAAAAGCCGAAGGTGGGGGCGCACAACAGGTTGAATCCGCGCTTGCCGGCCGCCCCAAAACTGTCCCCGCTGACCGCTGCCACCCAGACTGGAGGATGGGGCTTCTGCAGCGGCCTGGGCGTGACGTGTTCGACTTCGAATCGGAAGTGCTTGCCAGGATAATCGACCCTCTGTTCGGCCCACGCCTGCAGGACGATGTCCAGGGCTTCATCGAAGATTTCGTGCGACTGGCTCTGGTCGACATGAAAGCCGCGATATTCAATGGGTTGAAAACCGCGTCCCACGCCGAAATCCACGCGCCCGTCGCTAATCAGGTCAAGCAGGGCGATTTCCTCGGCAATGCGCACCGGATGGTTGAACGGCAGGACTGTGACCCCGGTGCCCAGGCGGATGCTGCGCGTTTGTGGCGCGACCGCGGCCAGGGTCAGAGCCGGCGACGCGCAAAAGCCGTATTCGGAGAAATGATGCTCCGAGGCCCACACCGAATCGAAGCCCAGATCCTCAGCGCGGCGCATCAGGTCGATCTCCTCCTTGAGCACCTGCTGCTCGCTGCGGCCCGCCGGATTTTCAAACAGATGAAGCATTCCGAATTTCATTAGCGTCTCCCTCACCCTGACCCTCTCCCCACGCGGAGAGGGGAAACATGCCCCCAAAGCGACTGACGATGGTCCAGTTAGCAGTTTTGGTGCCAATCCGGACAAGTTGAGTGTTAAAGAAGGCTGCCGTTGTCGGCGCCCAGCATCGCGCGGCGTATCAACTTGATCGGCAGTCCGCCCTGGGCCAGGAAGGCGTCGTGAAAGCTCTGCAGGTCGAAAGCGGCGCCTTGCTTGCGCCTTAGATCCTCGCGCAACTTGAGAATCATGAACTTGCCGAGCTGATAGCGCAGAAAACCGGGATCCTGCGTGGCGCGCAGCGCTTCCATCATCGCATTGTTGGGCGTCATGTAGGCATTGACGCGGAAAAACTGCGCCGCCTGCGCCACCGTCATCGACCCGGTATGCATCGCGATCGCCACCAGGTAGCGGCACACCCGCTGCAGCGCCATCTGCAACTGCGCCAGCCGATACTGGGGAGCGCCGCCGTGCAGTCCCTCGTCGAGCATCATCTGCTCGCAGTAAAACGCCCATCCCTCCACGTTGGCGCCCGAGTAGTATAACGAGCGCACCGGGTCGGGATTGTTGCGATTATCCAGGAACTGGACGAAATGACCGGGATAGACTTCGTGGACCGAGGTATTCGAGATCGCCGTGGCCGAGAAGAAATCCAGCAGTTGCTCGACGCGCTGGGCGGGCCAGGACGGATCGGGCAGCGTTACATAGAAGTACGCGTTGAGAGCCTTTTTCTCCAACGGACCCGGCGTGTCCATCGAAGCGAAGGTGGTAGCGCGCGCAAAGGGTGGGGTTTCGTGTACCAGCGGCTCCTGGGCGGACGCAATCGTAGCAATATGATGGTCGATCACGAAGGCGCGCAGTTGCGCCAGTCCGGCACTGACCGCCGCGATCAACTCCGAAGGCTTGGGATGGTTGCGGCTGAGCGACGTGAAGACCTCCTGGGGTGTGCGATGAGGATCGAGCAGTGCCGCGGTGCGCTTGAACCGGTCCTGAAGGCGGGCCAACTCAGCACGGCCCAATGCGTCCAGCCGGTCGATCGGCGTGTCGACCAAATCGTCGTCGTGCAGCATCCTGCGGAAGGCATGGACGCCCAGGCGGATGCCGCCGCGGGCTTTGGCGCGGAAACCCTTTAGCCATTCCCGGTAGGCAACAATTTCGTCAATCAGTTTGGCGTTGGCGCGGGCAAAGTCACGCTTGGCTTCGCCGTCAGGGACGCGGGCAAAGGCGGCGGGCACGTCGTTGCGGAAAAAAGCAATCGTGGCCGGCATCTGCTCAAGCACGATGTCCACCGTGACCCGGGAAGTGTCGGCGGCCTGCAAGTTGCGGCGCCCCTGGCGCAGGTTGATAAGCGCGGCGCGTTCACGCGCCGCCACCGACTCCATCCGCTGCGCGGCAGGCGCGAAATCGCGCTTGATCAGGCTGTCCACCGCCGCGGTGGGCAGATAAAGGCCCGGGTCGCTGCGATAAACCTTCAACTCCTCTTCCCACAGCAGTTCCTCGTCCAGTTGCGCGACCAGCCATTCGCGGTCGGCCTCGTCAGCCGCGGCCAACGCGCCGGGCCAGCGCGAAAAGCGCACCTTCCATTTGCGGGCGTGGTCGATTCGGGCCCGGATCGCGGAGGCGGAATATGCACTTAGCCGCGCGTCGAAGCGATGGTCCCCGGCCGCGGTGGCACGCTCGGGGAACAGGCGCATCTCACTTTCGATGAACCGCGCCACCGTTGCCCGAAACTCGCCGTCAGCCTCGTTCGGCGAGGGTGGCGGTGCGCAACGCACGGGCCGGGGCAGGGCGCCAATTGCGCCAAATATCAACGCCACGCAAGCCGCGATGCGTGCGCGCCAACCGGCGTTCGCCGTTCGCATCGGGCTTCGATCCGTCATTCGATTGCCAACTCCACGCGCGTGGACCGGCCCTTGTCCCGGCTCCCTTGGGCAAGGGTCGGAGCGACCACTGCCAGGCGCACCGGGTCGACCTGCTTGCTCAGGTAGCGGCGCACCGCCGCGGCGCGCGCACCGGCCAGCTCCTTGAGGTCATCGTCGGTGACCGGGGTGTTGGCGAGCATCAACTTTTTCATCTCCTCGGGCGGCAGCGATTTGACCAGGCCCAGAAAGTTGCGGGGCTTGTCGAATTTCGCCCGTTTGTAGGCCTGCTTGAGGTACTTGTCATATTCCTCGGGCGACAGCACGATATCGCCCGTCTCGACGTTCTCACCCTGTTCCCTGAGTTCGCGCGCCTTTTGCGCCTTGATTTGCCGCTCCACCCTCGCCACGCGTAACCCGTCGCGGTCCACAACAGGGTCGGCCCGCCCCGAAATCGTCAGGCGCAGGCCGGGCCGATCCTGCATCGCCTTGGCCAGCGTCGAAAGCTTGCCGAGGCTGTCGGGCGTGAGCGTCGCCTGGCCGGGCTGGAATTCCACATAGTCAAGCCGCTGACCGCGCGAGGCGCCCGCCACCGACGCCAGCACGGAGAAGGGCGAGGAGACGATTTTCATAACCAGGTTGGTCAGCGCCGCACCGACCACCGCGCCGATGCTGAAGCGTGGATCGTTGAGCGAACCCGACACCGGCACCGTCAGGTCGATTTCGCCGCGCGCGTTCTTGAGCAGCGAGACCGCCAGCGCGATAGGCAGGTTGAGCGCGCTAGGGCTGGGGACCTTGTCGCCGAAGGTGAGTTGGCTGATGAACAAATGATTGGTGGCCGAAAGGCGCCGATGCTCCAGCAGGTAGTGCAAATCGGCGTTGAGCGTGCCCTTGACGATTGGATAGCCCGTGTACTTGGCCGAATATGGGCTGAGGTTGGTCAGTTCGATGCCCTGGGCCTTGGCCCTGATATCGACAAAGGCCTGCGGCGCCAGCGGATCGATCAAGCCGGTAATATCCACCGGCGCGCTGGAATTGATCTGTCCCTGCAACTCGACTTGCGCCGGCTTGGCCGCCCGCGTCCCAAAACCGCCAACCTTACCTGCGATATCGGTCAGGTCGGCCGTGTAATGGGGCTTGATGAAGTGGTCGGTAAAGTTGACGTGTCCCTCCGCAAGCGTCAGGCGGCCGACGCTTACGTCGGCGCCCAACGCTGGACGCGAGAGCGCCGGCGACGCTTCCGGCGCAGGCGTTCCCGACGGTGCTGCCAACGGCGGCGGTTGAACGGATGGTCCAGGCTTGGCCCGGGTCAGCGAAGTCGCCGGTGCGCGCGGCCCCGCAATGACGTCGTTCAGATTGAGCTTGCCATCGCTGTTGAGGATCAGGCGGGCGTAGAAATCCGCCAGCGCCAGCTCACCGACCTCGATGCGTGGGGTTGCCGTCCCCAGCTCGGCATCAATACGCCTGGCGCTGAATGCGCCCCAACTCAGGAATCTCTCGTTGGTCAACTTGTCGCGCATGCGCAGGTTGACCACGGTCACATCGCCCCGGTAGCGCAGGCGAAAATTCTCCTGCGCCCGGCCGATCTCGAGGTCGCCCGCCGTGGTCAGCGCAGCGCGCGTCAATTTGGCATTAAGGCGCCCCTCGATATAGCTGACCGCGGGCGTCAGGTCGACCTTGCTCGTAATGACATGGAGAGCGGCCGCGGGCGGACTGATCGAGGCCGTTCCTTCGACCTTGAAGCTGCCCCGGGGCTTGAGCGTACCGTCGATCTCAAGCCCAAAAGGTTGGCTCAAGTCGCTGGAGACGTCCTTGAGGTGCACATTGAGCGGCGCGGACTCGAGCGTGAGCGGACTGGCAAGGCTGTCATCCTGGACGGCAGTCTCGGCGTTCTCTATCGCAAGCGACTGGATTCGGTACTGCCACGGTCCAGACGCGTTCTGCGCCGATTGCTCCGCACCCGGGTGCAGGAACGCCGCCAGGCTGAGCCGGCCGTCGGCTCCGCGTCGCGCCGACAGGCGCAACCCCTCAATCCGCAGCTCCTTAAGAGCGGCCCGACGACCCGCCAGGTCGAAACGGTCGACTGCGGCACTGAGATGGTTGAAGGTCAGCGGTTGCGTCTCATCGGGTGGACGCAGTTCCACGGCGTCGAGCGAGGCGGTGGCCGGCTGCATCACGACGTTGAAGCGGCCGGCACTAAAGTCGGTTTGTAATTGCGCGTGGGCGCCGAACTTGCCCGTAACGACCGTGCCGGCCCAAATGGCCGGGGCGAACGCCTGCAGCGGCGGCAGATCGATTTGCTCAAGCGCGGCCTGTATCGCGGCATGCGAATGCGGCAGGTCCAGCGACCCCGTCATCGCCACCGAACCCTGGCCCAGGCGCGCCTGGAACTGGAATGGAATCGGCGCGGCGCGCTTGTTGGTGGCAAAATTCTTGAAGCCGATGTGCACGGCGTTCAAAGCCACGGCGGCCGGGACCGGCGCACTTTTGTCGCTGAAGGCAAGGGCGCCGTCGGCCAGGTCAAACGACCCGATGAACACGTAGGGCATCGCGCTTTGCTGATCGCTTTTCGTCCCGCCTTTGGACCGCGCGATGGCGGCCGCCAGCGGCGTGAGGTTGCTCGTGCCGTTGCGGTTGAGCGTCAGCGTCGCGGCCAACCCCTCAACTTCAATCGGCCCCAGAATCAGGATTTGCCGCACCGGCTCGACGTCGGTCAACTCAACGGCTGCACGCTTGACGCTGAGCAGGGGACCGTTGGACGCATCGCGCAGGTCAAGCCCGTCCATCTCAAGGCTTCCCGACAGGCGGATAACCGGGCCCGACTGCGGCTGCATGAAATGGACCTGAACGTCGGCCGACAGCGTCCCGCTCGGAAGCTCCAGCGGCAGCGCCTGGGCGACATAGCCCGCCATCCGCGTCAAATCCAGCTTGCGCAGGCGCAACTCCAGCGTCGACTCGCGAGTTGAAGCGAAGGGTTTGGTTATCCCCATGAGGCGAACCGGGCTGCCGTCGATTACCATCCGCAGCAGCGGCTGCACGAATATCTCCACGTCGGCGGGCAGGTTGGCGATAAAGGGCACCCCTATCTGGATCTGTTCGATCCGATGCTGTGCGTGGAAGGCCTGATCGTCAAAAAGTATCCGGCCTTGATTGAGCCGGATGTTGGAGATTGCAAAATGCAGCGCAGCGGCGGAGGACGGCGCCGGCGTTTGCGACGCGGAGGTTTCGAGCAGGTCGGAAAAATTAAAGCGCCGCTCGGGGCCGCGCACCAGGTGCAACATCGGGCGATCGATTGTCAGTTCCTCAAGCACCGGCGCCCAACGATAGAAGGAAGTCCACGACGCCTTGAGGCGCAGGCTTCCGACTACCCCAAAGTCACCGCCGCCACCGCGCTCGCCAACCCGTAAATCATCGGCGCTCAGCCGCAGCGTGAAAGGGTTGAAGCGCACCGTGCCGATGCTGACCGGGCGATGGAGCGCTGCCGCCAGGCGTCCGCGCGCCAGATAGCGCACCAGCACCGGGACCGCGAAAAACCCGGCCAGTGTGTAAATGGCAAACGCAGCCGCCACCGCCAGCAGCGTCGCGCGCAGCCGACGCGAACACAAGGCGGCGGCAATCCATCTTCGCGCTTCTTTCATCTCGGCCACTTGCCGGCT
>Ga0209061_1002859_pt1 | contig 20335 bp, 25 predicted proteins | sample Coa_R1_10_FD_187157 | JGI IMG/M metagenome (GOLD analysis project Ga0209061, IMG submission 187157) | Surface soil microbial communities from Centralia Pennsylvania, which are recovering from an underground coalmine fire - Coalmine... | ecosystem: Environmental > Terrestrial > Soil >...
GACCGCCTTCGTTCCCGGTTTCTCCGGATCCGCCGCGGCTGCCCAGGCCTGGCCGGTCGACACCGTGTACCTCGATCCGCGCTGGTTGGCGGCTCAGGATCCGCGCGCCGACTATGCGATCGCGCGGGTCAGCCGCGCCGACGGCGCCGCGATCGAGGCGCGGGCCGGCTCAGGGCTGTCGCTGGGCAGCGCCCCCGGGCCGGGCACCCGGGTCAGCGTCGTCGGCTATCCGGTCGGTGTCGGCGGCACGCCGATCGGCTGCCAGGCCAGCACCGAGACCACCCGCGGGGGGTATCCCACGCTGCCGTGCGCGGGGCTGGTCGACGGCACCAGCGGCGCACCGTGGATCGCCGGGTCGACGGTGACCGGCGTGATCGGCGGGCTGGACGGCGGCGGATGCGAGGAGAGCGTGTCGTATTCGGCGCCGTTCGACGAGCACACGACCGCGTTGTTGGCGCGCGCCGAGGCCGGCGGCCCCGGTGACGTTGCCCCGCAAGCCCTTAACGACCCGTGCTAACTGCGGAACTGGTTGAGTGCCCGCATCTTGTTGGTGACGTCGAGCGCCGCCACCTTGTAGGCCTCCGAGAACGTCGGATAGTTGAACACCGCGTCGACGAGGTAGTCGACTGTGCCGCCGCAGCCCATCACGGCCTGCCCGATGTGCACCATCTCGGTGGCGCTGGTGCCGAAGATGTGCACCCCGAGCAGCGTGCGGTCCTCGGTGGACGCCAGCAGCTTGAGCATGCCGTAGGAGTCGCCGGCGATCTGGCCGCGGGCCAGTTCCCGGTAGCGGGCCACCCCCACCTCGTAGGGAATCGCGTCCTTGGTCAGCTCGACTTCGGTGGCGCCCACGTAAGAGACCTCCGGAATCGAATAGATGCCGATCGGCTGCAGTTCGGTCATGCCGTCGGTGGGCTCGCCGAACGCGTGGTAGGCGGCCAGCCGGCCCTGGTCCATCGAGGTGGCGGCCAGCGCGGGGAAGCCGATTACGTCGCCGACGGCGTAGATGTGGTCGATCTTGGTGCAGAACTGGTCGTCGACGAAGATCCGTCCGCGGTGGTCGGTTTCCAGGCCGGCGTTCTCCAGGTCGAGGTCCTCGGTCTGGCCCTGCCGCCCGGCGGAGTACATAACGGTCTCGGCAGGGATCTGCTTGCCGCTGGCCAGCGTGGTGACGGTGCCGACGGAGCCGACGTCCACGGCGGTGACCTCCTCGCCGAATCGGAACGTGACGGCCAGGTCGCGCAGATGGAATTTCAGCGCCTCGACGATCTCCGGGTCGCAGAAGTCCAGCATCGTCTCGCGTTTCTCGACGACGGTCACCTTGGTGCCGAGCGCGGCGAACATCGACGCGTATTCGATGCCGATCACGCCGGCGCCGACCACGACCATCGACGACGGCAGCGACTTGAGATCGAGGATGCCGTCGGAGTCCAGCACGCGCTCCTCGTCGAACTCGACCCCGCCGGGCCGCACGGGCTTGGTGCCGGTGGCGATCACGATGAAGTCGCCGGAGACGGTGACGCGTTCACCGCGCGACGCGTCCTCCACCAGGATGGTGTGCGGGTCGACGAAGCGGCCGTGTCCCACAATCAGGTCAATTCGGTTGCGCATCAACTGGTTTCGCACCACGTCGACCTGCTTGCCGATCACGTGCTGGGTGCGGGCCAGCAGGTCGGCCGGGGTGATCTTGTCTTTGACCCGGTAGCTCGCGCCGTACAGCTCGCGCTGGCTCACGCCGGTGAGGTAGACCACGGCTTCCCGCAACGTTTTCGACGGGATGGTTCCGGTGTTGACGCAGACCCCGCCCAGCATTCGGCCGCGCTCGATGACGGCGACCGATTTGCCCAATTTTGCCGCGGCGATCGCCGCTTTCTGCCCGCCCGGACCTGAACCGATGACGACCAGGTCGTACTCCCGCATCGAACCCATGAGTAGACATCTACGCTGATTCGTCAAATCTCGCACGCTGACGCGCGATACACAGTCGCGAGTTCATCCCCAGCCGGCCGATCGCGGGGCCTCGCCGTGCACACCGTGACGGTGCCGGTTGCCAGCGTTCGCCCCATGACAACGCATCGAGCAGACTTTGAACTGAACCGCCCCGGCGCATTGATCGCCGCGCTGCCGGCCGTCTTGGGTTTCGTGCCGGAGAAATCACTGGTGTTGGTGTCGATCGACGGCGGCGAGCTCGGCTCCGTCATGCGCGTCGACCTGTCCGACAAGCTGCCCGACCGGCTCGGTCACCTCGCTGACGTCGCCGCCGCAGCCGATCCCGAGGCCGCCATCGCGGTGCTGGTCGACGCCGACGGCGCCGGCTGCCCAGTCTGCAACGAGGAATACCGTGAGCTGTGCGCAACGCTCACCGACGAGTTGTCGCAGCGCGACATCGTGCTGTGGGCCGCGCATGTGGTGGACCGGGTGGCCCCCGGCGGGCGGTGGCACTGCGTCGACGGCTGCGGTTCGGGCGGGGCGGTCGACGACCCGTCGGCGTCGCCGCTGGCGCTGGCCGCCGTGCTGGACGGCCGGCGCCTCTACGCGCGGCGCGCCGACCTGCAGGCGGTCATCGCCGCCGACGAACAGGGCGGCAGCGCTGAACTGGCTGCGCTCATTGAGGAATGCGCCGCAGCCCGGGACCTCGCCTACCGCGCCGATCCGGTCGGCTGCGGCCGCCGCGACGTCGAAGCGGCGATGGCCGCCGCGGCGCGAGTCGCCGACGGGCACGGGCTCGACGATGAGCAGGTGGCGCGGTTGGGCTGCGCGCTGGCCGACGTGCAGGTTCGCGACACGCTCTACGCGCTGGCCGTCGGCGAGAACGCCGTTGCGGCCGAGTCGCTGTGGGCACTGCTGTCGCGCCGGCTGCCCGCGTCCTGGCGGGCCGAAGCATTGGTGTTACTCGCGTTCAGTGCCTACGCCCGCGGCGACGGGCCGCTCGCCGGGGTGTCGCTGGAGGCCGCGCTGCGCTGCGAGCCCGGCCACCGGATGGGGGGCATGCTCGACACCGCCCTGCAGTCGGGGTTGCGGCCGGAGAACATCCGGGAGCTCGCGCTCACCGGCTACCGGCTGGCCCGCCGGCTCGGGGTGCGGCTACCGCCGCGGCGAACGTTTGGACAGCGGGCGGTTTAAACCTTTTCGACCTTGACGGCGTGGGCCATCTCGTGCGGCAGGGTCACATTCTCGTGGCCCGGTATCACGATGGTCACTCCGCCGGCCGGGTTGGTCTCGACGGTCACTCGGGCGTTGGGCACGACACCGGCGTCCTTCAGGCGGGTGATCAGGTCGATGTCGCCCTGGACGTGCTCGGTGAGCTGGCGCACCACGACCGCGACCGGCGACCCGGCCGGCAACTCGGTCAACCGCACCAGGTTGGCGTCTTCGGCGCCCGACTCGACGCCGAGGTCCAGCAGTCCCGGAATCGGGTTGCCGAACGGCGAGGTGGTCGGGTTGTTGAGCACCTGCACCAGCCGGCGCTCGACGTCCTCGCTCATCACGTGTTCCCAGCGGCAGGCCTCGGCATGCACGTCTTCCCACGGCAGCCCGATCACATCGACCAGTAGCCGCTCGGCGAGCCGGTGCTTGCGCATCACGGCGATGGCCAGCGCCCGGCCCTTGTCGGTGAGTTCGAGGTGGCGGTCGCCGGCGACGTGCAGCAACCCGTCGCGCTCCATCCGGGACACGGTCTGGCTGACGGTGGGTCCGCTCTGGTCGAGCCGTTCGGCGATACGCGCACGCAGCGGCGTTACGCCCTCTTCCTCGAGGTCGTAGATCGTCCGCAGATACATCTCGGTGGTATCAACCAGGTCGTTCATTCCGCACCCTCCGTCGCAGCTCAAGTCTACTTGGCCAGCTGCGTGAATGGTCCGCTAACACACTCGCACGGCTGGCGGCGAGCCGCACGGCAGAAGTATGCCCGCCGCGTCGCGGCGGGCATACTCGTCTCGGTCTCAGCTGGCGTAGGAGCGCAGCCGGTCGGCCCGTTCGCCGTTGCGCAGCTTGGCCATCACCTCGCGCTCGATCTGGCGCACCCGTTCGCGCGACAGCCCGAACAGCTTGCCGATCTGGTCCAGCGTGCGCGGCTGCCCGTCGTCGAGGCCGAAGCGCAGCCGGATCACCTGATGCTCACGCTCGTCGAGGGTGGCCAGCACGCTGCGGATGTCGGTGTGCAGCAGCTCGGCGATCACTGCGTTCTCGGCGGACATCGCTTCGGCGTCTTCGATGAAGTCGCCCAGCGGTGCTTCCTCCTCGGAGCCTACGGGCATGTCGAGGCTGACCGGGTCGCGGCTGTGCTCGAGCAGGTCGTTGATCTTGTCGACCGGAATGCCCGACTCGGCGGCAAGCTCCTCGTCCGTGGCCTCGCGGCCGAGGTTCTGGTGCATCTCGCGTTTGATACGCGCCAACTTGTTCACTTGCTCGACGAGATGAACCGGCAACCGGATGGTGCGGCTCTGGTCGGCCATGCCGCGGGTGATCGCCTGCCGAATCCACCAGGTGGCATACGTCGAGAACTTGAATCCCTTTGTGTAGTCGAACTTCTCCATGGCGCGGATCAGTCCGAGATTGCCTTCCTGGATGAGATCCAGCAGCGGCATCCCGCGACCCGTGTAGCGCTTGGCCAGCGACACCACCAGCCGCAGATTGGCTTCCAGCAGGTGCCGGCGCGCGGCTTCGCCGTCGCGAACCACGGCCTGCAAGTCACGTTTGCGGTTCTCGCCGAGCCGCTTACGGGTGTCCAGCAGATGCTGGGCGTAAAGCCCGGCCTCGATGCGCTTGGCGAGTTCGACTTCGTCAGCGGCGTTGAGCAACGCCGTCTTGCCGATGCCGTTCAGATACACGCGCACCAAGTCCGCGGCTGGGCTTTGAGCGTCCAGATCGCTGTCAACCCGGCTTGTGGTGGCATTTGCCATAGCGGCCTCCCGATCGGCTTGAGCTGTCACGTGGTCCAACGACCAACCCGAGCCAAGAGTTCCCACCGCGCGCCGATCTCACACGCTTTGACGTGCACAAATGTGCTGGCGACCTGTGAAAGTGCTGAGAAACTCCGGCCGGTGGCCGATTACGCCGAACCCGGGGCGTCCGGCGACTCCGGTGGCGGCGCCGCCGCACGGCGCGGCTCGAGTGCGGGGCGCTCGGCGGTGGGGAAGATCGGGGTGCGCCGACGGGTGCTGTCGAACCGCCGGGGTTCATCGGCCCGGCGCGGCGGACGGTCGTTGGCGATCAGAACGGCCATCCACGGCAACGGAATCGACGCGACCAGAATCAGCAGCGAGATCAGGCCGTTGTGCCAGGCGCCGTAGGCCAGCGCGGCCAACACCAGCGCGGGAATCCGGAATGCCATCAACGTCAGGTATTTGCGCACCCGCTCGCGGTGCTGCACCTCAAATGAGGGTGCAGCCGCGGTGATCAGCACCGGCCGACCGTCGTCGTCGAAACCCAGCTCGGGGCCGTGCTTCATCTCTTTACTGTCCCACACTTCGTCGACTCTGTCGTAACGGGTTTCCGGCACAATATGAGGCATGCAGACCCAGACGATCGAGCGCACCGATACCGACGAACGCGTCGACGACGGGACGGGCACCGACACCCCGAAATACTTCCACTACGTCAAGAAGGACAAGATTGCCGAGAGCGCGGTGATGGGCACGCATGTCGTCGCGTTGTGCGGCGAAGTGTTCCCGGTGACCCGGTCGGCCAAGCCGGGGTCGCCGGTGTGCCCGGATTGCAAGCGGATCTACGAGCAGCTCAAGAAGAGCTGACCCTCGCGGCGCCCAGGTCGCGGACACACTCGACGTCCGCTCCGGCGTCGTCGCCGTTGCCGATCCCTGTGCGTGCTTTCAGCCAGCGCCGCAGCCGGTGGGCATGGGTGGCCGGCGCCGGCCACTCCTCCTGGATGGCGGCGTTGAGCTCGGCGCCCAGCATGATCGCGAACCCGCCGAAGAAGGCGAACAACAAGAATGCGATCGGGGTTGCCAGCGCCCCGTAGGTGTAGCCGGTGGCGGTGATCCACCTCAGGTAGACCCGCAGGCCGAGGGTGGCGATCAAAAAGACGACGGTGGCCAGTATCGCGCCGAAGACCAGGCGGTGCGTCGGCAGCGCTTCGGGCAGCGCCACTCGGTACAGGATTATCACGGCGACCATCAACCCGACGATCAATGCCGGGTAGTAGCCGATGTCGAGCCAGCTGTCCGGGATGAATTGTTCGGCCTTACGGGGGCCCTGCACCATCAGCGGCGCCGTGGCGATCAGGAACAGCAGCATCGCGACGTACAGGCCCAGCGCGTACAGCCGCTGCCGCACGGGATGGCGCAGCGGCGTCTGGTCGTGGGCTTCGACCACGGCATCGACGAACGCAGAGATGGCCGACGAGCCGGCCCACAGCGAGATCACGAAGCCCAGCGACACCACTTCGCCGCGTGCGCCCTTGTCGATGTCGCTGATCGTCGGCTTGATGATCTCGTTGACGACGTTGTCGGAAAAGAAGCTGTGCGCCATGGTCACCAGCCGGTGCTCGATGGCAGGCAGGGTGTCCGGACCGAACAGCGGCGCGACGTAGGCGAGGCTGCCGAGCATGCCCAGCAGCAGTGGTGGCAAGGACAGCGCTGACCAGAACGCCGCCTGCGCCGACTCGGAAAAGATGGAGTCATCCCAGCTTTTCGACAGCGTGCGGCGGGTGATGCGCCAGATGTGGTGGCGTGAGGGCTTCGGGATCTGGCTGCTCATGATCAGTCCAGGATTCCTGACGTGGCTTCCCGCCGTGCGGATTGCCGACGGGCGAGTTGTGGGCTACGGCTCCAGCGGGGGGCTGACTTCCAGCACGGCGGCCAACTCGACCAGCTTGGCCTCGTGTTCATTCGCGTGGTGCTGGCAGAAGAGAAGTTCGGCACCTGAGGGCAGCTTGGCACGCACCCGTGCGGCGGCACCGCACCGGTCGCATCGATCAGCCCTAGTCAGTTCCGGACTGGTCAAAGTTGCGTTCATGGCTACTCCGTTCTGGCCTAACCCCACTGTCTCAAATGTTGGGGCGTTTGGCCTTCTTCCCCGAGGGTTTACCCGGTGTGTCGTTTCTCACGCCTGCCCAGTTGGCGGTCGGGCAGGGTGGTTCGGGTGAACTCCGATCCCGCTGTGCTGATGCACCTGTGTTCAACAGACGAGTGGTCGCAGGCACAGGCCCGCGGCGAGCTTCGCCCCGAATCACTGACCGCCGCTGGCTTCGTGCACCTGTCGACGCCCGAACAAGTGCACCTGCCGGCCAACCGGCTCTACCGTGGCCGCACCGACTTGGTGCTGCTACACATCGACCCGGCCAGGTTGACGTCAACCGTGCGTTGGGAACCAGGTGTAGCAACGGATCCGAAGGCGATGCTGTTCCCGCATCTGTACGGCCCGCTGCCGATCGACGCTGTGATCGACGTCACCCGCTACCCGCCGGGGCCCGACGGCATGTTCTCGGCGATGTAGGCGTCGGCTTCGATCTCCACGAGCAGGTCCGGCGCAATGAGCGCCGAGACCTCGACCATGGTGGCCGCGGGGCGGATCTCACCGAAGACCTGTGCGTGTACTTCACCGATCTCGCGCCAGCGCGAAATATCGGTCACGTAGATGCGGGTGCGGACGACATCGGCGAGGGCCGCGCCGGCTTCGTCAAGCGCAATCTCTATGCGACGCAAGCAATCCCGGGTCTGCGTGGCGACGTCTTCTCCGGCGCCGGTTGTTCCCGACACCACCACATGCGGGCCGATTCGCACGGCGCGGGAATAGCCGACGGTGGACTCGAAATCCGAGCCGGACGAGACGAGGACGCGGCGCGTTGGCATGCCGTCAGGCTATTGCACTGCGCCGCAAGACGGCTCAGTCGAGGTAGTCGCGCAGGACTTGTGAACGGCTGGGGTGGCGCAGCTTCGACATTGTCTTGGACTCGATCTGGCGAATGCGCTCACGGGTGACGCCGTAGACCTGGCCGATCTCGTCGAGAGTGCGGGGCTGGCCGTCGGTAAGCCCGAAGCGCAGTCGCACCACGCCGGCCTCGCGTTCGGACAGCGTCTCCAGCACCGAATGCAGCTGGTCTTGCAGCAGGGTGAACGAGACCGCGTCGACGGCGACCACCGCTTCGGAATCCTCGATGAAGTCGCCGAGTTGGCTGTCGCCCTCGTCGCCGATGGTCTGGTCCAGCGAGATCGGCTCCCGGGCGTACTGCTGGATCTCCAGCACCTTCTCCGGGGTGATGTCCATTTCCTTGGCGAGCTCTTCCGGAGTGGGCTCGCGGCCCAGGTCCTGCAGCAGCTCGCGCTGGATGCGGCCGAGTTTGTTGATCACCTCGACCATGTGCACCGGGATGCGGATGGTGCGCGCCTGGTCTGCCATCGCGCGGGTGATCGCCTGGCGGATCCACCATGTCGCGTACGTGGAGAACTTGTAACCCTTGGTGTAGTCGAACTTTTCGACCGCGCGGATCAGACCAAGGTTGCCCTCCTGGATCAGGTCGAGAAACGCCATGCCGCGGCCGGTGTAACGCTTGGCCAGTGACACCACCAGCCGCAGATTCGCCTCCAGCAGATGGTTTTTCGCGCGGTCGCCGTCACGACAAATCCACATCATGTCGCGGCGCTGGGCGGCGGGCAGCTTCTCGCCGCGCTCGGCCATCTCGGCCATCAGCTGGGTGGCGTACAGGCCGGCCTCGATTCGCTTGGCCAGCTCGACCTCTTCTTCGGCGTTGAGCAGCGCCACCTTGCCGATCTGCTTGAGATAGGCGCGCACGGAGTCTGCCGACGCGGTGAGCTCGGCATCCTTGCGGGCCTGACGCAACGCCTCGGACTCGTCCTCGTCCCATACGAAATCGCCTGAGGCTTTGTCCTTTTCGCTTGGCTCGGCGATCTCCTCGTCATCGTCGGAGCCCTCCGCGGTCACCGCGGCCGGGTCAACCTCTGCCTCCGCCTCGTCGGCCGGCTCGACGTCGGTGTCGTCGTCGACAGCGGACACCACGTCTTCGAGATCCTCGAGGCTCAGGTCGGCGTCCAACTCGATGTCTTCGGCCGGCTCGCCGTCGAGTTCCGGCTCGGCGTCGAGCTGATCGACCTCGTCGTCGACCTCGAGGGCATCGGCTACGACCTCGGCGCCTTTGGCGGCGTCCTTGGCCGGTGCGGTCTTCTTGGCGCGGCCACGCGCGGGCGCCGCCTTGGTGGCGCTTTTCGCCGGGGCGCGGCCCTTTTTCGTGGTGTCGGGCACCGCCTTGGCGGTTTTGGCGGGTGTTTTGCTGGCTCGCGTTGCGGTCTTGGTAGCCCGTTTGGCGGGGGCGGAGCCGTTGGCCGACTTGGCCGCGGATCGCTTCGCCCCGGCTTTGGCGGGGGACTTGGTAGCGGTGCGCTTCACCGGCTCATCGGTTGCCGGGCTTGCTTTGGTCGCTGCCACGAAAACCCCTTCGGTCGCCTCAAGTTGTCACGCCGAGCCTTCGGCGCGGTTGGCGTGCGCTACCGAAAATGTCGGCTATGTCGGATGTCGGCCTTGATATCAGCTTGGATGCTCGCCGCTAGTGGTTGGGCGGCTGCCGGTGACCATTGTAACGACACGTAAGGGTGCTGCCGCCCGAGCGCGCAAATTCAGTGGGTGACGTCGCTGGTGGCGGCCATCGCCGCGCCGACGATCCCGGCGGTGTTTTGCAGGGCCGCCGCGACCACCGGCGTCCGGTTTTCCAGCAAGGGCACCCACTTGTCGGCCTTGCGGCTGATGCCGCCGCCGGCGATAAACAGGTCGGGCCACAATGCGTTCTCGAAGGCGACCAGCACCTTGGTCACCTGCTTGGCCCACTTCTTGTAGCTCCAGCCCTTGTTGTCCCGAACCGACGACGCCGCGCGGTGCTCGGCTTCTTTGCCGTCGACGTCGACGTGTCCCAACTCGGTGTTGGGCAGCAGTATCCCGTTGTGAATCAGCGCCGAGCCGATCCCGGTCCCGAACGTGAGCAGGATTACCAGCCCGGTCCGGTCTTTGCCCGCCCCGTAGCGTTCTTCCGCCAGCCCGGCGGCGTCGGCGTCGTTGAGGACGACGATCTCCTGACCGTTGAGTTCGGCGCTGATGATCTCGCGCGCGTTGGTGCCGATCCAGGCCTTGTCGACGTTGGCTGCGGTCTGCACGACGCCCTGGGTGACGACCCCGGGATAGGTCACCCCCAGCGGGCCCGACCACCCGAACTCGTTGACCACCGCTGCAATGGTCTTGGCCACGGCCGACGGCGTGGCCGGCTGCGGTGTGGGCAGCTTGACCCTGTCGCCGATCAACTGACCGGTATCCAGGTCGACGATCCCGCCCTTGATGCCGCTGCCGCCGACGTCGACACCGAAGCCGCGCCGCTGTTGCGAGTCGCTACTGGTCATCGGATCTCCTCGGGCGAGACGGGCCTGTCCGACCACACCCTAATGCGTCGATGCGCGGCCCACCGCCAGATCGCTGTGCGTCGGACACTGTGCTGCGATAGACCGGTGAGCACACCTGACAACCAGCCCGCCCGCCTGCGCGCGGTCGCCGAGGCGTTGGCCGGCGAAGCGGCCGCCTTCGTGCGCCGCCGGCGCGGCGAAGTGTTCGGCGCCGACGCCAACGGCGAGGCGAGCGGGGCGGTGCAGAGCAAGACCACCCCGACTGATCCGGTGACCGTCGTCGACACCGAAACCGAGCGCCTGTTGCGGGATCGGTTGGCGCAACTGCGATCCGGCGACCCGATTCTGGGCGAGGAGGGCGGCGGGCCCGCCGATTCGGCCCCGGCCGGCGCGGTCACCTGGGTGCTCGACCCCATCGACGGCACGGTGAACTTCGTCTACGGCATCCCGGCCTATGCGGTGTCGGTGGCGGCGCAGGTAGACGGCGTGTCGGTGGCGGGGGCCGTCGCCGACGTCGTGGCGGGGCGGGTCTATTCGGCGGCGACGGGACTCGGTGCGCATCTGACCGACGAGAGCGGAACGCGGCGGCTGCGGTGCAGCGCGGTCGGCGATTTGTCGATGGCGCTGCTGGGCACCGGATTCGCGTACTCGCGGCGGCGGCGCACCGCGCAGGCCGAGCTGGTGGCCAAGATGCTGCCGGTGGTCCGCGACGTGCGCCGCATCGGTTCTGCCGCACTGGATTTGTGCATGGTCGCCGCCGGGCGGCTCGACGCCTACTACGAGCACGGTCTGCATGTATGGGACTCCGCGGCCGGGGCGCTGATCGCCGCCGAGGCGGGGGCACGGGTGGTGTTGCCCCGGGGGTCGGAGGGCAGCGCCGGCCTGGTGGTCGCCGCGGCGCCCGGGATCGCCGACGAATTGGTCGCCGCCCTCGGAAGATTCGACGGGCTCGCCCCGATTCCCGACTGAACTCAGCAGCTGCTGGAGTGCACCTTGGTCAGCAGGGCCGGATCGGCCGGCTCGGCACCCGGGCGCAATCCGGCGAGGACGGCGTTGATGTCGTCGCTGTGCGCGAGCGCGGTGAAGTCGGTGCCCAGGGCGAGATCGACGGAGTCGTCGCCGCGGTCGTCGCGGAACAACTCGGTGCACGGCGCCACCAGCCACACCGCGGCGGCGGCGGCCTGACCGGCCTCGCCGAACCGGATCTGGCCCTGGCAGGTCAGCCGGGTGCCCTCATAAATCGGGTCGTTGGCGGCGGTCGGCTGGGCGAAGCCGAGGTCGTGCAGCGCATTGGCGACGTCGGCGGCCTGACCGCCGCGCCCGCTGGCGTTGAGGACACGGATCTTGGTGTCGGCCAGTCTGGCCGGGGCAACGTTGGTCATCGTGCTGCGCGATACCGGCTCACCCAACCGTGGCTTGGCCGGATCCGATTGCACACCGCGGCCTCGTGAACCTCGGGCGGACGGGTCAGCGCGATCGTCCACACCACGGCGGTAGCCACCAGCAGGACGGTCAGCAGGCAGATGGCGGGCCGCGCGTTGCGGCGCCGAAAGGGGCGACCGTGTTTGTCGAAGGCGGTGCCCTCGGTGATTAACGCGACCACACGAGCACTCTAAACGCGATGTTTAGGGCGGGACACCGCGGTCAAATTGTCTGTGTGATGTAAATCACACTTGAAGACAGCGGGATACGGGCACGAATCGTTTGGTGGATGCGTTCGACGCTGGTACAAAGCGTTGCTTGCATAGTTCTCAGAGGGGGAGCGAGGGGAGAGGCCGATGGCTACCGACTATGACGCCCCACGGCGAACCGAGACCGATGACGTTTCGGAGGATTCGCTGGAGGAGCTCAAAGCGCGGCGTAACGAGGCGGCGTCGGCCGTCGTCGACGTCGATGAGTCCGAGACCGCCGAGTCGTTCGAACTGCCTGGCGCCGACTTGTCCGGCGAAGAGTTGTCCGTCCGCGTTGTTCCGAAGCAGGCTGATGAGTTCACTTGCTCGAGTTGCTTTCTGGTGCAACACCGCAGCCGGCTCGCCAGCGAGAAGAACGGCGTGATGATCTGTACCGACTGCGCGGCCTGAGCGGATCAACTGCGCAATGCCGATAGCACCCGCTCCGGGTGGCGGCAGCTCACCAGCCAGTACGGCGTCGGGTCGTCGGGGTCGTCGAGCACGACGAGCACCATGGGACCGACCCAGGCCCGGTGCAGTACGTAGGCCGCGGGATCGAGCTGACGCCCCAGCGCCGCCGACTTGGCCGAGCGGGGAATTTCCGCCGAGCGGGCGATCACGGTGACCGGCAGATGCGCGTCGGCGGCCCACAGTTCGACACCCTCATCACCGGTGGTGACCCGGATCTCCATTCGCCCCAACCACAGCAGCGCGCCGGTGGCCACCGCGAACAGCACCGCGAACGGCAGCCAGTTCGGCAGCGCGGGCACGCCCTGGTTGACCTCCAGGGCGACGATCGCCGCCAGCGCGAAACCCGGCGGCCACCACCACCATGGCACCCACAGACGCTCGCGATACCGCACGCTTTGCGGCGCGACACGCGTACCCGACACGCGGTCAAGGGTAATCTGTGCCCCCGTGTCGACCAGTCTGGCAGTTGTCCGTCTCGACCCCGGGCTGCCGCTGCCCAGCCGCGCCCACGACGGTGACGCCGGCGTCGACCTCTATAGCGCCGAAGACGTCGAAATCGCGCCCGGGCATCGCGTCCTGGTGCGGACCGGCGTCGCGGTGGCCATCCCGTACGGGATGGTCGGGTTAGTCCATCCGCGCTCCGGATTGGCTGCGCGAGTTGGACTTTCGATCGTCAACAGTCCTGGCACCATCGACGCAGGCTATCGCGGTGAGATCAAGGTGGCGCTGATCAACCTCGACCCGGCTACGCCGATCGCCGTGCATCGGGGTGACCGCATCGCGCAGCTGCTCGTGCAACGGGTCGAGCTGGTCGACCTGGTCGAAGTGGCGTCGTTCGACGAGGCCGGTCTGGCCGACACGTCCCGGGGCGACGGTGGCCACGGCTCCTCCGGCGGACATGCGAGTTTGTAATGGCATTCGGTAGGCGCAAAGCCAAAGACGACGAGTCGCGCGGCGCGGAAGTTGCGGCGGCACAGCCGGAACCGTCGGCTGAGCCCCAACCCGCGGTGGAACTCGACGGCCCATTCGACATCGAGGATTTCGACGATCCAGCGGCCGCGGAAGTGGCCCGGCTGGACCTAGGCTCGGTGCTGATCCCGATGCCGGCGGAGGGCCAGCTGCAGGTCGAGCTCACCGAGACCGGCATCCCCAGCGCGGTGTGGATCGTGACACCGAACGGTCGCTACACCATCGCCGCGTATGCGGCGCCGAAAACCGCCGGCCTGTGGCGCGAGGTGGCCGGCGAGCTGGCCGACTCGCTGCGCAAGGACGGGGCCAAGGTGAGCATCCAGGACGGTCCGTGGGGCCGCGAAGTGGTCGGCACCGGGGCCGGCGTGGTGCGGTTCATCGGGGTCGACGGCTACCGATGGATGATCCGCTGCGTGGTCAACGCCGCACCGGAGGCCATCGACGCGCTGACCGCCGAAGCACGAGAAGCGTTGGCGGACACTGTTGTTCGTCGCGGTGATACGCCGCTGCCGGTGCGGACACCGCTGACGGTGCAGCTGCCCGAGCCGATGGCGGCCCAGCTTCGGGAGGCCGCCGCGCAGCAGGCGGCCGCGCAACAGGATGCGTCCGCGCCCACTGAGCGCCGCAGCGCCGCAGGGTCGGCAATGCAGCAGTTGCGCAGCAGCACAACCGGAGGCTAAGCCGCGTCGCCCAGGGCGGCCAGACACGCGGTGCCCAGCGCGGCCGGGTCGGCGCCGATCTCTTCGAGCGTCACGGTTCGCAACGCTGCCCGCGGTGCGGCGGCCGCCCATTCGGCACCGACCTGCAGCGGGTGGATCGGATCGTCGACCGCGGCGGCGACGCCCAGCGGCGCGGCCAACCGCGCCAGCTCCGCACGGCTCGGTGCCACGTACGCCGCCGCGGCGTCCATCGCGTCGGGCAGGTGCGGCCACAGGCGCCGCCATGACCGTGCCAGCTCGTCGCTCAGCCATCGCGGGCTCGACGCCCGCATCTGCGCCGTCGTCGCGGCTAGCCCCTCGCGTCGCAGCTGCTGCGCCGAGTGCCGGGCCGCCAGCGCGGCCGGGGCGCCGTCGGGCGCGCCGGTCCAGGCGGGCAGCGCGGCCAGCACCGCCACCGCGCGAGCCGGATGCCGCAGCGCCCACCCGGTGGCCACCGCGGCCCCGATCGAGACCCCGCCGACGGCGATCGCGCCGCGCCGCGCGGCGTCGTCCAACGCCGCAAGGTAACCGTCGACCAAGCGGCCCGGCTGCGGCGGCGGTGCCACGACCAGCGCCCCGGCATCGCGCAACGGGCCCGCGAAGGCCCGCTCGACGTAGTCGTCGTCGGATCCAGTTCCGGGCAGCACGACGGTCGTCACACCGTGCAAGTCGACACCCACAGGCTCGATACTGCCCGGCGTTTACGGGTACTCCACCGGCACCCCGAGGGGGCCGCATGGCGCTCGGGAACTAACGGGTCTACGGTGTCCGTTGGCATAACGGGATTCGGCTCAGCCGAATTGTTGTGAAGAAGGTGATGGCGACGGCCGAAGGTTATCTGCGCCGGCTCACCCGTCGACTGACGGAGGACCCCGAGCAGCGCGACGTCGAGGAGCTGTCCGACGAGGCGGTCAACACCGGCGCGCAGCGGGCGATCGATTGCCAGCGCGGGCAAGAGGTCACGATGGTCGGCACGCTGCGCAGCGTGGAAGCCAACGCCAAGGGTTGCGCCGGCGGGGTTCGCGCCGAGTTGTTCGACGGCACCGACACCGTCGCGCTGGTGTGGTTGGGCCAACGCCGGATTCCCGGAATCGACTCCGGTCGCACGCTGCGGGTGCGAGGCCGGCTGGGCAAGCTGGACAACGGCACCAAGGCGATTTACAACCCGCACTACGAAATTCAGCGGTGACCTGCCGTCCTGACCGATCGGCGTTACTGACCCAGCTGGGCGGCGTCAGCGGGCTTGTCTACTCCTCGCTGCCGGTGGTCGTCTTTGTGGCCGTCTCCGCTGCCGCCGGCCTGATATCTGCCATCGGCGCAGCGGTTGGGGTGGCCGCAGTCGTGCTGCTGTGGCGGCTGATCCGGCGCGACTCCATCCAGCCGGCGGTGTCCGGGTTCGTCGGTGTCGCCATCTGCGCGGTGATCGCTTACGCGGTGGGGCAGTCGAAAGGCTATTTCCTGCTGGGCATCTGGATGTCGTTGCTGTGGGCGGTGGTCTTCGCGGTGTCGGTGCTGATCCGCCGGCCCATCGTCGGCTACCTGTGGAGCTGGTTCGGCGGACACGACCGCGGCTGGCGCGACGTGCGCGGCGCGGTCTACGCCTTCGATATCGCCACCCTGACCTGGGTGCTGGTTTTCGCGGCTCGTTTCGTGGTGCAGCGGTTGCTCTACGAGGCCGATCACACGGGCTGGCTGGCAGTGGCGCGGATCACGATGGGCTGGCCGTTGACGGCCGCGGCAGCCTTGGTGACCTACATGGCGATCAAAGTCGTGCAACGCGCGCTTGGCGCTAGTGCGCAGGCAGAAGCAGCTGGCGCAGCTCCGCCTCCACCGCAGTAACCGCGACGAACAGCAACTCGTCGCCGCCTTCCAGCGGTTCGTCGGCCTGCGGAACGATGACTCGCGGCCCGCGCAGGATCGTCACCAGCGCCGCGTCGCGGGGCAACTGCAGTTTGCGCACCGGCTTGCCGCCCCATGGCGTGTCGTCGGGCAGCGTGATCTCGACCAGGTTGGCCTGTCCCTTGCGAAACTCCATCAGCCGCACCAGATCTCCGACCGCGACGGCTTCTTCGACCAGCGACGCCAGCATCCGTGGTGTGGACACCGCCACGTCGACGCCCCAGGCGTCGGTGAAGAGCCATTCATTGCGCGGATCGTTGACCCGCGCCACCACCCGCGGCACCGCGAACTCGGTCTTGGCCAGCAGACTCAGCACCACGTTGGCCTTGTCGTCGCCGGTCGCGGCGATCACCACGTCGAACTCCTCGAGGTGTACCGACTCCAGCAAGCTGAGCTCGCAGGCGTCCCCGAGCCGCCAGTGGGCGGCCGGGATGGCGTCGACGTCGAGATGTTCGGGGTTGCGCTCGATCAGGCTGACCTCGTGGCCGCTTTCGAGGAGCTCCCGGGCGATCGAACGGCCGACCGCGCCCGCTCCGGAAATGGCGACTTTCATTTGCGCCGCTCCTCATCCCCGGCTACGCCGGCGTTTTCAACGCCAACTCCGCCGGCGTCTTCGTCGTCGGCGCGTTTCATGCTTCCAGGTCCTCGCTCGGTGGCAGGGCGGCAATGGCCATCGCCTCGGCGGCGCGGCCGGCGATCGCGGCGACATAAACCTGGTCGCCGGCCTGAATGACCGTCTTCGGTTCCGGCAGCAGCCCGCTGCCGAACCGGATCAAGAACGCGACGCGGGCGCCGGTTGCGGCCTCCAGGTCGGTGAGCCGATGCCCCACCCAATCCTCGTGCAGTACCACCTCGACGACGGCGACCGTGCCGGTCGGGTCACGCCATTTGGTGGTTTCGCTCTCTCTGAGCAGAGCGTTGAGCAGACGGTCGGTGGTCCACGGCACGGTCGCGATGGTGGGGATGCCGAGGCGCTCGTAGACCGCCGCGCGCTTGGCATCGTAGATCCGGGCCACCACGCGCTGAACGCCGAAGGTCTCGCGGGCCAGTCGTGCCGAAATGATGTTGGAGTTGTCGCCGGACGACACCGCGGCAAAAGCCTCGGCCTCCTCGATCCCGGCCCGCAGTAACACGTCGCGGTCGAAGCCCAGGCCCAGCACCCGCTCACCGGCGAAATCCGGGCTGAGCCGGTTGAAGGCAGTGCCGTCACGGTCGATCACCGCGACGTCGTGGCCGATCCGGGACAGGCCGTCGGCCACCGAAGACCCCACCCGGCCGCACCCCATCACTACTACCCGCACCCTGAGGTCCTTTCGGCTTCCCCTGCTCGTCGGGCCCCGGCGCCAACCGGGTTGGCCTGCCGATTTGCGCCCGGGACATTCTCGTCTAGGGAACGCTACCGCCAGCGCCCGGTGGGCTTACTCTTGGCTCTCGTGTCCAAACTTTCGACGGCGGCGCGCCGGTTGGTGTTGGGTCGGCCGTTTCGCAGCGATCGGCTGAGTCATACCCTGCTGCCCAAGCGGATCGCTTTGCCTGTATTCGCCTCGGATGCACTGTCGTCGGTGGCCTACGCGCCCGAGGAGATCTTCCTGATGCTCTCGGTGGCGGGCCTGGCCGCCTACTCGTTGACACCCTGGATCGGTCTGGCAGTGGCCGTGGTCATGTTGGTCGTGGTGGCCAGCTATCGCCAGAACGTGCACGCCTACCCGTCCGGCGGTGGTGACTTCGAAGTGGTCACCAGCAACTTGGGCTCCACCCCAGGGCTCGTGGTCGCGAGTGCGCTGATGGTGGATTACGTTCTTACCGTTGCTGTCTCGATATCCTCGGCGATCTCGAACATCGGCTCGGCGATCCCGTCCGTGGCCGACCACAAGGTGTTGTACGCGGTGAGCGCGATCCTGGTGATGACGGCCATGAACCTGCGGGGGGTCAGGGAGTCCGGGGTGGCGTTCGCCATCCCGACGTACGCCTTCATCGTTGGGATCTGCACCATGCTCGTTTGGGGACTGTTCCGGATTTACGTGCTGGGTGACACCTTGACTGCCGAATCCGCTGGATTCCAGATGCATTCCGAGCACGGCAAGGTCGTCGGAGTCGCGTTGGTTTTCCTGGTCGCTCGGTCGTTCTCTTCCGGATGTGCGGCGCTGACCGGTGTGGAGGCCATCAGCAACGGGGTGCCGGCATTTCGGAAACCCAAGTCCCGCAATGCCGCAACGACGTTGTTTATGCTAGGCACGATCGCGGTGACGCTGTTCATGGGGATCATCGTGCTGGCGAAGAAGACTGGGGTGCAGGTGGTCGACGACCCGGCCAAGCAGCTGAGCGGCGCACCGCCGGATTACAACCAGAAGACTCTGGTCGCGCAGGTGGCAGAAGTTGTGTTCGGCAGCTTCCATCTCGGGCTGCTGCTGATTGCCACTGTGACCGCCCTGATCCTGGTGCTGGCGGCCAACACTGCGTTCAACGGTTTTCCCGTTCTCGGCTCGGTGCTGGCGCAGCACAGCTACCTGCCCCGCCAATTGCACACCCGCGGGGACCGGTTGGCTTTCTCCAACGGGATCGTGTTCTTGGCGGTGGCGGCCCTGGCGGCGGTCATTGCCTTCCGCGCACAGGTCACTGCACTCATCCAGCTCTACATCGTCGGTGTGTTCATTTCGTTCACGCTGAGCCAGATCGGGATGGTCAAGCACTGGACCCGGTTGCTGCGCAGCGAAACCGACCCGGGTGCCCGCCGCAAGATGATGCGCTCCCGGGTGGTCAACACCATCGGCTTCGTGTCCACCGGCACGGTGCTGCTCGTCGTGCTGGTCACCAAATTCCTTGCCGGAGCATGGATTGCGGTGGTGGCCATGACGGCGCTGTTCATCATGATGAAAGCGATCCGCAAGCACTACGACGCAGTCAGCCGCGAACTCCAGCGGCAAGCCGCCGAAGACGAAGGCGTGGTGTTGCCCAGCCGTAACCACGCCCTGGTGCTGGTGTCGAAGTTGCACCTGCCGACATTGCGGGCACTGGCCTACGCCCGCGCAACCCGTCCCGACGTGCTGGAGGCGGTCACCGTCAGCGTCGACGACGCGGAAACCCGTGAGCTGGTGCACAACTGGGAAGACAGCGACATCTCCGTGCCCCTCAAGGTCATTGCATCGCCGTATCGCGAGGTGACCCGGCCGGTGCTCGACTACGTCAAACGGGTCAGCAAGGAGTCGCCGCGCACCGTGGTGACAGTGTTCATCCCGGAGTACGTGGTGGGCCACTGGTGGGAACAGTTGCTGCACAACCAAAGTGCGCTGCGGCTCAAGGGCAGGCTGCTGTTCATGCCCGGCGTGATGGTGACATCGGTTCCGTGGCAGCTGACGTCGTCGGAGCGGCTCAAGGCGTGGCAGCCGCACGTGGCTCCGGGCGATGCCCGGCGGGGAATCTTCGATTGACCGAACTGACCCTGACCGTCGGCGCGCCGGCGAACGGAGGCAGCTGCGTGGCCCGCCACGACGGCCGGGTGGTGTTCGTCCGCTATGCGCTGCCCGGCGAACGGGTGCGGGCGCGGGTCACGGCGGACCGGGGCTCGTACTGGCACGCCGAGACCATCGAAGTGATCGAACCATCGGACGATCGGGTGGAATCGTTGTGTCCAATCGCCGGTGTGGACGGTGCGGGCTGTTGCGACCTGGCGTTCGTCCAGCCGGCGGCGGCGCGCGCGATCAAGGCCGACGTGGTGGCCAATCAGCTTGCGCGCCTTGGCGATTACCACTGGTACGGTGTCGCCGAACCGTTGTCGCCGACCGGGCCGACCGGCTGGCGTACCCGGGTGCGGCTGGATGTGGGTGCCGACGGACGCGCCGGTTTTCACCGCTACCACAGCGACGAACTTGTCACCGAGCTGAACTGCGCTCAGCTGCACACCGGGATGACCGACGGTCTGGACGCGCTGGACTGGCCGCCCGGTGTACACGTGCACGTCGCCGTCGACGACGACTGTCAGCGTCATGTGGTGTGCACCGCGCGGCAGGGCAGGCGCACGTCGACCGACGTCATCGAGGGCAGCTACCAGGGTGTGCAGCGGGTGGGCCGCCGCAGCTGGCGGGTGCCGGTGACCGCCTTCTGGCAGGCCCACCGCGACGCGGCGCGGTGCTACAGCACGCTGGTCGCCGACTGGGCCCAACTCGGTCGGGGCATGACGGCCTGGGACCTCTACGGCGGCGCGGGGGTGTTCGCCGCGGTGCTGGGCGACGCGGTCGGTGAGAACGGGCGGGTGGTCAGCGTCGACACGTCG
>Ga0209061_1002860_pt1 | contig 20335 bp, 16 predicted proteins | sample Coa_R1_10_FD_187157 | JGI IMG/M metagenome (GOLD analysis project Ga0209061, IMG submission 187157) | Surface soil microbial communities from Centralia Pennsylvania, which are recovering from an underground coalmine fire - Coalmine... | ecosystem: Environmental > Terrestrial > Soil >...
CTCTCGCAGCGCTTCGACAATCTGTTCGGGCGTCCGGCGCATTGCCTGGCTTGCGAGGTAACTACGAACGCGAGCAACCTCTTCTTCGCGGGTCTCATGCCTTTCCTGGGCCATAATCATACCTCGAATCTGCGCTTATTCTTCTGTTTTTAAGATATTTCTGCCCCATTATGCCACATCCGTGAGCATATGGTGGGGAGTGAACCGCCAGCTACCTGTCTGACGCCTGCTCTCGCCGGGCGGTTGCGCGGCGAAGCCGCGCAAGGAATATATCATGGTGTGTAGAGAAATGCACTTCACGCATTTCTCTACACACCATGATATATTCCTTATGAGCGAACAGCAGTAGCATGTCCCACGTCCTTAACTGGCTCTGTGACCTTTTCCAGCGGAAGGAAGAGCGAGACAGCGGTAGCGAACGCCAGAACTTTTGAGATCATGTTCAGAGCTATTGGCACGGGTGTTGCCGGATAGACAAAGCCAGACACCGCCCACACCGCGAAGATCAAAAACATACCTGCCAGAAGGAACAATGTATATCTCGACAACTTCATCACAGGCGAGAACGTGAGCATCGCCAAACTCAGGATCTCGACGAGAATGAGCGGGATAAAGAAGATCAGGATAAGCAGGGTTCCGGGAGGGGGAGGAGAGATTCGCCCAATTACGATGAGATCGAAGGGGAGTTCGAAGATCATCGGCGCGGCGATGGTGCCCACAATGGCACTCTCAACAGCGACCCAGAACCCGCGCTGCCCTGTCAGGGCCGCGATCACGATAAAGGCAGCCAATGCTGATGCCATGGTCACAGGAGTGACGTGATCTGCTGCGACAGTCAAATGACCTCCTTCCTGCCGATACAACGCCATGATGTAGATGTAGGATGCCACCAGGACCGCTACCACACACACCACCCAGCTCACCACGAGAGAAATGCTAAGGAACACTCCGGGTCTTTTGACGGCTATGGGGTGATGTAATCGCATGGCGAAGTAGAGCAATACGCCGGTGACGATCAATAGGACGACCACCAGGATGATGGAACTGCTCCCTGCATAGGGACTCCAGGCTTGATGAGTATTCATGGTTACACCTCCATAGGCTGCTTGAGAGCAGCAACGGATACAGACTCTCGAACGGGGTAATCTTTTGAAGCCCTGTCCGACGATGAGGGGAAGTCCCTCGCTTTTGCAGGTTGGCCAGATGATAGCCTCCTGCCGAGAAATACCCAGCAACGCATGCCGAAAAACGAGAGCGCCATCGCGCCCAGGATAGCTCCCAGCTTGAGCACGTTCGCTCCCAGCGCGCCGCTTGCCATGAGTGCCGGGAAGAGGTCGGAGAGCGCCAGCAGCACCAGGTCGTTAAGGGCCGCCGTGCCGAGGGCCACCATGGCGAAGCGCGTCACCTCGCCCGCCTGGAGCGGGCCGTGCACACGGAACGTGAAGCGCCGGTTCCACACGAAGCTGTTCGTCGCAGCAAGCACGACGGCAGCACTGTTGTAGGCCACGAGCGGCACGGTAGCTCGCGTGGGGAAGATAACCAGCGCCGCGTTGAGTACACCGAAGTCGATGACGGCGTTGCTCGTCCCCACCACGCAGAAGCGAGCGAACTGCCCCAGCGCTCCGCCACCGGCCTTGCCCGCGCTTTTCTCCTTATAGAGCTTCGCCAGCATCTCATCCCTTGCTTGTAGGTCAAACTTATGGCTGCCCCACTTTGTACATACCCACGGCACATTCTGATGGCTGGCTTTACGAATGGCTTTCATACATTTTTCCTTGTCAGGTAGCTCTGTTACAGTTGATAGAGCAATCCGTTAATTCCTTTATTGCTATTTGCTATAGCAAATATAGCAGATTGCTATTGATTTTGTCAAGAGGAGAATCAAGCAATTCCTGATAACGATGTTTAATGTTTCAAGATCGGCAATGCCGGGGTGTGGTAGGGGCGCCGCGCCCTTACGTCGTCCCATTCTCCGCTGCGTTCACAGTGCCAGCCCGCCGAGCAGATTGCGCAGCGCCTATGTGTACGCGGCCAGTGCCGCGCGCCCTTGTGTCGTCAGAGCTACTGTGATCGTCGACCTCATGAATCTCCCTCCTCCCCCGAGTGCTCGTGCTCGGCAGCCAGTGGCCGACCTCGGCGTGGCAACGGAGCAGCATTCCTGGGCATCCTGCCCGCATCGAGAAGGGCTTGCCGCAGCAGCATCTCGATCTGTGCATTGAGGCTGCGGAACTCATCGGAGGCCCACCGACTCAGCGCGTCATGCACAGCCGGATCGAGACGGAGCAGGATAGGCTTGCGGTCCCGGCTCATGAATAGAGGGTTCCCGCATTGACGACCGGCGAGGGCGGCTGGTCTCCGCACAGCACCACCATCAGGTTGCTGACCATGTTGGCAGTGCGCTCCTCGTCGAGTTCCACAACTCCCTGCTCGGTCAGCCGGTTGAGGGCCATCTCCACCATGCCTACCGCACCCTCGACGATCAGGGACCGCGCGGCAACCACGGCGTTGGCCTGCTGGCGACGCAGCATCGCCTGGGCGATCTCGGGGGCGTAAGCGAGGTGGCTGATCCGAACCTCCACCACCTCGACGCCCGCGACGGCCACGCGCTCGGCGACCTCTCTGGCAAGTTGGTCAGCGACTGCGTCGGTTGAGCCGCGCAGTGAGGTTCCGCCGCCCTGGGTGTCCTCGTAGGGATGCCCCATGGCGACATGACGCAGCGCCGACTCTGACTGGATCGACACGAAGGCCGGGTAGTCGTCCACCGCGTAGACCGCCCTGGCCGTGTCGGCGACCTGCCAGACCACGATGGCGGCGATCTCGACCGGGTTGCCGTCGGCGTCGTTGACCTTGAGGCGGTGGGTCTCGAAGTTGCGCACCCGCAGGCTCACGGCGCGGCGGACCGTCAGCGGCCACACACACCAGAATCCCGGCCGGCGGACGGTGCCCACATAGGTGCCGAAGAACTGCACAACACGGCTCTGGCCAGGCGGGACGATCATGATCGAGCTGGCGACCAGGCCGAAGGCGATGATGGGCAGGCTGATCGCCCAGCCTCCCGCCTGTGTCTGAACGGCAGCATAGGTCGCTGCCGCCAGCCCGAAGAGTGCGGCCACTCCCAGCCAACCGGTGATCATGGCTGCCTGCCGCTGCTGGATCTCTACTCTCGTCCCTTGACGGCCTACCGGCTCGACCACCGGGGTAGGCTGCTCCTGTTTGCTCATGGTGTCCTCCCAAGAAAAGTGATATCTAATGATATCAATATGATATCACTTTTCTTGGGAGAATGCAAGGGTGTCAATTGGTCCGTTCGGTGTCAGGGATCTTTCGCCTGGTCTCTAAAGTAATCCAGAGGATACGTATATCTCGTACACTAATGGCGCATATGGTTCCTGATTATGGTTTTTCTACAGACTCAAGTCGATATATAGATACAGGTAGGGATATCCGCTGGCGGCGCTATGGAGCAAAGGAACCGGTATTGAGCGGGGCATGCTTTCTCGCCTGGAGTAGAACCTGCGCAGTGGTTGAGGATTGCCTGCGCCTTTGATAGAAAGGGTATTCTCGGGAGGAGTGACGAATGGAATACGGAAGAGATGCCTGTCCTCTGCTCGCTGCCAGACTCGTGATTCCGGCCACCAGTTCCAGGCAACATATCTTAAGAGAACGCCTGCTGCGAAAGCTGGATAGCAGCCTGCACACGGCGCTCACGCTGGTGAAGGCGCCCGCCGGCTTTGGCAAAACGACGCTGGTCAGCCAATGGGTGCACTCGCGCCATCTCGCGACTGCATGGGTATCGCTGGGAAGCAGCGAAAACAATCCCCTTCTTTTCTGGCGTTACGTCATTGCCGGTCTGGAGCACCTCCATCCCAGCATTGCGGAACATATGGCTGGCTGGTCCCTTTCCTCGCCGTCCCAGAGCAGCGAACTGGCGCTTGCCGCTCTGAGTAATGCTTTGATGGCGCTGAGTGATGACCTGGTGCTTGTGCTCGATAACTATCAGCACATTACCGATGCTGATATAGAGCGATCTTTGCTATCGCTGCTGGAGTATTGTCCCCTTCCTTTGCATGTAATCCTTCTCACGCGGCAGGAGACGCGGCTCCCTCTTGCGCGATTGCGACTGAACAACAAGGTCCACGAGTTAAGCGCGCTGGATCTGTGTTTTTCACTGGAGGAAACCAGGGAAGTGCTTTCTCTGGTGGTCCCCCGCTATACCCGGCAAGAGAGCGCAGCCCTCTATCAACAGACGAGGGGCTGGATCGCCGGTCTGCTCCTCTCTCTGCCTGAATTGCATCAGGCCGCAGAAGATACACGTGACAATTCATCCGCCGCGCTCCCGGAAGACAGTCAGCGTTCTCTGCACGCCTATTTGATGGAGGAGGTATGGACCTCTCTGCCAGCATGGATACAAAGCTTTCTGCTGCAAACATCCATTCTGGATCGGTTCAACGCTCAACTCTGCGATACTGTGATAGGGCAGGCAAGGGGACAGGAAGCCCTGGCCTACCTTGCCGGGGCCGGCCTATTTCTCATCCCTCTTCAGGATCAAGAAGGGTGGTACTGCTATGCCCCCTATATTGCTTCTCTGTTCCGTTCTCAGCTTCAAAGGATCGATCCCGCGCGCATTCCTCTCCTCCATCGGCGCGCCGTGGCCTGGTATGAGCAGCAGCAGAGGCCGGTGGAGGCTATCGAGCATGCTCAGCAGGCGCAGGAGAGTGAACAACTTGCCTGCTTATTGGAGCGCTACGGGGAGCTGCTGCTTCACGAGGGGCATATGGCTTTTATCGCTTCCGCGCTGGAGGCTCTTCCGTCTCACTTGCTGATAGAGCGGCCTCTGTGCGGCTATCTCCGCGCCTTCACGCTGCTGGCCGCCGGACAGTTTGAACAGTGTAGACAGATTATCTCCTGTTGTGAGCAGCGCTGGATGAGCAATGTAGATGCCCAGGTATGGGCGCGCATCTGTAACCTGCGCGCCTTTCTTGCACTTTTTCGTGGAGAACCATGTCACGGAATAACGCGCGCACAGAGAGCGCTCGAACTGGCGCCGGAGGAAGACTGGCTCACACGCAGTCATGCGAAAGCGCTACTTGCGCTGGGATATCTGCATACGGGAGAGCTGGCGCAAACCGCTGATGCGCTCCAGCAAGCGTATTGCTGGAGCCTTCACAGTCGTTCGATGATGGCCTTGCAACTGGTTGCCCTGGTCCGGGGAGAACTGCAACTGGTGCGCGGGCAGTTACACGAGGCCGAAGGGGCATTCCAGCAACTGGTCAGGGAAGCCGAGGCGCCGTGGGTGTGGGTGCAGGCTCTCGCCCATACACGCCTGGGAGAAATTGCCTGGCAGTGGAATAATCTTGATCAGGCTCGGCAGCAGTGCCAGCAGGCTATACAAGTGATAGAGCAGTTCAACCAGGAAGGATGGATCTGCGCCCTGCCGCTGCTGTTAGCGGCGCAATTAGCCTGGGATTGTGGGGAAGGCGAACAGGCAGCGCTCCGGCTTGGGCAGGCTGAACGGGCCGTTAATCGCTGGGGATCTCCTCAGTTCCTGCAAGCGCAGATCGTGGCGTTACGAGTTCGTTTCTGGCTGGCGCAAGATCATCCGCAGTCGAGATGGGAGGAATGGCTGGTTTCTATGTGGGGAGGTATGCAAATCTCCGAGTGGGGACTCATCCAGGCGCGCATCCACAGGGAGCAGGGGGAACTGAGCAAGGCCAGCAAACTCTTGCAGGAGTTGCTGAACGCGGTTCATGCCCGGGGCCATGTCAACGACGAAATCGCCGTCCTGGTTCAGCTTGCTCTTGTCAGCGCCGCTCAAGCCGATCCAGCGCGGGCCTTTCGCTGCCTGGAGCGCGCGCTGATCCTGGCTGAACCGGGAGGCTATACTCGCAGCTTCGCCAGTGAAGGGGAGCCGATGGCCGCCCTGCTCACGTCGTATATTCATCTCTCCCAGCGTACAGCAGCGAGAACGCAGGCGCTGTGTTCACCTTTTTATATGCGCCGCGTCATGGCCGCCCTGGGGATCAAGGTGTATGCGGAAAGTCCCCCATCACTGCCTGGCGGTCCTCGCGGGCAGCACAAGGAGATCGTATGCGTTGAGCCGCTAAGTGACCGGGAACGAGCCGTCCTGGGACTGGTTGCCAGGGGATATTCTAACGCGCAAATAGCGCAGCATCTGGTTCTAACCGTCCATACCGTGAAGACGCATGTGCGCAATATCTATGCCAAAATGCAGGTACACACCCGTGTGCAGGCCGTCGTCAAAGCGCGTGGAAGTGGGCTGTTGGAAGCAGGAGAAGCGCCGGAATCCCGCCTGATCGGTTCTTGATCTTTGTATTAAAAGGAGTAATAGGATCTTTTCGGGTATTTTGAGGAAACCTCAACACGCTACTCTCAATTCGTTTGCCAGACTAATGCAAGATGTTTCTACGCTCCAGCCCTTGCTCGACCACGAGAAGGACCATCACCAGTAGTGCTGCAACACCGAGGGAAGCATCGCCTCCCCACAACGGACCAAGCGCGCCAAGAAGCAAGACCAGCGCTGCCCCCAGGGTGCGTACAATTACTGGTTGTATTCCCATCACCCAGCGGAACGCCGCATCCCCAAGAAGATAGAGCGCCATCCCGCTAGCCAGCAGCCATGCTGCTCGCTGGATCAGTTCCCCATCATTGGCAATCACCTGTTCGATACCTGTCGCAATCAGGACAATGCCAGCGATCATGGCAAGATGCGGATACCAATAGCCAAGCAATCCCAGGCGTGACCGGGCCTCTGGTGAAGCCAGAACCAGCGCCTGCTCGGCACGTTCGTCGTCCCGGTCAAAATAACTCCACCAGAGCGCAGCAATCAAGAGCAGCGAGAAAATGATCGCAGCGATTGTCGCTTCATCGGGAGTGCGGTGAGCGGCTCCCGTTCCGATAGCGATGATCGATTCTCCAAAGGAGATGATGATAACCAGCCCATGCCGCTCAGAGAAATGTGCCGGGCTGATCGATAATCCCTGTTCGCGGTGGAAAATCGTTGCCATAACGAAAAGTGCTGCTGCCGCCAGCAAGAAAAGCCAATCCCAGTTTGCATGAATGAGTCCGGCTGCAATCAGGCAGGCTGCCGCGCCTAGATTGAACGGAGCAAGCCCGATCATCGCCCTGCGTGCGCGCTGACCTCCCTTGAGGAGAAAGGCAGCCAGGTGAAGCACAACGACAAAAAGATACGCGAGTCCGAAAGTTAATCCCTCGACACCAAAAATCTGAGGGAGTGCGAGTGCCATCACGAGAAAGCCGGGCATGGCGGCAATGAGCAGCAGTCGCATGAGTCTTTGCGTGCCAGCTTCGTTCGTCAGCCACTCATAGGAGATGTACATCCACCAGACGAGCATTAAGACGAGAAGCACCAGCAAGAAGTCAAGCGGTCCATGCGCAAGATTGACCAGGGATGTTAGTTGTGTGACCATAAATACAAAGACGAGATCGAAAAATAGCTCAATCGTTGAGACATGGATCTCCTCCTTGTGCTCTGTTGTCTGATTCTTCATCGTCGTTCTTTACTTTGAGAATCTCATCCTATGCATCAGGATGTCATGGTAGTCCAGAGCTGAGACATGGGCACAACGCCCAGTACGCGCACAATCTTTTGCGCGGCCATACCTACGCTTTCCGTGACGGTGGGGTAGGCGAGCTGGAGTTCGGCGACCTCTTCGATCCGCATATTGCCGGCCATGCAGGCCGCCACCATCTGTACAATTTCTGCCGAGTATTCGCCCAGCACATGCGCCCCCAGAATATAGCGGCGCTGCCGTTCAACAATTAATTTGCAGAAGCCCTGGGGACGGCCATCCGCTACCGGGCGCAGCAAATCTTCATAATGAGCAACGGCAACCAGACAATCGTAGTGCGCGCGCGCTTGCTCTTCGGTCAAACCAACACTGCCATATTCGGGATCGGTAAAACTTCCAGTAGGCACGATGTCATGCGTAAAACGCCGCAATGGTCCCAGCACGGCATTCTCAGCGGCGATGCGGCCTTCCGTGCGCGCGGATTGCACCAGCATGCTCTGACCATTGATGTCGCCGGCGGCAAAAATATGGGGGACGTTGGTCTGCAAGAAGGGATTGACGGGAATATATCCGCGCTCTACCTGGACTCCCGCCTCCTCCAGGTTCAGGGTATCGGCATTCCCCGGCCAGCCCACCGCGAAGAACACGGCATCGACGACTAGCTCACCTGGGATCCCGTTCTGTCGGTAGGTCAGCCGTATCTCTTGCCCGGTCCGTTCGAGCGCCCCGGTTGCTGCATGAGTGAGGATGCCTATCCCTTTCTGACGAAACATCATCTCCAGGGTACGGGCCACATCTTCATCCTCCTGGGGAACCAGTCTGGAAGCCAGTTCAAGTATTGTGACCTGGCAGCCAAAGTCGGTCAGGATCGAGGCCAGTTGACAACCGGTGTCCGCGCCACCAATAACGGCAACTCGCGCAGGGAGCTGTTGCAGGGACCAGATATCGCTATAGGTCAGCGCTAACTCGGCGCCGGGAAGGGGTAAGATGCGTTCGCGTCCGCCTACCGCGAGAATGATGCGATCTCCGCGCCAGCGTCTCCCGTCGGCGATGCCGATAGTTGAGGCATCGAGAAACGCTGCTGGTCCGGCCTCCTCGATCAGTTCAATCCCGGCGTTTTGCAGATTGGCGGCCATATGCTTCTTCTCGTGCGCGTATTCCGCCACTCGCCGTGCGTTCGCCAGCACCGCCGCCAGGTCGGCCTGTGGGCGCTCGCCGTGCAATCCGAAGGTATTCCAGGATGTCGTATCACGCAGCAGGCGCGCGGCGCGAGCCAGTGTACGCACCGGGGCCGGGCCTTCATTGATGCTGGTGCCACCGACTCGCTTGCTTTCGATCAAGGTAACTTCCGCCTGTAACTCGCGCGCCTGTAAGGCTGCGGTGACGCCTGCCGGCCCACCACCCAGAATAATGACTCTCATCTCGTCCTTCTCTCCAGAGCAGACTCTCTATAATTAGTGATGCAAGACGGTGATTGCCCAGTTCCCAAAATACTTGATGCTGCGAGCGTGATGATTGACCAGGATGTCCTTGATCCGCTCTGCTTGTTCGGACGTGGAGGCATAGACGTTGAGAATGGCGTGCCCGCGCAGTGCCTCCTCGACGTATATCATCGTATGAGCATCTTCGTCTGACGCGACGGCCTGAAACACGTCGGCAATCCGTGAGCGCAGGCCACGCGTCCTCTCCGTGTGGGCAGCGTATTCAATGATCTCATGCCTCTCAAAGAGCCGGATATCCTCTGGTGGTATGTTTGCGCGATGCAATGCCTGAACCGCGTCCTCAGCCTCCTGCACGTCATCGATGACAGCTATGAGGTAGCGTCTGGGGGACGCAGTGCCCGGCCGGGTGAGAGGGAACTCCCTCTCTTGCGTTTCTGAATCTGCCTGACTCCCGTCCGTCTCGCTGTTCGGTCTCACGACCAGCAGGGGTAATCTCGTTCTGGCGAGGACACCTTCCGTCACGCTGCCCATGATCCAGCGTTGCAGTCCGCTGCGTCCATTCGTCGCCATAGCGATCACATCGTAGCTCCCGGCGCTGCCATCTTTCCTGGCATGCTCTCCATTTTCCGCTGCGCCGATAATGCCCTCCACTGCATCCTGATTGATGGAAACAGAGCAGGTGATTTTCAGGTCGCGTGCCTCATCTGTAAGCAGTTCTTCACGCACCTGTTGCGCTATCACGCGCAGGTATCGTTCCGCTGTAGCGGCCCGTCCCGACTTCACTACCTTCGTCAAATGCAGGGTGCCGCGAGCAGGTGCGGCCAATGCGGAGATCAGAGAAGCGGCGGGTTCGAGGGCTGACTTTGCCAGGAAAGAGCCATCGAGCGGAACAAGGACACGAATATCCCGTTCGTGTTCTGGAAGAATTTCGCTATCCGATTCCTCGTTATCTTTCACCAGTAAAACAGGCTGGGGAGCATGCCGGACTACATACTCTGCCACGCTCCCAGGAATCCAGCGCGTTACACCAGTGTACCCGTGGCTGGTAAGCACGATGCTGTCAGCCTCTAAGGAGTCAGCCACCGCAAGGATCTGAGAGGTCACAGAGCCGAAGGGATGGTGTATTTCCGTTGGAATGCCATTGAACAGCTCAGATACCATCACCTCGAGCAGATATTTTCTGGCCGCTTCCAGTGCCATCTCAGGCAAGGAGGGGTGTGCGAAATGGCCGTAGTAAAGAGCCGCGACATCTACCACTTGCAGAAGTATCACCGATCCCCCTGAACCGCGTGCCATACGAGCAGCAATGGGTAGCGCCTGTTCGGCGCGCTCGGAGCTGTCCAGGGGAACGAGGATGCGCTTGAACATTTCTTCCACCTCCTTTGATCCTGCATTGCTAAAGCGGCCTGAAGGTCGCCTGGGAGAACGCGTCCTCTTTTGCTAGTGTACTGTGGAAACAACTGGAAAGGCATCGCCCAAAAGAGTGATAGTGGAAGTCCTCTCCTATGGTTGAGCTATAGAAAATCATACCAATGGGTGATGTAGAGAGACCTGTACAAACCCTATACTTTAAGCGGACGGTGCGCATACGTCATGGGAGAATATCGCCCATATTTTACGTTTTGCGCAGATTGAGCAAAACATGTAGAAAAAAGGAGAATGTACGTGGAAAATCTATTTGTCTTGAAGTGCAAAGATGAGGCGACTGGAGAAAATATTCTCAATACACTGAGAGAACTCCAGAAGCAACGTCTCATCACCGTCGATGATGCGGCGCTGGTGACACTGAGGGCCGATGGCAAGCCTAAAATTCGCCAGGCTCACGACCTGGTAGGAGCGGGAGCGCTGGGAGGGGCCTTCTGGGGTATGCTGATAGGGTTGCTGTTCCTCTCTCCTCTCCTGGGGGCTGCGATTGGAGCTGGCATGGGAGCAATTGCAGGGAAATTCACCGATATTGGCATCGACGATAACTTTATCAAAGAGGTTGGCAGCGCGATCCACCCCGGCGAAGCCGCGCTGTTTTTGCTCACCCGCAACGAGATCGTCGATAAGGTGGTACCCGCGCTCAAGCAGTATCAGTTTGACGTGATCCGCACCTCGCTCTCCAATGAGGATGAGGCTCGCCTGCACGAGATGCTCGGTCCGGCGGTTCCCTCTCGCCCGTAACGGAGAAAACCTATGCTACAGCGCACACTTGCCCTGATAATCGGCCTCATTGGAGCGGTCGCTGCCTTTATCATTAACCTGTTGTACTCTTCCCTGCACGTATTGGGAAGAGTCGCCGGGATCACGAACAACGCATCGCACTTCTTCTGGGGCCTGATCGTCGTCCTGATCGGGTTTGCCGGCTCACTGTTCGCCGTGTTTTTCCCTACGACGGGAGTAGTGCTGCTGGTGGTGGCGAGCATTGCCTTTTTCTTTATCGCGGGCTGGTGGGCGCTGCTAGCTTCTCCTTTCCTGCTGATCGCGGCCTTCCTGGCCTACAGGTCCACCAGTGTACGGCAACAGGTATATAGTCCGAACGAGCAGGAGACGATCAAATAGGCCATCACCCGCAGTGGGGTTCTATTACGGACAGAAGGAGAAAGTAATAATGTCTGAAAGTGTTGAGGAATTCTTCACTGAATTGGCAGCGCGTCATTACGAACCCCTGCTCCACAGCGTTTCGGGCACCGTCCAGTGGGACATTGATGGCGAGGGACAGTGGAACGTGGTCATCAACAAGGGGAATATCACGGTCAGCCGCGGCGCTATGGCCGCGGCTAGCACCTTGTCATGTAGCAAGGACTGCTTCCTTGCTCTCGCGAAAGGCGTGCAAAATCCCCTTACGGCCTTCCTTCAGGGCAAGCTAGCCATTGATGGCAATATCGGGCTGGCCCAGGTCTTTCAGCGGGTTTTTGAAAATCCGCAGGGCAAGGCCATGAAAGCGATGAGCAGCAGGAGAGAGCCATGAGCGAAAATACGATCAGCATTCTTGAAGGCAATACGTTTGTCGTAAGTGATCGGCGCGGCAACATCGATGCCTCCCCAACCTCGCCAACGGGCCTGTTCTCGTGGGATACACGCTTTCTTTCGCGCTGGATATTGACGGTTGACGGAAAACAGCTCAGCATCCTGTCAACCGATGAACTTGACAGCTACTTCAGCGCGCAGTTCTTTCTTGCGCCAGGAACAGGGACCACCTATGTCGATGCCGATATTTCCGTGATACGGAAACGCTCAGTCGGTGAAGGTTTTCACGAAGATCTGACGATTGCTAACCATAGAGATCAGCCGGTTGACCTTCAGGTCCGTATTGATATCGCCGCCGATTTCGCTGATCTCTTTGAGGTCAAAGATGCTCTTCCGAAAAAAGGCAAGTATTACCATCGTATCAAGAATCGCCTGTTAATTCTGGGCTATCGTCGAGAGGGCTATGTCCGTGAGACGTGGATTACTACCACGGAGCAGGCGACTATTGATGAGCATGGCTTCAGCTTCGCTGTGCATATTGAGCCTCACAAAGAATGGCACACCTGCCTGGAGGTCGATGTAGAGATTTCCAATATGCACATTCTCCACAATGCGGTAAAGTATGAGCACAGCGCGTTACGCGTCAGACCGGATATGCAACTGGGGCTGGCAAAGTGGCATCAGAGCGCGCCCCAGCTCACCTGTGACTGGCCCTGGCTTGGTCGTATCTACCAGCGCAGCCTGATCGATCTCGCGGCGCTGCGCTTTAACTCCTCCCTGGTCCCTGGCGGCGCTCTACCGGCAGCCGGATTACCCTGGTTCATGACGGTCTTTGGCCGCGATAGTCTGATCACTGGCCTTCAGGCCCTGCCGTTCTACCCAGAACTGCTCGAAGCTACCCTGCGGCAGCTTGCCTTGCTACAGGGCACACGTTACGACGATTTCCGCGACGAGGAGCCGGGGAAAATCATCCACGAGGTCCGTTTTGGCGAGATGACGGCCTTTGAAGAGCGCCCTCACTCTCCCTACTATGGAGCCGCTGACCCCACGCCGCTCTTTCTCGTCTGCCTGGATGAGTATGAACGCTGGACGGGGAATGAGAACCTGGTGCGTGAGTTAGAGCTGGAGGCGCGGGCGGCGCTGAACTGGATCGATGCCTATGGGGATCTCAATGGCGATGGCTACGTGGAGTATGATCGCAGGAACAAGGAGACCGGGCTAGAAAATCAATGCTGGAAGGACTCCTGGAACTCGATCCTCTTTGCCGATGGGAGCCTTTCCCGTCGTCCCCTCGCGGTCTGCGAGATCCAGGGCTATGTTTACGACTCGAAGATGCGCTGCGCTCGCCTCGCGCGAACGTTCTGGGGCGACCCGGAGCTTGCGCAGCGGTTGGAGAAAGAAGCGGCGGAACTCAAGCGGCGCTTTAACAAGGATTTCTGGGTGAAGCAGCGGGAGTTTTTTGCGCTGGCGCTCGATGGCGATGGCCGCCAGGTAGATTCGCTCACCTCCAATATCGGACACCTGCTCTGGAGCGGGATTGTCGATAAGGAGAAGGCTGAGAAATGTGTGCGCCATTTGATGAGCGATAAACTCTTCTCCGGTTGGGGAATTCGCACGATGGCCGAGGGGGAAGGTGGGTATAACCCGCTTGGCTATCATCTCGGCACCGTCTGGCCCCATGATAACTCGATTATTGCGCTGGGACTCAGGAACTATGGCTATGATGAGGAAGCTGCACAGATCGCGCTTGCCATGCTGGAAGCGGCGCGATTCTTCGAGGGGCGCTTACCGGAGGCATTCGCAGGCTATCCAAGAAATCTGACGGGCTTTCCAGTCGAATACCCGACGGCGTGCAGCCCTCAAGCCTGGGCGACAGGAACGCCTCTGCTCCTGATTCGCACAATGCTCGGACTGGAGCCGGTGGGTGATCGGCTCGCGACTCATCCGGTTGTGCCCAAAACGCTGGGCCAGTTGCAAGTGTCGGGCATCCCCGGGCGCTGGGGGCATACCGATGTTTACGGAAAAGGCCGGGTCGCTGTTCCTGAATCCGTCGATCACCTGGAACGCCTCATGGTGTAACCGGGGTCCAGGGGCGGCAGCCCCTGGCGGGGTGTCCCCGACTTTTCATTCTCTTCATTTTTTGAGTGGAAATCTACTTAATCTGCGAGCAAGGGAAAAAGCCGATGCTAGAAACCAAACAACAACGAGCAGAGACCTCCACGGAGACACGCTACCTGCCCATTGAAGCGTATGGCATGATCGGAGATCTCACGACGGTTGCCCTGGTCGGCAAGAACGGCTCCATCGATTGGTGCTGTCTCCCCGATTTTGACTCGCCAGGTATCTTTGGCGCCCTGCTGGATGCTGACAAGGGTGGTTCCTATCGTCTTGCTCCCGTTGAACAAGAAGGTCTCGAAACGAAACAGATGTACTTTCCCGAGACCAATATCCTGATTACGCGCTTTCTGACTCATGAGGGCATCGGGGAGATCACCGATTTCATGCCGATCAAACAGAAAGGCACCCAACGCTACGAACACCACCTGGTCCGTGCCGTGCATATGGTGCGCGGCGCGCTCACGTTCCGCGTGTCCTGCCGTCCTGCCTTTAACTATGCGCGGGACGCCCATACTCTGCATCTTTCTGAGCATGGCGCCATCTTCCGCAGCACCTCATTGAACCTGGCGCTCTCGTCGTCAGTGCCGTTGAGCGATGATGGGCAGGGGGGAGCGCTGGCGACTTTTACGCTCTCCGAAGACCAAACCGCCTTCTTTTTCCTGGATAGTTCCCAGGACCTGATCCTCCCACACCCCGTTTCGCAGGACATGTATGAGGAGCAGTTCTCGGAGACGCGCCGCTACTGGCTGCGCTGGCTCAGCCAGTGTCAGTATCAAGGGCGCTGGCGCGAACAGGTGCAGCGTTCCGCGCTGGCCTTGAAGTTGCTCACCTACGCGCCCAACGGGGCCATTGTGGCTGCGCCGACGACCAGCCTCCCCGAGGGAATCGGGGGCGGGCGCAACTGGGATTACCGCTTTACCTGGTTCCGCGATGCGGCCTTCACCCTGGATAGTATGCTGGCGCTGGGCTTCACGGAGGAGGCGGAAGCCTTTATTGGCTGGTTGAAGGGGCGCCTCAATGAGTTACAGGAGGGTGGAGAACTCCAGCCTATGTATACCATTCGCGGCGGACATGAAATGCCGGAAATCCATCTAGATCACCTGGATGGGTATAAGCAGAGCCGCCCGGTGCGCATCGGCAATGGAGCTGCCACGCAGCGGCAACTGGATATCTATGGGGAACTGATGGATGTCCTTTATGTTTATGCCCATCATCGCGGCCTGACCTACGAGAGCTGGCTACATATTTGCCAGCAACTCGACTGGCTGGCACAGCACTGGCAGGAGCCGGACGAGGGGATCTGGGAAGTGCGCGGCGGAGCCAGGTATTTCCTGCACTCGCGGCTGATGAGCTGGGTGGCCTTTGATCGCGCGCTGCGCATCGCCCGCGAGCGCGGCCTACCGGGGCCGCTTGACGATTGGCAGCGGATCAGTATGCAGATCTATCGCGAGATTATGGAAAAAGGCTGGAGCGAGCAGAAGCAAAGTTTTGTGCAATATTATGACGGGGAAGCGGTGGATGCCAGCGCCCTGCTGCTTGCGCTTACCGGCTTCATCGAGGCGCGCGATCCCCGCATGCTGGCGACCATTGAACGCATCCAGCGCGAACTCACCCATATGCCGCATGTGTATCGCTATGATGTTGACAAGGCGGCGAATGATGGCCTTCCAGGCCATGAAGGAACCTTCAACATCTGTAGCTTCTGGCTGGTGGAAGCCCTTGCCAGGGCAGGTCGCCTGGAAGAGGCGCGCCTCTCGCTGGAGCATATGCTGACCTATGCTAATCACGTGGGCCTGTATGCCGAGGAGATCGCGTCCACGGGCGAGGCCCTGGGGAATTTCCCGCAGGCGTTTACCCACCTGGCCCTGATCCATGCGTGCCTGAGCGTCGATGAGGCGATGAATAAGATGGCTCCGCATCTCTATCTGAGCCTCTAGGTGCCCTACCTCAGTAGAACAAGGGGGAAAAGATGAAAGCGATTGCTGTGTTTCCTGCGAGCCGCGAAGTGAAGCTTATCGACCAGGAGGAGCCAGCCATCACGCAGCCGAATCAGGTCAAGCTCCGTATACTCGATGTCGGGATCTGTGGCACAGATAAGGAGATCAGCACCTTCGAGTATGGCACGCCGCCGGCAGGCTCGGACTATCTAATAATCGGCCACGAAGCGCTGGGCGAAGTGGTCGAAGTTGGCGATGCCGTTACGCATCTTGCGCCTGGCAACCTGGTTGTGCCCAGTGTGCGTCGCCCCTGCCCTCATACCTGGTGCCGCTCCTGCCGCGCCGGTCATCAGGACTTCTGCGAAAGCGGCGATTTTACCGAGCGCGGCATCAAGGGCGCGCATGGCTTTCTCACAGAGTTTGTCGTGGATGAAGCCCGCTATATGAATCCGGTGCCGCACTCACTGCGCGGGGTTGCCGTCCTGGTTGAGCCGCTAACCATCGCCGAAAAAGCGGAACATCAGTTGTATGCACTGATGCAGCGCCGTCCTCCCTGGATCGATCCGGCTGTGTCCGAGCGAACACAGGGACGGGGACATAGAGCCCTGGTCCTGGGCGCGGGGCCGGTGGGCCTGCTGGGCGCGATGGCCCTGCGAACCGCCGAGTTCGAGACGTTCATCTATTCGCGCGAGCAAGAGCCGGATCCCCGCATTGCGGTGGCGAAAGCCATAGGCGCTACCTATCTTTCAAGCCAGGCGCTTCCCACGGATCAACTCGAATCACGTATCGGCCCGATAGATCTGGTCTATGAAGCGGTGGGGCATTCCCTGCTTGCGCTACAGGTGCTCCGCGCCCTCGGTCCCAATGGCATCTATGTGCTGACGGGCGTCCCTGGCTGGCAAACGTTGATCGAAGCTGATCCCGCCGCACTTTTTCGCGACATGGTCTTGAAAAATCAGGTGGTGCTGGGGACAGTCAACGCGGGGCCGCACGATTTCAGCGCTGCAATCGCCGATCTGACGACCTTTCACCGGCGCTGGCCCGATGCTGTACGCGCTCTGATCGGCGAGCGAACCCCGATTGAGCAGGCCGTTGAACGCATTCTGGGGCGACCAGCGGGCATCAAGAGCGTGATTTCATTTTGAGAGAACGAAAGAAGTATACCAATGCCACGCGATCCACAACAACTGCGGAGCCAGCGCCTCCGCTCTGTGAATTATCAGGGCGATGCGCTGCGCCTGGGAATGAATTGGACCGAGGAAGATCTTGCCAAGCCGCAGGTCCTGGTAGACAGCGCCTATGGCATGGGGCACCCGGGCACTTTCCACTTTCGAGAACTGATCGAGGAGGTCAGCAACGGCGTCTACGAGGCGGGCGGAAAGCCGGGCGTCTTCGCTGTGAGCGACATCTGTGATGGCGTGGTTCAGGCGACCAATGGCATGAGCTACTCGCTCATCTCGCGCGACATCATGGCCGCTATGGTGGAGATCCACGCTCTAGGACATCCCCATGATGGCATGGTGCTGATCTCCGGCAATGATAAGTCTGTGCCAGCGCACCTGCAGGCTATAGCTCGCTGCAACCTCCCGGCCATCCACCTGCCCGGCGGCACGCAACTGAACGCGCCCGATTACGTGACCTCGAATAAGATGTGGTCGATGGGTGCTGCCGTCGAGCGAGGGGAGATCCCCAAAGAGGATCTTGAGCTTGCGCAGCGCGGCGCCTGTCCCACGTGCGGTGCGTGCCAGTTTATGGGCAGCGCCAGCACGGGGCAGGTGCTGGCCGAGGCGCTTGGACTCGCGCTGCCCGGCTCCGCGCTCGTTCCCGAGCCGCTGACAAAGCTCCTGCGCTACGCCCGCGCGACTGGCAAGCAGATCCTCAAACTGATCGATGAGGATATTACCCCTCAACGCATCCTGACGCGCGAGGCTTTTGAGAATGCCATCGTCATTCACGCCGCCATTGGCGGATCGACCAATGCCCTGCTGCACCTGCCAGTGATCGCCCGGGAAGCTGGAGTCGAGATCACCATCGACGATTTTGACCGCATTCACCGGAGCGTTCCGGTGCTGGCAAACGTGAAAACAACCGGCAAGTATCCGGTGGAGTACTTCTGGTATGCTGGCGGAGTTCCCGCCGTCATGCTCGAACTTCGCGACATGCTGCACCTGGATTGCCTCACCGTCACCGGTAAAACGCTGGGAGAGAACCTGGAGGAGATCGAGCACAACCGTTTCTTCTTTGCTGAAAGGCTTGGCTATCTGAGGAACGTCAAGGTCGCCAGGAATGAGATTATTCGCCCGCGCAGCGAACCGTTCGCTACAGATGGCGGACTCGCTATACTACGCGGCAATCTCGCGCCTGAGGGGGCAATGGTCAAGACCTTCTCGGTGCCCAAAGAGATGCACGTTCATATTGGCCCGGCACGCATTTTCGATTTTGAAGATGAGGCGATCAAGGCGCTGGTACAGCGCCAGGTGATACCGGGCGATGTGGTGGTCATTCGCTACGAAGGGCCGCGCGCGAATGGGATGCCGGAGATGTACTTCGCCTCGACGATCCTCTCATCGGATCACACGCTCAATACGACTACAGCCCTGATCACCGACGGGCGCTATTCCGGCGCCATGAGAGGTCCATGCATCGGACATGTCACGCCAGAGGCGCTGGATGGCGGTCCTATCGCCCTGGTTGAAGAAAACGACCTGATCGAAATCAATATACCTGAACGGCGGCTGGCAGTTGTTGGCGCACACTATCAGCGCCTTCCCGACGCCGAGGTGGAACGCATCCTTGCGGACCGGCGCCGCGGCTGGACGCCTCCACCGCCGCGACACAGCACCGGCATTCTCTCTCTGTATGCCCGTGTCGCTCGCGGTGCTTCGGATGGGGCATCCATCACATAGCGCTGGATGGTGAGTTTTCCTGATATGAAGAGGGGGACAGGGTTCCTCCTTCAAGAAATGAGGATAGATCATGCAAAAGCAGAACCAGCGGACCGTCGTCATTGCCGATTACGACTATGGCGATGTCGATATCGAGCGAGCGATTATCGAGGGCGCGGGCCTGAAACTGGTCGCAGCCCAGTGCAAGAGCGAGGACGATGTGATCGAGGTCGCCCGTGACGCCGATGCCATCATTGCGCAATATGCAACGGTTGGCGCGAAGGCGATCAATGCCCTGACGCGCTGCCGCGTTATTGCGCGCTATGGCACGGGCGTTGACATTGTGGACGTTGACGCGGCCACGCGGCGCAACATCCTTGTTACCAACGTTCCCAATGATTGGTGTGAGAACGAGGTTGCGGATCACGCGATGGCCCTGCTGGTCGCCGTAGCGCGAAAGCTTCGCAACTACGACATCGCGACTCGCTCCGGCACCTGGCGCTGGCAGTCCGGTGAGCCGATCCATCGTTTTCGCGGACGTATTCTGGGCCTGTTGTCGTTCGGAGCTATCGCGCGGGCAATTGCGGCCAGGGCTGCCGGATTTGGCATGCGCATCATTGCGCACGATCCGTATATGGAGAACGCGGATATAACGGCACGCGGAGCTACCCCGGTATCGTTTGACGAATTGATCGAGCAGGCGGACTATCTGGTGATCCAGGCGCCGCTGACTCCAGAAACACGCCATCTCATCGACGAAACCCGGCTCCGCCGCATGAAGCCGGGCGCTTTCCTCATCAATACAGCGCGTGGGCCAATTGTGAACGACCAGGCGCTCTATCGTGCCCTGAAAGAGGGCTGGATTGCGGGGGCAGGGCTAGACGACATTGAGGAGGAGCCTGCGAAGCTGCGCGACTGGAAACCGACCAATCCGCTGTTTGGGCTGGAGAATGTAATTATTACCCCGCACGCCGCCTACTACTCTGAGGAGGCAATCCGCACTGTGCGCGATTTTGCCGCTCAAGAAGTGGTGCGAGTGCTGACGGGGAATGCGCCGCTCTCGCCAGTCAACGCGGCCCGGCTCTCTCATGCCCATTCTGGCTCATCGTCTTGAGTTGTGCTGCCAGTGTTATTTTCATGTATCCATACTCTTTACAAGTATTCTCCCTTGTATTACAATGTATCCAAATCGTTTTGGAGGACAGAAACTCCTTCACCTGGGCATCGCTCACTGATGATGAGGCGAAGGGTTGGAGCCATTCGCGATGATTCATTATTAATTTACAAGCAAAGGGAGAAAAAAGAGATGGATGATTTGTTAACGGTATCCGAAGTAGCGCGCATCTTGCGCGTGGATGATACAACGGTGCGTCGCTGGGTAAAACAGGGGGCGCTGGAGGCAGTTGTGCTGCCTCATGTGAACGAGAGGCAGGGCTACCGCATCAAAAAGT
>Ga0209061_1002861_pt1 | contig 20322 bp, 16 predicted proteins | sample Coa_R1_10_FD_187157 | JGI IMG/M metagenome (GOLD analysis project Ga0209061, IMG submission 187157) | Surface soil microbial communities from Centralia Pennsylvania, which are recovering from an underground coalmine fire - Coalmine... | ecosystem: Environmental > Terrestrial > Soil >...
CTTGTTGTATTGTACGCGAAACAGCCTGGGCTCTGCCACGTAGCTGATTTTGTTATTCCCCTCTTGCAGCTTAAATAGTTCAGATGTACAATTCAAGAGGGGATGTACTAGAAGACGAGGAAGAGCTATGCGAGAGCGGCATTATCTCAAGGTAATTTTCCTGGCCATATTTTGCTTCAGCCTGCTTCAAATCGTAAGCTGGCTGCCTTTTGCCGGTCATGTCCCCATGGCCTCGGCCCAGGCTTTTGTGATCGGCTCCGATCCCATAGATGGCTCAACGATCAGCAAACCACCTTCCCTTGTGCGCATCTACTTTGATGCTCCCATCGCTCCGGCCAGCGCAGCCAGTGTCTACGCCTTCCCACCAGACGCTCCCGCCAATGGGTTACTGGTCAACGCAGGCCACAGCAACGTCAATGCGAGCAATCCAAAAGAACTGGATGTCCCGTTGCTCCCGGCGGGTAAACTGCCGCCAGGAAGCTATGAAGTGCGCTGGGTCGCGCTCTCAATGACCGATGGGCGTACAACCAGCGGGCTGATCGGCTTCAATCTCGGCGCGTCCAGCACCGGCCTCTCTGGAACGCCTTTGCTTGGTCCAAGCACCAGCAATTATTTTCCGCAACTCGACCTCCAGGGAGTGCTTGCCGTGGCCTGGGACTGGCTGGTTCTTCTCGCGCTGCTCTTCTGGATTGGCATCCTGCTTACCGATTATATCATCGTACCCCGTTCTGCACCGGCTGCTTTCCTGATACGGGTGCGCAAGCATTCGCGCTCTCTACGAAATCTGAGCCTGCTCGCCCTCCTGGTAGGCGAGGTGATCAGCCTGGTTCTGCGCTCCGCAGCCCTGACCCAGACGTCAGGCAGTGGAGGAATCAGCCTGAGCGTACTGGGGCAATTCATTTTGCAGACAAATTATGGCCGCCTCTGGCTTGCCCGCGTGGTCCTGCTTCTCATAGCGCTGCTCCTCCTGTGGTGGAACAATCGTCGCGAGGGGCAACCTCACGGCACTCCGGTCAAATTCCTGTCTGGCCACGCCAGCAAGCATTTTCGCCAGTTACGCCAGCAAGCCCGCGCGGGTTCCTCGCAGGAGCCGCCGGCAACTTCTTCATCGCCAGCTTCCACCTATGCTCGCTCTCAGGCCAGAGTCACAGGAGCGGTAGTAACAAATATTTCGCCGGCGCGCGGCACAACGGCCGCGCTGCCCAGGATTACCCTGGACTTTGGCCAGGACGAATCGCCTGTGTACGTGCCATCTACGTGGCAGGTCGTGAGCCAGTTCGTTCTTATCGGGCTGATTTTATTGACACTGGTGCTCTCGAACGAGATCATTCAGTTGGCCGCGCTGCCCATCAGCGCGGGAGTCTTTAGCTGGCTCTCGCTGGTTGCCCAGGCTGCCTGGTTTGGCTGCACAGCCTATCTGGGCCTTGTCCTGCTGCCCCAGCTGCTGGCGGCCGATCCCGACCACCACGCAGAGATCCTGGTGATTATGCTCAAGCGCGCGCTGCCACTGCTGCTGGCCTCTATCGGCGTGCTGCTGGTCAGCGAGCTCTTTCTGAGCGAAGCCACCATCCAGACGCCCTCCCAATTCCTCACCGATCCTTACGGGCGCACGCTGATGGTTCGAGCCTCGCTGCTTCTGCTGCTCCTGATTTTCACCGGCTATACGCTTTTCACCCTCCTGCCCCGGCTCCAGAGGCAGACGATACTACTACCTGTTGTCCATTCCGATATGCCCGCGCGCCGCACGCGCCAGTTCGCGCTCGAAAAAACTGAGCGCACGATAAAACGCGCCCTGCACACGCTGAGCGGGCTGGCGGCAGCGGTCCTTCTCTGTACAGCCCTGATGAACTTTTTCTCGCCGCCAGTGGTCTTTCCCAACGTGAATTACGCAGCACTGGCTAACCAGGCCGCGTCTGGCGGCAATCTCCCGACATCGGCCAGCTCAACTCAGCAAGCCGGAGGTCTCGCCGTCACCCTCCAGGCGCTGCCTGCGCGTACTAATACGACCAATACAGTGATACTCATCATTAATGACGCTCAAGGCAGACCAGTAAGTGGCGCGACGGTGAAACTAAGCATCAACATGATCATTATGGACATGGGCACGGCCACTGCTACCGCGAAAGGAAACGGTTCAGTCTACAGCGCGACTTTCACAGCCAGGCAGACCTTCACAATGGCTGGCGCCTGGGCTATACAGGTAGAGGTGTTGCGCGCGAATCAACCACCGGTTCATCTGATGTTCCAGATTACGGTTGCGCAATAACTGCTGAAAGATATCTCGAAAGGAAAAAGCAACAGCTATGCCAGTCTTTCCCTACAAAGGCGTGTGGCCAACTATCGCGGGCGACGTATTTATAGCGCCGGGGGCAATAGTGATCGGAAATGTCACGATTGAGGAGGGTGCAAGCATCTGGTATAACGCCGTGGTGCGAGGAGACAGCGCACCAATTATCATTGGACGCCGAACAAACGTGCAGGATAATTGTACTCTGCACGTGGATGCCGATGCCCCTTTGACGATTGGAGAGGAATGTACAATCGGACACAACGCCGTGGTGCATGGAGCTACGCTAGGCGACCGTGTACTGATTGGCATAAACGCCGTAATCCTGTCGCACGCGGAAGTAGGCTCCAGGACGATCATCGGGGCATGCTCATTGGTAAGCGAGCATAAAAAGATTCCTGAAGAGATTCTGGCGCTTGGGATACCGGCAAAAGTATTTAGAGAGCTGCGCCCGGAAGAAATAGCACACTTGAAGGAGAGCGCGGACGGCTATTATGAGCGGGCACAGAGGCATAAGGCGGCATCTTAGCCGGTGCATCTCCCGCGAGATTACTCCTCTCCTAACCACTTCTGGCGAAGCGCGCGCCCAACACGGGCCAGGGTGAGCTGGGTGAGCGGAACATCGGCCTGATCTGCCGTCAGAGCCGCAATGATCAGGGGCTGCCGGTCGTCTGGTGCGCGATAAAGGATACCCGCGTCGTGCAGAATGCCGGGCAGGCCGCCGGTTTTGTGTGCGAACAGCGCTTCTTCGCCCCAGTAGCCGGGTAGGATACGATAATCGTTCTGGCGCAGCAGGATCTTAATCAGTCGCTCGTGTTCAGGTACGCGCCCGCTCTGGATATGGGAGAAGAGCGTGACCATATCTCTCGCCGTAGTCCAGTTGTCACGACCGGCCCGCCGCGCCTCGAAGTCAATAAAGCGCCGTTCCAGGCGAGTGTCTTGCAGGCCAAGATCGCGCATAGTCGCGTTGATCGCCTCCATGCCCACGAGATCCAGCAGGACATTCGAGGCCGTGTTGTCGCTGATAGTGATCATCAGATGCGCCAGGTCCTGGATGGTCGGGCGCAATTCGGGCGAGAGATCGCCAATGACGCCATCGCTGGTCACGCGGGTCGCCTCCGTCACCTCCAGACGCGTTTCCCAGGTATAGGCGCTGCCAGCCTGAGCCAGTTGGCGAGCCAGTTCTACCAGAATCGGCACTTTGGCCAGGCTGGCAGCCGGGAAAACTTCGTCGGGGTTCAGGGAGACAAGTTCGCGCGGCCCATCTTCCTCCAGGCTGATCGCAACGCAAGCAGCGCGGCCGCCCAGGCCGCTGAGAATCATTTCAATTTCGTTACTCATGCTCCTCCGCCACCCGTTTCATACTCCAGACAATCTGGTCCAGGCGCTCATAATAGTGCTCATCTGAAGGATTAAAGCTATTGATCACCACTCGGTTGTAGTCTTGCCCTTCGGCGTGGATATATTCGTGATCGTTGAGCGCCATGCCAACATGGGTGATCTCTTTGCTGCCGAAGAAGATCAGATCGCCTGCGCACATATACGGGCGCTCAATAGTGTGAAAAAGGAAGCCATCCTGCTGATCTGCATCACGGGGAATAAAATAGCCGCCCATGCGGTAGCACAACTGTACGAAGCCACTGCAATCGATCCCTTCCCAGCTGGTCCCTCCCCAGAGATAGGGCACACCGAGCAGCTTGCGTGCGTAACCAGTCACAGCCTCGACCGCTTGACGCGGATACGGCTCCTTCTGCTGGCGAATCTCCAGGTCCGAACGCTCAAGCCAGGCCGTGCGCTCTCCGGGCAGCGCCACCTGCACACGTGCGGGATACGTGATATCCAGCAGGGGCAGGCGCGTCGAGAGATAGGCATGGCCCACCTTCTGCGAGCCGTCTGCTGTTTCATAGAGAGCTGTATGTGTTGCAGTAATCACAGCGATCAGCGGAAATGGAGTGCCGCAATCCTCGCCAACCTTGCAAAACCCTTTCGTAATCGGCGCAGCCAGGTCGCTAAGACGCATCCAGCCCAGATAATCCACCAGCTTTACCTCGGCCCACTCGCCCTGGATCTTACCCGCATATACGGGCATGTTCAGCAGGGCCTGCGTCACCAGCTCCGACGAGTCATCGGGTAAGCGGCGGACATCGGCCACGCCTGTCGCGACAACGAAATCAACCATGATTTGAAAGAATCCTTACTAGCGAGAAAAAATAATCAACGTCTTACAGCGTTGCTTACCACAAATGCCAGGTTTGCTGGCCGCTCGGCCATGCGGCGCATGAGATAGGGATACCATTGCGAGCCATAGGGGACATAGATGCGCACATGGTAGCCCCGGCGCACCAGCCTCTCCTGCAAATCCCGCCGAATGCCGTAGAGCATCTGGAACTCAAAGGCATCCTGGCCGATGCCGTTCTCGCGAGCATACTTGCAGGCTGCGTTGATAATCGCCTCGTCGTGCGTAGCCAGAGCCGGATAATTGCCCCTTTGCAGGAGCATGGTCATCAGGCGCACGAAGTTATGATCGACCTCGCTCTTCAGCTGGAATGCCACCGACTTCGGCTCTTTATATGCCCCCTTGACCAGGCGCACGCGCACTCCCTGAGCAATCAACTGCTCCACGTCCTTTTTGCTGCGATACAGGCAGGATTGGATCACCGTACCCACGTGCTCAAAGCGCTCGTGCAGCCGCAGCGTCATATCCACAGTGCGTTCGGTATAAGCCGATCCCTCCATGTCGATACGCACAAAAAGAGGAAACTGCCCGGCGTGTTCAAGAATACGCGTGATATTGTTCTGACAGAGGTCCTGCGAAATATCCAGTCCGAGCGAGGTGAGTTTGAGAGAAACATTGGCATCAACTCCTGATGCCTTAATACGGTCGAGGATCTCTATGTAGCCCTGCGTGGTAGCTTGTGCTTCCTGCTCATCCGACACATTCTCGCCCAGGTGGTCAAGCGTGACATGCATGCCCTTCTGATTGAGCACACGTGTGGCCTCAATTGCCTCGTCCAGTTCTTCACCCGCTACGAAACGTCGGGATGCGCCGCGAGCCGCACGATTGCTCATCACAAACCTGCGGACCGCTTCATTTTGAGCCATATACAACAGTGTACCTTTGAGCATCGTTGCCCCCTTACTACCATTGAAAACAGATACAGGCCATCGCGATTCTTCTTTTCTAAATACATCATAACACAAAGCAAGAGTGGCAAGACCTCGTGGCTACGCGGGTCCTATGCGTTCCCAAAGTCCCAGTCGAATCAGCTCATGACGCGCTTCAAAACCAAAGAGGTCTGGTTCCATCTCGCGGCCATGCCTGATTACCAGACCTCGCAGCATCTCGATCTGCTCCGCTTTGCTGGCCATGTCTCTTTCAAAAGGAATATGTTGAGCCAGATGTTCGATTGCTTGTCTACGATACCAGTGTTCCTGCGTTTCAGGCATACACATCACCCGTCTTAGTAACTCTCGACGCCTGTATCAAACAGGTGCCCTTGCTAGCTCTGACGATCCTGGTTTAATGGTAGCATGCTCACCCATCGGCTTTCAAGAGAGCAGGCAGCACCCGAAAACCTTCATGGCGAAGCGAGAGGCAAAGGCTCTGGATCAGCTAAGCCAGCAGAATGGTAACGGTCTCTCTTCTCTTTAGAGGATTGGTTACTATATAGCACGAACCATCAATAGAAAGCATCTTCCTAAATAACTTTGCTTGAGTGTTCCTCTTTATCAATTGACTTCGTTCGTCTGCCTGAAAAATACGTAATCAAGCACCTCTACAAGCCATTATGAAAGACTCAAGACACACGATGAAATACAGTTATATAGATAGAAACCTAGCCATTTTTCCTTATAACAGTGGCAAATCCTTGACCGAACGCGAAGGCGATGCTAAGTTTATTCGCAGAATAGCCATAAGAAACAAAGAGAGAGAAAGACAAAAAGAGGAAAACGATGCTCTGCCCAGCCTGTAATAACTTCAGACCATCGAATAACGCTCTGTGCCCCTGGTGCAACGCTCTTCCCCCCGTAGCAGGCAATGGCTGGGGTAGCCAGAATGCATCCCCTGCCGGGAATGAGAACCAGGCTGCATTCGCAAACTCCTGGGGCGGTCCCGCGCTTTCCAATAATGATTGGAGCGCGTCCGCGAGCCAGATGAATTTTCCTTTACCTTCCTGGCAAGACCCAACCGGATCGGGAGCGCGGCAGCTTGCGTTTTCCCCGCCGGAGCAGTCGCCTGTTACTCAGCAACAGCAGACCGATAATTCGTTCTGGTCGCAAGCATTGGGAACATCGGAAGAAGGCGGCGGGCAATCCAGAGACCAGTCGCTGCTGCCTGTACCTTATCGGGAGCCGGTAAATCAACAGTCGTTAATGGCTCTGCCTACCGGTTTCCCTACGCTCGGCTCCGGCATTCAGCAGGTCAGATCACTGGCGCCGGTGCTGCCCGAAGCAGGCCAGGAAGCGCCGGTTTATGTTCCTCCCATGTATACCAAGCCGCGCCCGATTATCCCTCGTTACCGCGCGATCAGCGGCTTGATCAGCGTATTTGTGGTGGTCGTGCTGCTCTGCTCCGGGGCTGGCTATTTCGCCCAGACAACCGGCAAACTGACGGGTATCGAGAAGCTGCTCGGCATCTACGTCCCATCCCCGGTCGCTTCAAATACGCACTTTTTGCCCGTCCCCACAACCCAGGTGATGTACAACACCGCCAGCCCGGCGGCCAAAGTTATTACTTCGGTTGGCCTTTCAACTAGCGTCAGCCAGTCCGGTCAGATTCCCTTTTATGTGAACAAATTTACTGTAGGTAGTACTGTTTATATAACTTGCGGTACTAATACGTCTCAGGCTGGCGTGGTCGCGGTATGGTGGTATACCAATGGCAATCGCTACCATCAGCAATCATTATCTGTTCCCGCGAAAAGTACCCCTGTTGTTGAATTTTACCTCAGCTTTGGGCAACCAGGCGAGGATAAAGCGGAGGTCTACTGGAATAACGAGCTGGCCGCAACGGTGCTGTTTGTAGTCGAGCCAGCCGCGTAATAAATGACAGGTAAAAAGAGGGGCGCAGATAATCGGTTCCGCGCCTCCCTCTTCTCTTCCATACGGGGAAATGAGGTATTTATCGTTTGCAGAGGGTCTCAACATCAACATCCCCAAAGACTGCTACCTGGCAAGCCAGGCGCAGATTGGGGTTTTTCTTGAGAGCTTTCCCCAGGCGAATCTTTTCCAGAGCGGTCGGCGGATTGACGTTACTGGCAGGCGTGACGATCACCTTATCAGTGGCGCAGAGGCCATTGCCATGGCAGTTTGCCAGGCCCCACAGGCCGCAATAGATCCGAACATCGTGCTCCAGCGCCGGATAACGCACGTGATCACCCTCCGGCACCTCTACCTGGACATTTTCACGAACAAAATTAATGGTTGGCACGGCTTTTTATCCTCCATTAGCCTTTTTTCTGTCGCAGAAAAGAGAAAAAATTGCAGCTTTATCTGGATTGGAGCTGCTGACCATACGCAAATAGGCTCTTGCTATGCTAACTATAGCAAAAACCATAAGCTGGTGCAAACGGCATTAGCCAGACACAACCAGCGTGACAGTAACAGCTTGAGGGGCAACAACGGTACCTTTATCGGTGTCCTTGATCGTCAACGTTACCGTATAAGTCCCCGGCTTCATCTGACTGCTGACGCACTCTACATTGACATACGTATCACTGCCAGCGGCCAGCGTCCCGCTGGTGGTATCGACAGAGAGCCAGGGAACCGGCGCGCTCTGGGTCAGGGCCCAGTGGAGCGGCAGGCTACCGCTATTGCTGAAGATCAAAAGCTCGCTGGTGTCGGTATAGGTGCTGTCGTGATCAAATTCCAGGTAGCTGTAGAAGGGTGTAATGATCGGCTGGTTCGTAATGGCGATGGAGACCTTCACCTGCTGGGCCGGGACGGTCGTGCCGGAGTCGCTATCCTGAATGGTTAGGGTCGAATTGATGGTGCCGTTAGCGCTGCCAAGTAGAGGAGCGATGGAAACCCTCACGCTTTGGCCTGGAGGCACGCTGCCGCTCACGGGGGAAATACCCAGGTAGGTCTGTCCGGTCGCATCGGCGTGGATGACCCAGTCCAGGGGCGCGTTGCCGGTATTCGAGATGGCGAAGCTTTGCGGAGGTGGATTGAAGCCCTGGTTGGTAGCAAAGCTCAAACTTTGCAGCGAGACATGCATAATTGGCTGAGGCGGCGGATTGACTGTGAGCGTTACCGCGACCTGTTGCGCCGGACCGCCAGCGTAGCTAAAGTTTAAAGACCCCTGATAGGTTCCCAGAGCCATGTTGAGAGTATCCACATTTACGGTCACGACTGCCGAAGCATTCGAGCTAAGCGTGCCGCTGGCTGGCGTTGTGCTCAGCCAGTTCGTTCCATCAGAGGTGGTACTCCCGGCTGTCCAGTTCAGCGTTTGCCCTCCACTATTCTGGATCACAATTTCCTGCCCTGCCGGGCTCTGAGCGGGGCTTCCTGCGAAGGCCAGCGAGGCCGTAGAAAGAACCAGGTTGGCCTGAGTGGTATCAACCGTCATGGAGACATACAATGTTTGTGAACTGCCCTGCTTCTGAGTAAAAAGAACCTGACCGAGATACGCCTGGGGAGCCAGATTGCTGCGGTTGACCGTGAGCACTACCAGTGCATTGCCCGCAAAAACGCCACCGGATGGATTGAGCGAAAGCCAGGACACGCTGCTCTTCGCCGTCCAGGCTACCTGCCCACCGCCGGCATTGGTCAGCGTCATATTTTTGTGCGAAAGCGTCCCAGGATTTCCTGCACCCAGGTCGATATGCGAAACGCCCAACTGCAAGCGAGGTAGTCCCGCAAGAGCCGCCTGGATGGTTAGGGAGGTCGAGGCCAGGAGATTCCCCTGACTGGCTTCCAGCCTATGCACGCCGATACTCCAGGCAGCGGTGATTGGGACAAGCGCCTGGAATGCGCCCTGCTCGTTCGTTACAGGAGCAACCGGCTTGCCTTGCCCATCACGCAGCGCCGCCCGTGCGTCACGCAACAAAGTAACCGCGTGACGGGCAGCGAAACCACTGCCCGAAAGTTGCAAGGTATCGCCAACCCGTAGCTCGCCGGGCAAGGCCAGAAGCCGGGGTCCGGCCTGGCCCGCGCGGCTCTTACTCAGAAGCAAGAAAGCCAGTAGGCTGCTTGCCATAAGAAAAAAGATCAGAGAACACCCGATCAATAAGTGTACGAGCCGCGTCTTACGTGCGGGCTTGCGAGGGATGATATTTGTAGGAATATCGGGTATGGGAGTAACCAGTGTGCGCCTGGGAGGAAGGGTAGGAAGATCCGCCAGTGCTCCGAAGGCGCGTTTCTCATCTTCCTCGCCTTCTCCGACTTCCTGGGCTGCTCGCGCTTCTTCCGTCCAGACCGACTGCTGAGGTAGAATCGCCGGCGCATTCTCCTCCAGCTCCACAGGAGCGCCCATATCAGCTTTAGCAACAAAAGACTCAGGTGAGCGCTGGATGCGCTGGAAAAAGCTGGATTGAAACGGTTGATCTTCGGGATGAAGGCCGGAGTAGTGGCCAGCACGATGAGGAGAGGCCGGGGGATGTGTTGGCTGCGATAGAACATCGGTGCTTCCCCCGATCTTCCTGGCTGTTCTTCTCGCGGGAATTATGGCCCCACAGCGACTACAACTCTGGGCGTCAGCTCGCAAGAGTTTATTACAACGTGGGCAGCGTATGGTTTCCATGCCTCTTCCTTAGTTCAGGCTTCCATTTCTAAAGCAACTCCTTACCATTATAAACGCGTGAACGGCTCTTTTTCAAAATCCAGTCCGCTTACGGCGACGAGAAGGTCCGTACCGATACGCTGGTATTTCCGCCAACCGTGATGCCACTTGCTGTGCCTGAATAGTTTGTTGCGCCGGAGGTGCCGCTCGCATTGATCGTATAGGTGCCCAGAGGAACATTCGAGAAAGTGAAGTTACCCGAACTATCAGCAGTAGTCGTGGCGATAACGTTGTTGCCGCCATCAACCAGTGTGAGCGTAGCGCCGCCCAGGCTTTGAGAAGAGGTGCAGTTGGAGTCGCCACACGTGACAACCGTTCCGCTCACAGTATAACCGGTAATCTGGAATGTCACTGTAATAGTTTGCGGGCTATTCTGTAGCACCACGCCGTTATTGCTGGCAGAAACCGTAATCTGACCTGTATAGCTGCCTGGTGACAGAGCGGGCGAAGCAGTGACCGTAATAGTACTGCCGCTGCCATTATCCGTTCCAGACGTTGATGAGAGGCTAAGCCACGTGCTGCTCGCAGAATTTCCAACGGCGGTCCAGGCCACGCCATTATTACAGGAACCCGTCTCGCTCAGCGTAAAGGTTTGCGAGGGAACTGTTGCCTGCCCCTGAGAGGCACTGAGAACAATCTGCGCTGGTAGTTGTTGAAGGGTGCAGCGTTGCAAAACCGTCAGAGCAATAGAGAAGGTTTGAGGGCTGTTGCGGGCCTGCATCCCGGCGGAATCGACGGCGCTGACCGTCACCTGAGTAGTATAGTTCCCCGGCGCCAATCCGCCGAGGTTGACACCTACCGTAATAGTACCCTGTTGGGAAGCTGCACCGATCAGGCCACTGGCTGGAGAGAGTGTCAGCCAGGAGGCTGCCGGAGAGATGCTGGTACTCCAATGGAGCGGCCAGGAGCAGCTGCCGGTGCTCGTCAGGCTTACCATCTGAGCAGCCGGATTTGCGCCCCCCGCGCTTCCAGTAAAGAGCAGTGTACTCGACGACGGTGGCGCGAGGGTACAGGGCGGTTGCACGATCAGGCTCACAGTAATCGTCTGCGGGCTGCCGCTGGCAGAAGCGCCACGCGCATCGGTGGCTATGAGTGTAAGCAGGGCAGTATAGTTCCCCGGGGCCAACTGGCCGGTGTTGACATTGACCATAACCTGCCCGGTCTGATCAGGAAGAATGGTGCCTCCGCCCGGCGCGAAGCTGATCCAGCTTGTACCCAATGAGACCACACTGGTATGCCATTTGAGCAGGCTTCCGCCGTTATTGGTGATCGCGATCACCTGACCCGCCGGATTCGCCTGGCCCTGAATGCTGCTAAAGTTCAAGCTGAGAGACGAAATCGACATAATCGGCGCCGACGGCGCGGGGCGCGGCTGGAGATTCAGCATGATAGACACGGTCTGCGTACTTTTTCCTGCCTGAAATGTGACCATACCGCTATACCTGTGAGGGGCCAGGCCGGCAATATTTACTCCAATAGACAGAACCGTGCCGTTCGTACCCTTGAGCTGGCCACTCGTCGGATCAACCACGATCCAGCCGGCGGAGGGCGTCGCCTTCCAGTTGAGTGTTTCAGTAGCACAGCTGGAGGTTGCGCTCAGGCTCAAAGCGTCATTGCCGGGATTGCTCTGGCCTGAAACTGCGGTAAAGTTCAGATTACCTGTACTGGTAACGAGCCCGCAGTGCGGCTGGACCGTCAGCGCCACGTTTATCATTTGTGGTGTGTCGTAGGCCAGCGGTCCCCAGGAGGAACTAAACGCCAGCGATTCCATGTAGGTTCCCGGCAAAAGAGCCTGACTACGCACGGTCATACGGAGTTGTACGATCTGGCCCGGTGCCAGCGTGCCTGAAGTCATACTGGGACTGAGCCAGGAATTCGGCAGCGAGTAGCCCGGCGAGCCATTTTTCTGATTCTCAGGAAGAAGCGTACTGGCAATGGTCTTTCCGCCGGTGAGCGACCAGTGCAGTACCTGCTGGCCTGGGTTGCTCAAGGTTACAACCTGCGTTTCAGGCGTTGAAGAACCATCCAGCGTGGTGAAAGAGAGCAACGGAGGAGATAGCGAAATCATTGGCCCGGCATTGGGCGGCAACGCATTAACCACCATACTCACTTGAAGCTGTTCGGGAGCACCAACGTTCGAGAAAAGAGTGATGGTGCCTGTATAGCGACCAGGCGGCAAATTGTTGCGCTGGGATGCTATCGAGATGATCTGGCCTACATTAAAAGTCCCCTGCTGAGGTGCAACCAGCAGCCAGGGTTGGTCGCTGCTCGCCGACCAGGAGATCGCGCCATCGCCGGAGTTTCGCAGCACAAATGGCTGGATTGTATCGGCCCCCTGCACAGAACTGCCCAGATCGAGCGTAGAGGAATCGAGCAAGAGGTGCGGGGGACGTGATGGCCCGGTGCCATTGACCTGAAGCATGGCGCTGGCCGTATCGCGCGTAGCAACATCCTCGGCCACAATCAGGTGGAAACCCGGCCCCCAGGAACTGCTCACAGTAAAAGATGCAGTGGCCTGGCCGTTGGCAGCAACTCGAAGCGCCGAGGAGTGACTCGTAGTGAACAGCATCTCCTGGATATCGTGTGTCAGAACGACAGAAGTCATGGGCGCAAAATGAGCGAGAGCCAGAGAGACACTCTCGTTGCTATATGCCACAGTGGTCGAGAGGAGCAGCGTTGGCGGCCCGCCGTATCCGGTTTGACCGGAACTGGCGCGATTAAAGGCAGAGAGGAGTAACAGCCCATCAATTGTGAGAGCCGCCAGGGCCAGAACAACGAGGAGGCTAAAAGCCAGACGCCAGGAGAGCGGGCCACGCCGGGGACGCCGGGTGCTCTTATATGGCAGAGTGACGTGCTCTTCCACCGCGACGCGCCTGATATCCTCTTCCTCAATATGGGCAGCTTCAGCAATAGTAGGCCGGGCGCGCGCTATAAGTGGATCGGCTGAATTGGCCCACAGATCGTTCTCTGGCTCACCCTCGTACTCGTCGCCAGAGATGTCAGACCACGTCCAGGAATCCAGCGAGCGTCCAGGAGGCGTTCGCTTTACTGCCTGCTTATCATCGCGAGCCACTCTCATCTCTGATTGAGTAGCGAACTCCGAGAGCCGTTTTATACGTGGATGGGGTGTGCTGCCACGCTGAATCTCCGATGAAATATCGCGCAAGGGCCTCAAGCGAGCCGAACGAGAGCGCAAAGGGCGCCTTCTACCAGATCCCTCCTCAGCAATCTGGCGAGCTGCTGCGCTTAGCTTAGAGATAGCCAGGTCAGTCGTACCATCCGGCCCACCCTGCACCAGGGCTGAAAGTCGAGAACTGCCACCATCGCTCGAACTCTCAGCAGGCTTGAAAGGCATAGCAATCGACCCTGGCCATTCCCGCTCCATCTCGTCCGGCGCGGGCACTGTAGACGCAGATATGGAAGAACTCTCCCCACGCAGATCTCCATAGTCAGGAATTTCCCAATGAAATACTCCCCCCGCGTGATCCTGACATGCCTCACAAAATAAAACGTCGTCCGCGCAAGGCTTGCTACAATGCAGACACAGACCCATTTTTCTCTCTATATATCTCTATAAAAATAGTAAAGGAACTGGCAAATCCAGGTATGCATTAATAGAACGTTAAAATAGAGGGTTTTGTCACATCAAGCGGGCGGCGTATTTTTCAAAAATGCTCGTTTTCTCAAAAAGCATAATTACCCACTTGACTTTCATACCATACGAAAAATTCAGAAAGAAAAAAGCAATGAAGCAGGCTGATGTAGTGTGAGAAAGAAAGAGCTTCGATCAGCTATTTTGCCTACGCTTGAAATAAGTTATCCACAAGTTATCCACTTGTTTTGGGGAGAATTTGGTGGATAACATCCTTTTCGCTCTCGACCACTCATGCTATAATGGAGTGGGGAGAAGTGGGGAATTTTGGGGAATATGATGGCGGAAGGGCAGGTTCGACCGGTGGAGTGGGGAAATACGGAGCGTCATCAGAGATGAGGGAGAACACGCTGATGCGCTCATCAGGGGCCACCGGAGGACTTGCACGCGCGAAAGAAGCGCCGGCGATATGTTTCTGGGAGAATATGAACATACAATTGATGCGAAAGGACGCATGGCGGTGCCGGCAAAATTTCGCAGCCAACTGGATCGCGGCGCTGTTATCAGCAAAGGCATGGGTCGCTGTCTTTCAGTTTACACTGAGAGTCGCTGGGAAGAGAAATCTGCAGCTCTGGTAGAGGGCAAATCGGACGAAGAACTGCGCGACTTTGAACGGCGCATCTATCCTAGTGCTGGTGAAGTGGAATTAGATGGTCAGGGACGCCTGATGATTCCGGCAAAGTTACGCGATTACGCTGGCCTGGGTAACGAGGTCACGGTGGTCGGTGTGCGTGATCACATTGAGATCTGGGATCGTAAGACCTGGCAGGAGTATCAACAACGACTAGAAGCAGAGGGAAATACTGTTCCCTTCTAGGAATATATGCAAACACAGCATGTCCCGGTGATGCTGGCAGAGGTGCTGAAATTTCTGCAACCCGAATCTGGCGGTCATTATGTTGATGGCACAATAGGCGGAGGAGGGCATACCGCCGCAATTCTCGCGCGCTCTGCCCCAGACGGCAAAGTTCTCGGGATCGATAGAGATCCCCAGGCCCTGGTAAGGGCCGGCGAGCGCCTCAAAGAGGAGGTACGTCAGGGTCGCCTGTTTTTAGTGCAGGGAAATTATTCAGAGATAGCGCGCTTTGTCGCGCAGGCCAACTTCATGCCCGTGCAGGGCATTGTGCTTGACCTGGGTTTCTCGTCGGATCAAATAGAGGACCCTGAGCGCGGCTTTTCTTTTAGCGTAGACGGTCCCCTGGATATGCGCCTGGATCAGTCAAGCGGGCCATCGGCGGCAGATCTGGTCAATACGGCTGGCGAGCAGGAATTGGCAGAGATTTTCTGGCGCTATGGTGAAGAAAATCGTGCGCGCCAGATAGCCTGGCGCGTGGTGAGCGCGCGTGAGAAAGGCCCGATTACACGTACGACACAACTGGCACAGTTGGCGGCAGCCGGTGTGCCGTACAGGTCGGGTATGATCCACCCGGCCACGCGCATTTTCCAGGCTCTGCGCATCGCAGTAAACGCTGAACTGCAACACCTGGAAACGGCGCTTCCTCAGCTTCTAGATGTGCTGCTGGCAGGTTGCAAGGGAATGAGGAGCGAAGAAGGTAGCGGAAGAATGGTTATTCTCTCTTTTCACTCGTTGGAGGATCGGTTGGTTAAGGGATTTATGAGACGGGAGGCAAGCGACTGTATCTGCCCACCGGGCATACCGGTCTGCGTGTGTAATCACCGGGCGCGCCTGCGTTTGCTTACCCCAAAGCCAGTGGCTCCGACACGGGAGGAGATCACTGCAAACCCCCGCGCTCGCAGTGCCAAACTGCGAGCCGCTGAAACGCTTGTTGGCTTGTAGTGCGTCCTATGGCTGGAAAAAAAACCATTGTACGCTGACACGCTAGTTGTGCGGCGCAAAACGCGCCCTTTGCCAGGGCCGCTGCTGATTAAGACGGGTTGTCGAAGAGGGCAGGTGCGAGCAACGTTTGCTCCAAGGAGGGGAAAGCATTTTGTCGAAGAATCGTCTGGAAATATATCAGAACGGACGGCAGCAGAGAAACAAAATACGCGTGCCCTTGAGACAGAAATGGACTGCAAGAGGCTACCAGCGACTCTCTCCGTTGTTTTTTCGTATGAGGCCGATCACTTTATGTATCTGCAGCGTGCTACTCATCAGTTTAATGGCGATCCTGTATCTCTCGCAGTTGGGTCAGGCGGTCACAACCAACCAGCAGATCCAGGCGCTTCGCAATCAGGAGGCAGCGTTGCAGCGCCAAAATAGCGATCTGATCAATACCATTGCCCAGGAACAATCGCCGGCGTATATCGCTGCCCATGCCAGAAAGCTTGGGCTGGCGCCTGCTAATCCACAGAATGTGCAGGTGGTGCTTATCCCGCATCTGCAGAGCGTGCAACATCAACCGTAGTCAGGACAGGCAGGGAAGGAGGCCAGCAAATGAATCCGGCATTACGTCGTGCCCGTAATCGGCAAATGGTCATTTTCTTGCTGGCCTGCTCCGGGATGCTGGTTCTACTTGGCAGGCTCTACTACTGGCAGATTCTTGAGGCGCATAGCGGGTACAATCTGGCGCAACTGGCTAATGAAGAGCATACGCAAGTATTCACGCTGGATGCTCCACGCGGGATTATCTACGATAGCCAGGGGCGGATTCTGGCAACCAATGTCGTGCGCGACGATGTGTACATCGAACCGCATCAGTTCTCGATAGACCATCCGCTCGACGCACAGAGCGCCCGCAATAGTTTGATTGCCACGCTGCACCGGGTGCTGCCGCAGGTTTCGGTCGCCAGCTTGCAGGCCGACTTCAATACAGATATGGGTGCTATCCGCATCGCGGTAAAGATCGATCCGGCGCAGAGTCAGGCATTGCAGAACTTGCGCCTGCCGGACGTTTTTCTGGCTCCGCGTACCTGGCGCGTCTATCCCGGCGGGACGCTGGCCGCACAGATTCTGGGCTATGTGGAACAGAGCGACCAGTCAAGCACGGGCGTCTATGGCATTGAAGGCCAGTATAACCAGCTCCTGTCCGGCACACCCGGCAGTTGGACGGTTGAAACCGACTTGCAGGGGAATCCTCTGACGGTCGGTATCAACAATCAGCAGGTTCCGGTTGATGGAGCCAGTATTACCTTAACAATTGATAGCAATGTGGAGTACATGGTCGAAACGGATCTGGCAAAGGCGGTCCAGGAGAACGAGGCGCAGAGTGGCACAGTCGTTGTTCTCAACGCGAAAACGGGCGCAGTGGTAGCGATGGCCGGGTATCCAACCTTTGATCCGAACAATTACGGTCAGTACTATAACCAGATGGGTTGCTTGCACACAGAGCAGGTGTACTTTAATCCAGCTCTTTACTGCGCCTACGAGCCTGGTTCGACGATGAAGGCGGTGACGATGGCGGCGGCGCTCGATCAGGGGCTGATTACTCCCGATACGACGCTGCAAGATAACGGATGTATCACCTATAGCGACGCGCCGGAGGTGTGCAACTGGGAAGACCTGGCCTACGGCAAAGAGACGATGACGCAGGTGCTCATTCACTCGGCGAACGTGGGGGCCTCTTATGTAGCACACAATATTCTTGGCGTAGATCGTTATTATCCATATCTGGAGCGTTTTGGCTTTGGTCAACCGACAGGTATCGATGGGCCAGAACAGGCCGGCAGTTACCGCCAGCCCTGCGGGCATGGCTGGTCGCCTTGCAGCTCGGATTGGACGATGAGCGATTTAACCCGCCAGGCATTCGGCCAGAGTATTGAGGCCACGCCAATTCAGGTGGCCCAGCTCTACGAGACGATTGCCAATGGCGGCGTGATGATGCAGCCGTATCTGGTCGCTTCGATCAATAATAACGGACACATCACAACTACCCGACCGACCGTGAAAAGGCGAGTCATCAGCCAGCGAGCTGCCCAGTTATTGACGGGCATGCTTGTCCAGTCCGCTGTTCAAGGCTTTGCTCAACTGGCACAGGTTCCTGGCTACAGCGTCGCGGCCAAAACGGGTACTGCCACTACGCAGGGGATTTCGGCCGATCAGACGGAGGCTTCGGTGGCGGGCTTTCTTCCCGCCTCGAACCCGCAGTTCGTCATTCTGGTGAAGATGGATCGGCCACAGAAGAATATCTATGGCAGTACTGCGGCAGCTCCTCTCTGGGGGCAAATCGCGCAGCAGCTGGTATGGGACTATGGGGTACCGCCGGATTTAAAGCAGTAAACCCTGCTATCAGTTGTTTCTTTTACGAGGGTATATCTTATGCAGTCAGATGAAGAGAAAAAACAACAACCCGCCGCGAATGCGGATTCTCCGCAGAACCCGGAATTGAGCGAAGCCTGGCGCACACTGCTGGGTTTGCAGCCCTCTGGGGAAAAGGAAGGTTCGCCGCAGGTCGATCCGGCGGTTCAGGTACAGCCTCTAGCCGCTGATCCCTGGAGCCATTTGCTCCAGTCTCAGGGGGTGCAGCCGGTGGATTTGCAAAAAGTTCATCTGCATGACCTTCACCCGGAGGAAACCGATAACGACGACGTTGAGCATGCTCTCAACGTTATGCGAGAAGCAACCGGCCAGCTACCCTCCCTCAAGGAGAAACCTGGAGAGTCGCAGGAGAGCCGCTAGGCGCTTTCATCATTCTCTCAAGCAAAGTATACTAGAAAGTTTGTTCCAGATCAGGTCTGGACGAAGAAGGGCTTGTATATGCCACGCGAGAGCCGCAACCGAATGCCTCAGGAAGAGCGCGGGAGCGGTTTGCGCCCACGCCCCGTGCGTTCACCAGCTCTGGAAGCCGCGGAGAAGCGCCGGGAAGAGGACCGCGAGCAACGGCAGCCTGGGGAGAAAGCGGCCGGTTCGCGCAGGAAATCCGCGACAGCCGTCAGGAACGAGCAGCGGCGGCTCGCGGTAGAGGCCGGGAACGCGCACCCGGCGGTTCCGCGCAAGGCATTGCCGCGAGGGAAATCTCGTATAGGAAGTTCTGCTGGCGCGAAAAATGGCGAACTGGCCATAGGCTGGCGGCAGAACAATCGCTCGCGCGTGACAGCGCCGCAGCCAGCACCCGCTGGAGTCATCAGCGAAGAAGAGCAGCAGCGGCTGGAACAATTGGAGATGAGTCTGCCGCGAGTCGCGGGCAGGATCGACCCCTGGCTGTTGATCGTCGTCATGGCTCTGCTCTGCATTGGCGTAGTGATGGTCTATAGCGCCAGTTCGTTTATCGCGGCCAATTACGAAGGAGATGCGGCTTACTACTTCAAGCGGGAGCTTATGTGGGTTAGCCTGGGCCTGGTGGTCATGCTGGTTACAATGCGCGTCGATTATCGCTACTGGCGACGGCTCTCGCTGGCAGGTATGCTGGTCATCCTGCCGCTGCTGATCATCGTACTCAAGTTCGGTGTATCGGCCTATGGGGCTTCGCGCTGGCTGGCTCTCGGCTCGTTCTTCGAGTTCCAGCCAAGCGAGCTGACCAAGCTGATCCTGGCGTTGTATATCGCCGACTGGCTGGCCCGCAAGGGCAACCAGGTCAGTTCGTTTCTGTATGGCCTGGCACCGTTCGTCATTCTGGTTGGCGTGGTACTTGGTCTGGTTCTGCTGGAAAACGACCTGGGCACGGCAATCATTATTGCTGGCATCGCTACCGTGATGTTTTTCACGGCGGGCGCCAATATTGCGCAGTTCCTGCTTGCTATGGCTACTGGCGGCTTGATTTTCTTAAAGGAGGCTTTGAAGGGGTACCGTTACTATCGTATAGTTGGGTTTCTGAATCCTTTTCAGAACATTACAAGCATTAACTTGCAGTTATATCAGGGGTTACTGGCGTTGGGTTCGGGCAACTGGTTCGGCCTGGGCTTGGGGCAGAGCCGCCAGAAGACCGGCTATCTGCCGTTCCCTTTTACCGATTCGATCCTTCCGATTATCGGTGAGGAACTGGGCTTTATCGGCTGCGCGGTGATCGTGGTGCTCTTTCTGTTTCTGGCCTTTCGAGGCTTTCGGCTGGCCAGGCGCACGCAGGATCTCTACGGAGCTCTTCTGGCGACAGGAATCACTACGTGGCTGACGCTGCAAGCCTTCATTAATATCGGCGCCAATACGGCAACGATCCCTTATACGGGCGTTCCGTTACCTTTTATCAGCTTTGGCGGCTCATCTATAGTGGTTTCGCTGGCGGCGGTGGGCATTTTGCTCAACATCTCGCGCTACATTCAAGAGCCAGAGATGCCGGCGCTTGTACGCTATACGATGAATTTGCGCAAAAAGAGGCGCGCGGGAAATCTTCCTTCCGCAGCAAAAGCGGATGAACAAAATAGATAGAGTAATAGTTGGACGAGTATGCGAGTAATTGTATCAGGAGGTGGTACTGGCGGGCATGTTTATCCTGCCCTGGCAGTCGCGGCGCAGTTGCGGTTACAGCATCAGGCTGAGATCCTGTTTCTTGGGAGCGATGACGGTCTTGAAACGCAGCTGGTACCCGCCGCAGGTTTTCGCCTGGAGACGATCAAAGCGGGCAAGCTGAGGCGCTATGTTTCCTGGCAGACCGTGAAAGGCGTGATGCGCGTCCCGCTTGGTATGTGGCAGGCCGTAGAGGTTGTGCGCAGGTTCCATGCGGATGTGGCCTTTACCAGCGGCGGCTATGTGGCAGTCCCGGCTGGATTGGC
>Ga0209061_1002862_pt1 | contig 20317 bp, 20 predicted proteins | sample Coa_R1_10_FD_187157 | JGI IMG/M metagenome (GOLD analysis project Ga0209061, IMG submission 187157) | Surface soil microbial communities from Centralia Pennsylvania, which are recovering from an underground coalmine fire - Coalmine... | ecosystem: Environmental > Terrestrial > Soil >...
GCGGTGTTGGGCGAGCGGCCGGACGATGCGGACGCGCTCGACGGCTACGGGCTTGCGCGCTGGTTCGCCGGCGATCTCGACGAGGGCGTCGTTCTGCGGGAGCGCGCCTTCGAGCGGTTCGCGCGCGCGGGCGACTGCGACCGCGCCGCGCGCGCCGCGGTCTGGGTCTCGCGCCAGTATCTGCGCGCCGGGTGCGCCTCGGCTTCGGGCGGCTGGCTTGCCCGGGCGGTGCGCGCGCTCGCGGGAACACGGGGTTGCGCGGGCGAGGGATGGGTGGTGGTCGAGCGGGCGCGGCAGGCTGCGACCGTCGGCGAGGCGGCTGACGGCGCCCGGCGCGCGCTCGCGATCGCCCGCGAGCACGACGACGGCGAGCTCGAGGTGTTCGCGCTCAGCGTCTTGGGGCGGGCCGAGGTGGCGGCGGGCCGGTTGGAGGAGGGGACGCGCCTCCTCGACGAGGCGATGGCCGCGGCGACCGCTGGCCGTGCGCGCAATCTGCACACACTTGGTGAGGCGTACTGCAACCTGATCATTGCCTGCACCGCGGCCGGCGACTGGGCGCGCGCGAGGGAGTGGTGTCGCTACGTGGACGAGTTCGCGGAGCGGCGCGGCATCGTCGTCCTCTACGGCGCGTGCCGGACCGTGCACGCGGACGTGCTCGTCGCCACCGGCCGCTGGGATGCGGCCGAGGCGGCGCTCGCCGACGCGCTCGACGCGCACCGGCGACGCTACCCGCCGATGGCGGCGCCGACCGTCTCGGCGCTGGCGCTGCTTCGCATCCGTCAGGGACGGCTCGCGGAGGCGCAGCAGCTCCTGGCCGGCCGCGAGGAGGAACCGTCGTCGCTGCTGGCGCTCGCGGAGCTGCAGCTCGCCGAAGGCGAGCCTCGGGCGGGCGCCTCGCTGCTCGAGCGGGCGCTCGCGGCCTCGCACGGCGACGTGCTCGGCGAGACGCGCGTCCGCGCGTCGCTCGTCGATGCGTACCTCGCGTGCGGTGACGTCGAGGCGGCCCGCAGCGAGGTCGAGGGACTTCGAGCGGCGGCCGTCGGAGTGTCCGGCGCGCTGGTGGCGGCGCGTGCCGATCTCGCGGCCGCGAAGCTGGCGCTCGCCGAGGGGCGGGCCGACGACGCGGCCGCGCATGCGCGCGCCGCGCTCGAGGCGTTCGGCGCGCTTGAGATGCCGCACGACGCAGCCGACGCGCGGGTCGAGCTCGCTCGCTCGCTCGCCAGCGAGTTGCCGGAGCTCGCGCGCGACGAGGCGCGGGCTGCGTTCTCGACGTACGAGAAGCTGGGCGCGCTGCGCGGCATCGATGCGGCGGCGGTCGTCCTTCGGGATCTCGGCGTGCCCGCCACGGCCGCCGCGCGCCGCTACGGCGAGCTGACGCCGCGCGAGCGCGAGGTGCTGTCGCTCGTTGCCCGGGGGCTGACGAACGCAGGGATCGCCCGGGCGCTCTTCATCAGCGAGAAGACCGCGGGGCACCACGTCAGCCGGATCCTCTCGAAGCTCGGGGCGCGCAACCGGGCCGAAGCTGCCGCACAGGCCGCGCGGCTGGAGGTCGAATAGGGAAGCGAATGGGGCGTTCTCCCGATGCGAGGGAGGCGCCGCCGCCCCAGACTGGTCGGGCATCCACTCGAGGAGGAGACGCGATGACCGCGACCGTGGAAGACCTGAAGCGTGCGCACCGTGCGACCTGGGCCGCCGGCGATTACGCCGCTGTGGCGGACGCGATCACGGACTCGGTTGCGCAGGTGCTTGTCGAGCGCGCTGCCGTCGAGCCTGGGCTGAGCGTGCTCGACGTCGCCACCGGACCCGGCAACATCGCGCTCGCCGCCGCGCAGCGCGGAGCACGGGCGGTCGGTCTGGATCTGACGCCGGAGCTGCTCGAGACGGCGAAGCACCGGGCGGCAGGGCTGGGGGTCGAGGTCGACTGGATCGAGGGCGATGCCGAAGCGCTGCCGTTCGAGGACGCCGGCTTCGACCTGGTGCTCTCCACCTTCGGGGTGCAGTTCGCGCCGCGTCACCAGCAGGCGGCCGCCGAGCTGGCGCGCGTCTGCGCGCCCGGCGGGCTGATCGGTCTCGCGAACTGGACGCCCGAGGGTCAGGTCGGCGAGCTGCTCGAGATCATGGGCGCCTACCTGCCGGCGCCGCCCTCGTATGCCTCGCCGCCGGTGCGCTGGGGCGACGAGGAGCACGTGCGCGCCCTCTTCGCCGGCAGCGGCGTCGAGCTCGAGTTCGAGCGGGCGTCGGTCGCGCTCGACTACGACTCGGCCGAGCACTACGTGTCGTTCATGGAGACGAGCTACGGCCCCACGATCAAGGCGCGCGAGCGGCTGACGGCGGAGGGAACCTGGGACGCCTGCCGCCGCGAGCTGGTGGAGATGATGGAGCGCCGCAACGAGGCGACGGACGGCAGGCTGCGAGTGCCGGCCGAGTACCTGATCGTCCTCGGGCGCAAGCGCTGACGCGCGGCCGGCCATGCCGACGTCCTGATCGTCGGCGCTGGCGCGGCCGGCTGCGTCCGTGCCGCTCGGGAGCGACGGGACTCGAACCCGCGACCTCCGGCGTGACAGGCGCCGCAAGGGGAAACACGAGCCTCCCCGAGAAGACCCGGAAAGAGCCCGACTAGCAGGGGGTTTGGTTCGGGCGCGCGACGGAAGCCTCCATGCCCTGCACGGGGTTCCCGGACGGTCGCGCCCCATCCACGCCCCATCGTGCTGTCGCCTTTCGCGGCAACCCTGCGTTATACCCAGCTCATACGCTGAGGGTCCCATGTGCCGGTGGCGCGCCCGGCGAGGATCGGATCGAGAAGCCCTGCGGCGAGCTTGAACGCTTTGTCGAGGTCCGGCTCGACTTCCACCTCTGAGGCGAGGCGTCGGTAGGGCTCTTCCCAGCTCGAGGGCGGCGACGGCAGGCTCGAAGGCAGCGGCTGCTGCTTGCGTTGCGCGAACGTGACCTCCAGGGCCTTCCGCAGGGGAATGGCGTCGATCGGTTCCGATCCGGCGATCAGGAGGATGTCGACGAGGTCCTTCGGTCGGGTGCTCTGGCGCCTGGTCGCGCCATGCCTCCGCGTGTAGGCGTGCACCTTCTCCGCGATGTGCTGAGGAAGCGGAAGCGCCGGTACGCGGATGCGTTCGATCCCGGCGAACGTGAGCAGGTCCGAAGTCTCGATCTCGTCCGGCGTCGACGACATCGAATCAGCGAACCCGACGTCGACGACGAACTGATCGAAGACGCGGCCGGCGAGCTCGGCGGCGACGTGGAACCGAATCGCTTGCAAGTCGTCTGCGTCGCCAAGGGCATCGGTTCGGCGCACGACGAACGTGAAGAAGTCATCGAGACTGAGTTCTTGCGCAGCAGCGAAGTCCCTAACGGCCGCCTCCTCATCGTCGGTTCGACCCAGATCCATGTCCCTTGTCGGGCGCGTGGTCGAAGCGAAACGGAAGTCAAGCGCGAGGGCGCCTTTGAGGACCCAGCGGTCGGAGGCCACGGTGACGAGGCGTCGGAGGAAGAGCTCGAACGCGACGCGCTTGCGGAGGCGTGCGATGCCGAGGCCCGACCTTGCGGCCTCCGCCCTCAGCCGATCGTCGAGAGCCTGACGGAACGCGGCTGCGGTCGCGTATCTCATTGGTCGAGGAGCAGTGTCTCCAGGCCCTGGGTCCTCCGTCGACGTGCGGCCTCCTCCTCGAACTGCCGGCGTGTAAGCAGGCCAAGCGTGAGGGCCTGCCGGACGGCCATCGCCACCTGTTCGGGCTGGAGCTCCTCAGCGACGTCGACCAGCGTTCGGGCCGGTGCCGTGAGAGGCATTCCGTCGCGCCAGACGATGGGGATCCTTTCGTCGTCGGGGTGGGTGTGGATGACGACACCTGGTGGGCGACGGAGTCCGCGGTGCCTGCGTGGGACCAGCAGGTGGACCTTGTCGGGGACGTTGTCGCTAAGCTCGAGCAGCGCGAGCGCGCTCTCGTGCGAGACCACCGCCTTCTCCGCTCCGACGGCCAGCCATTTCTCGCGGACGTCGTCATGCTGGGAGCTCGGAAAGCCCCGGATGCGATAGAGGCCGCGGCGTATCTGCTCGAACCGTCCCTGCTTGACGTGGTGGTTCAGAAGCTGGCGGCTGACCCCGTGCGCACGAGCTTCGTCGCTCGTGAAGTAACCGCTCCGCTGGTACGCGTCCGCTTCGAGCCCACGGATGTCGGGGTGGCTGTTGTCATGCATAGGTCAAGCATAGCTTTACCTTCGCGGACTAGGCGAGGATCTGGGCAGTTACCGCTTCCCGGGCCTGCCGGCGTAGCCGCTCAGGCCCGCTCCTGGATCTGCGGCCAACGACCTCCGGTCAAGTCGGCCGGTCGTCCATTCCGGGGATTAGCGGCTACAACCGGCTCCCGGCGGATTGCCGGCCGATTCGCGTGCGGGATCTGTGCGGGATGCGCGAGAAGCCGGCGGTCGAGCGCCGACAAAAGATGCCGATTTGCAGGTATTTTAGCGGGAGCGACGGGACTCGAACCCGCGACCTCCGGCGTGACAGGCCGGCGTTCTAACCAGCTGAACTACGCCCCCGCGGACGGCCTAGTGTAGCCGGGCGGGCGGGCCGGCTCCGCCTCTACGCTGCGACGGTGCGCCTGGATCTCGCCGACTGGATCGCGCTCGCGGTCGTGCTCTTCTCGGCGCTCGGGGGCTTGCGGCGCGGGCTCGTGCTCAGCGCCTTCTCGCTGCTCGGCCTGGCGGGCGGGGCCTACGCAGGCTCCCGGCTCGCGCCCTACCTGTTGCGCGGCGGCTCCGGCTCGGCCTGGACGCCGCTCGCGGGCCTGGTGGGGGCGGTGCTCGGCGCGATGCTGCTCCAGCTCGTCGCCGTCGGGATCGGCTCCTTCGTCCGCGGCGGGTTGCGCCTGACCCCGCTGCGGCTGCTCGACTCGGCCGGCGGCTTCGTCCTCGGAGGCGCCGTCGGCGTGGCCATCGTCTGGGTCGGCGCCGCGGTCGCGCTCCTCACCCCCGGGCAGACGCAGCTGCGACGGGAAGTGGAGCGGTCGGCGATCGTCAGGCGGCTCAACGCCGCCCTGCCGCCGCGCTCGCTGCTCGACCTGCTGGCGCGGATCGACCCCTTCCCGTCGATCGCCGGCCCGGCCGCGCCGCCGCTGCCGCCCGACCGGGGTGTCCTGCGCAGCCCGGCGCTGCGCGAGGCGTCCACACGGGTCGTTAAGGTGCTGGGGACCGCCTGCGGGGTCGGGGTCGAGGGCAGCGGCTGGTTCGCCGGGCCGGACGTCGTGGTCACCGCCGCGCACGTCGTGGCCGGCGAGCGGGCAGGCGACACGACGGTCCGGATCCCGGGCCCGGGCTACCCGAGGGAGCTTCCGGCCGTCGTCGTCCTGCTCGACGTACACAACGACGTCGCCGTGCTGCGCGTGCCCGGGGTCGACGAGACGCCGCTGCCGCTCGCCGACCCGCGTCCGGGAGAGCCGGTGGCGATCGTCGGCTATCCGCTCGACGGCGGGCTCACGGCGACCCCCGGCCGGATCGGGCGCACCGCGACCGTTCTCACCCAGGACGCGCTCGGCCGCGGGCCGGTGGCGAGGACGATCACCGCCGTCGCCGGCACCGTCGAGCACGGCGACTCGGGCGGGCCCGCCATCGACACCTCGGGCGCGGTGGAGGCCACGCTGTTCGCCGCCCGGGTCGGCGCGGCGAGCGGCTACGGCGTACCGGCCCAGATCGTCCGCGCCGACCTCGCCCGCGCCGGCACCGAGCCGGTGCCGACCGGCGCCTGCGCGCCCTGATCACGCGAGCTCGGGGAGCACCTCGAGCACGTCGAGCGGGCGCCGGAACGGGGCGACCACGTAGGCGCCGCCCGCCAGCTCCCGGGCGCCGGCAAGCAGCTCGCGGGCCAGGGCGACCCCGACCTCGCGCGCGCCGGCGCCGGCAGCGCGGTAGCGCTCTTGCACGTGCTCGGGGACGACGATCCCCGGCACCTCGTTGTGCACCCGCACGAGCGTCTCGGCGGTGCGGATCGGCCAGACGCCGACCAGCACCGGCACCGGCCAGCCGCCCAGCCGCCCCCGCAGCCGCGCGAGCGGCTCGAGGTCGAACAGGACCTGGGTCATCGCGAAGCGGGCGCCCGCCGCCACCTTGCGGTGAAAGCGCTCGACCTCCAGGCCGAGGTCGTCGGCCGTCGGATTGACCGCCGCTCCGGCGAAGAAGGTGGTCGGCGCGTCGATCGCCCGCCCGTGCCAGTCCTCGCCGCGGTTCAGCTTGCCGATCAGCTCGAGCAGCCCGACCGAGTCGAGGTCGTAGACGGCGTGGGTGCCGGGGTAGTCGCCCGCCTCCGGTGGGTCGCCCGTCACCGCCAGGATGTTGCGGACGCCCTCGGCGTGCGCGCCGAGCAGGAGCGACTCGAGCCCGGCGATCGTCGCGTCGCGCGGCGTGAGGTGCGGGATCGTCTCCACCCCGGTCAGGCGCTCGATCGCCACCGCGGCCATGATCCCGCTCATACGCGCCCGGGCGCGGGGGTTGTCGTTGACGTCGACGAACTGCGCCCGCCCGGAGTCGCGGACGGCGCGCGCCGTCTCGAGCAGCGCCTCCGGGTTCGCGCCGAGCGGCGGGTCGACCTGCACCGAGAGCGCGAACCGGCCCTCCCGCAGGGTGCGCGCCAGCAGCGTCTCGTCCTCGGGCGCGCGGAGGGGGGCTGCACGCTCGCGCTCCCGGACGAGGAACGAGCCGGCCGGCCGCCGGCCGGCGTCGACCGCCTCCCGGATGGCGGCGATCTGGGCCGGCGTCGTGCCGCAGCAGCCGCCGATCAGGCGAGCGCCGAGCTCGCGCGCCCGGGCGGCGAACTCGGCGAAGTAGGAGGGCGTCGCATGCGGGAAGACGAGCCGCCGCCCCGACATGCTCGCCAGCCCGACGTTGGGCAGCGCGGCGAGCGGGGTGCCGTCGCCGCCCATCCGCGCCAGCGCCTCGAGCGCCGCCGCCGGGCCGGCGCCGTGGTTGGCTCCGATGGCGGCGAGGCCGAGCGGGCGCAGCCGGGCCGCCGCCTCCTCCGCCTTGACGCCCGCCAGCGTCTCGCCGCCGGCGTCGAAGGTCAGCAGCGCGACGAGCGGCAGCGGCGAGACCGAGCGGATGGCGGCGAGCGCGGCCTCGAGCTCGTCGAGGTCGTAGAACGTCTCGACCATGAACAGGTCGACGCCCCGGCCTTCCAGGACGCGGGCCTGCTCGGCGACGAGCTCGGCCGGGTCGAGGCCCTGCAGCTCGAGATCGCCGAGCGGGCCGATCGAGCCGGCGATGAACACGTCGCGGCCGGCGATCTCCCGCGCCTCGCGGGCGATCCGCACCGCGGCGGCGTTGATCGCCTCCAGCTCCTCGGCCAGGAACTGGCGGGCCAGCTTGGCCCGGTTGGCGCCGAAGCTGTTCGTCTCGATCAGCTCGGCGCCGGCGCGGATGTAGCCGAGGTGCACCTCGAGCACGCTCTCGGGGGCACGCAGGTTCGCCTCCTCCGGGCAGCGCAGGCCGGGGACGGCGCTCGCCAGCAGCGCGCCCATGCCCCCGTCCGCCACGATCGGCGGGCCCTGGGAGAGGCGCTCCAGGAAACGGCTCACGCCGGCTCGTGCACGGTGCGGCCTTCCATCCCGCCCGCCACGGTGACGAGCTCGCCCGTGAGGTGTCCGGCGAGCTCGTCGGAGGCGAGGAAGACGACGGCCCGTGCCACGTCCTCGGCGCGCGCGACCTTGCGCAACGCCATCGTCCGGCTGAGACGGGCGACGAACGCCTCGTCGAGCTCGCCGCGCGTCATCGGGGAGTACGTCCAGCCCGGAGCGACCGCGTTGACGCGGGCGAGGGGCGCGACGCGGACGATCTCGTTCTTCAGGCTGAGCAGGAGCCCGACCTGGAGGGCGGACTTCGCCGCCGCGTAGTCGGCGTGGCCGGCTTCGCCGAAGCGGCCGGCGGTGGAGCCGACCAGCACGAGGCTGCCGTGGCCGCGGCGTTCCACCAGGCGCAGGAACGCCCGCGCCGTGAGGAAGGTCGCCGTCAGGTTGGCGCGCAGCGTCGCCTCCCAGCGCTCGAGCGGAAGCCGCCAGACCGGCACGTCCTCGCGCGGCCAGACGCCGGCCACCGCCGCGCAGACCTGCAGGCCGCCCAGGGCCGCGTCCGCCTGCTCGAAGAGGCGGTCGACCTCGTCCTCGCGGGTCAGGTCGGCCGGCAGGGCGATCCCGCCGGTCTCCGCGGCCAGCGCCTCGGCCCGCTCGCGGCTCGTGCGGTAGTGGACCGCCACCCGGGCGCCCTCTGCGGCGAAGGCGCGCACGCAGGCCGAGCCGATACCGCCCGCCCCGCCGGTGACCAAGACGCCCTTGCCGGCCAGCCCAGTGTCCACGGCCGGACGTTATCGTCCGCGCCGTGCGCGTCCACGTGATCGGCGACATGGAGGGCGTGGCCGGGATCGTCAAGTGGCAGCAGACCTCCGGCGGCGAGAAGCTCTACGAGGAGGGCCGCGTCCTCTACACCGAGGAGATCAACGCCGCCGTGCGGGGCGCGAAGGCGGCGGGCGGCAGCGAGATCGTCGTCGTCGACAACCACGGCGCCGGCGGCCCCTACAGCTTCAACTCCCTCGTCCCGGACCTGCTCGACCCGGCCTGCGAGTACGTCGTCCAGGAGGAGTGGACCGAGTACACCGCCTTCCTCGAGGCCGGCTGCGACGCCGCCCTGCTCGTCGGGATGCACGCCATGGCCGGCACCCCCGACGGCGTCCTCTCGCACACCGTCTCGGGCCAGGCCTGGCAGAGCCTCCGCTTCAACGGGCGCCTCGTCGGCGAGACCGGGATCAACGCCGCCCTCTGCGGTCACTGGGGGACGCCGGTGGTGCTCGTGACGGGCGACCGAGCGGTCTGCCGGGAGGCGCGGGAGCTGCTCGGGCCCGGGCTGACCACGGTCGAGGTCAAGGAGGGGCTGGGTCGCTTCGGCGCCCGTACGAAGACGCCGCGCGAGGCTCGGCGCCTGATCGAGGAGGCGGCGAAGCAGGCTCTCGCCGACCGCTCGGCGGTCGCGGCCTACGACCCCGGCCGGCCCTGCGAGATCGAGATCGAGTTCACCACCCCCGACCGGCTGCGCGAGTACGCAAACCGCAGGGGCGTCGAGGTGACGGGGCCCTGCACGCTCGTCGCCCGCGGCGACGACTGGTGGTCGGCCTGGTCGAGCTTCTTCTTCTGACGGCCGCCCGGGGACGGGCTACGGTAGGGCGGTGGCCAGCCGGGTCGCCCGCATCTCGATCGCTCCGGTCAAGGCGCTCGCCCTCGTCCATCCCGAGGAGGTCGAGCTGGGTTGGCGCGGTGTCGCCGGCGACCGCCGCTTCTGGCTCGTCGACCGCGACGGGCGCCTCGTCAACGCCAAGCGGCGTCCGCAGCTGCTGCTCGTGCGGGCGGAGTGGGACGAGGCAGCGCGCCGGCTCGGGCTCGTCTTCCCCGACGGCCGGCGGGTGGAGGGGATCGTCGAGCCCGGCGAACCGGTGGCGGCGACCTTGTACGGCCGGCCGCATCCCTCGCGAACCGTCCCCGGGCCCTGGCAGAAGGCCCTCTCCGAGTACGTCGGCGAGCCGCTGACGCTGCTCTGGTCCGAGCACGGGGCGGTCGACCGCGGCACCGGCGGGGGCGCGGTCACCGTCGTCTCGGCCGGCTCGCTCGAGCGGCTGCGCGAGGAGGCGGGCTCGGAGGGCCCGCTCGACAGCCGGCGCTTCCGGATGCTGTTCGAGGTCGACGGCGTCGCCGCGCATGAGGAGGACGCCTGGATCGGGCATCGCCTGGCGCTCGGCGAGGCGGTCGTCGCCCTGGTCGGCGACGTCGGGCGCTGCGCGGTGACGACGAAGAATCCGGCCACGGCCGAGACCGACCTCGACACGCTGGGCGCGCTCGCCCGCTACCGGCGCGACGGGCGCAGCGAGCCGCTGCCCTTCGGCGTGCACGGGGCCGTCGTCGAGCCGGGCCGGGTCCGGGTCGGGGACCTGGTGCGCGTCCTCGCGCGGCCGCCCGCCCGCGTATAGCAGAATCGCTATGCTCTCCTCCGTGGCGGCACGGGCGCGGGCAGAGGGGAAAGGGCCGGTCGAGCGGCTTCGCGAGCGGATCGCGACCGGCGACCGCGGCTGGTTCTTCGCCCAGATCGCCGACCGGGTTGCGGCCCGGCGGGCCGCCATGGGCCTCTCCCAGCGGGAGCTCGCGGCTCTCTGCGGCACGACGCAGTCGGCGATCGCCCGCCTGGAGCGAGGGGGAAGGCCGCCCCGCATCGACACGCTGCTGCGCATCGCCGACGCCCTGGAGTGCGAGCTGGTGGTCGACCTCGTCCCGCGTCCGCCGGCGCCCGCCGCGCCGAGCGGTCGCAGCTAGACCTCGAGCTCCAGCCCGTCGTAGGCGCGCTCGACGCCGTCCGGCAGCGGAAGCTCGTCCGGCCGGTGGATGACCACGAGCCGGCGCGCGCCGGAGGCGGAGAAGGCCTCGAGCGCCTCCTCGGCCGTCAGGTGGCCGCGGATCCCCGCCTCGGGCTGGGCGAGCGTCGCCTCGCAGAGGAACAGGTCGGCGCCGCGCGCCAGCTCCACGAGGCTCTCACAGGGTGCGGAGTCGGCGCTGTAGGCCAGGCTGCGGTCGCCGTCGCTGACCCGCAGCCCGTAGCTCTCGAGCGCGTAGTGGAGGACGCGGTGGGCGACCAGCTCGAAGCCGGCGGCGGTAAACGGCGTCCCCTCCTCGTACTCGCGCACGGGGAACAGCTCGAGGATCGCGTTCGCGTACAGGACGGGGTCGAGCCCGTGCAGCGTCTCGCGGCCGCCGCGCGGCAGCCACAGCTCGGGCGGCGGCACCTCGCGACCGGCGCCGAACAGCCCCCCGAAGGCCCAGGGGACGACGTCTCCCCAGTGGTCGAGGTGGAAGTGGGTGATCACGATCGCGTCGACGCGCGGCCAGGGCTCGAGCCGGCGCAGGCGGGGCAGCACGCCCGGCCCGCAGTCGAGCAGGAGCCGGCGGCCGCCCTCCTCGACGAGGTAGCCGGACTGGGCGCCGCCGGGATTCGGCCAGGCGGGTGAGCAGCCGACGACGTGCAGGTGCATCCGCCTATCCTCGCTGCCCGCGCGGACGCTCGCACGACGAAGCGCGCCGGTATAGATTGCGCGCATGCCTGCCGTCTCGGCCGACACGCTGAAGAAGGTGCCGCTCTTCGCGGGGCTCGACACGCGCGAGCTCGAGCAGATCGCGAGCAGCATGCGCGAGCGCCGCTTCAAGGCCGGCGACACGCTGACCCGCGAGGGGGCGGGCGGGGCCGGCTTCTTCGTCGTGGAGGAGGGGGAGGCCGAGGTCTCGGTCGGCGGCGAGCCGAAAGGGACGATCGGTCCCGGCGACTACTTCGGCGAGATCGCGCTGCTCAACGACTCGCCGCGCACGGCGACCCTCACCGCGCGCACCGACATGGTCTGCTACGGAATGACGCCGTGGGACTTCCGGCCGCTCGTCGAGAGCAACTCGACCATCGCCTGGAAGCTCCTGACGGCGATGGCCGAGAAGCTGCGCTAGCCGGGCCGCTGTCAGCGGATCCGCCGCGCCGCGTAGAACGTCGACCCGTACCAGCCGCTCAGGCTCGAGATGCGCACGACGCTGCCGGCGTGCGGCGCGTCGACGAAACGGCCGTGACCGAGGTAGATGCCGACGTGGCTCGCGTCCGCGAAGAACACGAGGTCGCCGGGCTGGAGGAAGCGGCGGGCGACGCGCCGGCCGCGCGCGAGGTCGGCGAAGCTCGAGTGCGGCAGCGCGATCCCGAAGTGGCCGTAGACGAAGCGGACGAGGCCCGAGCAGTCGAAGCCGGTGCGAGGGGAGGTGCCTCCCCAGCGGTAGGGAACGCCCAGCAGGTGCCGGGCATAGGCGGCGACTCGCCGCCCGAAGCCGGTCGCGGCATCGAGCGGCTCGAAGCTCAGGTGGCGGCGCCGGGCGGGAAGCGGCGGGGCGCCGCCCCGTGCTGCGGTGGCCGTCCGCAGCGAGCCCGCCCGGCCCTGCAGCGGCCGAACGAGCCCGATCGCCAGGGCGAGGGCGACGGCTGGCAGCAGGATGAGCAGGCGAATCGGCCGCATGAGGATCGAAGGGCTCCCGTCGATGGGCGCGGCCGTCGCATGGTGCGGCCGCTCGCTGTCGGCGTAGGTCCCCAGTCGAACAGATCCGGCCGCTCTCCTCATCCCTCGATCGGGTAGTTGCGGCCCACCGTCCCGGCGGGGCGACCCACGCCGCACGGCGAGGTCTCAGCGTCCTCCCGGCCGGCGCACAGCCGGCTTCCAGCCGCCTGTGGCTGACTGGAGCTGATGGCGGAGCGCTCGAGGATCGAGGCGGGACGCAGGCGCGTGAGGCAGGCCAAGCGGGCACTGGCCGGCGCGGCCGTGGCCGGGTTCGCCGTCGTACTCGTCCTCGCCCGGCAGGGGCACCCGGCCAGCGGCCGGCCCGCGAGCTCCGGGGTCGCGCAGCCCTCCAGCAGCGTGCGCGCGGCAGGCTACCGCGAGCGCGACGACGATTCGACGCTCGCGGGCGGCTCGCTCGCGCCGTCGGGCGGCGGCGCTCCCTCCGCGGCGAGCCACACCTCGTGAACGGGCTCGACTGGTACACCGCCCGTGCGGCTGGGGTCGTCGCTTACGCCCTGCTCAGCGCCGGTGTCCTGCTGGGGGTCGCGCTCGCAGGGCGGGCCCGGCTGCCGCGCTGGCCGCAGTTCGCCGTGACCGAGGTGCACCGGTTCGTCGTCCTGCTGAGCGGAGGCTTCGTCGCGTTCCACGTCTACGCGCTGCTCCTCGACCGCTACGCGCACGTCTCGCTCGTGGCCCTGCTCGTCCCGGGGGCAGCCGGCTATCGCCCGCTCTGGGTCGGGCTCGGGACGGTGGCGCTGGAGCTGCTCGCCGCGGTCGGCCTCTCGAACCTGCTGCGGCGACGGCTCGGTCACGCGCGCTGGCGCCGCTTCCACTACCTGACCTTCGTCGTCTGGGCGGCGGCCACGGCACACGGGCTCGGCGCCGGCACCGACGCGGGCAGCCCGTGGCTGCGCGGCCTCTACCTCGTCTCGGTGGCGAGCGTCGCGGCGGCGGTCGCCTGGCGGGCCGGCCGCGTCGGCCTCAGGGCCGCGCGCGCCCCAGCCCCGCCCGCACATGGCTGACGAGCCAGGAAAGGCTGGGCCAGCCGGTTGTAGCCAGGTCGCGGTAGAAGAGGAAGCGCCCGGAGCCCGAGACGAGCTCGAGCCAGGGCGAGTCCTGCACCCGGTAGCCGTCGCCGACCCGGCCGCTGGTGTCGACGGCGACGGGATACGCGAGCGGCTGCGGCAGGCCCCGCAGGAAGCGGTCGAGCGCCTGCGGCGAGGGCTCGACGGCGGCTTCGTCGATCGCGACGAGCGGTGGCAAGTGCCGGCGCGCGGCGAGCGCCTGGTAGCGGTTGAGGGCCACGAGCTGGCGGGCGAGGTCGGTGACCTCCGTCTCCCAGGTGTCGAAGAAGAGCACGAGATGGGCGCCCGAGCCGGGGCCGAGCCGGACCGTGCCGCCGCCGGCGCGCGGCAGCTCGACCTGGGTGCGCGGCCCGAGCAGCCGGATCGCGCCCAGCGGCTCGCGTCCCTGCAGCTGCGGGTGGCCGGGCAGCAGCGCGGCGATGCTCTGCGCGAGCTCGTAGCCGAGCTGGCCGACGCTCGAGTAGGCCATCTGGGTCATGTACAGGCGCGAGAAGCGGCCGCGTCGGTCGACGATGTACGTCGCCGGCGTGTGGTCGATCAGCCCGTGCACCACCTGGGCCTCGATCCCGTAGGCGCGCCAGACGCGCTTCAGCTCCGGCAGCGTCCCCGTCAGGAACAGCCACTGGTGCAGCATCCCGTGGGCGAGCGAGTAGGCGCGGACGTCCTCGACGCTCGTCGCCTGCGGGTTCGCGCCGATGCCGAGCAGCTGCACGTCGCTCGCGGCCGGGCCGAGCAGCTCCTTCGCGTGCAGCAGCGCGGTCGTCGTCAGCGGACAGATCGTCGTGCACTCGGGGTCGTTGAACGAGACGACGACGACCTTGCCGCGGAACGAGCGCAGCGAGACTCGCCGGCCGAACTGGTCGGTGAGGGTGAAGTCCGGCGCGACCCCCTTGATCGGCGTCCCCGGGTCGAGGCGGGGGTTGGCGACGGCCTCGGAGACGGTGCCCGGGCCGGCGGGCGCGGGCGAGGAGCGCACGACCGCGATGCCCGCCCCGATCCCGACTCCGGCGAGCAGCGCGAGCCCGAGGACAAGCCAGTACAGCCTGCGAGACACCGTCCCTCAGTATGGCAGCGCCACCCCCTTCGGCTACGCTCTGCCGCCGTGGCCGTCAGCTCTTCGCTCAGCGCCGCCGGGGTCCGCTGGGACCTGGGCGACCTGGAGCCCGACGCGGAGCAGGGGCGGCGCGAGTGGGACGAGCTGCTCGCGCGCGCCCGCGACTTCGCCGAGCGGCGTCGCGGCACGGTCGGTTCCGCGGGGGCGCAGGGCCTGCGGGAGCTGCTCGACGAGCTCGACGAGCTGCAGCAGGACGCTGCCCGCGTCCACTTCTACGCGACCGCTCGCGAGCACACCGAGGCGACCGATGCCGAGACGAACGACCTCGCGACGCTCGCCCGCGACCGCGCGGCCGAGCTGGAGAGCACGCTGCTGTTCGTCGAGCTCGAGTGGCTGGCGCTCGACGACGCGCAGGCCGAGGCCCTGCTCGCCGCCCCCGAGCTCGCCCCCTACGCGCACCGGCTGCGGGTGGCGCGCGAGGAGAAGCCGTACGTCCTCTCCGAGCCGGAGGAGCAGGCGCTGAACGCGCGCCGGCCGGCGATCTCGGCCTGGGAGTCGCTGCACGGGCGGACGCTCGCCACGCTGACGGTCGAGTTCGACGGGGGCGCCGGGCCCGAGCCGCACACGATCGACCGCCTGCTCGCGTACGTCCACCATCCCGACCGCGAGCTGCGGCGGGCGGCGCTCGACGCGCTCTACGGGGCGCTCGAGACGGTCGCCGACGTGCAGGCCGCGTGCTACGACGCGCTCGTCGGCGACCGGCTCAGCGTCGACCGACTGCGCGGCATCCCCGACCCGATATGGCCGACGAACCAGCGCAACGAGCTCGACGGCGCCGTGGTCGAGGAGATGCTGGCCGCGGTCGAGGGCCACTACCCCCTCGGCCGCCGCTGGTTCGTCCGCAAGGCGCAGGCGCTCGGCCTGCCCCGCCTCGAGCTCGCCGACCAGTACGCGCCGGTCGGCAGCGACCGGCGGGTCGAGTGGGGCGAGGCGGTGGAGCTCGTGGAGGAGACGCTGCGCGACTTCGAGCCGCGGCTGGCCGAGATCTTCCGCCGCTGCCTCGACCGGCGCCACGTCGACGCCGAGCCGCGTCCCGGCAAGGTCGGAGGCGCCTACTGCCACTCCGTCTCCAAGCGCGTCCTGCCCTACGTCCTGCTCAACCACACCGACCAGCTCCGAGACGTCGTGACCCTGGCGCACGAGTTCGGCCACGCCGTGCACGGGACGCTGGCGCTCGAGCGGCAGACGTACCGCTCGTACCACACGGGGCTCGCCCTGGCGGAGGTGCCCTCGACCTTCGCCCAGCTGCTCGCAGTCGAGCGGCTGCTCGAGCACGAGGAGGATCCGGCCACGCGCGCCCTGCTGCTCGCCGACCGGGCCGAGAGCGCGATGGCGTCGATCTTCCGCCAGACGCTGATGGCCCGTTTCGAGCAGCGGGCGTACGGGGTGCGCGGCGAAGGAAAGGCGCTGACTCGCGACCGCCTCTCGGCGCTCTGGCTGGAGGAGAACGAGCGCTACTACGGCGACGCCGTCGAGCTCCCGGAGGGCTACCGGCTCGGCTGGGCGTACATCCCGCACTTCATCCACGTCCGCTTCTACACGTACGCCTACGCCTTCGCCCACCTGGTGGCCTTCTCGCTGCTCGCGCGCTACCGGGCGGATCCGGAGGGCTTCGTGCCCGCCTACCTCGACTTCCTGGCGAGCGGTGGCTCTCGCTCTCCCCGTGACCTGCTCGCGCCGCTCGGCGTCGACCTGCGCGACCCGCAGACCTGGGCCGAGGCCTTCGGCGAGCTCGAGCGCTGCGTGGCGGAGGCCGAGGAAGGCGTGGCCCAGCTCGACGCCTAGCCTCGCGGCCGGGCGAGCCGGACGGCGGGATGCCGGCGGCGGCTACGCGGCGGCGTAGCCTTCGCGCCGCAGGAGGTCGCGGGCGCGCTCGGCGGTCTCGCGGCCCGCGACGAGGAGCACGAGCACGCCGCCGTACTCCGGCGAGACGTGGCGCAGCTCGAAGTCCTCGATGTTGATCCCCGCCGCGCCGAGGGTCTGGGTGACGCGGGCGAGCACGCCCGGCCGGTCGGGGACGCGCACCCGGATCCGGTGCAGCTGCGCCGGCTCCGTGCGGTAGGCGAACGACTCGAGCCGCTCCCGGGCGGCGGCGGCGGTCGTGATCGAGGCCTCGATCGCCGCGCGGTCGCCGCTGGCGAGCGCCGTCTCGAGCTCGAGCAGCGCGGCTCGGAAGCCGGCCAGGGCGGCCGTGATCTCGTCGGCGTTCTCGAGGAAGATGTCGCTCCAGACCGCCGGGTTCGCGCCGGCCAGTCGCGTCATCTCGCGTAGGGAGGCGCCGGCGAAGGCGAGCGGCGTGTCGTCGGGGGCGGCCGCCTCGGCGACGCGCAGCATGAGGACGTTGGCGAGCGCGTGCGGGAGGTGGCTGGTGAGGGCGAGCAGCCGGTCGTGCTCGGCCGCCGCGAGCTGGACGGGGCGGGCGCCGAGGCAAGCGACGAACCGCTCGACGAGCGCGACGCTCGCGGGCGCGGCCGCCTCGCCGGGCGTGAGGAACCAGGTGGCGCCGTCGAAGAGGTCGGCCGACGCCCGGGCCGGGCCGCCCGTGACGCCTCCCGCCACCGGGTGGCCGGGGACGAAGCGCGGATCCGAAACGGCGGCGAGCGAGCGCTTGGTGGAGGCGACGTCGGTGACCACGGCCCCCGGACTCGCCGCCGTGAGCGCCTCCTGCACGACGACGGCGGCGGACGAGGCCGGGACGGCGACCACCACGAGCTCCGCCTCCGCGACCGCCTCCTCCAGCGAGGAGGCGGCCGTCACCGCCGCGAGCGCCGAGGCCTGCTGGAGCGCGGCGCGGTCTGCGTCGTAGCCACGGCAGCGGGCGCCGGCGCGGCGGGCGGCGAGCGCGACCGAGCATCCGACGAGGCCGGTGCCCACGACCGCCAGGCGCTCGACGGGCGCCCGTGCCGGTGGCGGGGCGGGCCGCGGCGGCTCCCGCCGGGCGGCCACCTCCTCCTTGAGGATGTCGAGGACGGCGGCGAAGATCGCGCGCAGGCCGCGCTCGGAGAGAGGGCCCTCGTTCTCGGCGGCGAGCTGTGCCAGGAGCTCCGCCTCGCGGCGGGGGTCGATCCAGCGCTCGCCCCTGGCGTCCTTGTGGTCGCGCACGGCCGCGACCAGCTCGAGGCGGCGGTTGAGCGTCTGCAGCAGCGTGCGGTCGAGGGCCGTGATCTCGGCTCTGAGCGCGTCGAGCTCGGACATCGGCGCGACCTTAGTCTGCGAGCTCGCGGATGCGCGCGACGGCACGCGCGAGCGACGTCTCGTCGAACAGGTAGGGGGTCGCGTTCGCCACGTAGCGGTGGGGGCCGTCGAGCTCGGCGCTGCCCGCCGCGGCGTTCACCAGGTAGCGGACCGGGATCTCGTGGCAGACGACGAGGATCACGCGCTCCTCCCGGGCGAGCAGGCGCTCGAAGGCGCGGGCGTAGCGGCACGCGGCCTCGTCCAGGCTCTCCCCGCCCGGGAAGCGCTGCTTGCGGTTCGCGTGGGCCGGGGCGGCCCGGTAGGCCTGCAGGGAGCTGCCTTCGAGCTCGCCGATCCGGACGTCGCCGAGCTCCTCGTCCACGATCCGGGGCACCGCGCGGCCGGCCAGCGTGATCGCGGCCGTCTCGAGGGCACGCGGGAAGGGCGAGACGGCGAGCAGGTCGAGCGGCAGTCCGGCGAGCTGGGCCGCGAGCCGCTCCGCCTCCTCGACTCCCCGCTCCGACAGGCCCCGGTCGAGGGCCGGGTCGCCGTTGACCACCCCCTCGACGTTAAGCAGCGACTGGCCGTGCCGGACGACGAGGAACAGCCGCAGCAGGCCCGCTCCGCGCTCAGGCCGTGCCGGGCTCATTCAGGCGCGACCGAGGTGCGAGGCCGCGACCCGGCGACGATCGCGCTCGCCAGCCGGGCCAGCGCGGCAGCAGCGACGGCCCAGGCGACGAGGAGACGAGCTGGGAACGGCACCAGGCGATCCTAGCCGCCCCCTTCCAAGCGCCTCCGAGCGAGCGCTCGCTGGGAAGAGGGAGCGCGCCGTCGCCGTCTTGGGTGGTGCGCGCGGCATCGTGTCGTGCGCGGGTCGAGAGGAGGGACCTGAATTGAGAAGGCGGGTGATGGTGCTCGCCCTGGTTGCGGCGCTTGCTTCGCTGACCGCGGCGCTTCTGCCGGGCGGCGCGCCGGCGGACTACGGCACCGGGGCGCTGTATCAGGTGGAGATCAGCGCGAACAACGTCCAGGGTGGCAACTTCTGGTTCTGGGCGGAGCTCGACGCGACCGGTGGCGACTACCAGAACACCGACTGCATCCATCTCGTCGCAGGCGGGAATCCCGGGGCGCCGGTCGGTGCGTCGCATTCGTCCGGCTCGCTCGCGGCGCCGCCCACCGGCTGGTCGGACATCGGCGGCGTGATCGAGATGGACGGCGTGTCGATCATCGGCGGCCATGCGACTGCGAACTTCCGGATCTCGGACGCGCAGCATTCGAACGAGTTCGAGATCTACGTCACCGCGGAGGACGGGCCGTACCTGCCGGCGCATCAGTGGCTGAAGTGGAGCGGTTCGCAGACGCAGGTGCAGGTCGCGCAGCATCCGTAGCTCGACGAGGCGGCGCGGCCGTCGCTTCGACTGGGACGGGGTGCGCCTGAGCGGTGCAGAGTCTTCTGCGCCGCTCAGGCCTCGTCGGGGCTGCTCCGTCGCGGCCGATCAGCTCGGGCAGCCGTCGCCGCGCCGGATGCTCCCGCTCTCACTCCGGCCGGCTCTGCTCGGGCGGACGAGCGTCGAGCTTCGCTCGCCACCTCGTGTCCCGCCAGGCCTCGTACCGCTTCGCCAGCCAGGCGACGTTCTCCCAGGCCGCCGGGTCGTGCTCCTGCATCGCTTCGACGATCGCGCTGACCTTCGGCCAGACGAGCTCGAGCGCGAACGGCGCGTCGAAGTACACGTCCTCGTGCAGCAGGCCCCGCGACACGAGCACGCCCGCACCCTCGTAGAAGCCGAGGAACTCGGCGAACAGATGCCGCTCACGGCTGCCCCGCGGAGAGCGCTCGTCGAACTCGTCGAGCGTGCTGGCGGCGAAGCGCTCGAAGAACCAGGCGCGCGCCTCCGCCTGCACCGCCGTGTCCTTGAGCGACCAGATACGCAGGTAGAGCGCCGCGTCTTCCTGATTCGGATCCCGCGTCAGCACGTGACCACCCTCCTCTCCCCGGGCCGCGGCGTCGCTCGCCCGCATCGAGGCGCGAACCGGCGGCGCGTGAACGCTCAGCAAGCGAGCATACGCCCGAGCGCGGCCCAGGTCATGCGGGCATACCCGCGAGGTACCCGCGATCGCCGAGATTGACCACGAGCCTGCCTACCCGAGGGATGTCCGCAGTGGACTGCAAAAGTGGGCCGGGCTGGGATCGAACCAGCGACCTTGGGATTAAAAGTCCCCTGCTCTACCAGCTGAGCTACCGGCCCGAGGGGTCCGTCGACGCGCTGTCGGGGCACTGCCGGCGCACGGCGAACCGCTTGGACGCGCTCGGCGTCCGGCTCCGAGGGTAGCGACGCCGTAGGATCTCCCCGGTGGCGCCCTACCCGTACGAGCGCGCGTTTCCCTCCCTCGAGCTCGACCGGCCGGAGCCGGGGATCCTGCGTCTCACCCTGCGCGGCCCCGGGCGACTGAACGCGGTGAGCGAGGCGCAGCACAGCGAGCTCGCCCGCCTCTGGCCGGCGATCGCCGAGGACGAGGAGACGCGGGCGGTGCTCGTGCGAGGCGCCGACGGCGCCTTCAGCTCCGGGGGCGATCTCGACCTCGTGCTCGCGATCGCGGATGACGCGGAAACCCGGCTGCGCGTCTTCCACGAGGCGCGCGACCTCGTCTACAACCTGCTCGCTTGTCCGACGCCGATCGTCTCGGCGATCAGCGGCCCGGCGGTCGGGGCGGGGCTGGCGGTCGGCCTGCTCGCGGACGTCTCGCTCGCCTCGCCGCGGGCCCGGATCGTCGACGGCCACACGAAGCTCGGCGTCGCCGCGGGCGACCATGCGGCGATCGTCTGGCCGCTGCTGT
>Ga0209061_1002864_pt1 | contig 20303 bp, 17 predicted proteins | sample Coa_R1_10_FD_187157 | JGI IMG/M metagenome (GOLD analysis project Ga0209061, IMG submission 187157) | Surface soil microbial communities from Centralia Pennsylvania, which are recovering from an underground coalmine fire - Coalmine... | ecosystem: Environmental > Terrestrial > Soil >...
TCCACACGGCGCCGCGGCGGAGATTCGCCGCCTGGGCGGGCATCCGCAGATCGTCCAAGTGCTCGTCTCGAGCGGCTCGCAGCGCCCCTACGGAGACCCGTACTATCACCCGATCTGGGATGCCTGCACCGAGGTGGGGCTGCCGTTCGCAGTGCATCTCGGCGGCAATGCCGGGATCAACTCGAGCCCGACCGGCTGCGGAGCGCCAACGTTCTTCTGGGAGGCGCACGCGCTCCTGTGCGAGACAGGCATGGGGCATCTGGCCAGTGCGATCGCGCACGGCGTATTCGAGCGCTGGCCGACCGCCCGACTCGTGCTGATCGAGTGTGGGATCGCGTGGGTGCCGGCGCTGCTGTGGCGCCTCGATGAGGACTACCGCGCGCTGCGCAAGGAGACGCCGTGGCTGAGGCGACTGCCAAGCGAGTACGCGCGCGAGCACGTGCGCCTTACGACGCAGCCGCTCGAGCAACCTCGTAACCGCGAGGCGCTGTGGCCGGCGCTAGCCGACATCGGTGGGGAGAGAATGCTCATGTTCGCCTCCGACTACCCCCACTGGGACTTCGATGACCCCGCTTCGCTGCGGGTGCCGCCAACCTGGCGGGAGGCGATCTTCGACGCCAATGCGCGCGAGCTCTACCACCTGCCGTGCGCCGACCCGCCGGCCAGCCAGCGGCGCGGCGCCGAGACCCCGCCGGCCGATGCCCGGGCCGGCTGACCGCGCTCCCGCCGCAGGTGCGCGGGACCGCGCTGTCGCCCACCGCCACCGACAGGTCCTGTTTGCCGCCAGTGAGCTCGCGCCCGGTCAGCGGCGGATTGTCGAGGTCAATGGACGCAGCGTTGGCATCTTCAACGTCGGGGGCACCTTCTATGCGCTTCACAACCGCTGCCCGCACAAGGGCGGTCCGTTGTGCGAGGGACGTATCTGCGGAACCACCCTGCCATCGGACGCCTACTCATTTCGGTACGGCCGGGAGGGGGAGCTGGTGCGCTGCGCCTGGCACGGGTGGGAGTTTGAGATCGCAACCGGACGCGCGCTCGCCGACCCGCGCGTGCGCGCACGGACCTACGCGGTCAGCATCGAGGACGGCCGCCTGGTACTGCACCTGTGAGCGTCGACGGGTCCCCTGCGAGCGTCGGCGGATCGGACAGGCGGCCGAGGCGTGCGCCGATCTCATCGGCGCGGGCAAGCGCCAGCGCGGCCAGCCGCGCAAGCGACTCGGCTCGCACCCGGTAGGCCGGCCCCGACACGCTGAGCGCCGCAACGCACCTCGCCCCCGCCTCAAACACCGGTGCAGCGACCCCGTTGAGCCCCTCCTCCAACTCCCCCTCGACGGAGGCCCAGCCACGCTCGCGCGTGCGGGAGATCTCGATCGCAAGCCGTCTGCGGTCAACGATCGTGCGCTGTGTCAGGGCGACAAGTCGCCCGGGCGCCGGCCTCGCCTTCGCGAAGGCGAGGAAGACCTTGCCATCCGATGACGCGTGTAGCGGGCTGCGGCGCCCGATCCAATTGCGCGCCCCGATCAGATACCGCCCGCTCACCTGTGCAACATCGACCGCCTCGCTCCCTTCTAGTACCGACAAGACCACGGTCTCGCCGGTTTCCTCCGCAAGCCGCTCCATCGCAGCGCGCGACTCGCTGATCAGCCCGCGCCCGCCAAGCGCAAGCAACCCGAGCCGACCGAGCGTGGGGCCAAGTCGAAACGCCTCGCTCCCGGACACTCGCTCCAAGAACCCACGCTGGGCCAGCGTCGCCGCCAAGCGCGAGGCGGAACTCCGGTGGATCCCAAGGTGCGAGGCGAGCGCGGTCACCGTCAGCTCGCCCCCCGCCCCGCGATCGAACGCCAGCAGAACCTGAAGCGCGCGGTCGACCGTTTCAAGCGTCCTCATCCGCCGCGTCCGCCCTTGCTCATCGCAGCAATGTTAGGTTCGTGGACGCAATTGAGAGGAGGGCGCTGACGCCCCCTGCCCCCACCCGGCGCCCGTGACTAGGCGCCAACCTCGGCGAGCGCAAGGCGGGCCGCGCGCAGCCCGCTCTGCACGGCGGTCTCCGTGTAGAAGTTGCCAAGATAGTCGCCGGCGAGCGCGAATTGCGCCCGCGGGCGCAGGAGCGCCCCCTGCAGCGCGCCACGACCGGGGAAGCAGTACGCCAGCCCCAACGGCCAGCGCTGGATCTGCGCCTCGCTGACCAACGCCGAGAACCCGGGAAAGAGCTGGTCGAGGTCGGCGAGATAGATGGCGATGATTTCGCGATCGTCGCGATCGAGCAGCGCCCGCGCCAGCCTCGCCGGCGAGAAGACCATGATCGAGCTGCCCGGCGAGCGCTCCCGCTCCATCCCCCGAATGGCGCTCGACATGTTGAAGAAGACGTTGAACGACCGCTTCGGCGTCGCGATTGCGTAGCAGTCGTCCCAGGGGGCGGCGCCGCCCTCGCTGGTCAGGAACGCCGCGCTGACATAGGGTCCGTAGACGATCCGCTCGAGCGTCCGGGCCAGATCCGTCGGCAGCGGTCGAACCAGCTTCAGCGTCACCGGCGCCGGCGTTGCCATCACCACGTAGCGCGCGCGCACGCTCGCCTGCGATCCGGACGCGTTCGCGTAGACGACCTCGACGTGGTCTGCGCCGAGCGCGACGGTGGTCACCTCGGCACCGAGCAGCACGCGCCCTTGCAGCCTCGCCGCGAGCGCTTCGCTCAACGTCGCGGAGCCGCCGAGGATGTTGCGCGACAACCCCTCGCCGCGGTTCCACACCAGGCGGAAGTAGCCGATGCCGGCGCCCGCCGAGATCTCCTCCGGCTCTCCGCCGGAGCGGGTCACGGTGGGACGAAGCAGGGCGTCGGCGTCCTCGGGAAGCGAGCCCACGAACTCGCGAAAGCTGCTTGCGCCCATGAAGTCGAGGACGAGCTGCTGGCGCAGCCAGTAGTCCTGACCCTGCGCGCGCGCGAGCATGCGCCCGTAGCGGACGACCGCCGTGCGCACCCTCGCCCCCGCTCGCAGCGCCGCCAGCCGCGCACCCCAGGACATCGGGATCCGGAACGGGTATGTCTCAACGCGCCCTCCAGCGAGCATTCGGCCGTTCATCGCAACCGCATCGAGCTTGCCCGGGACCGCGACCGCCCTCAGTCCAAGCGTGCCGATCAGCACGTCGGTGGCGCTCCCCGGCCCGGCAAGCACATGCGCACCCCAGTTCAGCCAGTAGCGCCCGCGCCGCTCGGAGCGAAGCCTCCCGCCCACTCGCTGCTCCTTCTCCAGCAGCAGCACATCCGCATCGCGGGCCGCCCATGCGGCGACGAGCCCCGCAACTCCACCGCCCACGACCACGATGTCCCGCATCCCCCTGCCCTCGCCGCGACCGGGCGGGAAGTCCGCTCAGTCGCCGAGCTCGGCTCGACGGCGCGCCACGAACTCCTCGAGCTCCTGGCGGATCGCCTCATCGAGCGGTGGCTGCTCGTAGTCCTCAAGCGTCTTGCGCCAGATCTCGGCTGCGCGCGCGGTTGCGTCGCGACCGCCGCCGCGTAGCCAGCGGTCGAAGTTCTCGGTCGAGGAGAGCAGCGGGCGGTAGAAGCACTCACGGAACCGCTCGAGCGTGTGCGTCGCGCCGAGGAAGTGACCACCCGGCCCGACCTCCTGATGGGCCGAGAAGGCGAGGCTGTCATCGTCGATCTCAAGCGGCGTGAACTCGACCAGCAGCTCGCGCAGCAGCTCGATGTCGACGATGAACTTCTCATAGCAGGAGACGAGCCCTCCCTCGAGCCAGCCGGCCGCGTGCATGACGAAGTTCGCGCCGGCGAGGAACGTCGGCAGGAGCGTCATCAGCGACTCGTATGCCGCCTGCGCATCGACTGTCTGGGACGCGTTGAGCGCGCCCCCGCCGCGCCACGGTAGCCCAAAGCGCCGCGCGATCTGACCTGTGCACAGCACCCCGATCGCCGACTCGGGGGTGCCGAAGGAGGGCGAGCCCGATTGCATGTCGGTGTTCGACAAAAACGAGCCGAACACGACCGGGCAGCCCGGTCGCACGAGCTGCGCGAGCGCGATCCCGGCGAGCGCCTCGGCGATCTGCTGCACGAGCGTCGCCGGCAGCGAGACCGGCGACATCGCCCCCATCAACAAAAACGGCGTGATCACGACCGCCTGGTTGGCGCGCACGTACTCGAGCATCGCCGAGAGCATGCGGTCGTCGTAGCGCAGCGGCGAGTTGACGTTGATCAGCGAGATCGAGACCGGCGCGCGCTCGATTGCCTCGCGCGAGCCGAACAGGATCTCCCCCATGCGGATCGTGTCGGCGGCGTTCGGGCCGGAGGTGACCGAGCCCATGTACGGCTTGTCGGACAGCGTCTGCAGCGCAAACACCATGTCGAGATGGCGGGAATCAAGCGGCCGGTCCTCGGGCTCGCAGATCGTGCCGCCCGGCGAGTCGAGCTGATCGAACGATTGCGCGAGCCGCACGAGGTTCTCGAAGTCCGCCATCTTCGCATCGCGACGGACATCGCCCTCGCGCACGAACGGGCAGCCGTAGACCGGCGCGAACACCATCCGATCGCCGCCGATCACGACGCTGCGCTCGGGGTTGCGCGCCTGCAGCTCGAACTCGCGCGGCGCCTTTGCCACCTGCTCCAGCACCCAGTCGGGGTCGAACAGCACGCGGTTGGAGCCCTCCACCTTCTGCCCTGCGCGGCGGAGCAGCTCCACCGCCTCGGGCAGCAGAAACTCGATCCCGATCTCGGACAGGAGCCTCCGCCAGCCGCGGTCGAGCACCTCCATCGCCTCCTCGCTGAGGATCTCATAGCGTGGCATGCGGTTGATGAACAAGCTGACCTCCTTGGGGATGAGGGTGTCGGTCGGTTGGGGCGGGGTCCGGTCGGATGTCGGGGGTCGGTGGCGTCTGGGGCCGGGCGAGCGGATACCGGATGAGCGTGGCGCATCGTCGTTGAGCTTGACGGCGCAGCCAACGCGCGTAAGATATCGGGCGTGGAACAACAGTTTCAAGTCTTCTCGCCGGGTGCCGCCGCGATCGATCGTGCGGCAGAGCTGCTGGTGCGGATCCTGCAAAGCGAGGCGCCGGTATCGCTGTCCGAGCTGGCAGCCGCCAGCGCCCTCCCCAAGAGCACCGCCTCACGGTTGATCTCCGCGCTTGAGCGCCACGGCCTGGTCGAGCAGAACGGCGAGCGCGGACGCCTGCGCCCAGGCCCCGCGATCCTCCGCGCCGCCGAGCGCGGACTGCTTGGGCGCAGCCTGGTCGAGCTCTCCCGCCCATACCTCGAGGCGCTCTCGGAGGCCAGCGGCGAGACGATCAACCTCGCGGTCCCCGCCCACGATGGCGTCGAGCATCTGGCGCAGGTCGACAGTCGCCACTTCCTCGGCGCCAGCCAGTGGGTCGGGCGGCGAGTTGACTACCACTGCACCGCCAACGGCAAGGTGTTCCTCGCCTTCGGCCTCGCCGAGCTGCCGCGCGGACCGTTGCGCCGCTACACCGAGGCGACGATCTGCGACCGCGCGCGGCTGCGCGCCCAGCTGCGGCAGGTGCGCCGACGCGCCTTCGCAAGCGCGATCGACGAGCTGGAGCCCGGCCTTGCGGCGATCGCCGCCCCCGTGCGCGGCAGCCACGGCGACGTGATCGCAGCGCTCAGCATCAGCGGACCGACGCTGCGCATGACCCCGCAGCGGATCACGCGCCTGCGTGAGGCGCTGCTTGAGCAGACAGAGGCGTTGAGCGCGCGCCTCGGCCACCGCCCGTCGGACGACACCCCACAACAACCCGATCGACAAAAAGCCCACCCCGAGGAAGGAGAGAAAGCGGCATGACGCACGAGGAGATCCTCAAGCTGCTCTACGACGAGACGTTGGTTGGCAACGCTCCAGCCGTCTCGGACGGCGTGCGCGCCGGCCTTGACTCCGGCCTTGAGCCGGAGCGGATGCTCTACGAGGCGTTGATCCCATCGCTCGAGGAGGTCGGTGCCCGCTTCGAGCGCGGCGACTACTTCGTGCCCGAGATGCTGATCGCGGCGCGCGCGATGCAGGGGGCGCTCGACATCCTCAGACCGCTTCTGGCCGAATCCGATGCTCCTCAGGTCGGCACGTTCGTGATGGGCACCGTCAAGGGCGATGTGCACGACATCGGCAAGAACCTGTGCAACATCATGCTCGAGGGGGCGGGCTTCCACGTGATCGACCTCGGCGTCAACGTGCCCCCGGAGAAGTTCGTCGAGCAGATTGAGGAGCATAAGCCCGACATCGTCGGCTTTTCCGCCTTCCTCACCACGACGATGCCGATGTTCAAGGCGAACATCAACGCGATCGAGAAGGCGGGGCTGCGCGATCAGGTGATCGTGATGGTCGGCGGCGCTCCGGTCACCCAGGAGTACGCCGACGCGGTTGGCGCCGACGGCTACTCGCCGGATGCCTCCTCGGCAGTGAAGAAGGCCAAGGAGCTGATCGAGCGCCGCCGCGCGCAGGTGGCGGCGTAGCGGTCGGCGTGAGGCCGCTGGGAGCTGAAAGGAGCAGCAGATGGAGACAGTGCTGAGGTCGCGCACGCGAACGGTGACGATCAGCGCCGACGGCCCGTTTTGCATCATCGGCGAGCGGATCAACCCAACCGGGCGCAAGCGCTTCGCCGAGGAGCTGCGGGCCGGCGATCTCTCGACCGTGCGCGCGGACGCGCTCGCGCAGGTTCAGGCGGGTGCTGACATGCTCGACGTCAACGCGGGGATCCCCCTGGTCGACGAGCCCGAGCTGCTCAAGGAGATGCTGAGGGTCGTCCAGGAGACGGTCGAAGTGCCGATTTGCATCGACTCCTCCGTGATTGAGGCGCTTGAAGCCGGGCTGTCGGTGTACGAGGGCAAGGCGCTCGTCAACTCTGTCACTGCCGAGCGGGACCGGCTTGATGCGATCCTGCCCTTGGTGGCGCGCCACGGCGCCGCGGTGATCGGGATGGCCAACGACGAGACAGGGATCCCGGAGACCGCGGAGAAGCGGCTCGAATGCGCGCGCAAGATCGTCCAGGCCGCAGCCGACCACGGGATCGGCCCGGAGGATGTGGTGATCGACCCGCTGGCGATGACCGTCGGCGCTGACACCGCCGCCGTCACGACCACGCTCGAGGCGATTCGGCTGATCCGCGACGAGCTCGGCGTGAACATGTCCCTGGGCGCCTCGAACGTGTCGTTCGGGCTGCCACAGCGGCACGTCCTCAATGCGGCGTTCCTGCCGATGGCGATGGCGGCTGGGCTGACAAGCGCGATCATGTCGACCGCGCCCGTGTGCGTCGAGGCGGTCAGGGCTTCCGATCTGCTGCTTGGCCACGACCCGTGGGGGGCCTCCTGGATCGCTGCTCATCGGGCCCGCCAGGCGCAGGCGCAGCCAGCCGAGCAGCCCGCATCGCGGTGAGCGCCACCCCGCACGTCCGTCGCCTACGGGAGCTCGAGCGCGACCTCGAGCCGGAGCGGCTGGACGGCGAGCGCCGCGTGCGCCTGCGCTTCCTGCTCGCCGGCGGCGAGGAGCGCCAGCCGCGCGACGTGCGCGTCCCTGGGGGCACGCCGATCTTCGATGCGGCCAGCTGGAATGGGATCGCGATCGACTCGACCTGCGGGGGCTACGGCACCTGCCGCAAGTGTCGCGTGCGCGTGATCTCAGGCGATGTACCGATCTCCCCGCTCGAGCAGCGCGCGTTCACGACCGAGGAGCTGCGCCAGGGGTGGCGGCTGGCGTGTCGCGCGCCCGCGCGCGAGGACCTGGTCGTGGAGGTGCCGCCGCTGCAGACGCGCCCGAAGGCCGCGCTGGCGGGGGTCGGCCGCCACGTGATCCTGCGCCCGGCGGTGCAGAAGCGCCATCTGCGGCTGCCTGAGCCGACGCTCAGCGACCAGCGCTCCGATCTGCAGCGCGTGCTTGACGCGCTCGAGGATCTCGAGCCGCACGTCTCACTCGAGCTGCTGCGCACGCTCGGAGGGACGCTGCGCGCCGCCGACTGGGATGTGACCGCGGTCGTCGTCGACCGGGAGCTGATCGACGTCGAGCCCGGCGACACCACCGCTCGACGCTTCGCGCTCGCGTTTGACCTCGGCACGACCACGGTCGTGGCGACGCTGCTCGACCTCGATACGGGCCAGCCCCTGGCGGTGCGCTCCGCGCTCAACCGCCAGCAGCCCCATGGCGCGGACGTGATCACCAGGATCTCCGCGACGATGCTCGACGAGCGCGCGCTCGCGGTGTTGCGGGAGCGCGCACACGAAACGCTCGCGCAGCTGACCGACGAGGTCTGCGCGGAGGCAAAGGTGGCGCCGCACGAGGTGTATGAGATCACCGTGTGCGGCAACGTGACGATGATGCACCTCGCGCTCGGGATCGATCCCGAGCCGCTATCGATGGCGCCGTTCATCGTCTCCACGCACAACTGGCCGCCGATGCGGGCGGCCGAGTTCGGCGTCCGTGTGCACCCGCGCGCCCCGGCGTTCGTCTTCCCCTCGCTTGGCGCGTACGTGGGCGGGGACATCGTCGCCGGGATGCTGGCGACCGGGCTCGCACGAGATCGCCGCCTGCGGCTGATGATCGACGTCGGCACCAACTCGGAGATCGTGCTCGGCTCAAGCGAGCGCGTGGTGGCCACCGCGGCCCCCGCCGGGCCAGCGTTCGAGGCGGCTCAGATCCGTTGTGGGATGCGCGCCGCCGAGGGGGCGATCGAGACCGTGCGGATCCGCGACGGCGAGCTTGAGCTCGGCGTGATCGGCGATGCGCAGCCGCTCGGCATCTGCGGCTCCGGGTTGGTCGACGCGGTCGCCGAGCTCGCCCATGCGGGCCTGCTCGACCACTCGGGGCGGTTTGTCTCCGAGGAGCGCGCGGCCGAGCTTGCGCCCTCGCTCGCCGAGCGCTTCGCGCGCATCGGCGAGGAGCGCGTGTTCGTCCTGCACTGGCGCGGCGGAGAGCCGGCGGAGTCCGTGTACCTCTCCCAGCGCGACGTGCGCGAGCTGCAGTTCGCCAAGGCAGCGATCGCGACGGGCTGGCGGATCCTGCTGCGCGAGCTGCGCGCGCGCACCGAGGACATCTCCCAGGTGCTGCTGGCGGGCAGCTTCGGCGCCTACCTGACGCCGCTCTCGGCTGTTCGCATCGGGCTCGTGCCCAAGCTGGCGCTGCCGCGGATCGTCGCCGCCGGCAACGTGGCAGGCGAGGGCGCCAAGATCGCGGCGCTGTCGCTGCGCGAGCGCGCCGAAGCCCAGGGGCTTTTGCACGAGGTTGAGTACGTCGAGCTGTCGGGGCGGGGGGATTTCAACGACCTGTTCGTCGAGCAGCTCGCGCTGCCCGGATGAGCGCCGCCGCCGTGATCGCCTGCGGCGCGCTCGCCGCGCACGTGCATGCGATCGCGCGCCGCCGCGGGTGGGAGCTCGATGTGCACCCGCTGCCCGCGCTGCTGCACAACCGCCCGGAGCGGATCGCGCCGGCGTTGGAGCGGGCGCTGTTGCGCCTGCGCCCCCGCTACGAGCGGCTGGCGGTCGCCTACGGCGACTGCGGCAGCCGCGGCGCGATCGACCGCGTGCTGGAGCGCGCAGGGGTCGAGCGCCTCCCCGCCACCGACTGCTACCAGGCCTTCGCCGGCGAGGAGGCGCTCGAGGCGCTTCGCGAGCAGCCCGGCACCTACCTGCTCACCGACTTCCTGGCGCGCACTTTCGATCGCACGGTCTGGCGCGAGCTGGGGCTGGACCGCCACCCGGAGCTGCGCGAAGAGTACTTCCGCCACTACACCCGCGTGCTCTGGCTCGCGCAGCGCCCCACCCCGGCGACGCGCGCGGCGGCCGAGCGGGCCGCGGCTGCGCTCGGGCTGCCGCTCGAGGTCAAGGTCGTCGGCGATCGCGGGCTTGAGCGCGCGCTCGAGGCGCTGCTGCGCTGAGCCGGCGGCAGCCGGCGCTGTTTGGACCGCTGCTGCGCCGAGCGCCGCCCGAGGCGCGCCGACGGCCATCCATGCCCCGACGGCGCCGCTATCCGCCGTCCGCCGGGTGCGGAGCGGGCGCCGCCCGCGTCGTGGCGGGCCGCTCAAGCGACTCGGCGAGCAGCGTTGCGACATCGGCGACGCGCAGTTGCGCCCCCTCGCCCTGGGCGCTGTCGTCGAGCATCACGGTGCAGAACGGGCACGCGACCGCAAGCGTGTCGGCGCCGGTCGCGGCGGCCTCGCGCACCCGCTCGGCGCCGATCGAGCGCCCACGCTCCTCCATCCACATGTGCGCCCCGCCCGCCCCGCAGCAGAACGTCTGACGGCCATGGCGCTCCATCTCGACGAGCTCACCGACCGCGCCCGCCAGCTCGCGCGGACCGGCCAACACGTCGTTGTGGCGCGCCAGGTAGCAGGAGTCGTGATAGGTGATGCGCGGGCGCCCCGCGCTCTCGGAGTCGCCCGGCGCGAGCCTCCCCTCCCGCACCAGCTGCGCCAGCAGCTCCGAGTGGTGGATCACCTCATAGCGCCCGCCGAAGTCCGGATACTCGTTGGCGAGCGTGTTGAAGCAGTGCGGGCAGCTGGCGATGATCTTGCGCACGCCCGCGCCGTCGAGCGTCTCCACGTTCTGCTGCGCGAGCGCCTGGAACACGTACTCGTTTCCGATCCGCCGCGCCGGGTCCCCGGTGCAGCACTCGCGCGGGCCGAGGATCGCGAACTCGACCCCGGCCGCTTGCAGCAGCCGCGCAGTCGCGCGCGCCGACTCGCGGGCACGCTCATCGAACGAGGCGGCGCAGCCGACCCAGTAGAGGTACTCCGGCGCCTGCTCCCCCGGCGCAAGCACGCGCACCCCCAAATCGGCAGCCCACTCCGCCCGCTCGGACTGCGGCCTGCCCCACGGGTTGTTCGAGCGCTCGACGTCCCGCAGCATCGGCTCCGCCTCGGGCGGAAAGCTCGAGGAGACCATCACCAGGTGCCGGCGGAGATCGACGATGTGGTCGATGTGCTCGATCGAGACCGGGCAGGCCTGTACGCAGGCGCCGCAGGTGACGCAATCCCAGACCGACTCCTCGGGCACCGCGTTCGGAACGAGCGGCTCCTCCGAGCCGGCGAGCACCGCATCGCGCAGCCCCATGATCACGAGCTTTGGCGAGAGCGTCTTGCCGGTCTGCCAGGCTGGACAGGCGTCCTGACAGCGGCCGCACTCGGTGCAGGTGTAGGTGTCGAGCACCTCCTTCCAGGTGAGGTCCGTGGCGACACCGGCGCCGAAGCGAAGCTCCTCCTCCGCCGAGCCGCCCTCCTCCTCGTCGAAGCGCAGCGGCTCAAGCCGCCCTCGCGCGCGCGTGCGCGCGAACCAGACGTTGAAGGCGGCGGTGAGGATGTGCAGGTGCTTGGAGTGCGGCAGGTAGGCGAGGAAGAACAGGATCGTCGTGACGTGCAGCCAGACGAAGAAGCGCTCGAGCACGCGGGTCGGCTCGTTGCGGCCGAAGATCTGCGAGATCGCGCGCGAGACCGGCGTGAGCGACTTCGGCCAGGCGTTCAGGCCGAGCGCGATCTGCGTCGCATGCCAGAACAGAAGGCTGAGGACGATCACGGCGATCAGCGCCAGGATCAGATCGGCCTCGCCGAGGTGGCTTCCCTGGAAGCGGGCGGGGCGCTGCACCTTGCGGATGTAGAGCGCCACCAGCACCCCGATCAGCACCAGCACGCAGAAGACGTCGACCAGGAACATGAACCAGCCGCGGTGGCCAAGCCACGGCAGCGTGGAGCGCCGCGAGACGACCCCGATCAGCGCGATCACGATCGTCGGCAGAAGCACGAGGAAGCCCCAGAAGATCGCGGCGTGCATCGCCCCGGGGATCACGCGCTGCAGCAGCTTGCGCTGCCCGAGCACGACCGTCAGCTCGCTGCCCACGCGTCGCGCCGGCTGGCCGCTGCGGTCGCTCGGTTGCGCGCGACGCAGGATTCCCAGCAGCGCAAAGGCCCGGCGGCCGAAGGCCGTCAGGCTGGCGGCAGCCACGAACGCCAGTGCCAGAGCCGAGGGAAGCGCGGCCTCAGCCTCCTCTGGCGGCGCGGATCGCGGCGCTGATCGCGGGCAGCACCTCGTGCAGGTCGCCGATCACCGCGTAATCGGCGCTCTGGAGGATCGAGGCCTCCGCGTCCTCATTGATCGCGAGGATCCGCTTGGCGCCCTTGCAGCCGGCCATGTGCTGGGTGGCGCCGCTGATGCCACAGGCGATGTAGAGCTCCGGCGAGATCTTCGTGCCGGTCTGGCCGATCTGATCGGAGTGCGGCCGCCAGCCGGCCATCGTCACCGCCCGCGAGCAGCCGACCGCTGCCCCCAGCAGCGCCGCCAGCTCCTCGACGATCGCAAAGCCCTCCGCCGAGCCGACGCCGCGCCCGCCGGAGACGACCACCTCGGCGTCTGCCAGGGAGATCCCGCCGCCGCCCGACTCGACCCGCTCGAGCACCCGGACCGCGAGGTCCGCGTCCTCGAGCGTCGGCGCAAACCGCGCGAGCTCGGCCGGCCCGTGGTCGCCCTCGTTCGCCGCCACGGCGTGGGCGGCGACCGTCACCAGCAGCGGCGCGCCGTGCAGCCGCGCCTCCTCGAGCAGGCTCCCGCCCCAACGCACGCGCGTGAGGCTCGCCGGCTCGCCCGGCGCAGTCGGGAGCGACAGCTCGGTGCAGTTGGCGGCCATCGGCTGGTCGAGCAGCGCCCCGAGGTGCGCAAGCACCTCATTGCCGCGCTCCGAACCGGGGCCGATCACCGCGCGCGGGCCGAGCTCCCCCGCGAGCTGCGCAAGGCAGCGGGCCCAGGCAGCGGGCGCGTAGGCATCGAGTCGCTCATCCTCGACCAGGTGGACGGCGGCTGCGCCGAACGCGCCGAGTCCGGCGGCCTGCGCGCCGTCGCCCGGAGCGATCAAGACCGCGTGCACCTTCTCCTCGCCAGCCGGGTGCCCATCGCCCGCGGAAGCGCCGGCAGCGCCCCGCTCGGCGAGCTGGCGGGCGAAGCAGAGCGCCTGCCGGGAGAGCTCATCGGTGGGTGATTCGACCAGCACGAGGATCATCTAGACCAACCCCAGCTCTCTGAGCAGCTCGACCACCGCAGCCGCCGCCTCCGGGCCGTGGCCGAGGACCTGCGCCTGCTTGGCGCTCGTCGGCGGCAGCTTGAGGCGCACCATCTCAAGTCGGGATCCGCCAGCCGGCGGCTCGATCCGCTCCAGCGGCCGCTTCTTCGCCCGCAGCCGACCCGGGACTGAGGGGTAGCGCGGCAGGTTCAGCCCCTCCTTGACGCTGACGACGGCGGGCAGCGCCACTTCGTAGACGTCGCGGCCGCCGGGCACCTCCTGCTCGAGCCGGACGCGCCCGTCACGGACCTCGAGCGCCTTCACGCCGGTCACGCAGGGCAGCCCCAGCGCATGCGCCACGCGGATCGGCACCTGGTAGTTGCCGGCGTCGGCGGACTCGTTGCCGAACAGCAGCAGGTCGTACGGCTCGGCCTGCGCCCGGATTGCGGTCACGATCGCCTGGGCGGTCGCCTGCGGGTCCCACTCCTCGCCGCCGGACACCAGGTGAAGGGCGCGCTCGACGCCGATCGCCATCTGATCGCGCAGCTGCTCCTCGGCCTCCGGGGGGCCGAGCGTCAGCACCGTCGAGCTGCCGCCGTGGCGCTCCACCAGCCGCACCGCCTCCTCGGCGGCGCACTCCTCGTGCGGAGAGATCGTGAAGCCGAGGTGGCGCGTCGAGATCGCGCGCTGATCGTCGGTGAGGACGATCCGTCCGCCGGTGAGCGGCACGCGCTTGACGCAGATGAGAACGTTCACCGCCGCCCCCTCACGACCGCACCCGGCTGTTGTCTGGGTCGAACAGCGGCGTCGAGTCGGTCGTGCGCACGCGCACCGGGTAGCGCTCGCCGAGGTACTCGACCAGCAGCTCCTCGTCGACTCGCGCGTACTCGGGCGGCAGGTAGCTCATCAGGATGTGCTTGCCGAGCGAGGGCCCGGCGCCCGCGCTCGTGACGTAGGAGCGCCGGCCCTTGGCGTCGACGATCGGCTTTCCATCCCGGGTCAGGATCGGCTCGCCCCCGAGCATGTAGCGCTTGCGCCCGTCGGAGGCGGTGTGGTCCTCGACGGTGAGCGCGCACAGCGTCGCGGCCTGCTCCTGCTCGCGGTGACGCAGGTGCGCCTCCTTGCCGATGAAGTCCTGCTCCTTGACCCGGCCCCACGCCATCCCCGCCTCGACCACGTTGTACTCGCCGTCGAGCTCGGCGCCGTAGGCGCGATAGCACTTCTCAAGGCGGCCGGTCGTGCCGTAGACGCCGATCCCAACCGGCACTATCCCATGCGGCTCGCCCGCCTCGGCGACCGCCTGCCAGAGGCGCGCCCCCTGCTCGATCGGCGCGTACAGCTCCCAGCCGAGCTCGCCGACGTAGGAGATGCGCGAGGCGAGCACCTCGAGCGGCCCGACCTCGATCGTGCGGCAGGTGGCGAACGGGAAGCCCTCGTTTGAGACGTCGTCGCGGGTGAGGCTCTCGAGGATCGCGCGCGCTCGCGGACCCCACAGCCCGAGCGTGCACCACGCGCTCGTCTGGTCCTGGATCTGCACCGAGCCGTCCTCCGGCAGGTGGTCCTGGAACCACTTCAGGTCGGACATCCCAAAGGCACCGCCGGTTACCACCCGGAAGCGGTCCTCGGCGAGCCGCATGATCGTCAGATCCGCCTTGAAGGTGCCGCTCGGGGTGAGGATCGGCGTGTACACGACGCGCCCGACGCGGACGTCCATCTGGCGCATGGCGATCCGCTGCACGGCATCGAGCGCGCCGGGGCCGGTCACGTCGAAGATCGCGAACGCGGTCAGGTCGATCATCCCAGCGCGGTCGCGCATCGCCAGGTGCTCGGCGTTGATGATCGGCGACCACCAGCGCGACTCCCACTCCGCCTCGCGGCGGGTTACGCGATCGCCGTACTCCTCGAGCAGCCCCGCGTTGCCCTCGTACCACTGCGGGCGCTCCCAGCCGGCGGCCTCGAAGTACACCGCCCCGGCTGCCTCGGTGTGCGCGTGGAACGGCGACCGGCGCACGCCGCGGTCTGACTCCCACTGCTCGAGCGGATGGACGATCCCATACATCTTGTTGAAGCCCTCGGCTGCGCGGGCGCGGATGTGCTCCCGGGTGCGCTGGCAGCGGTAGGCGCGGGCGATGTTGGACTCGTACACATCGATCTCCGACTCGCCGTGCACGATCAGCTCGGCCACCGTCTTGCCGGCGGCGGGGCCCTCCTTGATCCAGATTGCCGCGGCCGACCACAGCCCCTTGACCTCCGGCGTCTCCCCCAGCAGCGGCATCCCGTCGAAGGTGACCGACAGCACGCCGTTGATCGCGTACTTCACGCCGACCGACTCATCGCCGACGATCTCCGGCATCAGCTCGAGCGCGATCTCCATCTGCGGCTCGAAGTCGGCCTGGGTGAACGGCAGCTCGGTCGGCGACAGCGCCGCCTCCTCGATCGACGGGATCTCATCGGGGTCGAGCAGGATCGGACGGTGGGCGTAGGAGCCGATCTCAAGCGACGAGCCGTCCTGGCGCTCGTACATGTTGGTGTCCATGTCCCGCACGATCGGGTACTCGATGAACGTCTTCGAGGACTCAAACCGCGGCACCGGGCCGATGTCGATCATCTGGTGCACCGCAGGGGTCAGCGGGATGCTCGCGCCGGCCATCCGCGCGAGGCGTGGGCTCCAGGCGCCGGCGCAGATCACGACCCGCTCAACCTCAAGCTCTCCGCGCGTGGTGCGCACGCGCCGTACGCGCCCGCGCTCGACCTCGAAGCCGAGGACCTCGGTGTTCGCAAGCACCCGCAGCCCCCCCTCTCGCACGGCCCGCTCGCGCATGATCGTCCCAGCGCGCAGCGAATCGACGACGCCGGCCGTCGGCGTGTAGAAGCCGCCGAGGATCAGTCGCTTGGCGATGTATGGGACGAGCTCCTCGACCTCGTCCGGGCCGATCAGCGAGACGCCGTCGATCCCCCACGAGGTCGCCGAGGACATCCGCCGGGCGAGCTCCTGCATGCGCGCGGGCGTGCGTGCCACCTCGATCCCCCCGCACTGGGTGTAGACGCCGAGCTCGCGGTACTGGCGCATGCTCTCAAGCGTCAGCTGGGTCATCTCCTTGGAGTGGTCGACCGGGAAGATGAAGTTCGACGCGTGTCCGGTCGATCCGCCCGGGTTGGGCAGGGGACCCTTGTCGAGCAGCACGATCTCGCGCTCGCCGAGCCGTGTCAGGTGGTAGGCGAGGCTGTTGCCGACGATTCCCGCGCCGATGATCAGGGTTCGGCAGCGGGCGGGCGCGCCACCTTCGGCTCCTGGGGCGGAGGGGTTGGGTTGGTCGTCGATCCGGCGCTGGCTGCTCTGTCCGGTGCTTGGCATACCACTGATATATCAGACTCGGACGATTTTTGCAGCCCGACTCTCATGACTGGCCGTTGCGCGAGAACCCGCGCAATCGCCGTCATCAGCGCAACTTCCCGGTGGGCCATCAACGCGCACGGGACGCCGCGCGATCCCCGCCCGGGCGCTCGACGCCCAGAGGCGACGACCGGAATCGAACCGGTGTAGGCGGCTTTGCAGGCCGCTGCGTAGCCACTCCGCCACGTCGCCGCAGGGTTGAAGGCTAGCGCCGGAAGGGTTCCTGGTAGCGTCCGCCGGGACGTGCCCCGAGCCTCGCAAGCGGCGCCATCGCGGGGTCCCGCTGCCCCGCGGCGGAGCGCGCCGCTGATCCGCGGCGCTCGCTCGCGCACGCGCATCCCCCGGCGCCTCGCGACGCTCGTCGGCTGCCTTTGCCTGATCGGCGTCGCGCCCCTGCTCTCCGCCTGCGCTGGCTCGGCCTCAGCGCACCGCCGGCCGCGCACCGCGACGGCCCGGCCCGCACCCGGGGCGCGCCGAGCGACCCGCGCCCGTCGAGGCGCGCGCTCGCGCGGCCCGGGCGGGCGGCCAGGCGCCGCGGTGGGCACCCGCCCGCGCCGGCCCGCGCGGCCTCAAGGTCGGCGCGTTGGCGCCGTCCAGCGCGTACAGGCCGGCGCGAGCACCCTCGCGGTGCGCGTCGTGCGCGTGCTAGACCCGCTGCGGGGCTCCGGCGCGAGCCTCCTCCCCGGCGAGCGCGCCGTCGGCGTCCTTGTGCAGATTCGCAACCTCGGGCCGGAGATCTACGACAGCTCCGCAACGGGAGATCTTTCGCTCTCGGCCTCGGCCGGGACGCCGACGCCGGTGTTCGCGCCCCGCGGCCTCTGCCGCACACCGCTGCGCGACTTCGACAACTACATCTACCCCGGCCAGCTGCGAGAGGGCTGCGTGGTGTTCCAGCTTCCGGCGGACGCGACGGCGCTCGCCGTGCGCTTCTCGCCCCATGGGCGCGCAGCGGGAGCGGTCACCTGGAGCATCGGCGGCTGAGGGGCGCGAGGCCTCCGCGGCGAGCGCCAGGCGATCCCCGGTTGCGGCGGCGAGGACCCGCGGCGAACGCGTGCCACTCAGTCGCCGAGGAAGCGCAGCCGGGCGCCTCCCCTCCCGTCGGCAGCGACGAAGGTCGCGGTCGCCCGCTCAAGGCTGAAGGCGACCCACTCGCCCTCGTCGGTTAGGACCGCCAGCTGCCGCCCGTCGTCGTCGACGTGGCCGATCACGCCGCCGATCACCTCGCCCAGGTAGATCACCGCAACTCGCCTGCCGATGTACGGCATCGCACGCGCGCGCACCCTGCGGATGATCGCCGATTGGCGCGTCCTCGCGCGCTCGCATCCGCGCGCGACGCGCTCGCATCCGCGCGGGACGCGCCGGCGAAGATAAGGCCCGCAGACGCTTCAAGAGCGGTGCCGCGAGCCGTTGCGGCCCGCTCGGCTGCCGATATCATTGCCCTTGCGTGCGGCTGTAGCTCAGTTGGCTAGAGCGTCTGCTTGCCATGCAGAAGGTCGAGGGTTCGAGTCCCTTCAGCCGCTCTCCTCTTCTCTGGCCTCTCGCCTTCGTCCCCCGGGGGGGCCATGCGGTCGTCATACTCCTCTTTTCAGTCAAGCTTCCCGCGGTATCGCGCTTCGCCGTGCAGCCGTGACGAGGCTTCCCCCTCCGGTCGCAAGGAGGTCGCCCTGCGGGTCCATCGAGCGTCCGCAGTCCCGTCGACCCCTCGAGCACCCGCCCCGCCGGTTGGGGCGCGGCGGCGGCGCGGGGCCCCCACCGCCCGCCGCGACAGTGGAGCGGGAAGATGATCGCCTGGGGCCGCAACCGGGGGCGCGGCACCCGAGCGCTCGGATCGCCTCCTCCGCAAGACACTGGTCGCCCGCCGGATCTCGCCACGGACCTAGCTGCCGCCACGAGCGCCGCACAGGCAGCGATGCGTCGGTTGGCGGCGAGCGCGCGAGGGGAGCGTGAGCCCGCCGCGCGCCTTACCCAGCGCCAAGGTCCGACGGAGCGCGCGCGCGAGCGGCTGGCTCGCTTTCAGCAGGAGGGGCTGCGAGCCGCGCGGACGGAGCGGCTCACGCAGGCACGCTCAGCGGCGGAGGAGCCGCAAACGGCCAACGCGGCCGTGCCCGCGCCGACGCGAGCTCTCCCCTCGGGCTCATGAGCCGGCCGCGAGGCGCGCCGCTCGCCGGCGCGGCAACGGCAGCGCCCCGGCGCCGTCCCCTCCGCCATCGTCGCCCCTTCGATGTGGGTGCTTGCCGGGAAGCGGCGCGCCGCAGCGATCGCAGCAGCCATCGGTGACCGGTTCGGAGAGCGAGGCCCCAACGCGCCAGTAGATGCGGTGGCGTCCGCTGCCGCTGATCCGATAGGGCTCGCCGCACGCGCACGTCCAGCGCCGCCGGTCCTCAAGCAGCCACTGGACCCCATCCTCGGCCCCTAGCCGCCCATCTTCAGCGGGCCGCGCCGCCGGAGCGCTGGCGAGCTCTTCCAGCTCCTCCTCCTCGCATGGCATCTGAACTTCGGTGGCGGTGGCGCTCATCTTCAAGCCTCTTCATCGAGAGTCCTATTCAACGGACGATCAGATACTTAGGCCGGCCGCCCCGCGCGCCAAGCTCACCGTAGGCCGCGCGGTCTGACCGAGCGGCCACCGCGTCAAGGACAAGCACAGAAAAACGGGCCTTTCGGCCCGTTCAAGCCGCTCCGCATCCAGGTCCTTGCCCCTTGCGGGGCGATGGCCCGATCAGCTCCTGAACGGCCCACCCGCGTCGACCTGCGGAGCGTGGTGGTGATCGGCTATGTCCGCTATGGCCTCCTCAGTAGGCCGGCCATCGGGGAGCGCAAGTCTTCTTTGCGCTCCCCTGCCGACTCACGCGGTCGCCCCGGCCAGCTCGTTGGCCGCGCCCGCCTCCGCCTCGATCGCCGGCTGGGCGCCGGTCGCGATCGCAATCTTCTTCGGCTTGCGGGCCTCGGGCTGCGGGATGCGGATGGTCAGCACGCCGTCGACCAGCGAGGCGGTGATGGCCTCCGGGTCAAGCCCCTTCGGAACCTGGAGCACCCGCTGGAACTTTCCGTAGCCGCGCTCAAACCTGTACCAGGCGCGGCCGCGCTCGAGCTCCTCAGTGGAGTACGGGTGGCTGCGCTCGCCGCGGACGGTGAGCACATCGCCCGTAAGCTCGATCTCGAGGTTCTCCGGCTTCAGGCCCGGAACGTCCATCAGCACGGTCACCTCGTCATCGGTGACCACGAGGTCGGCGGCGGGAACGAACGCGCGCACCCCGCCGTTCGCAGCGAGAAGTCGACTGGCCGGCAGGTTAAAGAGCGTGTCGAACTGCTCGAGAAGCGTCATCGTTCCTCACCTCCTTTCACCGACTGTGATTCACCTCCGACAGTTGGCCTGGCAACCACCACGCCTGCTCGCGGCGGTTGCCACACCCGAGGGTCCGGCGGGAGGACCCGGACCCTCCACCCCTTTACATAGGACCATTGAGCGTTCAATCAAGTCCGGAGGTCGACCCTCGCGACGCGGCGCGCAGCTTCGACAAGGCGCGGCGCTCGAGCTGGCGCACCCGCTCGGCGCTGACGCCCAACCGCGCACCCACCTCGGCGAGGCTCTGCTCGGGGCCGGCGAGGCCGTAGCGAGCTCGCAGGATCTCCCGCTCGCGCGTGGAGAGGCCGCTCAGCAGGGCCAGGACCTCCTCGCGCTCGGTCGCCTCGAGAACCTGCTCGTAGGCCTCCTCGGCTAGCGGATCGGCGAGCAGCTCCCCAAGCGTCGAGAGCTCCCCGTCCTCGTCGCGCTGAGGCTCGTCGAGCGAACGCGGCGTCCGATCGGCGGCAAGGAGCGCCGCCACCCGCTCCTGGGGCACCCCGGTGCGGGCGGCAAGCTCGGCGACGGTTGGGGTGCGGCCCTCATGCTCCTCTGTCTCGCGCTGAGCGTCGCGCAGCCTCGCAAGCTC
>Ga0209061_1002865_pt1 | contig 20292 bp, 21 predicted proteins | sample Coa_R1_10_FD_187157 | JGI IMG/M metagenome (GOLD analysis project Ga0209061, IMG submission 187157) | Surface soil microbial communities from Centralia Pennsylvania, which are recovering from an underground coalmine fire - Coalmine... | ecosystem: Environmental > Terrestrial > Soil >...
GGAACATGCGTAACAATCGACTCAATTTCGAGGCATATAATTTGGCGGCTGGCTCGCGAAGTACTGAGGGCGTTATTTATGGTAGAAGGGGGCATGAGGGTAAGTTCAGCCTTAAACCATTTAAGGGTGCAACAATCCGGGAGCGCGTTAAAATTACCAGACTAGACGAACTACTGTTGAATAGGCTTGAAAGGGTTGACCTGCTTAAGATAGATGTCGAAGGCGCCGAGAAGGATGTCTTAGAGGGTGCCCAAGGCTTGTTAAAGATTAGTATGCATGTGATGCTGGAGCTTCGAGACCTTAAGCTAGCGGACTGGTTGGAAAGGAATGGTTTCAGGGTTAATGATGTCGGCTCTAGCTTTGGGAGAGCGTGTAATGTATTGTTTGACAAGGTTTAATGTTAATCCGCCTACGAAAATGTGTTAACCTACTAGATTTTAAAGGTTATATAGGTCCCTCCAAGAAATCCCATATGAGTAGCCTTACTGAGTTTTATGGCGCAAGAGTCTTGGTTTAATCTCATATCTAAGTTTGGGGGGTGTTTAAGTGGGTATATGTTTTTAAGGTATTATGCGGAAGGCTTTCAACGGGCTGTGTGAGCAGTTATCGGTGCCAATGATGGTCGAACCATTAAACGCTCCAAGACCCGTTGTTTCGATAATTATCCTTAATCACAACGGTTTCTCACAGAACCGCGAAGCCTTTTTGAAGGCGATAAATTCCGCCCTTGAGGCGGACATGCCCTCCAAGGTAAAAGAGGTAATACTTGTGGACAACGGTTCGAGTGACGGAGGCTTGGAGTATGTTAAGGCTCATTTTTCTGGGCGGCTGAAGATTGTTTCCTTAAATTCGAATCTAGGTCATGCAGCGGGTATGAACGCTGGTGTTCGTGCGTGTTCGGAGAACTCGGCTTACTTGGTTCTCGCGAATAATGATGTTTTGTACGGTGTGAACACCATTTCCAGCTTAGTGGATTACCTAGATAATAATCAGGATGTGGCGGTGTGTGGATGCTTAGAGGTGTTTCCTTGGAGGAGAGTTAATTTTTGTGGTTCTTATTTTGATTTGGAACTGTTCAATGTAGCTCCTAGGTGTGGATCTGAACCTTTTCCCATCACTACTGTTGAGAACTTGATTGTTGTACGTAGGGAGGTATTTGAGGAGCTACACGGATTCGATGAAGGGTTGTTGAATGTGTTTGATGAGCAAGAGTTTTGCTTGAGGGTGTGGATGTCTGGTCGCAGAGTGGTATGCCTCCCTGGGGTTAGCTTTGTTCACAACCACGTGCTACCGATTAAGGAAACGCCGGCGAGGTGGGCATTGGATCTTAAAAATAAATACATCACAATTCTGAAACTATACTCGATGAGGGGCGTCATAAGTCAACTGTGCCCACGTATTGTGAAGGATTTGTACAAGTCGCTTACAGATAAAAAATGGAGGGAGAATGATATGTTTATTCGCATAGTTAGGGTTTTGATTGAGTTAATTCTTTCACCAAGTTATTTTAAGACCAGAACAGCATTCTCCACCGTCAGAAAGTACAATGAAATAGATTTGTGTGGACTTGGTATTATGAAGCGCTAATACGTTTATCCTAGACGTGTCTACGCTTAAAATTGAGTATGAATATCAAACTTTTATAGTCACTAGGAGGTAGACCACGGTAGCCTTGTAGTTACCCGGTAGAATGGCAAGAAATATATTCCGTTTATACATTCTAACATGTGCTTAGAAAGCTGATGATTATTTGGATTTATGGAGTCTTGGAAGATGTTCACCTCCATAAGGAGTTTGGAGGCCTAGCTGAAGCCTTTTATAAGAAGGAGTTTGAGACCATTCTCGTAGTTGAAAAGAATAATCTTACGAGTGTTCCTTCTTACATAAGGGTGGTCGAACTGGGCATAAGTAACTCGATATTTGAGGATTTTAAGAGGCTCGGCGTTTTAAGACTTACTAGGATCATTCTGCGTGAGCGCCCGCAAATAGTTATATTTAGGCATCCCTACTATTACTCGGTTTTAACTATCCTGGCATGCAGGTTTCTGGGTCTTTTCAGTGGTAGAAAGACCGTGTTTATGTATAAGATGGATTCCGATGGCGTTATCCGTCTGAAAGGTGTTTTTAGGCGCATTAGAAGGCTGGCTTGGGTTGCCATGTCATATGTATATGATTGGCTGACCATTGAGACGAGTTGTGGTGCTAAAAGAGTGAGAGAAATAGCGTGTATTAGGGGGGATAGGGTGGTGGTTGTCCCTAACAGCTATTCAAGTAAGACGTTTGGAATGCTAAGCTACGATGAGTTCCCAAGGGAGCCCGTGATAATCGTTGCCGCTAGGATTACAAGGGCTAAGGGACTTGAATACCTTATGAAAGCTTTCAGCAAAGTATCCGCGAAACACCGGGATTGGAGTATTAGAATAGCTGGTGGAATAAGTGATCCCCGATACTATGATTACCTTAAATCATTGATTGGTTCTATGGTTTTGCAGAGTCGTATGCTCTTTCTGGGTCATTTGTCCCCGGATGATTTGGCGATGGAGTACAGCCGTGCGTCCATCTTCTGCTTGCCCTCGATTAGGGAGAGCTTCGGTATTGCTAGGGTTGAGGCGATGGCTTGCGGTCTGCCGGTTGTGACCTCAGATGCAGGCTGCGGCGAAGATTTTGCCAAGATGGGATGCTTAGTTTTCCCTGCGGGGGATGTTGATTTGCTTGCCTCCTTGCTGGATGAGCTCATAGCTAACCCGGATCTAAGGAGGGTGATCTCGCGGAGGCAACAGCAGAATCTGATTAGCTGGGATGCGATAGCAGGAAAGATATATGATTTGTATTTGAGGAGTGCGCTTGGTGAGGCTTAGCGAACAGTCTTAGTGTCCCAATAGGAGTATTCTACTCCTCCTAGAGGTTATATATAGTGTTAGTATGGCTATGATTACCGTAAACATGAATAGTGATATGAGTAGAAGCCTGATGTATGTGTCTCTATAGACTGCTATCTCGTGTATAGGGCCGTTGACATACATTGTTAGTTGTAGGTTTGTTGTGTTAATTGTGCCGCGCCACTCCTTAAAGATGTCGAGTTTGAAGGGGTTACCAGCATAGTATGGTGCGTGGACACTTATGGTTTGGCTCTTACTGTAGAATTCGTTTATACTGATGTTGGGGGCGCTGATTGTTACGAGGTATTGGGGGACTAATACAAGTTGGATTATTACTGGTGCGTATATTTTACCTATAAAGTACGTTGCGTTTACTACTGTTTTATTAATGATGGAATAATTATAGGTCAACCTAAATGTCGTATTAATATTAATAACATAAGGTATCTTAATAGAGTAGTTTTGGCCTTGGTTGTACCATTTGCTTAAGTTATAGAAGTATTCTGAGTAGGGTCCGGTGAAGTTGACTTGATACTGTTGTGTGTAGTTGAGGGTTATGTTTACAGGTGAAAGCAGTAGGATACTTAGTTGGGGTGTTGGGTAAGTCTTGTTTGTTAGGGTGTAGTTCTCGAATGCTAGGCGTGCGTAGGGGCCGTCTCTGATGTATTCGGGTAGGCTGAGGTTGATTTGGGAAAAGGCGTCGGCCCACTCGTCTAGTTCCTTGAAGTATTCTTGATGTTGGCCCTCGAAGGAGATTAGGAATTGCTCTTTGTACAGCCCCACTATTTTGAGTGGCGTATTGACGGTCACGTTGATTAGGGTCGCATTCAGGGTCTGACCGTTGAGCTCCGCGGATGAGTAGATGTATCGAGTGTAGTGCCCCACATATATTGCGGGTGGAAGTCTGATGGTTGTTGTTGTGTAGGCGTTGACCCATTCCCCTTGGGTTCCGAGTACGCTTGAGTTGTACTGGTCGATGTACACCTCTTCAATGAGATATTGCGGTCTGTACGCGACGCTGATTGTGGTGGTCCTCGTCAGATTTAATTGGAGCGTATATGATTTATACGTGTTGTTCCAACCCGTGAAAACCCCGCGTGAATCCTCCTGGGGTTGAATGTACTCGGGTGCGCTGAGTTTCACTGATACGTTCGTCGTGTTTGTATGTGTCAACGTCACAATGTTCTCTATGTACTCGCCATGGGTGTATTGGGGTATTAGATATGTGCCCGCACCTAGGTTAGTGCTTGTGTGATTTATTTGGAGTAGAACCTCTTTTTCTACGCTTAGGGTGATGGTTGTGTGGTTTAATGGCCAGAGTACATCGAAGTTGGTTAACGTGGATGAGAGGAGTGCGAGTGGTGTGGTCTGACTATATATGGGGTACACGTCTACCCCATTTATCTCTGTCTGCAGGTAGGACCCTTTGGAGACTGCCTCTGGAATTGGTCGTAGGCTACCAGACTTTTGATAGAAGAGTTGTAGGTATCCGTCGATGGCCGATAGGGTTATTGGCCGATCCGTTGTATTACTTAGCACAAGCTCGAGTAGGTTGGCGCCGACTTGGTTAGATCCACCCACGGTGATGGTGGGGTTTTCTTGGCTTGAGCCGCTTATTGTTAGGAGGTCAAGTCTGGTTGCGTAGAGTGTTGCCGTGGGTGTTAGGGTCTTCAGGTTTACGTAGAAGCCGATCTGGGTTGTTGTTGGGGTGTGTGTTACTGTTATCGAGGGGGTGTATTCGAAGGGTGTGGATATCGGGGTCTCAGCCTTTAATGTGTATGAGTATATCTGCCCCTTGGGTGTGTTGTGGATTGCCCCGTAGCCCGATACATAGTTGGATGAAAGGGTTTGGCTGGCGCTTGAGAGGTTCACTAATTCGTCGGTTAGCTCGTAGTTGTACTCGTTGCTAGTGGTCTGGTTTAAGACGAGTGATTCCTCGAGCATATAGTAGTGGCTTGGAGGTGTTTCGAGAACCCCTACTAAGTTAATTGAGAGGCTGTTTACTGCTGTGCTCGTTGAGAAGTGTAGATAATAGATGAGCGCGTTTCCCAGCACCTCAGAGGTGTTAAAGGGTTGTGAGTCTCCGTTATCAGCTATACCGATGGGCTGGTCAGCCTCCGTGTTCCCTCGATTTTGCATTGGGCTCGTGGTGGGCGAGTAAACGCGTAGGGGATTGTTGTACCCTAGTCCAGAAGTGATACTAATAGTTGTTTGAATAATGGTGAGTAGCATCATAAATATTATTAAGATTTCATACATATATTTATATATTCCTCTGTATTTATATTTAATAGTTGTATTATTCCGCAATTCCTTACGTGTAAGTGGCGCGCACTGATATATCTTGCCACGAATTACAGTGGAAAATATGTATCTACAAGGAAGTGTGTATGTGCCGTATAATGACTGAATATGATATCTATTAAATGGCGTATTAAAGAGATTGTATCTGTCAGTTTATTCTGAAGTGTAACCCAATCTATCTACAGTATTTCTCGATCTGATATCCAAAATGTATTCTGCTTGAGGTCGCGACGAATTCCGTACCTCTACGGCTATTTTCGGATAAGGATATTTTCACAGTTCGTGTTACTATAGAGTCCACCAATTATTTTATACTTATAATCGATTTGCACTTATATGACTTAGATAGTTTGTTGCTTTAGTTTGGGCTATTCCACGCTCTGTTGAGTTCCATAAAGTATACTTTTGAGTTACATAAAGTATATATCGCCGCAACCTGTGTTTTCCTCGTGGGGGTATTACATTCTGGGGTGAGGTTGGTTAGGGGGGTGGAGAATTGGTATCGTGTGCTCCTCTATCATCTGGGTATCGGTGGGGCGCCTATTCTTAGGCTTAGGAGTGGTCTACGGGTTTTGTATGTACCCGGCTTGTTTAGCCTTGAACAGTTCGTGGATCAGCCTTACAGAAGGCTGGACGTATTAGGACGTGTGGTTCTGGATGTTGGTGCGTATGTCGGTGATTCCACCCTTTACTTTGTGTCAAGGGGGGCTAAATGGGTTTACGCGTTTGAGCCTTATCCGTCGCTGTATAGAATCGCCGAAGGGAATCTTAGGGTAAACGGTGTTAGAAATGTCACACTTTTTAATGAGGCAATAGGTTTGGAGGATGGATACATCGGTATTGATACCAATTATTCCCCTAAGTCCAATAGTTGGATCAGGGATTTTGGCTCGGGGGTGCGGATACATGTGAGGGGATTCGATTCTTTGGTTGAGAATCTTGGGTTGAGGGATGCCGCTCTAAAGATGGATTGTGAGGGGTGCGAGTATAAAGCTCTGTTATCCGCGAAAAGCGCGACTCTTGAATCATTCTCCGAAATAATCCTAGAGTACCACTATCAGGGCTACAAACAAATAGTTGAAAAGTTGTCTAGATGTGGGTTTAAGGTTGAGATCTTAAATCAAGATGGCTCACCCACGAATGAACCTCCGCAGAAACTGGGTTTAATCTTCGCAAAAAGATAGAGCAAATATACAGATCCTGTCCGGATAAGGATTCATTTGTGTCACCTCCACTCTGTGTACCAGTGCACGAATAGTTCTAGGAGGTCCGCGAGTGGCCCGAAGTGTGTCTTCTTGGGATTGATGTTTTTGTATAACACCCTGGTCCTGTGTTTGAGGTAGCCGAAGACTCCACGGAGCTTCTCAGCCCGAAGGTCTGGTGGATGTGGCTTGGGAACCCCGCCCGGTTCACGGCTTCACGGTGCCAGGGACCCTTATACGTGAGTATCACTGGGTCACCCACACAGAGAGACACCTTCTTCTCAGTCTTCGGAGGAATCTGAGGGCGTTCTTCATGGTTCGGGTTAATGAAACACCGAAACCAGACAGATGGGTTGCCCCGTATAGGCGTCAACCGCAACCCACGCGTAGATGGATCTGCCACCACACTTAATTACGAGTCCACGGCGACCACTGGGTGTCAGCTTGGCTCCACCTCAAAGTCGGGTTCCGCCTCCGAGAACCTTCCCCACCCACTCCTCCGAATACACTCGGCCTCGAGACGCGCATAGTCGGAGAGCGCCCACCCAGAGGGAGACAGAGGTCTAGCTTCGCGGAGGCTTAGCCCGAAGGCGTAGAGTAGCACGGCCACCACCTTGAGCCCGGGAGAACCTCCTCTTATTCCTCTTAGAGACGTTTAAATTCCTGAAGTATTCGAATATGTCCCCTCTCCCGGTGGTGGACTCCACGGCGCCATCACCAGTTTCGAACCGTGGCGCCAACCACGTTTGAGCCTTATCCGGACACCATCAATATACACCCGAAAAAATTATCCGTAAGCGGCTGTAACCACTCGCAATTTTGCGAGTTGACGATTCCTACCGTCTTCGTACGTTAGCTATGTAGATTTGGGTATTAATAGGTAATGTTCTCATAGATGGTGGGTAGCAGTGCCATTTCTCTTTCCTACTCTCCCATACTATTTGGTGGTGTTGTGTTTTTGGTGTTGTGCGTTTTTATGTTAGTAGTAAGATTATTAGGTCACCCTGCGTTCCGAGCAGTTCTCTTAGCTCCCTCTGGAGCTTTTTGAACTCGTCGTTCGTGAGTGTGTCGCCTTTTATACCTGTTGGGAATATGTCTTTGAGGATTACCCTTGCGGCTGTTTTTCCGAGGAACTCGTTTAGGGCAGCTGTGAGGTCGTCTCTGTGGAGTGTGTTAACCCTCTTCGTGTCGGGTGTGCTGTTGGTTTGCACGCCTTTTACCTCCTTTGTTAAATCGTGTGATGCAGCCATTTTCTATGTCTATATGATGTGTGGGTATTTTATATGCTTTTCGTTTTTTAGTGATTTACCATGACCGAATCGGTAATATCCGAAAACGACTTTTGATGTGCTCTAACTCGGAGCACTTGTTGGGATGCGTGTTCTTGGTTTAGGGTTTTATGACCCATCCCCATAGGAAGGAGCATCTTGCGCATTGGTGGAGTCCTTTGTGTCCGCTTTCGCGTCCACACTCGTGCATGAGCATGCAGCCCGTGGCCACGAGTCTTGAGCCCTCCGTTGTCTCCTCGATGTCTATCCCAGCCTGTATTTTCGCGAAGCAGAGGGCTCTGCCACCTTCGGTTGGGCGCTGGCTTAGTGTGTCTATGATTTTCTCAAGCATCTTCTCGCTTCTCGTTATCCTATTGTCGAGGTCGTTTCTGAGTGTCTTTATAAGGTTCATGACGGCGGTTACCTCCTCTTTGGTGGCGTACTCCGATGTCAAAGGGTTTCACCAGGGGTTTTAACTATGTGCGTGTAGTAATCCTAATAAGGATTTTGGATGATTGAACAACGCCCTCCATACTAGTATCTATCTTGGTTTGTTTTGATACAACTCTCAATACATAAAAACTCTATAGTTATCTCGGAAAATAATAGTGTGGTAAGGACCACCGTTTGGTGTCAACAGCAGCCTAACTTGTTACGGGCTTAGATGCACGTTTTATTTCTCAGCGTGTTTCCATCTGTGTTTGTATGTATACTGGGTGTTTGGGTTCCTCTTTTACCACGTCGAGTATCATTGATGGGATCACTTCTTTTACCTCTGGTAGGGTGTTTACCTTCATTATCATTTCGGATAGTGCTTGCTTTGTTGGAGCGCTGCCCATCGCCACTATGTCGTAGAGTCCCAGTGTGGTGTACACGTAGCATATTCCTGGTATTGTTGCCACTGCGTCGCCTACGCGTTTGGCTTCGACCCCCTCGGCCGCCTTAATGTAGAGCGCCACGCAGTAGACGCCTCCGAGCTTCTCAGGGTTGACTATCGCTGTGAACCCCCTGATGAGTCCGCTTGCAGTCATTCTCCGAACCCTCTCACTTATCGTGGTCACACTCACCCCCAGCTTCCTCGCGAGTGCACGGTAGGACACCCGAGCATTCTCCTGAAGGCTCCTTATGATCTCCACATCCAACTCGTCGACGCTCGCCGAGTTCGACTTAGCTCCAACCTCTCGTCCTCTCTCCAAAGACCCTCATATACTTATTACCCTACCAGTATTTAGCTCTTTAGAGGCCGCCGAGAAAGTGTGCGAGTAGTGTGTGCTTGAGGCATGGGATACGGTCACGAGTTTATGGCGCTCCTCAAGGCGTCGTTATAGGAGGTGATGCTACGCATGCGGATGACAGTTTAGGGTGGGTAAACGATGCATCTATGGTTCACTAATTCTGCCTTATACGCCTCTATGAGGTTCGGTTTAACTTATGTGTAGGCGTGGTATGGGAACTCATCGCGTTCGTGAGGGGGAGGTAGAGGTGGAGGTGCCCGATGTCTCTGGGTTCCCTCTATATGTATAGTATTTCTACGTCTAGGTGTTTTGCGAGCTCAATGGCATGGCTGTCGATTCTTACACCAGCCGCGATGGGTTTAACCTGTTTTCCGGCGTACTCTGGGTTGGCTGCGAAGCGGTCGGTTGATCGTTTGAGTTTGTTTATGTCTCTGCTTCTTAGCACCCCGCTTACCTCGAGCGTGTACACTGTGCCATCTATGATTATGACCGCGTCGAGTTCTCCGCCTTTAACCGACACATTCTTTATGATTTTTATGGGTGAGGTGCCATGCCTCCTTTCGAGCTGCTCGATCACTTTGGTGGTGTAATAGCTTTCAACGAATGCTCCGAAGTTCTCCTCGAGTGTGTCCACTTTCTCCTTGTAGCTCAAGAACTCTGAGGCTAGGCTGTTGAATTGTTCTCTTAGTGTTTTGATTTCGGCTATGATTCCTTCGAATCTTTTGTTGTCTTCTTCTACTTTTCTGTTGAAGTCTTCTCTCAGCTTTTCGAGGTGCTATAGGATGGCTGCTATGTCCCCTTTATCGGCCATGGACTCGGAGAGTATGATTGCTACTTCACGTCTGAGTTCGGGGTGGTCTCGGAGTAGTTTTGGCAGCAGCCTTATAATCTCCTCCTCCGACACTTTAGCTCACGTATAGATATTCATCTGTGTTTAAAAAGCTGATGTTTGTTTGGAGGTTGCGTCCGGATTAGCCTGCTTGTGGCCTTTGCCGTAAGCCGGGCCCTAACTCCCAGTGCTCACGCTGTATTCTAGCGGTGCTTGGATTAGTGTGGGTGTTGTGGTCCGTGTTGGTGGATTTTCATTCGGGCATTATTCCGTCTATGTGAGGTGTTCTTCTCCGTTTTGCTTTGGCTACCGTGTAAGGTTTAAATACATGTAATTTTTTTATTACATGATGTGGATGAATGGACGAGTTGGAGAAGTTGGCTTTAAAGATGGATGCGTTGGGGCACCCTCTGAGGCTTCGCCTCGTTGCCCTGCTGTACAGGGGTGGGCCGCTTTACCTTTCGGAGCTCGCGAAGAGGGCTGGGGTGAGCAGGGCTCTTGCGAAGGTGCACTTGCTCAAGCTGCAGAGGGCGGGTATCGTGAAGAGCACCGTGACACTTCTGCCGAACGAGGCGAAGGCTTTACGCTACTACGAGTTAGTGGAGTTCGATATCACGGTGTCGCCTCGCATCATATCCTCCTACTACACGGAGGGGGACCGTGGTGGTAGCGGTGAGTAGGCAACCCCTCGACCTAAACCTCCTCATCTCCACGGTTGTGGTGTGGGTCGCCGTCGCCGTGGGCGTTGTCACCATGGTTGTGTACACGGGTGTGACAGGTGTTGTGTTCGCCTTCGTGGTGCTCGTGGTGGGCGTCACGGTTTGGAAGCGTGTGCTACGTGGCTCAGGGTACACACCTCAGGGTGATATTCAGGCTGCCCTCACGGATTTGAGGACGCAGATTGCAATACTCAACGAGAAGCTGGACGCAATCAAGAAGACTCTGGAGGAGTGAGTCGTGAAGCCCGCCTTAGGCGCCGCCGTGGTGCTTGGAGTGCTCGCCGTCTCCCTCCTTCTAAGCTTCCTCCCAGCTTACACGGCGCTACCCTGGCTCCGCTTGCCTGGCGCCGTGAAGGTGTATATCTATAAGTATACCAACATAAGTGGCCTTACAAGTCTCTATGTTAATGACACCGACGGCGCCATAAGGGTGGGGGAATGGTCTGGTAGCTATGTTTATGTTAACGCGACACTTACACGTTTCCTCTACCCCCTCAGCGTGAACGCGTCCGTGCAAAGGGTTGGGGGCACCCTTGATATCCTGGTGCACCAGCCAAGCACTCTCACAACATTCATAGGCTACTTCACGCTTAGCTTCAACATACTGATACCCGAATCGCTGCACTCGTTGGGGGTGCACGTCTCCGATGTGAACGGAGACATCAACATCAATCTTGAGAACTTCACAAGCGTGCAGGTAATCTCTGTCAACGGGGACATCCAGCTAACCCTAGGCTCGGGGGACTCGGTGGCGGCTAGCGACGTCAACGGTAACATAGTGCTCACATCCTCAACAATAGGCGCACTGGATCTAACAACTGTGAATGGGGAGATATCCGCGGGCTTCACCCCAACCTCGGGGGGAACGTATAGGGCGCTCACAGCCAACGGCGATATTCGTGTGATGATTCCAAGCAGCTCATCACTCACCGTGACCATGGCAACCGTGAACGGCGCGATTAATGTGAGCGGGCTCCAGTTAGACAACGTGTCGTCGACCAAGACGACGCTGACAGGCACGCTCGGCTCGGGCTCAGCGGCACTCACACTCACCACCACGAATGGTGACATCCAGCTCACGTCACCCTAAACCCACCACCCCAACTAGGTAGTCTAGTCGTACAGGGCTACACGGAGCTTGGTTACCCCGATGAGCCTAGGCTGAATCATCCGCAGTAGATTCAGATGCATAGGTGGATAGGTGGATAGGTGGGTGGTGCCGTCCTCACATCGTCAGGGTATTGGCGGGGTGATGCATGATCCACATCTCGATGTTCCCCTGATTGAGCGGTGGTGTGTGGGCTCAACGTATCGCGATGCCCATGAGCTAGTTGAGTCTAATAGTGGTTGCGGTGCCTTCTTAGATTTGGGCCGATGCAAATATTGTAAAGTTTCCAAAACCTCGCCTTTTAAGGCGGGGACCCAGAAAAGAATAAATACGTGTGCGGTGGGGTGTTGGGTGTGGGTGTGAGAGCTTACCGATTCCGAGCGTACTCCTCGAAGACCAGGGCGGATTGGGGTGTTAAGAACCCAGCTCAAAGTAGCCTGCAGACTCTACAACACGCTCTTTCACCTCGAAGAGGAAGAATACAAGAAAAACAAACACTCGATGAGTAGGAACGAGCTTCGACAACTCGCCTTGGTCCTCCGAAAACGGAACACGGAGTTCCAAGCACTGCACTCCCAGGTTGCCCAGCAGGTGGCCGATAGGTTCTACTGGGCGCGCCAAAGGTTCTTTGAAGGCCTCGCGAATAAGCCCAAAGAGAAGAAGCCCCACATGTACCTCTCTCTGGTGTATCCGCAGGGTGGGTGGAAGCTTTCCAATATTAGGGAAGTTGGGCAGGGTGAAAACACAGAGAAAAAGAAGGCTCGGCTCTACCTGAGTAAAATCGGCTTTTTTACTGTTGTGATACATAGGGACTTCCCCTTAGAGGGCGTGTCCCAGGTGTGCGTCAAGCTCAATCCTTCAGGTCGAATCTTTGTAGTGTTTCTCGTAGAAGGGGAAGTGGAGGCACCATACGAGGAGAAGCGTGCGGGTGAGCCGATGGAGGTGGTGGGCTTGGATGTGGGTATAACCAGACTTGTCACTCTCTCTGATGGGCGCTTTCTTGATAACGCCAAACCTCTTGAGCGCTCCTTAGGCAGAATCCGTTTGCTCCAGAGGAGCCTCTCAAGGAAGAGGAAGCTTTCCAAGAACTGGTTTAAGGCGAAGCTGAAGCTTGCGGAGGAGTATGAGTACGTAAAGGATTTCAGGCGTGATTTGTTCTTTAAGCTGGGCGCCCTCCTCGCAAGGGATTACGTCATTTTGGTTCTAGAGGACTTGAATGTTGTCGGCCTGATCCAGAGGGGTGAAACCAGGAAAAGAAGGATGAGGCTTTATGACTCGGCGTTCTCGGAGCTGAGGAGGATACTGGGGTGGCAGTTCCAAAGGCATGGAAAAACCGTGCTCGCTGTCCCCTCCTACAACTCCTCCCGCGAGTGCTTCCAGTGCGGGGAAGTGAACCACAGCTTGGCTTTGGAGGACCGAGTGTTTCACTGCCCGTTCTGCGGGTTCACCTTGGACCGCGACTTGAACGCTTCCCTTGTACTTTCGAAGCGTGCATGTAGGGTGGGTGCCACCCGCCTGGTGTGCCTGGTTGGGGAGCTTCGCCCAATACCTCCTCTACCCTCACTGGGGCTGGCGGCGAGGAGGAGGCGAGGTGGGGCGATGATACAGGAAGCTTCGCCCTTTAGGGCGGGGTAGCTCACCTACTCTCCTCTTTTTCGTGTTTAGGGCTGTAGGTGGGGTGGTTGTGTGTTTTGTGTGTAACCTCTCTTTTTACCTTGGACGTTACTTTGTGTTTTGGGTTCTCTGCGGTTCTCAGGATTATTGATATTGTCTTCTCGTATGTGGGTTCCCCTAGTGTTTTGTGTGTGATGTTGAATCGTCTTAGGAGTTCTCTTACGACTGCTTGTTCGAGGTGGTGTGCGCTTGGCCCGAAGGCTATTTGTAGGCTTTGCGTAAAGTGTGAAGGGTGGTTGACCAGGTCCTCAGGGTTTAGGTAGGCATAGTTTAGTATCGCCCTCGCGGCTGGCTCCCCGAGCACATCATAGAATACCTTGAGTACGGATTTAGTTATTAGTTCCGACTTGGTTAGCATTTTCCCATCTTATTATATATAGCATTAATCAAAATAATCCTTAGCTATTGTATGCTTGTTCAAAGGGTTTGAAACCACCTTAATAAAACTTCAATCAGAGTGGTTAATATTACGCTTCCACACCAGTTTCCTAGCAGTTGGAATATCGGGTCAGTAGGTGGGTCTACCTTGCAGCTAAGTTGGTCTGGGGCTAATTTTAGAGTTGAACGGCTACAGTTGGGCTCCAGCGTTGGCGCAGAGTCATCGCCCGTGGGGAATCTCCTTAAGATGTGTTAGAGTTGATAGGGGGGTTCGATGCTTCTTGTCAATGGCTGTTTAACATGAAGTTTTTCTGACATTGAATTCCACATAGTTGTGTGGCTCGTTTTATCATGTCTTTTTGCTTTTGCTGCATTCCTATGTGGTTTGGAAAAGTGTTATATATTGGATTTGATTTTATTTGGTTGACAATGACCGCTGTTAATATCAACAATATTTTGCCGCCCGTTTTTTTCGAGGTGTTTGTTGGCGTGTTGTTTGTGGCTATGGTTTTGGGGTTGCTGTACGATGCCTTGGGTGGTAGGAAGCTTGCCTACTTTAGGGCTGAGCGTAGGATGATGCTCTCAGCATCAGGTGGTGGTCAGGGTAGAGAGGTTGGTGTTGCCGGTGTTGTTGGCCGCACAATTGTGACTAATCTGGCGACTTCTAGGGAGCTTGCGAAGTGTGGTGCCTCACGGCGCGTCTCACACGAGCTGATGCTTTGGGGGTTCATCCTCTCGGTTGTCGTGGTGGTGGTTAAGGTGTTCGCATACCCAGAGGTGAGCCCCGTTTTGCCCGCGAGTGTGCTCGGCGTTCTTCTTAATCTCGGTGGGTTGCTGGTGTTGGTTGGCGGCCTGTGGTATCTGTGGCTTAGGGTTAACGTCTCACATGAGGGTAACAGTGTGTTCAGGGTTACTAGGGCTGATGTGTTTATTTTGAGCCTGCTGGCCAACGCGGTGTTGGGCTTCGTGCTTGAGGGCGCCGACCTGAGCGGCTCGGTTGTCGCCACGGAGGTGGCTCTCGGCTTGTATCTTCCTGTCACAGCCTTCATGTTTTTCAGTGTGCCCTGGTCGAAGTTCAGCCACATCTTCTATAAGGGTGCGTACGCTATTCAGCGTGAAATAGATAGGGAGAGGGGTGTTTCACGTCTGCCCACACCCTCTGAGAACTCTTATATTAAGGAGTAGTGGTGAGCTGTGCCCACATTTGTGTATATGTCGATGTGTGATGGTTGCGGTAAATGTGTTGAGATCTGCCCTAGTGATATTATGCATATTGACCCGGTGATGAGGCGTGCGTATAACATTGAGCCCGAGTATTGCTGGGAGTGTTACTCGTGTGTCAAGGCGTGCCCTCAGAACGCGATCGATATGAGGGGTTACGCTGACTTCGCCCCACTAGGCCACGCGCTCACGGTGCTCAGGGAGCCCGAGAAGGGTGTGGTCTCCTGGAAGGTTGTGTACAGGAATGGTGAAACGAAGACCTTCAGGTTCCCGATCCGCACCACAAAGTTTGGTAGCATTAAGCCCCCCACAGCGTACCCTGAGCCCAACCTGGATGAACTCTCGGGTCCCCTCCTCGCCCACGAGCCGGAGTACCTCAAGGTTGAGGGGTTGCCCACGCTTCACACGAAGAAGGAGGCCGAGTAGGTTTGAGTGTTCGGTCCTCTAAGGCTGTTCACCGGGTGGACTCTGATATCCTGATTATCGGTGGGGGCATGGCTGGGTGCGGCGCCGCGTATGAGGCGAGGTACTGGGGGCGCAAGATGAAGATTGTGTTGGTCGAGAAGGCGAATATTGAGCGTAGCGGGGCGGTTGCCATGGGTCTTTCGGCCATCAACTGCTATATGGGTATGCGTTGGAATGAGAATCGCCCAGAGGACTTCGTGCGCTACGCGAGGGGGGACCTAATGGGACTTGTGCGCGAGGACCTACTCTTCGACATCGCGCGCCACGTGGATAGCACCGTTCACCTATTCGAGGAGTGGGGTCTACCAATAATATATGATAAGCAGACGGGTCACTACAAGCGTGAGGGGAGATGGCAGATACTCATACACGGCGAGTCGTACAAACCCATAGTGGCGGAGGCCGCGCAGAAGGCCGCGTCCGAAGTGTACAATAGGATAATGGTCACCCACCTACTCCTCGACCGGAATAAGCCTAACAGGGTTGCTGGTGCTGTTGGCTTCAGTGTGCGTGATGGCTCATTCTACGTGTTCAGGGCTAAGGCTGTCATCGTGGCTGCTGGTGGGGCCACACACATCTTCAGGCCGCGCTCGGTGGGTGAGGGTGCGGGTAGGACTTGGTATGCGCCTTGGAGCACGGGTTCAGCGTACGGTCTACTCATACAGGCTGGGGCTGAGATGACTCAGATGGAGAACCGCTTGGTTGTGACGCGCTTCAAGGATGGCTACGGCCCAGTGGGCGCCTGGTTCCTCGCGCTTAAAGCTGTCGCGAAGAACGCGTATGGGGAGGAGTATGAGAGGAAGTATGTTGAGGAGCAGCGTAAGCTCTACGGTGACTACGTGGACTCTAAACCCTTCCCCACGTGTCTTAGGAATGACGCTATGCTTAGGGAGATCAAGGCTGGGAGGCACCCCATCTACCTTCACACGGAGCAGGTGTTGGATACGCCTGAGAAGGAGGAGCTTGGCTGGGAGGATTTCCTGGATATGACGATGAGTCAGTCCATCGTGTGGGCTTCGCAGAACATTGACCCGAAGAAGAGGCCCTCGGAGCTCACGATGTCCGAGCCATACATTATGGGTTCCCACGCCACGTGCTCTGGCGCGTGGGCGAGTGGCCCCGAGGATGTGTCCCCGAAGGACTATTTCTGGGGTTATAACCGTATGACCACTGTTGAGGGGTTGTTTGGTGCCGGGGACACTATTGGGGGCTCAGCTCACAAGTTCAGCTCTGGCTCATTCACCGAGGGGAGGCTTGCGGCTAAGGCCGCGGTGAAGTATGTGTTGGACCACGCCGACTACACGCCTGAGGTTGACCCCACGGAGGTTGAGGCGCTTAGGGAGAGGGTTTACCAGCCTCTTGAGACGTATGAGACGGGTAAAAACATGATTGTGAAGGGCACGGTGTCACCCATCTACCTCTACCCTAATCAGGGCGTGATTAGGTTGGAGAAGATCATGGATGAATACGCGGCTGGCTACGGCTCGATGTATATGACCAACGAGTTCCTGCTTAACAGGGGTCTAGAGCTCCTCATCATGCTTAAGGAGGATTTGGAGAAGCTTGCCGCCGAGAACCTCCACCAGCTACAGAGGGCTTGGGAGCTACACCACCGTGTCTGGACCGCGGAGGCCGTTATACGCCACACCCTCTACAGGAAGGAGACCAGGTGGCCGGGCTACTACTATCGTTCGGATTACCCAAAACTCGACGACCAGAACTGGCACGTGTTCGTGAACTCCAGGTATGACCCGAAGACGCGTGAGTGGTTCATGACCACGAGGCCCGTCCACCAAATTGTGGGTTAGCGTGTGGGGGTGTAGGTGATTTGATACCAGACCCCTACGGGGGTAGACTTGTTAAGACACTTATGAGTGAGGCTGAGGCTGAGAAGCGGCTGGACGAGCTCCACGAGCTTCCAAGCCTCAGACCAGTCGTAGACCAAGTGTACGACGCCGACAAGATCGGGGTGGGGGCTTACAGCCCGCTTGAGGGATTCATGGGGGAGGACGAGTATCTAAGTGTGCTTGAGAAGAATACTCTAAGAAGCGGGCTTCCCTGGACTATACCCATCATCCTCACACCCAACTCGAAGACGGACTCCCGCGTAGTCTCCGAGGTGAAGCCCAACGACACCGTTGTGCTTCGGGGTCTTAACGATGAGCCCTTCGCTCTGCTAGAGTTGGAGGAGAAGTTCGGGTTCAACAAATCCCACTACGCGGAGAAGGTGTATGGAACTAAGGATGCCGCTCACCCGAATGTTGCTGATTTGGTGGAGTTCGGGGAGGTGGCGCTCGCTGGTAGGGTTAGGCTGATACACCGCTTGAACGTGCCCTCAATGAAGTATGAGTTCACACCTGAGGAAACGCGTGAGCGCTTTAAGCGTATGGGTTGGAGGAGCGTGGCTGGCTACCAGGCTAGGAATCCACCCCACACCGCGCACGAGTATATTCAGCGTGTGACGCTTGAGCGGGAGGATGTGGACGCCATATTCATTCAGCCGGTGGTCGGCAAACTCAAACGTGGGGACTATAAGCCCGAGGTGATTATGAAGGCGTACGAAGTCTTCGTGAAGAACTATTACCCGGAGAACAGGGTACTACTAGGCTCACTATCCATAGCCATGCGCTACGCTGGGCCTAAGGCCTCACTCTTCCTAGCGATCGTGAGGAGGAACTATGGCTGCTCGCACTTTATCGTGGGCCGAGACCAGGCGGGTGTGGGTAACTACTATGACCCCTACGCCTGCCACAGGATATTCGACGAGTACGATGTGGGCGTCATCCCGCTAAGGTACCAGGAGACCTTCTACTGTAGAATCTGTGGCTGGATGGCCTCCTCAAAGGTGTGCCCCCACCCCGAAGAGTACCACGAGTCCACCAGTCAAACTAGGATAAGGAAGCTCCTAACCGAGGGTAAACCCCTCCCAACGGAGATATTGAGGCCAGAGGTAGCCGAGGTGCTAAGAAGCGGAGACGTGATCAACCAATAAACACGCACCCAAGGACGCGGGGTGTTGGGCGCTTGAGGATTGCTGCTGTGAGTGACATCCACGCACCACGCCACCTCGAGGAGTTCAAGGAAGCGTGCAAGCGGACAGCTCTAAACGAAGTCGACCTATTCCTGCTTGCGGGCGACGTAGTGCACAACAACCAACACACGCTTATACCACAGGTGGTAGGCCTACTAAGAGAGCACTACGATGGACCCATCTACGCGTGTCCCGGCAATAACGAGTTCGACTCATCACTCGAAGAGATTAGAGCCTACCCAGATGTGGTTTGGTTAGACGACGAGTCTCAGACTATAACGCTTAAGGGTACAAGGCTAACCCTGGTGGGCACCAAGGGTGTGAGGGACCGCGTCACACCGTGGCTGGTCTGGGGTGTGACCCCAAACCCCGATGTTGAGGCCACCAAGAAATTATACAAGGAACGTGCTGTGAGGGTGGAACGCCTACTCTCCGATAACTCAAACGCCCCAATACTCGTAGTGCTCTCACACTTCGCACCCACATACCAAACACTTTTAGGCGAGGAGCCATCACAGTACGCTGAACTCGGCACACTAAAATTCGAACGGCTCATAGAGAAGTATAGGCCCACACTCTGGGTTCACGGCCACGCTCACAAATCAAAGAACACGCACACCAAGATTGGTGCAACCCACGTGTACAACGTGGCTTTACCGGCAACACATAAAATCACCCTAATAGAGTTGGATTATAATGCGGGGTAACACCAACTCCTAATCCGGACAGTATCCAACAGGTTTCGTCTTCCTTATATATTCTAGCTTGGTATAGTTTTTTGTATGACACGCGAGGTGAAGGTTACTAGGAACTATCAAGTAACTATTCCAGCCGAGGTTAGGGGTAAGCTTGGCATCAGAGTAGGCGACAAAGTTGTAGTCAGTCTTGAGGGAGATAGTGTTGTAATGCGCAAGGTGTCAGGTGACTTCACAAGGGTAAGAGTGAGGCTTAAGCGCAAAATAGATGCGAATTACGTTGAAAGTGTCGTAAGGGAAGTTGGGGAAGAGCTTGGAAGCTCTGTTGGACACTAATGTGTTTGTGGCCATATAGGTTGAGGATGATGTTAACCATAGGGAGGCATTGGGGATTTGCTCTGACGCAGAGAAGGTACACGTTCCCCTCATTTCAGTAGGACAGTTTGAATATTTCGTCGTTAAACACAAGCTTGGCTCAGAAGCTATACAGGAGTTGGTAAACGACCCGAAAGTTGAGATAGTGCCGAATACCTCCCAAGACATCAGGTTTGCTTTAACACGAGAGCCCAAGTCATACGGCGACTTAAATAACTGCCTTATACTTTCAGCTGCAACAAGAACATCGCTACCTCTGTTGACTTTTGATGAGGAACTTAGACGTTTAGTCAAATTCTAGGCGCTCCTTGGATTATGCAGACGTGGTCTGGCTATTCTCTTACCACTAGGCCGTAGGCTACGTCGCTTAGGTCGTTTTCTCCCTCGTTTATGAAGAGGTGTCTTGTCTGGGTGAGTTCGAGTACACCCTCGAGTCCGAGCTCCCTGCCTATCCCACTCTTCTTGAAGCCTCCACGCGGCGCCGCCGCTGATAGGAGGTGGTACTCGTTTATCCACACCGTGCCGGCTTCGATGGAATCCGCAACCCTTCTCGCCCTGCCTATGTCTTGGGACCATACACCCGCCGCTAGACCGTACTCTGTGTCGTTAGCTATGGCCACAGCCTCCTCCTCGTCCTCGAACTCTAATACGGTGAGCACGGGTCCGAATATCTCCTCCCTCGCCGCCTCCGTGTGCGGGGGGACATCGTCTAGGAGTGTTGGGGGGTAGTAGAGTCCCCCCTCGGGCACGCTCCTCGTGATGTCCTTTGCGTAGACTAGCCGTGCTCCCTTGGCTACTGCTGAGTCAACCATTAGCTCTATCTTGTTTTTCTGCTCGGCTGTTGTTATGGCGCTCACATCGGTCTCCATGTCAAGCGGGTTGCCGGCCTTCATTCTACGCATGTATTCC
>Ga0209061_1002866_pt1 | contig 20285 bp, 16 predicted proteins | sample Coa_R1_10_FD_187157 | JGI IMG/M metagenome (GOLD analysis project Ga0209061, IMG submission 187157) | Surface soil microbial communities from Centralia Pennsylvania, which are recovering from an underground coalmine fire - Coalmine... | ecosystem: Environmental > Terrestrial > Soil >...
GGAATTTCCGAAAAGGATGGCCAAAAACGCATCTCAACTTCAAATCGAAAACGGCGTGGGTTCGTAGCAAGCTCATATGTCAACGCAACTTAGACAGAAATCAAAATTCAATAACCGGACAGTAGTGGCTGATTATAGGTTGTGATTTTCATATTCGTTTTCAGAAAATTGTGGTTTTCGATCCCGCGCCGGGGAGTTTGAGGAGCGGCGCCTGGACCCCTGAACGGGGAGGCTTGCCGTCGGTTTTCTGTCGCTTTGGGAATGGCGAAGAGGGAGAATATTTCTGATGCTGATTCCGGGCTATGCCACCGAACAAGGGACCGCGCGTTTTCGTCAGCGCTTTGAAGCTCGACTCCCGCAGCATTTCCGGCGCTTCGAGGGTTTCTGGCTTTCTTCGATCGGAATCGGCACTTATCTGGGTGAGCCAAACGCCCAGTTTGACCGCTCCTATTCCGACGCGATCACGCGCGCCATTCAATTGGGCGTCAACGTGATCGATTCTGCAGTGAATTACCGTCACCAAAGAAGCGAGCGCTCGATTGGCCGCGCAATTTCCAACCTGATTTCCCGAGGTGAACTGTTGCGCGATGAAATCTTCCTGGCTACGAAAGGCGGATTTCTGACCTTTGATGGTGACCCTCCCTCCGATCCAGCGTCTTATTTCTATGAGCGGATTATCCAGACTGGTCTCGCGCGCCCGGAAGACGTGGCAGCGGAATGTCACGTCATGTCGCCCCAATACCTAAAGAATCAAATCGAGGTGAGTCGCAGAAACCTGGGCGTTGAGACGATTGACCTCTATTACGTTCACAATCCCGAGACGCAATTGAGTCGCGTAAACCAGGCGGAATTTTACAGACGACTAAAGAGCGCCTTCGCGGCACTGGAGGAAGCTGTGGCCGAAGGCCAAATTCGCTTTTACGGCGTCGCCACCTGGAACGCTTTTCGCGCGGAGCCGGACTCCCGAGAGGCTGTTTCTCTGAAGGAAGTCCTCCATGTTGCGCGCGAGGTGGGAGGCGAAGATCATCATTTCCGCGCGGTCCAGCTCCCTTTTAATCTCGCTATGCCGGAAGCGCTGCTGAATAACACTCAGTCGCTTGATGGTCAACGAGCGCCCCTGCTGCGCAGCGCATCGATGCAGAAACTTATGGTGTTTGCCAGCGCCACGCTTCTGCAGGGGCAGCTTGCGGAGGGCTTGCCTCCAGAAATTGCCGAGTGTTTCAAAGGCTTGAAGACGGATGCGCAACGCTCAATACAGTTTGTCCGGTCAACTCCCGGCGTTACGTGCGCGCTGGTGGGGATGAGCCGGGTGGAGCATGTCGAGCAGAACCTTGCGACGGCCGCGATGCCTCCACTAAGCCTTGAGGAGTATCGATCGATCTTTTCGAAGAAGACGTAGGAGCCCTGCGCGGGCGTGAGGTGAAATTTATCGATCATTCTTTTGTGGCCGGATTGCATCATCGGCTGCCACGAAATGACCATGAGTGGCGATCTCAAAGTGAGTCTTGTTCAGGCGCGTGAAGCCATCCATCGCGCGGATTTCCCCGAAGCGATCAAAATCCTTTCGGAGATTGTCGTCGAAGATTCCAGCAATGCTGAAGCGTGGCGGCAACTGGGGGAGTGTTATCTTGAAACGCGCCAGCCTGATCTCGCGCTCGAAGCCCTGGCCCGCGCCTTAAGGCACAACCCGGCTGACGCGATGACGCACTATCTGCTGGGCCATGCGTATGGTTCGACAGGCCAGTTGGAACCGGCTGCCGCGTGCTACCGGCGAGCGCTGGAAGTGGATCCCCACCATTTGAAAGCCGAAGAGTTTCTGATTAAGGCTGAATCTCTTCTCGAAAGCCGCGAGCATTATCGCAATGCGCTGAAGCTTCTCTATCTGCCGCATCCGAACGTTGAGGATCTGAACCGCGCCGCGCGCGAACTGGTGCAGTCCATTGCGATTTTTGACGGCTCGCCGGCTGCTGACAACCTGCGCGAGTGCGCGCGCATGCTTTTCGAGCGCAAGCGGGAGCGATGGATTCCCATATCACTGGGAGCGGAACTCCGGCCATGGGCGATGGCGTGCGAGCGGGGCTATCAGTGTCTACTTTTCAAAAACTGGGTGGGCGCGCGTGCCGCCTATGACGAAGCTCTCGGCTACCGAGTTCAAGACGCCTTCGTTCATCATGCCTTAGGCTTCTCGTTTGTGGAGCTTGACGCTCCGAACGACGCTGTCCGCGCATGGCTGCGAGTACTTGAACTGGATTCCGAATATGATTTCACCTGCTTTGGGCGCGTTGAGCAGGTCGCAAAAGAGTTCCGGTGAGGTGCGCGGCCTGCGCCGCATGTAGGCTCATAAAGTTGCCGGTGTGACCTCGTCAACGCTTGCAGGGTGCGCGGCGCGCACCCTTACAGCGGGATAATCCCTTAATGCGGCGGCTTGCGCACCACCACGGCTGCAATCAGGCTGAGCACGAAGAAGATCAGCAAGACCCAGATTAAAGCGCGGATAAAGACGCTGCCTTCTGCTTCCATCAGGGGGCAGGGAGACTGTGGGTTTCTGCGGCGAGAAAGATACCAGGGAAACACCACGATCCAGAGGAGCAACGCGCTCACTCCCCAGCGGACCGGATGCGGCAGGTGTTTGGAGTGCGCGTCGTAAAACACCCAGGCGGAAGAGATCACCAGGAGCGCGGTAAGCAGCGCTTCATAGTGAACGGGGCTCAGGTAGGCTCGCGCGGTGACGGCAATCCCAAGGTAAACTGCCACAACTACAAAAAAGATGGGCCAGGAAAATTGAGATTTCACCTCTTTGATGGGAGCCTCCGCCTGAGGCCTGGGCGCAGGCGTCCATGGGGCGGCCGTTCTTCGCACCTTGGAAAAATCGACCGGCTCGTGGCAAATCACACAGACCTTGCAGGTTGCGGCTAGCATCTGACCGCAGTTCGGGCATGGGAAGGGCTCGGTAGGGAGGGTGGGGGTGGAGGATGAGGTGTTTCCGTTGGGGGTGAGGGCATCCTCGTCGTTAATTTTGCTTTCTTCCATGGTTATTCCCTGTCGTCTGAAGCAGGTCTGGCTCGGCTCCAGCCTCGCGTTGAGCCCGTCCCGGCTCCTGCCGAGAACTGGGGGCGGGAATTCTTCAGCACGGTCTTGGCTTCAGGGCTGTCCCCTCCACGAGAACCTGCGGCTTACTGATCACTGCAACGATTTTATGATTTCCGACGCCCGCTTGTACAGGATTAAAGACAAGAAGCTGAAAGGGGGAGCTTTTGATTTTAAAGCGGGGAGGGGCTTGACTTTTCAAACGGAAGAGTTACATTGAAGTCATCAACAGGGTAGTCCCGACGCCAGCGGCTCATGCGCCTAAGTTCACTTCCAACACGCGCCGGGTTGGGTTCACGAGTCATTCTCCTGGTTAGCGAACATGGAGGCCATCTTGGGGAATTGAATCATCAGCGCTCCTCCGGGCTCCATGACTTCGCTCGGTCAGCAGGAGGGTACTATGTTCCAGATGATCAATGAGGAGAAGCCCACCGCTGAGGATCGAAAGGTGCTGCTGTATAAGATAGGCGCCTTCATCGCAGCAATGGGCGGCGTGGGTGTTTTCATTTATTTCCTGGCGACCTCGCACTACCTGAAGGGATGACGTGGTCACTCGATTGAGGGAACTTCTCATGAAGCAGGCGTAGCGCATCTTCATGAGTGTGAATAGCGCCCTCCAGTTGCGCATCCTCGATAGCCCGCAGGATTTCCTTAAATTGAGGCCCCGGCGAATAGCCCTGTGCGATGAGATCATCTCCCCGCAGCAGAGGTTGAGGCTTGATGTTTTCCTCGGGCGTCTCATCGAGGAGTTTACGGGCAAGCTCGTAGTTGCTGAGATTTCGGTGGCTCGCCAGGCAATCCAAACGATGCAGTTCCAGATGCTCCTCAAAGCCTTCCATCCTCAGGAAGCGTAATTGCGTCGAGCGACGCATCTGCGGCAGATCCTTGAAACGAAGGTGATTTTCCACGAGGGCGACGACACGCTCCGTCTGGCGTACCGACAGGCGCAGACGATTACAAATCTGCGCCGCCATTTTCGCTCCCACCTCGGGATGCTGATCAAATCGGATGCGATCGCGGATTGAAAAAGTAGGAGGCTTCCCCACATCGTGAAGCAAAACTCCGAGAGCAAGGGTCGCGCTGGGCTGCCTCAGGTTTTCAAGCATCATCAGAGTATGAGTCCAAACGTCGCCTTCAGGATGAAATTGGGGCGGCTGTTCGACGCCTTGCATGGCCTTCACTTCCGGCAGAATGATTTCGAGCAGACCGGCCTCGTCCAGCAATTCCATTCCCTTTCGCGCAGCGCCTTCTGTAAGGATTTTTAGAATCTCGTCTCGCACCCGTTCACGGCTGACCGTCTCGATGAGCATCCGAAGCTCACGAATAGCGGGGAGAATTGCGGGGTCCAGCGCAAATCCAAGACGCGCAGCGAAGCGCACTGCGCGCAGCATTCGCAGGCGATCTTCGCTGAAGCGCTCCAGGGGAGGGCCAATCGTGCGGATGCGACGCGCGCGGATGTCTTCCTGCCCGCCCACATAGTCAATGACCTTTTCCTCGAGGGGATCCAGAAGCAGGCCGTTGATGGTAAAGTCCCGCCGCCGGACGTCTTCCTCGGCGGTACTGGCGTAGCACACTTCATTGGGATGTCGGCCATCCGCATAGATCCCGTCGCTGCGAAATGTTGCAACCTCAACTTGACCTTCCTTGCGCGGCACCAGGATCACGCCGAACTGCGCCCCCACCGCGAGGCCGTCAGGGAAGATCTCCAGCACCTCATCCGGATGCGCGTCCGTCGCCACATCATAATCTTTGGGCTTCAAGCCCATGACCAGATCGCGCACGCAGCCGCCCACAAAATAGGCTTGAAAGCCAGCTTGGCGCAATTTCTTGAGAATTTCCGTCGCTGCTGTTTGTTTTTCGTCCATCTTCAATCCCATTACACTCGAAAGGATTCCGAGACGCAAGAAGCGATCCTCAGAAATGCGCCATCGCGTGTCGTTTATTTGGAGCCGTGCAACCCCGTTGCTTCCAGCCGTTTGCGACTTCTGGACCCGCCCTCGAGTTTGTGAAAAATTTGGATGCATCCACCTTGCTCCTGTACACTTCCAAATAGAGGAAGGGTTTTTAGGGCGCTGCGAACCCGGCGTTGTTTGATGCATCGCCGGGAGGGCAGTTGCCGGCTTGATGAGTCGAGCAATATATCTCGCGGGGGGACGATATATCTTCTACATATCTCAATGCCTCTTCACCCCTTGGATACAACATGGCGAATGACTGGGCTGCGCGTCCTGATGCTGATGGTGTTGATGGGTCGCTGCAATTTGCTTCGATGCAGCGCCCGGCAGGCGGCGCCTTCCTGGGGGAAACGGGTATTGCATATTCAGCTTCAAACCCAGCCGCAACTCAATATCTCCGAGTTCAAGAAGGAAATCGTCCAGGAGGCAGGCCAGCCGCTCGACGCGCAGAAGGTTTCCCAGAGCCTTAAGAATCTTTACTCCACAGGCCGCTTCCGAACACTCCAGGCCGAGATCCAGCAGGAGGCGGGTGGGGTTGACCTCATCTTCACTGGCGAAGCCCGATATTTTCTGGGAACGGTTACCGTGAATGAAAGTCCGCAAGCAGTCCCGCCAGAAGCCCTGGCAAGCAGCACTCGCCTGAATCTTGGGCAGCCTATTTCTCGGAGTGTTTTGCAGACGGCGGTCGGGCGCATCCGAGATGTTCTTTCCGGGGATGGCTATTATCAGGCGCAAGTGACCTATTCTCTTCAAAGGGACCCCGCCGTCCAGATCGCTGACATCGTCTTTACCGTACATCCCGGATTGCCGGCGAAGTTGAGTACGGTCCAGTTCCAGGGACGCACCGGACTTTCCGCTGCCCGGCTGATGTCGATCGCCGGCTGGCATCGGGGCATGCATCTGACCGCCGCCAGGATTCAACGTGGGCTTTATCGCATTCACAGATTCTTCACCAAGCAGGATCGTCTGGAGGCGGCGGGCACGAGCGAAAAACGGATTTACGACTCAGCCCACAACACAGAGACCCTGGTGGTCCGTATTAATCCAGGCCCCCGCATCCGGGTGCGCGTGGAAGGCGCAAAGATTTCGTCTTCTCAATTGAAGAAGATTCTGCCTGTCTATCGTGACGGGCTTACCGACGCTCTTTCCCTGGACGCCGGAACTGAGCGGCTGGAAAACTATTTTGAGGAGAAAGGTTATTTTTCGGCCAAGGCTCGCTGGCTGCGGGTGCAGCATCCGGATGAAATTGACATCACCTACGTCGTGAACCGAGGTCCGCAGGAGGCCTTTGAGGGATATGATTTTCGCGGCAATCGCAGCATTCCCTCCGCAGAACTTTCGCCGCTGGTAACCATCCAGCCTGAAAGTTTTCCCAGCCGCCTCCATGGCGTTTTCAGCCAGGAAATGCTCGATCGCGATGTCAAGACTCTGACCGCTTACTATCAATCGAAAGGATTTCTCCAGGCGCGCATTACGCCGGTTTTGAGCAAGAAGGAGGGCGAGCTTTTTGTCACCTTCAACGTTCACGAGGGCGCATTGACGCGAGTCGGAACCCTTAGCTTCAAGGGCGTGGACGATGAGACGGCCCGGCAGTTGCGCGCGCTTCTTCAGGCTCTTCCCGGCCATTCCTACTCTCCAGCGCTTATTAGCAGGGATCGGAATTCCATTCTCACCTACTTTGCCAATCACGGTTACAGCGAAGCCGCAGTGACGGCCCATGTTTCACCTCCGGACCGCGATGAAGTAAATGTAGAGTATGAAATTACTCCTGGGGTGCAGAGGACGATTCAGCGCGTGGTGGTAATGGGCAACCGTTATACAAGGACGGGCATCATCCGCCGACAACTCGAAGTGAAGAGCGGCGATCCGATGAACCAATCCAAGATTTTTGATTCGCAACGGCGCTTGTATGACCTGGGACTTTTTGATTCTGTGCAGATTGCCCCGGCAAATCCGGCAGGGGATGAAACCGCGAAGACCCTTCTGGTGAGCGTGGAAGAGGCCAGGCGGTGGACTCTGGGTTACGGCTTTGGCATTGATGTGCAAAAGCTGGGCGGCGGCGGGAATCAGCCGCAAGGGCAGCTCCGCGCCAGTCCGCGCCTTTCGCTCGATCTGACGCGAATCAACGTGGGCGGCCGTGACCAGACTTTTTCTCTTCGCGGCCGTCTTTCGGACCTGGAAACCGGAGGCGAAGCCAGCTACCTGATTCCGCATCTTCTGAATCATCCCAGTTTGAGGCTGCATGTGGATGGCATCGTGGACCGCACGCGGGATATCCTGACATTCACTTCTACCATTCGGCAGGCGTCACTTTCGGTTGAGAAACAATTCAGTCCGAACACATTTTTAGTAGGCCGTTACAATTACCGACTTGTTTCTGTGGTCGACTTAAAGATCAATCCACTGGAAATCCCTCTCTTTACGCAACCTGTGCGGGACGCCGGTTTTGAATCCACTTTCATCCATGACACGCGCGATAATCCTACGGACGCCACCCGCGGCTCTTATTCCCTGCTGGACGCCAGTGTTTCTACAACGAAGCTGGGCTCGCAAGCCAATTTCGTCCGGTTTTTTGGGCAAAACTCCACGTACTATCGAATAAATACACATCTGATCTTTGCCCGGAATACTGAATTTGGGGTGGAAAATCCGTACGGCGCTCCGCGTGAGATCACCGTGCCAGGGGTAAGCTCAGTGGTCTTCACCACCAACCAGATTCCGCTCGCGGAGCGTTTTTTTGCTGGCGGCGCGGATTCGTTGCGCGCATTCTCTTTGAATCAGGCTGGACCGCGCGACCCCGTTACGGGCTTCCCGGTGGGCGGAAATGCCCTTTTTCTGAATTCGCTGGAGCTTCGCGTGCCGCTGCGCGGGGGGCGCTACGGTCTGGTCCTTTTTAATGATGCGGGAAATGTTTACTCCGGCCTGGCGGAGATGCGGCTGCTTAAATTCAAACAGACATCCCCGGCAGACCTGAATTATACCGTACAGGCGATCGGCTTTGGTTTGCGCTATAAAACCCCGATCGGCCCGGTGCGTCTGGATTTAGGTTACGACCTGAACGCGCCGCGCTTTCAATTTCGTCCGCAGCCCAATGGCCCTTTGCAGGTGCAGCAATTATCCCGGTTTCAGTACTTCATCAGCATTGGGCAGAGCTTCTGAATCGTATGATAAAAGCTTTTGCTCGACATCACCGACTCCGCCAAGGCTGCCGCCCGCAGATTGAGACGAGGCGGCATGGGCTGACGATTGAATTTCCCGCAAGAAGTCCGAAGCCTGCCTTGGGCCTTCTGTCTGCCAAGGCGCTCCTGGCGCTCATGACGGTTTTGTGCGCCCGGCCGATGATTGCAGCGCGCCCGGAGGTTCTGGATCGCGTGGTGGTCTCCATTGAGAATTCAGCCATCACTCAGAGCGATGTTGAACGTGAGTACCGCCTCGAGATGTTTCTTTCTCAAGGCCGTGTCCCTGCCGCGCCGCCTGATCCTGCTGCCTTCCAGCAAACACAATCGAAATTGATCAATCAGGATCTGTTACAGCAGGAACTGAGCGCCTATCCTGTAAATGCAAAGGAAATCCAGCGCCGGGCGGCGGAACGGTTATCTGCGGTGCGCAGGATGTTCAAGAGTGATGCGGATTTTCAAGCCGCGCTTTGCGCGGTCGGGATGAGTTCCAGCGAACTTCTGGACCATCTTGAGGAACAACAACGCATCCTGCGCATGATCGATGAGCGATTACGGCCCGCCGCCGGGGTGACGCAGGAAGAGATCGAAGATTACTATCGAACAACTTTCGTGCCGGAATTCAAGAAACAATCTCGAAGCGCGCCGCCGCCCGTGGCGGACGTTCAGGATAAAATTCAGGAAATTCTGGTGCAAAAGAAAATCAATCAGCTTCTCGACGAATGGCTTTCTGAATTGAGGAAAGATCATCATGTGCGCATCATTTCTCAATAAGCTGTGGCCGATTTTCGCGCGAATCCGGCAGGCATCGCGCAGGGAAATCGGATGATGTAAGCCGCCCGGCTGCAAACTATGACCAGGTCTTTTAAAATATCGTGGCCCGTTCGCGTCATTCTGGGAATATTCATCCTTCTGCTGGCGCTGTACGGAAGCGCCGTCGTGCTGCTTAGAACTCAGTGGTTTCACTCTGAGCTTCAACATTACATTGTCCAAAACCTTGAGAAACTCACCGGCGCCCGCGTCCAGTTGGGCAGCGTCAGCATTCAGCCCTTCATTTTTCAGGTCACGCTGAAGGGATTGGTCCTGCATGGAAAGGAAGCTCCCGCGCAGCCGCCCTTGTTCACGGCCCAGACGCTTGTGGTGGAGATCAATCCGGTCTCGGCGCTTCGGGAAAAGCTGCTTTTGACGCGCTTCGCCGGCATAGGGTTGGAAGCGCATCTTTGGACATACCGCGACGGCAGCACCAATCTTCCCGGTCCGCGCCACCCGGCAGGCTCAGCATTAGATGAACTGATGAATCTCTCGATTGGCTCGCTGAACCTGCAAAGCACGAACCTCTTCTGGAACAACCAAAAAATACCGCTTGACTTGATGGCCCGCAACGTCGCGGTGCTGCTTCGCTATAGCGCCGCTCGCGGCTACTGGGGGGCTTTTTCTTCTTCCCCGATCCAACTCGTTTCAGGTCGGAACACCCTTCCGCCGGTTACCTTGGCGACGAGGCTGGAATTTTCGCGGAAGGCGCTGGACTTGAAAGATCTCGTCTGGCAATCAACAGGCGTCGCGGGACAGGGAGTGGCGAACCTAGAATGGAAGCCGGCTCTTCAAGGTTGGGCAAAGTTCCAGGCACAAGGAAATCTTCGCCGCCTTGCGGAGGCCCTGCGCCTGAGGCCTGTGAAAGCCGGCGAGTTCCAATTGGAGGGCCAGGCCACTTATCAGGGAGGAAAGTTTCAAGCCACAGGCCGCGCGCGGGCGCAAGGGGTTGATGTTCAGACTTCCCAGTTCACCCCAGGCAAAGTGAATTTAACCTTGAACTTCATCGCCGATCAAAACCGCATTCAATTTACCAACCTTCGGGCGCAATCTCTGGGAGGTTCGCTCGAAGGTGAAACAACGGTTGAGCTTCGGGGTAAAACCCCTATCTTCAGGATGCGCGGTCAAGTGCGTGACATCGACCTTGCCCAAGCGCTTCGGGTGGTCTCCGGCTGGCGGGAGTTTGGGAAGCTTGTTCCGGTTGCGTCCAGAGTGGCGGGCCTCGCCGAAGCAAGTTGGAATGGAGCCTTTAACAATTTCAAGTCGAATTTCGATTTGCAATTCACCGCGCCAACTATTCCGTCCCCAGGTCGGCTTTCGGTAGCCGGCACTGCGCGCGGATCAGCGACTTACGCCCCGGCTTTAACCGTGAGCCTGGAGCAGTCACAATTTACGACCCCCCATGCTTCGTTTACGGCCCAGGGAACGCTGGGCAGCTCCAATTCAGCTTTGAATGTGAACTATTCCACGACGAACTTTCAGGAAATAGAGCCCCTAATCGAGCACATTGCCGGACTTGCCGAGAGCGTCCCCTTGGAGCTTAAATCCACGGCCACTTTCAAAGGGTTGGTGACTGGTTCCGCAGAGCAGCCCGGCGTTCAGGGTCATCTCAGCGTTGGAGCATTCGATTACGGCGGCTGGTCATGGCAGAGTTTTGCCGCCGACCTTGCGATCTCTCCTCAACGCTTTCAAATCAGTTCCGGCGAGTTGCGCTCCGGACCGAGTTCCCTCAATTTCAGCGGCTTTGTGGAACTAGCCGATTGGAAGGTGACGCAGCATTCCGCAATCCAGTTAATTGCCCAGGCCCGGCGCTCACCCTTGCAGGGATTGGAGAACGCCTTCAGGCTTCGTTATCCGGTCACGGGAGTTATCACGGGCGGGCTGAAGCTGGCAGGGACGCCTGCCAGCGTAGAGGGCTCCGGGAATTTTCAGTTGTCGAACGGCGCGATTGAGGGGGAGCCGTTCAACTTGCTCTCGGGCAAGGTCATGATCAGCGGCTCTGTCTGGAACTTTGAGGACATTCTGCTTCGCAAGGGGCGCGGGAACCTTACAGGATGGGCTCGCGTCGATGTGCCCCGCCATTCGTTTTCAACTGACCTTCACGGAACCCATTTCTCGCTCGCGGACTTCGAGCGCTTGAAGTTGCAGCAGCCCGAAGAAGCAGACGAGGGCGAAGCCGCGCCCATCCAGGGAATCGCAGAGTTTCATCTTCAGGCCAGCGGAACATTTACCCAACCTCAGATCACCTCAACCTTGAACATTCAAGGCTTGACCCTTGAAGACATCAAGCTGGGTGATCTTGACGCTCAACTCGCGCTGAAAGGGAGAGAACTTCAAGGCGCGAGCCAGTTGCAAGGGTCGGCTGGAACCGTGAGGATTGACCTGAAGTCTTCCATTGAGGGTGACTGGAGATCACAGCTTTCGGGGAAATTCTCAAACTTCCGCCTCGACCCGTGGTTCGATTGGCTTGGCCGCCACAACCTCCAGACGCCAGTGATCGTTTCCGGTTCCTTTAAAGGAACCGGTCCGCTGAAAAAGCCCAGGGAAATGTCCATGGAAGCCCAGGCGCAGAAGCTCGAAATCGCGCTGCACGGCTTCGAGCTGAAAAACACGCAACCTGTGGAGATCCGTTACGCTGCGCGCACCCTTCATTCAAACCATTTTGCGATGCAAGGTCCTTCAACGAACCTCGGTATCCAACTCGTGGCTCGATTCGGACCGACGCCTGCCGTGTCGTTAGATGCGACAGGCAAAACAGATGCGTCGGTCCTGAAACTGATAGACCCATCCATTCAAGCCACCGGAGGGTTTGACATCGACTTTCATGCCACGGGCGCTCTCGCTCAGCCTTCGCTTTCCGGACAGATTACCATCCACAGCTTGAGTGTGCGTTATGCCAGCCTGCCTCTCCCCATCGCAGGGCTCAATGGGACAATTGTGCTGAAGGGGAACCGCGCCACCATTGAATCGTTGGGCGCGCAAAGCGGGCAGACCTCGATTCAGCTTACGGGTTACGCCACCGTCGGTTCGGTTCCCCGGTTTAATCTGCGCGCCGCGTTCCAGCGCGTTCGGCTGGAGTATCCCACGGATTTCACCACTCTCCTCTCAGGCGACCTGAGACTTACCGGATCGACTCAGGCTGGACAGCTTGCAGGCGACGTTACCGTTGGGCAAATGTTCGTGAGCGAGAACTTCAACCTGGTCAACTGGCTGGGTGAAATGGGCGCTCCATCGAACGGAGTTGAAACAGCCACCGAGCCGTCGGCCTCTTCAAAAATTCGGTTGGATATCCACGCGGTCACCAATCCGGAAGTCAGGCTCTCGTCGCGCGCGCTCACTCTGGAAGCTTCCATGAATATGACCGTGCGCGGGACGCTGGCCAATCCCGTCGCAATGGGGAACATTCACATCCGGAACGGCCAGGCCGTGATTGCCGGCAACCGCTACAACATCACGCGCGGCGACATCACCATGACCAGCCCCTTTCAGACCACGCCGGTGCTGGATATTGAGGCGGAAACGAGGGTGGAACGCTATAACATCATCGTCGATGTCACCGGCCCAGTCGATCGGCCCAAGCTGGCTTACCGTTCCGATCCACCGTTGCCCAGCGAAGACGTTCTCTCGTTGCTGGCGCTGGGATATGCTCCCCAGCAGGCCTTGATGCGTTCGAGCGGGAACGAGCCTTTTGGGGCGATTGGCGCGAGCGCTCTGCTTTCGCAGGCTCTATCGAGCCAGGTATCCGGCCGCGTGCAGCGACTCTTCGGGGTCAGTCGGATTCGCATCGACCCGAATCTGCTCGGACCCACTACCGCTGGCGGCGCTCGAGTCACCATCGAAGAACAGTTGTCGCGAGACCTGACGATCACCTATTCCACCAACACGGCGGCGGCGCAGCAGCGCGATATCCGCGTGCGTTGGGACCTCAGCAATAAGATCTCTCTGATTGGCGAGCGGGATATTAACGGAGTTTTTGGTTTTGAGGTGCGCTTCCATCGCAGGCTGAAGTGATGCGATGATTTGGCGCTTTTGGGGAAAGCTCAGATTCAAAACTGCCAAATTCAAGACGCTGTGCACGTCTCGGCGCGAGTTGCTATACTCATAGAGCGATCTGCCTTCCGCGCGCAGCGTGTGACGCTGCTACGCCATATATTGAACGATTGCCGAAATGGGTTTTGAAGCGGAGAGGTGTCCGAGTGGCTTAAGGAGCACGCTTGGAAAGCGTGTATGCGGGAAACCGCATCGTGGGTTCGAATCCCACCCTCTCCGCCAGCCACAAGTTACTCATCTAACTTACACACATCCCTCCGATGCCTCCGGGCAGATCGTCGGGTCTTCAGATAGGAGCGAGTGCCTCGGTATCAGGCTATGCGCACCCTACCATCAACAATGTGACGGCGGTGGATGCAAACCAGCCTGACAGTGAATGGGCAGACGATTCCGATCTACGCTCCGCCCCCTGGCCCCGGCGCTCCAGAGCCTCAGAGTCCGTGGAAGAGCCAGGCGTTGCTCCTGGCTGTGAACCCCGGAAAACCGACATGACGGCCATCAGGTGAGGGTACCATGTAGATGGGTGTCGGTGATTCGAGCAGCTCTGACGAGTGGCCTTGGAGGTCGGTATACAACTCGAGTCCACTGAAGCTGGTTCGGACCGATACATATAATCCGCGCCCGTCGGCCGCCCAAACAACTCCGTTCAAATATCGCAGCCCGTTCAGCGTGATTGTCCTTTCCGCCATGCCAGGCTCGCGGTTCCTTAGCGCGACCAGTCGGATCTTTGCGTCGTGCGGATCGTGATCGGGAATCGCCACCTCCGAGCCGTCGGGCGATAACGACCAATCCTCGGAAACAGTCGGGCCGGATTCCGTCCTTGCCAGCTCACGGCCCTTTCCCCGCACCGGATCCAACTCACTGAAGACGAACTGACCGTTCTCAACCGTTCGCAGCACGCACTGTGTGCCGGGCTGTTGCGGACACTGGTACTCGTCAAATTCCTTCAGCTTCCCGCCAATCGGCACCGGCTCCGGATTTCCACCCTCGGCTGGAACACGCATCAGCGTCCAATTGTCCGGTCTCAGCCTACACTGGTAAATCACCCACTTCCCGTCCGGTGTGATGTGCGCCACTACATTTTCCCCCGGAAAAAACCCACGGCACACAATCCGTGCCGTGACTACCCATGCGGCTTTTCGAGTGCGGTAGCGGTAGCGGTAGCCAGGGCACGACTTTTGTGCCGTGGGTTCTCTGCGGCGTTTCCGGGTTCCGCGCAGACAAGCCTGCTCGTGGTGAGCCGGGGAACCAATGCGAAGGCCGCCGATTTCGTCGTGAAGTACCAAGCGCCAAGAAGCTTCCTGATCCCACCCGCTTACCCTTCGGAACTTGTTGGTGAGACGAAGCCTGCGGCCCAGGCGGAGGCCCGCGAACCAGCGTACGTTTCTCCCGGCAGCCTCGTCAAGCGTAACCCCCAGGCCAGCTTCCGCAACCACAGGGCCGGACCCGACGCCAAAAATCCCTGAACCGGCGACGGGGCCAACCGCCGACCAATCCTTCAACCGTCCCGCCGTCGTATCCCCGCTTGAATCCTCGGTACCACGCCTCCGGGCGAAACCGGAGCCTTCCGGCAATTGCGGACAGCCTCGTGAGCGAAGCTCAACAGATGGGATCAGTGTGTCCAATTAAAAGTCGAACTGCGTCAGTTGGATACAGCGATCGGGACTTGGCCATTGATCCTCGAAGTTCATTAGCCCCTGTAAAATTGGGGGTTTTTCAAATCGTGACGCTGGGAATTTGGAGAATTTTGTAGAGGCTGAGATCGAGACTCCGTCGTTTTTCCACAATCACCCCGAGCGCGTAGACGGAGAGCGCCACCCAGATTTGAGTCTTGACCGCATTCTCCAGAGTTCCGTAAAAGGCCTTGATGCGCAGATGTTGTTTGATCCAGCGGAAAAACAATTCCACCTGCCAACGCGCCCGGTAAAGTTGCGCGACGGTCAAAGCGGGAAAGAGAAAGTTGTTGGTCAGGAAGACGAGCCGCGAGTCCTTTTCGGCATCGAAGTAGTGAATCCGCCGCGAGGGGCCGGGATAGAGCCGGGCGCTCTTTGGTCCCGTGAGCCGGATGGTTTGATCGGAACGCAGACCCATGGAGCGGTCGACGGGCCGGCGGTCGCAACGGCAGAACTGGGTGTTCTGCTTGGCGCGGGTCACAAAGAAGGCACAGGCTTGCGTGAAGACATAGAGGCGCGCGAAATCGAGATAGCCCCGATCGACCAAGTAAAAAGCGCCCGGTTCGGGAAGGAGTTCGTCCAGGAGGTTGACGTCGTGGACGTGCCCCGCGGTCACGTAAACATGGGTCGGAATGCTGCCCCGGAGGTCCAGCAGGGTATGAATCTTGACCGCACTTTTGCGGTGCCGGAATTGCGCCCAGGGGAATAAGGTGAGGCACAAATCGATCGTGGTCGAGTCGAAGGCGTAGACTGTCTCGTCCAATCCGATGCCCAGGGGATCGTGGTGATAAAGCTCGCGCGCGGTTCGAATCAGAATCTGAGCGAAATGGGCATAGATGTGCCAATCGCGGTGCTCGTTGGCGTAGGCTAAAGTGGAGTGAGCAATCGAACCCCGAAAGCCCATGTGGTAGAGTCTCGGCTGCTGAGCGCGGAGACAAACTTCGATATCGCGAAGGCTCTCTCGATAAGTGAGCTGAGCGAAGGCGAGACAGAGAAACTGATCCCAGCAGGAAAAGTCCTTGACGTAACGGTGGCCCTGGTAACGCTCGACGCAGGTCTGAAACTCGTAACGCGGAATAAACTCCATAAGTTGCGAGAAAACGGTCTGGCCCAAGTTCATCAACTGCCTCCCGGTTGGAGTGGAAGACAGTAAGATGGTGCAAAACGAGGCGCAAAAAATTGAAATCGAAAAATCGCATCATGGCCACTTACCCAAGCCGGGTCAATGAATTAGAGAGAAACCCGAGAACCTTTATTGGACAGTACTGATTCGCAGTATAGAATGGGGTATTCAATTGCATGAGCAACACTACAGTTGGCATTCTGATGGCTATTGTCGCTGGAGCCTTGAATGGAAGCTTTGCTTCACCTATGAAATGTGTTACCCGATGGAGGTGGGAAAACATCTGGGCGGTATGGGCAGTGGTGGCTCTCTTTCTGTTTCCATGGAGTCTGGCTTTGGAGACCATTCCAAAGCTCTTTGCTTTTTATCAAAGTATAGGTCTAGAGCGGCTGCTAATGTTGATTGGACTGGGAGTGGGCTTCGGAGTTGCTCAGATTTTTTTCGGGTTAGCAATTGCAGCTATTGGAATCGCCCTTTGCTTTGCTGTCACCGTCGGAATTTCCACGGTCCTAGGTTCTTTCATTCCTCTGATTCTTCTTCAACCCAAGACGATCTTTACCTCAAAGGGCCTCACTATTCTGGGAGGCATCATACTGATTCTGATTGGCATCGTTGTTTGCGCTATGGCTGGAAAGGCCAAGGAGAAGGAATTGAGTCGAAGGCCTCAGGAGGGAAATAAAAGAACGGAAATGGGCTACAGGGCAGGTCTTTCGCTTGCCGTACTGGCAGGGGTCGGTTCGCCGCTGGTTAATTTCGGTTTGGCGTTTGGCCAGCCATTTCTTCTGCGCGCTGCCCAACGCGGAGTGGGGCAAGCGAGTCAGGCGAATGTGATTTGGCCGCCGCTCTTAACCGCCACATTAGTTCCGTATCTGCTTTACTGCGCACACTTATGGCGGAAGAACCGGAGTTTTGGTTTGTACACCCTTTCCGGCACGGGACATTATTGGGTTCTGGGCGGTCTAATGGGCGCATTATGGATGGGAAGCTTGGTGATATATGGCGCGGCTTCGATAAGGATGGCGGCAATTGGCCCTATACTAGGCTGGCCACTGTTCATGTCAGTGATTATCATCAGCTCGAGTGGGTGGGGATTTGTGGCAGGTGAATGGAGGGGAGCGACAAGAAATGCTCTAAGGACTATGTCGCTGGGCATTTTGTTTTTAGTTTTGGGATTTTGCACATCGGCCTACTCGTCAACGCTAGCCTGAATTCCGGCACCAAGAGCCCTGCTAACATTTAGCTGGCTGTCCTATCATCTTGCACAACACCTAGGTTTGTCATCGGCGAAAGGCTCCATTGGAGAGCATCAGGACCCTGGGGTCAAGCAGCTTTCGCTTGGACTCTTTCAGCCCAGCTGCCGTAACCAGAGATCGACCGCGGGGAAGCCAATTTTTTTCGCCTGGCACAGCGCCTTGCGAGTCGCCCCAACCATCAAACATCGCTTGACGCCGAAACGTTCTGACCCTCCGTTGCGGGGGATTGAGTTGTGACGAGCGAATACAAGTAAAGGAGAATGCCAATGGCCATCAGAGGGCAGCTAATCATCAGGAAGGCCATAAAAGCCAGGGAGCCCACCCGGGGGAAAGTAACCAGTTGGATGATCAGCCCGGCGGCGATGAGAATGCCTGCCCAGCGGATGCGGCGTTCAATCAGCGACGCGGCCATATTACTGAGTCCCTTTCCAGAAGGTTGCGTTCTTTAGGTCGTCAATATTGTGAATGACATCATGGCAATTGCTGGACATGCAGGACATCTGGTTGGACTTGATTTTTGCCATCATGTCCGGTGTTTTACGGTGGCGCGGCTCCTCTTCAAACGTTCGCGCGCCGAGGTGGCAATGGAGACACTCGCGATTATTGTAGGGGGTATAAAGCTTGATCTTGTCGGGCTGCGGAATAGTTCCGAAATACTCGACATAAACGTGGTGAAGGCCTCTGAGTTTTGCATGAAAGGGACCGAACAACGTGTAGTCCGTATGGCAGGTGTAACAAGCGTGGTCGCGAGGCACGAGGTTGTTCTGAAAGTGGCGGGCCGGAACGAAGCTTGGGTCGTTGACGTAGAGGCTTCTGCCGTAGTCTGACATGACATGGCAGGACAGGCAGAAGCGGGTGCTCTCGGCGCGGTCCATGTGCTCGGAAAAACCTACCCAGACTGCGAGGACTGGAAAGATGAACAGTGCCATAAAAGCGAGGATCTTGCCTCCCTGCGCCCGGCGGACGCACGCTCGGCTTCCGGCTTCGCCATCCCAGCGGGTTGCGGCCCCACCAAAACAATCCAGCGGCCAAACGATAGTTCAATCCGCTATACCAGATTCTTTTGGTGCCTCCGCAAAACCCGCCTTGGGAGCAGGACCCTCTCGCTCTGGGGTGCCTCGCGCGAAGCGGGAGCTCAAAATCGGAGGTTTCTATCGTGTTTGCAAATTCCGTTTACTTAATCGGCTTCCTCGGCAGCGACGCCGAGGCGAAAACCACGAAGGACGGCATTCCTTTGACCGTCCTCTCGCTCGCCACCAAGCGGTCTTGGAAAGATGCCCAGGGCGAGTGGCAGTTGCACACCGACTGGCATCGCATCGCCTGCTTCGGGCCGGTCGCCGAATTTGCGGCGAGCCTTAAGAAAGGCGCGCGCGTTCACGTCACCGGTTACCTGCGCTCGCGCCAAGTCGAAAGGCCGGTCAACGGCAAGAGCAAGAAGAACAACGCCACGGTAAAGGTTCTCGCTTGGGAAGTCCGCGCAATACGGATTGCCAAGCTGGACCGCGCCGTTGAAGCCAATCCTTCCACCGATACTCCCAGCGACGATCCCGCCACGTAGTCCCGCATCGAAGGGCCTCGCCTCCGGGCGAGGCCCTTCTGTCTGTCAAGGTTGACACGCGTCTCATACAGCGGCAGGTGTTACACTGTCGAATATGGTTGACGGACGTACTCGGCTTTGGACATCGAGTTGGACGAGACAAGGCTGGGTGGGGAGTTTCGATCCCGCGAACGCCAAGCCGCAAGACTTCTTGCTATTTTATGCGACCAAGTTTGACACGGTGGAAATTGACAGCACGTTCTATCGCGTGCCCACGGCCAAAGCCGTTGAGCAGTGGCGCGAGCGCACGCCCAAGGGCTTCCTTTTATCGGCGAAGCTTCCCAGTCACATAACGCACGAGAAAATGCTCCTCGATGCCGAGGACGACCTCAAGAAGGCGAAGCATCGGCAGTCGACGTAGGAACTGGTAAATGCATGTTTGTGCCTTGGGGCAATGGTGAGACAATTTACCCAGAGGATAGGTGGACCGCTAATATGAAATATCGCATTGCTATGTGGGCCAGTTCCGGATTACTGGTTGCAGGCGGCTGGGCGCTTTATTTCGCGTGGGCAAGCAAGGACTTACCGATAGCGCCGATTGTCTACAGTCTCGCCCGCGTAACCTGTCCTGTGGGGATGGCTGGCGCGCATTTTCCCTTGAGTCTATACTTTGTTCTTGCTGTGAACGCCGCTACGTATGCGCTTATCGGGCTGATCGTGGAAACACTGCGACGCCAATTAAGTCCCTCAAGGTAAGCCAAATAGTTCTCAATCAGACATGTGGCCCTCAACCAAGCCCACTTTGACCTGTCAAGTATATATTCCCGGAAAAGGCGCTTTTGAAAACAGCCCCCACCCAAGGGCGAAACAGCCGTTATCGACCAGACGACCGGTTGCTTGCCCTTTTCAAGAGCCTGTGAACCCCAGAGTAGTACCGACTCAGAAGCCCGCCTCGTTCACGGATTATGCCGCCGTAAGACTTCAAGTCGTCATAATCTGGGACGCGGCATTATACGCCGGATTTGGTCCCGCGTCCGCGAGAGCGTTCAGCGAGATGCTGGACCGAACAATCGGCAAGTGAAACGCCGAAACCGCCCACCCCGCCTCCACCCGCGCACAGCAGACTGAGTTGTTTTGAGCCGGGGAACTTCAACACTCGCCCCCGCGTTCAGTCAAATATGGCGGCGAGAATCGTGGCGGCGTCTGTTTGGCGGTCACGAGAGAATTCGTCGAGCGCAGCGAAGACGGCCTTGACGATCCTATCAGGCTGCCTCATCTTAGAAGCAGCCGAGCGCCGACCGCTTCGAGGGCTTCCCGGACGCCTGGGATTTTGTGTGTCGCCCGATTGTCCAGAATGACTACCTCGCCGGGGTGCAGGGCAGGCGCGAGCCCCTGCTTCACCCAAGCTCAGAACATTTCACCGTTCAAGGGGCCCTCAAAAAGCCAAGGAGCACCGGGACCTTGCAGACGAATGCCGGAGATCAAGGTGCTGATCTGATCGTGTCCCTGCGGGATGCGCGCTCGCAGTCTTGCGCCGCCCAGCGCGCCCTTCTTTCGGCGACGTCGGGACGTTCTTGTTCGGCGGCGGCCAGAGTTTTTTTTAAAGTTCCACCCCAGCCGC